>Ga0172367_10000409_pt1 | contig 66278 bp, 49 predicted proteins | sample Lak10m_FD_114542 | JGI IMG/M metagenome (GOLD analysis project Ga0172367, IMG submission 114542) | Freshwater microbial communities from Kabuno Bay, South-Kivu, Congo - kab_022012_10m | ecosystem: Environmental > Aquatic > Freshwater > Lake | place: Democratic Republic of the Congo: South-Kivu... | reverse complement strand
TGCCGGTGGTGCCGGTGGTAGTTCTGCTTCGCCAAGTCCTGCATCCAGTCCGTCTGTTCCAAGTGGATCGATTCCTGCTGCCATATTGTATGTGCCCCCTACGCCGTCAACTACGTTGAATGCGATTTCATACATTGCTGCTTCATTAACACCTTTTTCGCCGTCTTTTACCGGGGTATTCATAATGAGTTCACCGTTGCCGGAAGCTTTTACCCAATATCCATGTCCTGGCATCAGGTTCTCCGGAACTACATATCCATTATCAAAACCAAAAAATGAGGATGCTATCAATCCCGGGGGATCAGAAATTACAGCAGATACGGGAGTCTCAACATTAAATGGTCCGACCATATTCCAGCCTTCATTAACTGAAACATTTCCAACAAAAGCCTGTCCTGTAAATGTATGTTCATCTGCTTCAGAAAACTTCAGCCAGTAACCGGCACCATTAATAAGATTATCAACGACGACATAACCATTGTCAAATCCAAAAGCGCTTGTTACTGCTGCCGGGAAAAGTGTTGCAACTGACATATCAGCCATTGCAAGCGGAACTGAAATAATATTCCAGCCGTCCGCAGTATTAAATGTAGATTCCAGTACAGAAGTAAATTCTATTTTTAATGATGTGACAGCGCTATTGGTAAGTGAAAATGTATTTGTGCTTTTCATATTAACATCGACAAAAATTCCCCCAAATGCATCTGTCAGGTAAAAAGATCCATCTGGTAGGGATTCAGGGTTCCAGTTAAATGTAAAAGGATAGCCGGAAATGCCTGGCTGGAATTGAAATGTCCATTCCGCCTCAGTCAATTCGGAGTTCCTTATGTCGATTAGTGAAGAGGCAGGAGGAGTAACCGGTAAATTAAGTCTTGCATCGAATGCGCCGGCAGGTGGAACAGGAGGAAGCTCAATTTCACCAAGTTCGCTGTCTATACCATCTGTGGCATTTGGATGCTGACCGATTTGCAGGTCAATATCTGATTTTGCGCCGCCCGCATCAAGTACAGAAAGAGTAAGGTTCCAGACATTTGGTGGTGTTCCTGCAGGGCCTGATAGTGTTGCATATCTTCCTGAAACTCCGGCAACAACCGTCCTGATAAGCACACCTGATTCACTGTCAATTTCATGGACACCGGCGCCATTAGTAACAATGTAATTGCCATTGCCCAGCTGAAAGCAGCCGCGTAATCCAGTTACACCTGTAAGAAATTTGATCTGAGTTCCATTCGCATCATAGACATACAAACCGGAAGGTGGAGAAAAACCGGCTACTGCGACATTGCCGTCAGTCTGCTCCGATATTTGTTCCGGGAAAGAAATTGAGGAGACAAAATAACCCAGTAAATTCCCGTCAAAATCATAACGATGAACTGCATTGCTTGAAGAGCCTGAGGCAAGCGCATCAGATGCTCTGAAAATAATATCAAACGGGCTATCTACTCCACCGGTGGTCGGTGTGATAAAACTTCCAATAAAATTGCCCATATTATCAAATTCCTGTATCAGGTCATCAACTGGGGCAGAACCATTTGTCACCAGAAGATTTCCCGTTACCGGATGATAATTATGTCCCCTAACATTATTGAGGATATCATTATTAACTCCGCCAGCCGGTGCAAAAAAACTTGAGAACACACCTGCTGTATCATATGCCATTACCCCGTCCTTTATCTGATCGGAGATGGAGTAAAATCCCCATGGACTGGTTCTTGTCTGGATAGGTGTTGTGAGATTCGAAGCATCAGAGAGTGTTACTTCAGGGTCAACAAGATCACCTGAATAAGGATCTAATCCGAGAGTTCTTTTCCCGGTTGATTCCATTACCAGGAGCATGCCTCCTTCAGATTTCAGATTGGAGACCGAATACCCTAATCCCGGATTTGTAATTCTTCCATCGGTATAATGCATTCTTGCATCATTCAAATTTATTTCAGCAGAGATCTGATGCCAAAAGGCAGCATAACCGTTGTTTATCGGATCATGAACTTTAGTAATGACAGCATAGACCGGCATACCGTTTTCAACACCGACAGCATCTATAAAATATCCATCTTTCGTATAAATACTGAAAGGAAGTCCAAAATTCGCTGCGGCGAGTCTTGCCTCCGTAATGAGGCCGAAATCGTTTTCCGATTTTAAAAGCAGATCATTATAAGAGATATTTGGTCTGTCCTGTGCTTTAACAATAAAAGCAAACAAAACCAAAGCAAAAAATACATACTTGTGTAAGTTTTGATACATTGAACCTCCGAAGTGTTTGTTAAAAGTAAACTAAATTAGAAAATAATATAATTTCGGTTCAATTTAAAGTACTTGCTCAGAATTTCCAATTGAAATTAATGAAAATACGACCTAATGTCGTGTTTTGTTCGAACGTCCCCTCATAATTGAGAGTCATATAAAATTTTCTCAGGAAATTAACACCTAGGTCAGCTTCAAGAATATTCTGTTTAAGATCGGTAGCGCTGCGAATAAAATGATACTTTACTATTCGGTATCCAATACCGCAATCAAGTAAATTGTTTAAGAGTTCTTTCCTTATCTGAAACCCTGCAATGTTGCCGTCAATGTAATTTGTTCTAAGGAAATTTGTCGAAAAAGAGAGTGAGGCATTAATTAGCGGGACTCTGGAATATGAAGCATAGAAACCATAATTATCAGATGATCTGATATCAGATTTCTTAGCCCTCGTGCCATAACTTATGCCCAGGAAGAGATTATTGAACGGTCTGAGATTTAAACGTGCCCTGAAACCCTGTCTTGTTTCATTGTCGTAGATACTATCTGCAAGAGTTCTGAATGTTTCATAATAAATGACATTTTTTCTCGCATCATAAGAAGCATTCATAGATAACCATCGGTTAAAACTGTAACCGGCAGAAAGATAGATACTTGTAATATTAAAGGTGGTCTCAGAAATACCACGGAATTTTTTATAAAGATCAATTTCTGAAGAGAAGAATAAGTTTAACCTGCTTAAGGGTAAGGAAGAATGCTGAAAATACAGAAATCTCCTGTCAGTATTTAAATTATTTGTCTGATTAATAATACTGAATGAATTATTCATTATTCCTTCAAATACCGAGTCCTGCCGGGATATGTATGCTCCTGCCTGAAATAATTTGACATTAACTCCGTAATCCGAAAAATTCGGTCGGGAGCCGGCAATTACACCATATTCAAAATACTTTGTGTTATTTTCATATTGGAATCCATCAATAGCACCGGCATTGGAAAGTTTGGGATTTATTTTTCTTCCAACCGTAAGTCTGGATGATTCACTTATTTTATAAATTAGGGCAAGGTCATATATCTTAAGGGCTTCTCCAAGATTCGATTTTACTCGCTGCCAGTCACGGGTACGATAATTAAAGGTAATATATGTCTGTAAATCAATCGGTAAACCTGCAACATCTTTACCATCGAGAGAAAGCCTGTAGCGCCACCTTTGATTATCAGCCCGGCTGCTGTAATTATTAAAATTCGTATAGGATGTGACTGAAAACTTTCCTCTAAAATCAGAAGATTCTTTCATGAATTCTTTGGATTTATCTGGTAAAACCGCAATTACTGGTTCAATCATATCTTTTGAATCATCAGTGGAATCTGCAAACTCTCCCGTAAATCTTGCAAACCCGGTTAAGGAATCGCCTTTTTTAAATTCCGCTTCTGTAATCGGCTCACCCGCGAGAGAAGTACTTGACTTAAATTTGACTTTCACAACAGGAATTAAGTCAGTTCCACGGCTATAATAAAGTGTATCGCCTATCTCGAAACCCTTAGTCTCGCTAAACTTGACATAGATGGTGGACCGGGTGACAAGAGAGATTTCACCTGTTACAGCAATGCTTTTTTCCTGAGCATTAAATGAAGCCGCAAAAAACAGGCATACAGTAAGGAAATATATTTTTTTCATCATTTGTCAATTAATTTTAAGTGACTTGCTGATTTATCGCTTCCATCCGGGTGACAATCATAACAGGCGATGCTATTATAAATGTAGCCCTGTACCCCTTCATGCTCATTATCCATTTCAGATTGACGATGCTCGTGGCAGTCAATACAAGAGAATATTGAGAAATTTCCGGCGACAGTATGGCAATCTGAGCAGAGATTCCATTCATCATCATGTTTGCCTGAATAAATCGGGAAATACTGCTGATCGTGATTAAACGTTGACGGAATCCATGCGCTCTGAGAATGACATTCTTCACAATCAAGCGGAAATCCTTGTGATAAATGGTTTGGATTCGAAACTGAATTGTAATCCTGCTGATGGCATCCGACACAAGTGTTCGCAGTATTATTATAATTTCCATTATGGCATGAAACACATTGGTCTGAGATAAGATTATGTGCCCCGATGAGAGCAAAATAATTATTATGAATCGGAAACGAGGCAGGTTCCCAATTTGCATTTGTAGTATGGCACTGGTCGCAATTCTGAGGAATGTTCAGGATTTCGTGATCAGGATTCGCCGAAGCCTGAAAATCGCTGAGATGACATTCAGAACATACACTCGATGTGCCTGTGTAACCAACGGCATGACAATCGGAACACTGGGTTGTAAGATGTACCCCTGTCAATGGGAAATTTGTATTGGCATGATCAAATGTAACCTCGTTCCATGCAGTAGCAGAATGACATAATTGACAATCTGTCGGGAAATTTTGTGTCACATGATCAGGCGCTGTATTATATACAGATAAATGGCAATCCACGCATACAGATGAAGTACCGGAGGTCACTCCCTGGTGGCAATCTGAACATGTTGCGGAAGTATGTCCTCCTAATAGCTGAAAATTTGTACTATTGTGATCGAATGTCCCGGGAACCCAGGCAATGGTATTATGACAATCCTGGCATTGATCAGATAAACCGATAGCAGTATGATTGGGATTCAAAGAATTGTTAAAGTTCGATAAATGACAATCAACACAAACAGAAGAAGTACCGGAAGTTATTCCCTGGTGACAATCTGAGCAATTCGCGGATGTATGACCTCCTAAAAGCTGAAAATTTGTACTATTGTGATCGAATGTCCCCGGAACCCAGGCTATTGTATTATGACAATCCTGACACTGATCAGATATTCCGATAACTGTATGATTGGGATTTAGGGAATTGTTAAAGTCTGATAAATGACAATCAGCACACAATGCGGAAGTTCCGGATGTGGAGCCTGAGTGACAATCTGAACACTGATTGGTGATATGTGCGCCAGCGAGCTGAAAACCAGTTGCAGAATGGTTAAATGTTCCCGGGATCCAAGCGGTGGTGTTGTGACAATCCTGACAAACATTCGAGATGCCTGCTGTCTGATGGTTAGGATTGACCGAATTCAGGTACTTTTGCTCATGACAAGATGTACAGTCAACCGGGAGAGGGTTATAACCGGAGATGTGACAGACGCTGCACTCAGTCTCAAGATGCGCACCAGTAAGCGGGAAGGCGGAATTAGCATGATTAAATGAACTTCCTTCGCTTCCATCCGGATGACAAGCTAAACAGGCTGTGCTGCTAAATTGATAGCCCTGGACTCCCTGATGTTCAGAAGCCATCTGAGCTTGTCCATGCTCATGGCAGTTGATACACTCAAATACTGAATAATTCGAAGGGATTGTGTGACAATCCGAACAAATATTCCATTCCCCCTGATGTTTTCCTGAATATATTGGGAAAAAGGCTGCATCATGTTCAAAAGTCGATGGTGTCCATGCAGTCTGGTTATGACATTCAATACAGTCCTGAGAAAAACTTGGTAAATTATGCGGCGGGTTCGAAACAGACTGGTAATCATCCGAATGACAGCCATAACACTGATCCGGAGTGTTAACATAATCTCCTGAATGACATTGACTACAGTCATTGCTGATCTGTGTATGTGCTCCTGTAATCAGATAGTATTGATTATGCTGCGGAAATTCTGCAGGCTCCCACCCGATTGAAGTAGTATGACATGTGGAACAATCGTCGCCCAGATTTAATGCTGTGTGATTCGGATTAATCGCCTGCTGGTAATCATCTGAATGACAATCTGTACATGCAGTCGAGGTGCCTGCAAGTCCTCCTGTATGACAGGATTGGCAATCGGTATTCGTATGTCCGCCAGTTAAAAGGAAATTCGTCTGTCCGTGATCATAAACGATATCAGCCCATTGTTCACTTACATGACAGATATCGCAATTTGTCGGATAATTTTGGCCAAGATGATTCGGCGCATTGTTGTAATTCTGATCATGACAACTCAAACATTCCGTAGGAAGAGCGGAATATCCATTTGTATGGCATTGACTGCAGTCAAGCGGAGAATGCGCCCCTGTAAGCGGAAAAGCTGATGTCTGGTGATCAAACGCCCCCTGATCGCTTCCATCAGGATGGCAGGCAAAACATTCAGGGCTTGAATAGATATATCCTGTTATCGATCTGTGTTTCTGATCCATTTCGGTTTTGTTGTGCTCATGACACTGAGTACAATCAAAAGCTGAAAAATTTGAAGCTTGTGTATGACAATCAGCGCACGAAGCCCATTCCCCATTGTGTTTTCCTGAATATATCGGAAAATAAGGTCCATCATGGTCAAAATTGGCTTGATTCCATTGGGCCGGAGAATGACAATCTTCGCAGGTTGTAGGAAATCCGGCAGAAAGGTGTGCCGGGTTCGTTGAGTTATTATATTCATTCGTATGACAAGTATAGCAGTCTGAGTTGGTATTTGAATACCCAGCCGAGTGACAATCTGAACATGAGACCGTAATAAGCGAATGAGAATTTGTTAATGCGAACACATTATTGTGATCAGGATATTGGGCTGGCTGCCATCCTGGTCCTGTCTGGTGGCATCTGGCACAATCTGTTCCGGTATTTATCGTAATATGGTTTGGATTCTGTGCACTATTGTAATCTATTTGATGACAATCAGAACATTGCGCTGATGTTCCGGCAAAACCGGCTGAATGGCAGTCAGAGCAGTTTGCTGCATTATGAGAGCCTGTCAAAGGAAAATTAGTTGCTGAATGGTTAAATGTTGAAGCCTGCCAGGTTTGCGTATCATGGCAGGTTACACAATCGGTCGGATATCCCTGCAGCAGATGATTCGGAGCACTCTGATAATTATTTAAATGGCAGCTGTAACAGTCAGTCGGTGTATTTTGATAGCCTGTTTGATGACAATCGGCACAACTTACTGATTGATGTTGCCCGGTGAGTGGAAAACCTGTATTTGCATGATTCGGTCCGTCATCTCCCTCACCTGAAGGATGGCAAGTATAACAAGCCTGACTATTGTACTGGTATCCATTAACTCCCTGATGGTCACTATCCACTTCAGATTTATTTGAATGTTCGTGACAATTAATACAGGAGAAATCCTGGTAATTTGAGCTATTTATATGACAGTCTGAACAATTATCCCATTCACCACGATGCTTGCCCGAATAAATCGGGAAATATGGCCCATCATGGTCAAAATCTGCCGGTGACCAGGCATTCTGATTGTGACATTGTGTACAATCTGTATCGAATGCAAGGGTCTGATGCGGAGGATCAACCGTAGAATTATATACATCCTGATGACATCCAACGCACTGATTGGGGGTATTAGTATAACCCGCAGAATGACAAGACTGACATTGGCTGGCAATGGCAGTGTGAGCCCCGATAATCGGATAGATATCGTTATGCCCCGGGAATTGTGCAGGCTGCCAGCCTGGTGATGTCGTGTGACAGGTTTGACAATCCTGAGAAAAATTATTCTGGGAGTGTGAAGGGTTAACGGTTGCCTGGAAATCCTGTAGATGGCATGAAACACATTGGTTCGAAAGTCCCGTAAACAGGTTGCTCGTATGGCAGGAAGCACAGGCTGCAATAGAATGTCCTCCGGTCAGAGGGAAAAAATTATGATCGAAACCAGTCCCGGACCAGGAATTAGAAGTCAGGGTATGGCAACTTTCACAGTCTTTTGAAAATCCGGACAAAATATGGTTGGGATTCTGTGTGGAATTATAGTCTTCGGTATGACAGTCGAAACACTGGACACCTAAAGGAACAAAATTTAATTTCGATGATGAGCTGTGACAACTCTCACAATCGGCAACCGCATGTGACCCCAGTAGCGGAAATCTTCCCAACTGATGAATTTCAGTAATGCTGCTTACGACCCAGGATTCTGGTGTGTGGCATCTTTCACAATCAAAACCAGTGGAATTCTCATGCACATCTTTGTGGCAACTGATGCAGCGGGAATCTGATGAACTGAAGACAAGTGTATTATGGCAGCTTTTACAGTCTGCTGCTTTATGCTGCCCCAAAAGTTCAAATCCAGTAGTAGAATGGTCATACGAAAGTTTTGAACGATCAATCTTCCAGTTATCTGTTGTATGACAAACAAGGCAATCTATGTCGAAATTACTTCCATGCGGAGATTGTCCGAATATTCCATTAGAAAGGAATAATATTATCAGGAATGACAGACGATACATCTTATATCTTCCCTCCTAAATTGACGATATTTTTCACCAGAGACTTCAACAATTTTATGACATTCAGAACAAGGCACTTTTTCGTGAGCCCCGGCAAGTGAAAATTTTGTTTTGGAATGATCAAATTTTTCAGGTTTCCAATCATTAAAACCATGGCATTTTAAACAATCCGTCTTCCCATCAATTGCAAATTGTGACTTATGAATATCAGAATGGCATGATTCGCATTCAGACGAAAGGTTTTTAAACAAATGCAATTTTTTTCCTGAAAATGTCTCCTTTATATGGCAAGATGAGCACTGTATCTGATTATGTCTGCCGAAAAGAGAAAATTTGGTCTTGTTATGATCAAAAGTTACAGAAGACCAAAGGTCTGTATTGTGACAATTCTCACAACTGTTTTTTCCAAGATAAGCTTCAGAAATCTGATCGCCATGAACGTTTTTATGGCAGCGGGCACAATTATCAGACTGAACCCTGAAATTCCATATACCATCGAGCAAATGACAGGATTCACAGGGTGTTGCCAAATGCCCACCAGTCAATTTAAATTGTGAATTATTATGTTCAGTAATTGAAAATAGCGACGGTGTGAAATTTTCTACCACGTGACACTCGGAACAATCCCGGATCAAATTGATGGTGGAAAACTGCCCCTTATGATAATCCTCATGACAATTAGCACATTTTTCAAATTCAGGCTTTGAAGCTATCCCTCCTGAGTGGCATTTTTTACAATCAAGATTCGTATGCTTTCCAAGAAGTGGAAATTTGGTTTTTCCGTGGTCAAACTTATCAATGTTAAGTATTTTTTTGAAAGATTCTGTGGAATGGCAGTCAGTACAGCTTTTACCGAATGCTCCGTTATGTATATCGTTATGACATGATTCACATGAATTAAAATTACGTCCGGTAAACCTCTGAAATTTTCCTTCTTTGGTCTCTTCGATTCTGTGACATTTTTCACATTCGACTTTCTGGTGTGACCCGGTCAGTTTGAACTTTGTCCGGTTATGGTCAAAATTAACAGCCGGTTTGAAACTGTCATTACCGTGGCAGGATGAGCATTCAGAACCTAATTTTCCCTTATGATAATCTTCGTGGCACGAGAGACAGGTTTGCTCAAGTCCTAAATACGTTCCCTTCCTGCTTTTTAATTCTTTATCAGTAATAAAATCAGCTTTGTGACACTCAGCACATTCTGCCTGATTATGTTTCCCGATTAATTTGAATCCTGTTTTATTATGATCGAAAGACTTCTCATCAAATCGGACTATCTGGAAATTTCTACCATGATGTTCACTATGACAGGAGAAGCAATCTTTTGATCTCGCTTCAGGCGAAACATGGAATCCTCTCTCCTTTGAAATAAGAGCAGCAATTTCCTTATGGCAGGTGAGGCATTTATTATTCGATACTGCTTTGCCTAATTCGTGGCATTTTGTACAATTGCTCATGCCCTCGTATTTAGAATGTGCTTTAGTAAGATCGCCGGGTGAAATCTGTGCAGATAGATTTATGAAACAGGAAAAGGCAGCCAATATTTTAATTAATGTTTTAATATCACTTCACCATATTTCTTTGTTATATTAATTCCAATTTTTTCGAGAAATTGATTAGGGAGTTCTCCGCCGGCAAAAACATAAACCAAATCATTATTGATCTCAGCAATCTCGTTGTCAATTTCAATCAGGGCTGATTTTTCCTTGATCTCTTTAACATTGGATTTTAAAATGACATCAATTTTGCCTGATTTTTTATATTCTTCCAACAGTTCAAGATTTTTCGATTTTATCCGGCTGAATGAATCAGCCCGATATGATAATTTAACCCTGTTGTTTTCATCGGCTAACATCATTGCTGATTCAACAGCGGAATCTCCTCCACCAACTACCAGAATATCCTGTTCCTTTATAAGTTCTGGTTCAAGCAGCCGGTAATATACTTTGGGCAAATTCTCCCCGGGCACTCCTAATTTCCGTGGCGAACCTCGTCTTCCGATTGCCAGCAGAATCGCCTCGGAAGTATAGACCCCCGCGGAAGTTTCAACCTGAAAAATATTCTCACTTTTTTGAACACTCGTAACTTTATTATACTCTTTAATATCAATGCTATTTTTAGTAATGACCTCATTCCATAATTCCAGTATCTGCTGCTTATTAGTCTCAACAAATTTCACTTTTCCATATAGCGGCAAATCCATCGGTGAAGTCATAACTATCTTAGCTCTTGGAAAAGTAAATACTGTCCCGCCGATACTGTCCTGTTCGAGGCAAACAGAACTTATGCCCAGTTTCTTAGCAGAAAGGCTGGCGGCGATCCCGGCAGGACCGGCACCTATAATGATAAGATCATATTGTGCACCTGATTTCTTTGAGAGAGATGAAGCAATATTTTCAACTGCCTGTTTTCCCTGTTCTACCGCATTTTTAATTAACCCCATTCCTCCCAGTTCACCGGCAATATATACACCCGGAACATTAGTCATAAACTTCTCATTAACATGAGGAAGCTCGACACCTCTTTTTTCAGTACCTATAACAAGTGATATAGCCTGAACCGGACATGCATGAAAACATGCACCATGACCCACACATCGTGATGCGTTTATTGTGGTTGCCTTTCCTCCTGCAATTCCGAGGATGTCCTTCTCCGGACAAGCAGTGATACAGGCACCGGAACCAATACACGAATCGGGGTCAATTGATGGATGGAGTGATACTGGTTCGAAAATTCCAGCCGCTTTCGCCTTATTTATTTTCTCTCTTGTTATTGCCGAAGATTGTCTTTTAGATTTTATATATTTTATGACAATAATGATGGCCAATAGAAAAAGTACAGTGTATGTGACCAGATTTTCAATCAGAACTTCCGACTGAGCATCCAATTCTATAACCTTTTTAATGATTCAGCGGCAAGTTTCGCGGCTTCGCTTTCAGGATACCTGTCAATAATTTTCTCCCAAATAAGCTTAGCTTTTGATTTATCACCTCTTGTGGCAGCAATAGCGCCTAAATTATAATTAGCTTCACGATTGTCCTTATCGAAAGATAAAATAATATTAGTGTATTCTTCAGCTTTGTCGATCCTGCTGGCATTATAATGCATTAAGGTAAGACCAAGTAGAATATCTGTCCTTTTAGGACCCTTTAAAAGTATTTTTTCTAAAATTGGTATTGCCTGCTCCGTCATATGCGCTGAGGCAAGAACTTCTGCATAAGCTTTGGCTTTGACGGTATCTTCAGGATTTCCTTCGTATGCTTTTTTCAGCATTTCCAACTGGTGTTTGAAACTCTGGCTCACATTTGATCTCGAAGGCTCATTTCCCATCGGATTCATGTTTTTGTGTATATCATCCTCTGGCATATTTTTGCTGGCAATATTAGCTGAAATTTGAGGCTCACTGTTTCCAGGACCAATAATAATAATCCCAATGATAATTGAAAGGAGAGCAAATATATATATATATACTGGTTTAATTTTTTTTAGAATATCCATGTGTACCCGAATGTTATTGAAACTCCAACGTGAATTAACATAATGATTAGCATAATTATGGCAAATGGCAGATGTGCAACATGCCAATATCTGAAAAGTTCTTTCATTGAGGATAATAAAACAATCCTCCTCTGAAGTACAAGTTTTGTCTTGATGATTTTAAGTAAAATTTTTAGATCTTTACCTTCAACACCAGTAGCTTTTAGTTCAAATCTTAATTTATTTAATAAAAGATAATTAGACCATTTATCCTCAAAAAGAAAAAATAATTTATGAAGATGTCCTTGCCTTGAAATTGATCCGAATTTACCAGCATCATCCAGTTTACTAAGGGTACTTGATTGAATTGCATATTCAGTACGCAACTGATCATTGATTGAAGTATTCTGCCTCATCAGATCATCGATGGAAAGTTCATTTCCCTGAATTGTTCTCGGTATCTGAATATAAATAAACCTGCCGATTACTCCGCTAAGTACAACAGCTACCATACTCCAGAAACTGACGGATACCAAACCGCCGAACTTGAATGAGGTGTGAAATAGAACGAGAATTGGGCCGAGAGAACAAAGAAAAATATGAAATTCAAGCCAGTGTTTAAGTTTACCTAACCGAAATATTTTTTTGTATCGTTTTCGTATCATATAGATACTTACGCCCAAAAGCATAAAAATGGAGCCTATGATACCGAAACCATGTCCTAATAATCCGGAGGGCTTCAGTAATTCATATAACGGATGGAAAAACCTTTCCTCAATGGGAAGGGAATAATATGAATAGCCGTAATACACAAGAATTGCAGTGGTGAAAAGGCTGATGAGTAAGAAACCTGATATATATATTCTATGAGTTATTTTGTTCAAGGGACTGACCTGAATGAAAATTTGATCTGTATTTATTCATTGCTTAAATTACATAAAATTTCGAATAATAACAATAATTCCATTACGATCGAATTTACTAAAAACATTGTTATTATTAGCTTTGTTGGCTGTGATAAGTCTCACAATCCTTAATTCTAATAAAATTAGGAATTCTTTGTCCTAATTTAGATTCAGACTTAATATGAACAAGAATAAATTTTCCGGTTATACTACCCTACTGTATTACTGATCTAAAATAATCAAGGGTAATTCGCAATCCTTCTTTTCGATCAATTTTAGGTTCCCAGTTAAGGATAGTTCTTGCCCGCGTAATGTCAGGTTGTCTGATTTTAGGATCGTCTTCAGGCAGTTCTTTATAAATTATCTTACTTCCTGAATTTGTAAGTTTAAGTAATTCCTCGGCAAATTCTTTAATAGTGATTTCTGACGGGTTTCCAATGTTTACGGGATCAGTTTCATCCGAAAGAAGAAGTTTGAAAATTCCATCAACCAGATCATCGACAAAACAGAAACTTCTTGTCTGTGATCCATCGCCAAAAACTGTTAAATCCTCACCGCGCAATGCCTGGCTTAAAAATGTCGGCAGCGCTCTGCCATCATCAACGCGCATTCTTGGCCCATAGGTATTAAAGATCCTGACAATCCTCGTCTGGACTTTGTGGTAACGATGATAAGCCATTGTTATTGCTTCTCCGAATCGTTTTGCCTCATCATAGACACCCCTCGGACCTATTGGATTTACATTCCCCCAATAATTTTCCGTTTGCGGATGTATGTTTGGATCTCCATAAACCTCGGAAGTAGAGGCTAAAAGAAATCTTGCATTTTTCTCTTTTGCAAGACCAAGAACTTTGTGAGTACCGAGAGACCCTACTTTAAGCGTCTGAATCGGCAATTTAAGATAATCAATCGGACTTGCAGGTGAAGCGAAATGAAGGATGTAGTCAACCGGACCAGGTACATGAATATAATTCGTTACGTCATGTTTGATAAACTGAAAATCCTCATTTCCAAAAAGATGTGAAATGTTATTTATATTTCCGGTTAATAAATTATCAATACATACAACACGCATTCCCTCGGCCATCATCCGGTCACAAAGATGTGACCCTAAAAATCCGGCGCCTCCGGTTACTACAGCTACCTTTTTACTCATATAAAATCTCTATTGTAATCGTTTTTTATTTTCAGTGATAAGAGTAAATAAACTAATGAGGATAAAGCCAAATATTCCTCCTATAAATGTACTTACTATTACGCGGGGCCCCTCAGTACGAATTGGCGGAATTGCCGGATCCAAGACTTCAACAGTTGAAACATCTTTATTTTCCTGAATTTTTTCCTTAAAGAGTTGTTTTTCCAGCATAAGATATACTTCATTTAGAATTTTAACATCGCGGGTCAAACGGGCAAGGTCTGTCATAACCTCAGGCATATTACCGAAACTTGGCAGGTAATCTGTTTTCCCCTCAATTCCGGAAGTAAGTTTCTCATATTCCTTTTCAAGAATGCTTATTTTCGCTTTTATGGAAGAGATAGCCTCGGAAGAAGGATTAAAATTATATTCCAGCGTTTTGAGTTGAATTTGCAAACTCGTTAGCTCACTTTTAACCTTTGCTGCATTTTCTATCGAGGCAGAAAGCTGGTCAGTTAATGATATGGCTTTATGTTTTGTTTGAAAATTTTTCAGTGATTCTTCAGCCGATGCAAGTTGTTTTTTTGTTTCAAGAATCTGTGAATCCAGGAATTCCCTTGTTCTTCTTGCCTTTAAGTTCAGTTTATTCTTATTAATTTTATCGAGTGCTTCCACATAAGTATTAGCAACGCGGGCAGAAAAATGTCTGACTGAATCCTTCTCGTCGGAAAATCTTGCAAAATAGGGAGTCTTAAACTCAATCGAAAATTCAATTACTCCTTCTTTCGTAACCTGAGAATTGATCAATTGTTCAATGATAAGCAGAGCTTCGACAGAATCTCTAACGCCGAAATATTCAACAAGATTGCATTTCTTAATCACGAATTCAGAAGCAATTCTGCTTTCTAAAACAAAAGCATATAATTGAGAATTGCTGCTGCCGGTTTTAAGCCCGAACATGGAAAGTGCTTCCTGCCCTTCAGCTAATCCGGGAAAAGCCCCGAACTGATCTTCATCAGGGGGTAAAATGGTAACTTTTGCACTGTATCTAAGCGGCAAGACAAAATAAACAAGTATAAAAGTGAGAATAGTTACCGAGAGCGTAAATATTAGAATGTGCTTTTTTCTTGTAGAAAGTAATTGAAGAATCTTCTGGAAATTCATTTCACCTCGAGGCAACAACCAAAGCAGTGATTGCAGTAATAATGGCAGCCATCTGCCCAGTTACAGTTAATACATCAATAAATACTTCCCAGAATTTTGGTGCGGGGGGTTCTTCCGGGACCCAAATTATATCCCCGGGTTCAATATTTTCAACCTCATCGTATTCAATCCATTCACCAGACGCACCCTTGATAACTCTTATATCATCATCAACTGCTCTCCATGCAAATCCGCCGGCTAATCTGATATAATCATCAATTTTAAAATCGGCTTTATAAACAATGTTTCCGGGAGAAACAACCTGACCGACTAAAGTAACAAAGTCTTTCGCTTCAGGGATGAAGATTTTATCGCCCATTTTTAAAATAATATCTTCTTTCTGATCTTTCTCGAAGAACAGTTTCTCAAAATCGATTACCATCCTCCCTTTCCGCTCACGAGACCGCGCCTTGAAATAATCATATTCATCATCCGTCATATCTGCACGAGGAACGATTTTCAATCTCTCATACTCGTAATCAGTTTCAACAATTTTGCTTGATCTCAGAACATAGGCATCTTTTAAAGAGGCTCTTTCTAAAAAGCCACCAACTTCATTAGTTAACAGTTGGTACAAACTAGTTCCGTCCTTCCTTATCTTATAGACACCAGGAAATTTAACTTCCCCAAAAACTTCCACCGTTCTGTTAATTTTAAACTCAGGAATTTCTCGAATAATAACCTTATCGCCACTTAACAATTGAAAATGATCATCGAAGATATCTTGGAGTGAATAATAATAACTCTTCAATGTTTTTTTATCACTTTCAAACCGGATTAGTTCAAGTGAATCTGCTCTGGCATTTTCAGTAATGCCGCCGGCGATAGAAATCAGATCAGCAATCCGTTCATTTTCCTTGAGTTCGTAATCTCCGGGATAAAAGATACTTCCAAGAATGCTAACAATTTTATCAGTTTTTTTGAAAATAATTTTGGAGTTGTTAAACAGGGATGGATTGCCTTGTAGTTCGGACAAACGATAAAAAGATAGAAGATCACATGAAGTAGTATCAGAATTACTAAGAACAATCTCAATGTTTCTGATATCAGTATCCTCATAAATTCCATCGGAAAGTCTAAGTAAATCTGTCAGCCTTGCTGTAGCCGGGAGTGAATAATTACCAGGATTTTTTACATTCCCGGAAAGAAAAACATTTATCAGCCGAATTTTGCTGATCATTATATTCACTTTTACATCTTTGTACCGCGATAGAATTTTTCTCTCAATTTCATCTTTCCCCTCATTAAGAGTTTTGCCCTTCAATGCAAGCAGTCCGGATTGCGGGATAAATATGAGTCCCTCCGGATTTATAACTAATTGAATTTGCTGCTCATTTACACCTGAAACAGAAACAAGAAACTCATCACCTGGTCCGAGGATATATGAATCTGCTTCAATTTCACCGGTAAGAAGGGGAGAATCGGTTTTCTCAACTTTGTCTTTGACTGACAACATTGTAATCTGTTGTCTATGAGCATAACTGGGAATATTCTGAGAAATAATAATTCCATTTATAAAAAATATTAAAAGAAATATTTTTTTTCTCAAGTAATACTCCCGAAGTAAGTTCTGCGGTTTGTTATGCTTTTTTCCCCTGATTTGCTGCGGGTCGTGAATAATAATAATAATATTTGTAATACGAACCATAACCAGCTTTATAGCTGAAATTGTTGAGTATTACGCCTACGAACGATCTTGTTTCATGACTCAGCAATTCAACAGCCTTTAACATCAGATCATTTTCTGTAGTATTGGCAGAAACAACAAGCAATGTTGAATCAGCGATTCGCGAGAGTATTTCCGAATCAGTTACTGCAACAACAGGAGGCGAATCCAACATAACAATGTCGTACATACCCTTCAATCTTTCCAAAAACTCGGACATTTGATTGGACCCTAAAATTTCCGAGGGGTTTGGAGGAATAGTTCCGGATGTGATAAAATCGAGATTTTCCAACTCAGATTTTCTGATGATATCCTCAAGTCCGGCTTTTCCAAAACAATAATCAGTAAAACCTGGCGATTTTTTCACTTTCATGATTGTATGAACTCTCGGTTTGCGAAGATCACAATCAACAACAACAACTCGTTTATTTGCCTGAGCAAAACTTCCTGCCAAGTTTATAGAGATTGTTGTTTTACCTTCACGGGTTGCTGCAGATGTAACAAGGAGTACCTTGGAATTAATGGCATCAAGTCTTGAGAACTGAATCCTTGTACGCAGAGCTCTGAAAGCTTCACTGGGTATTGAGTCCGGACGACGGGCAACAATAAATTCAAATTCTTTATTTGATGAATCCACCACACCTTCAATCTGTGGAATCCAGGCAAGCACATTCACGCCTTTAGCCTGGATATCTTCAGGAGTTTTAACAGTATTGTCAAAATAATTTCTAATAAACGCAACTGCGATTCCCATGCCTATGCCCATTATTAAACCGGCAATAACGATGAGAGTTCTATTCGGTTTTGTTGGTTTTTTCGGAACAAATGCTTTATCAATAATAAAAACACTTCCAGGAGTTGACTGCTCATTAATAAGAGCCTCCTGGTACTTTTCTTCCACTAAAAGGTACAGTTTTTCAATTGCAACTCTTTCCCTTTCGAGTCTTGCAAGATCGATAGTGCTTTTTGGAAGCGAATTGAACCTCTTCTCATAATCTGCAACTATTTTTGTTAACTGTTTTTCTGAAGACTTAAGTCCCTCAGTTTTGATCTCCTCCTCTAGTATTCTCGAAGTCCATTCCCTGACATTCTCAGGTGAAGACGCAAAAATACTAGCCTTTAAAATTTTAAGCTTTGGTTCTAATTTATTCTGGAGATCTTTGATTTTTTCATCAAATTCAGCAATTACCGTACTTTTTTCATCGGATTTCAGGTTCCCTGCAAGTGCCAAATCTTTTTGGATCTCAAGTTTAATAATCTGTTCTTGTAAACTCTTGATATAAGGTTCATTGCTTATATTCTTTAAATAAGCATTTACGTCTGGATCAATTTCTTTTATTCTTTCCTTATACTTATTAAGATTATCAATTGAAATTGTCAATTGAAGTTTGGTTGAATTAAGTTGAGCTTCAAAAGATGTAAGCTGCGAAATTAATGCTGCAGCCTGCTCATCCAAACGAATAATACCGCCTTTTTCCTGATATGATTTCAGATTGTTTTCAGCGCTCTGTAAATCATTTAATTTTTCAACACGCTGATTCGCGAGAAATTCCTTAACTGATGTTAACTGCAATCTGTTGTTCAGTAAATTCAGATCTCTATATGCCTGAGTATAACAATTCGCGATGAGAGCAGTCTCGTATGGCGAGGGGGTTTCGACGTCAATCTGAACAATATCCAAACCTCTTTTCTGTTCAATTTTTGGAAGGTCTGATAACACGGCTGCAATCTGAGCACGTGACATCAAAACAGGATTAAGAGGATCCGTTTTGTCAAGTAAATAATCTAATTTTGTGACAGAGTTTGACGTGGTGACAGAATCGAGAATCCGATCAGCAACCGCCAATCGTGTATTGAAACTTTTTATTATTTCAATCTCATTCGCAATAAATCTGTCCATACCATAATTCTGAAACTCAGGCAGCAACGGTGCTTCGAGGATATTTCCCTGAGGTGTAGAAAGCTTGAAAATAGTGATCGAACGGTATATATCAACTGCATTTGCAGCATAGATCAAAGCAACTGCAAGTCCGGCGAGACTTATAAGTAAAATCGGAATAAGATTCAATCTTATCAGATTAATATAATCTTTAAGGGTATTTCCTTCGTTTTCTCTCAATCTGACCGATGAAAGCGTATTATTATCTGGCACGTAAACTCCTATCCTCTGGAAATATTTAATATTAGAATTGTTAATGAGATCATAGCTGATAGAACTGAAAGAGCGATTCCCAACCAATCCTTAAAGAAAAGTCGCGGACTCCCTGGAACAACAAGGATATCATTAGTTTTTAGCTCAGGTATTTTTCTGTTGTTGAGTATAAGATTCTCTTCCCACATTAAATCGTTATAACTAAATTTAAATAATGTCTGGGAAGAATCGGGTGCAACCCTGTACAACCTGAGATCATCAAATTCTGCATTCACCTCAGGACCACCAGCAAGCGAAATCAGGTCGGTGACAGAGGTGTAAGATGGCACAAGATACCTTCCTGGAAATTTAACATACCCCCATACTGATACCATCATATTTATAGCGTTTGGATCGGCATAATCAAAGAATCCGCTCTGCCGATTCATAATTGGATTTGATCTGCCTATTTCAAAGTCTTTTGTTTGGGCTGAAACATCCAAGCCCATTAATAAAATTATTGTTAGGATAAATAGCCCTGTTTTCCTCATCAATTTCAGAATTCCTTGATTTTTTGTGAGATATTGCTGGAAGAAAAAAATGATCCGGCTAAGCCGAAAAATATTCCTGTAATCAAAATATGTAAATTAAATAATTTAATAGATTTTACAAAAATAATAATTTCCCTGACAATCAAACGATCACTTAATAAATATAATATCATAAAGAATAGAAAATAGCTAACCAGGGCACTTATTAAGCCTAAAAGCAAGCCACGCAAAATCACAGGGATTTTTATAGAAATAGGACGCGCCCCGACAAGTTTCATAGTTTTGTAATCCTGCATCTGTGATTCGATAATGATTTTATTCGTGGAATAGATCAGGTAGATACTAAAAACAAAAAGTATGAATGATAACCCGTAAATTATTTTCTTTGAAGAATTTACGATTTTAATAATGGATGATAATAGCGAATAATCATATTTAACATCGCTTACGATAGATTTACTTTTTAGATCATCGGTTAGACTTTTTAATTTTTGTTCAATACCTTTTACATTACGAATTGAAATCTCAAATGATGCAGGAAGAGGATTGAAATCGAGAATTTCCGAGAAATCTTTTCCGGTTTGGCTGACAAACTTATCCCTGGCCTGAGATTTAGATACATATTTGACTGAACTGACAATCTCATACATTTTAACTTCATTTAAAAAGTCAATTCGCGTTGCACCTTGCAAATCTTCTTCGAGAAAAACCTCAACACGAAGCTCTTTGTATAATTTATTTTCAATTATATCGGTATATAAGAAAAGAAGAAAAGCCAGATAAAACATGAGTATCGCAAAAACACTTGTGATAATAGTGATAATTGCTGCTAATTTTGCAGATTTAATTGATTTGATTGTTTCTGTAATATAAAATAGTATCATCTTAATAATTTGATTCGTCAATCCAGCGAGTGATTAGCCAATCTTCTTCAGAATTCTTTCGCAGTGTCAGATTAACTCTCCCGTCAACGTAGATAATATCTGAAGGATTGAATGTAACTGTTAAATTAAAACTCCTGACGATGTTTGTCGAATCCTCTGTAACTGAAATAATATTATTCCATACAAGGTCTAATCTTTCAGAGTTTGAAAAAAGACCATAAGAGACCCGCATCTCATCATCACGTCCCCAGGAATAATCAATTCCCCTGTCGTAATCCCGATAAGAAAATGTGAAATCTTCAGACAATAATTTACCATAAATTGTTGTGTCTTTAAAACTGTATGCATATTGAAAATTGTTGAAAACACCATCTATTTTCTTTTGTGAATTCAGAAAATTTCCATCACTTATATTATCTTCATCAAGTTTGGGTGCAAATGGGTTAATACACCCTGATAAAAAAAAGATGAAATAAATCATAACAATAGAAGTTCTAATATAAAGACGCTTTGAGTTCACTCCACGATATACTTTCTCTGATTTTATAGTCAGTCCATTCTGTTATTACCCAAAAGTTCCGGGAATCCAGTTTCAACCTTAACTCGGAAGATCCGGAATAATTTGATGTCTCCTCTGCGGCAGACAGCACAAATGAGATTGTATATGCTAACTGGACTAAAGCACTATCCCCGGTCTGAGTCTTTTGTTTATTCGTAAAACTAACTAAAATACTTGAATTATCTCGGACTAAAGAGATCAAATTAGAATAAAATTGTTTTTCTTTTTCAATACCCCAAAACTCAAATATCGGGTTATTCAGGCTTGTTTCACTTGAAGCAAAAAATCTGAATTCTTTTGAAATGTAAAGTGTATCAGCAAAGCAGATAAAATAATCATCCGAAATTTTTTCACTGTGTGCATTCACTAAATTTTCAAGTAGCTGGTCAATAGTTGTCGCAGGCTTGAAACTAGTTCGGGGTTGAACAGGTTTCTCAGGCTCCCGGGTACTTAATAGTTCGCAGCCAGCCACAATCAGACTTATTGATAATATGGAGAGAATTTTTATCATACCGGAGAAAAAAATGCGATAAATCTTTGAGAATCTATATGATTGAATTTTTCACCAAAATAGTTACCAAATGTAAATCTAACGCAATAACCGCATTTTTCAAATGCAGAAATAATTTCACTCGGCTCAAATAATCTCACCGACTCGATAAAATTATATTCATTCTCATCATGACCGATACGAATATTCTTGATCACTCTGCCATCCTCAATTCTTCTTTCCTCGATTATTCTAAAACCCCCTGATTCTCTCTCAGTTTTTGGGTTAAGGCTATTAATCAGATAATTTCTGTTGAAAAAATCCAGAACATAGAACGATGATTCTTTTAAATTTTTTCTAATATTCCTCGGGAATGCGAAGTTCTGGTCGTCATCTTCGAAATAACCAAAACTTGTAAAAATGTTTAGCACTAAATCGAATGCTGATCGAAAAGCAACTTTTCTTATATCAGCATTAAAAAAATCAACAGTACACCCTGAATACCGCTTCTCGAACTGAGCTTCTCTTAGTAAAGGATAACTTAGATCGAACCCCGTTACTTTGAATCCTTCCTTCGCAAAACTTATTGAATGCCTTCCTGCCCCACAGGCTGCATCCAAAATATTTGAGCCTTGATTTAATTGAGTTGTATTTAATATGAGTTTTTTAATTTGTTCAGCTTCAGTCTGGTCACGGTGCGAGTAAACCTGCGAGTAAAACCCAGATCTGAACCAATCTTCAAACCAATTTTTCATTCAAGTTCACTTCTGCCAAGTAATGCCCTGCCAATAGTCGCCTGATCAGCAAATTCAATATTTCCCCCTACAGGTAGTCCTCTGGCAATACGACTTATTTTAATATTGGAGGAACGGAGATATTTAGCGAGATAAAGAATTGTTGCTTCTCCTTCGGTAGTTGGATTCATGGCAAGAATAATCTCCTTAACATCTCCCTTCGAGATTCTCTCTGTTAATTCGCGTATCCTGAGAGATTCAGCGCCTCTGCCACTTAAAGGAGATAAAACTCCTCCAAGCACATGATAAAGACCGTTATACTCGTTAGTCCTTTCCAAGGCGAAAATATCTGAAGGCTCTTCAACAACACAAATTTTGGTGATATCACGCTTCTGAGAGCGACAGATAGTGCATTTGTTCTCAACGCTGAGATTAAAACAAACCTCACAGAATCTTACCTTGGTCTTTAGATCTTTCAGAGCCGAAAGTAAATTTTCCACCTGCTCCGGTTCTGATTTTAGAATAAATATAGCTAATCTTTGGGCTGTTTTTTTTCCGATTGAAGGCAGTTTACTGATCTCTTCAATTGCTTTTTGCAGCGGTTCAAGTAATTCCAATCTTAAAATCCTGGAATGTTCATTCCGGGAGGAATCATACCTTTTGTCGCATTGCCTATTTCGTCTTCTGCAAGTTTCCCGGCAGAATCAAGAGCTTTATTTACTGCTGCTACAATAAGATCTTCCAGCATCTCTTTATCTCCGGAATTGATAATTTCATTCTCGATCATTATTGAGATCAGTTCTTTTTTTCCATTAACTGTTGCTTTAACGATTCCACCACCGCTTTCCTCAGTAACAGTTTTATTCGCAAGTTCCTTCTGAATTCTTTCCATCTCCGACTGCATCTTTTGAATCTGCTTCATCATCCCTTGCATACCACCTTTAAGCATATTTTCTCCGTTCAATAGATTTTCGGCTATTGTTATTTTTTAATTAGGTTTACAATGCCGGTTTGAAAATAAGTTTAATTATTTTATTTTTCTTAATTTAAGGAAATTTTACTTTTCAGTAAAATTGCTTTTGATCAATACTTTATCAGGAAAAATTTATTTGATGATTACTAAATATGGATATCAGACAATTTCTTTAATTGTATTCGTGCTTTTTATCATTGTTGATATAGCAATTATTCAGAATAACATTTACCTGCGATGGTTGCTTATTGGTCTATCGACAATCTTTCTGATTTTTACACTTAATTTTTTCAGAGATCCCGAGAGAAAAACACCTGTCTCAGAAGGAATTATTGTTTCACCGGCTGATGGAAGAGTTTTACTCATTAAAGATGTGTTCGAGGATAAGTACATAAATGGGGATTGTGTTCAGGTTTCTGTTTTTATGTCGCCATTAAATGTCCATGTTAACCGAATCCCCATTTCCGGCACCGTTGAATTTAATGAATATGTCACGGGAAAATTTCTGAAAGCTTTTGACGATAAGGCAGACAAAGAAAACGAGAGGACTGAAATAGGAATAAATTCTGTCCACGGGAAAATTTTATTCACCCAGGTCGCTGGTTTTGTCGCCAGAAGAATAATTAATGATCTTAAGATGAGCCAACCTGTTAATATTGGGAAAAGATTCGGAATGATTAAGTTTGGATCGAGAGTTGATGTTATTGTGCCTAAGAAATGGATAGTTAAAGTTAAACCTGGTGACATTGTCAGAGCAGGTGAATCAATCTTATTTGGACTGAAATAAATGCTGAAAAATATTAACAGTAGAGCATTTCTGCCAAATTCATTTACTGCATTGAATGCTTTTTTTGGCTTCTTATCAATTATTTATGCTTCCCAGCATAAATTCGATCATGCAGTTGTTATGATTGTAATTGCCGCCATTTGTGATGCGCTTGATGGTATTTTAGCCCGGCTCGTTAATTCTTCGAGCCGCTTTGGAGTTGAACTTGATTCTCTCGCCGATGTAATTAGTTTTGGCGCTGCCCCTGCGTTTTTAATTTATTCAAGTTATCTCTCTCGTTTTGGTTGGATTGGAATTTTCCTCTCTTCCCTACCTCTAATTTTTGGCGCTTTCCGGCTGGCAAAATTTAATATTATGCTTGAAGAACTTGAAGTAAAAAAAGATTTCAGAGGACTTCCTGTCCCGCTTTCTGCCCTTACCATTTCTTCGTATGTCTATACATTTTCTGATAATCCGGCGATTATCTGGAGACCGGATTATATGTTAATTGCTCTGATAATACTTACTGCGTACTTAAATGTGAGTTCAATTAGGTATAATTCTCTTCCGAAACCGAATAGTTTTACTCTGCATCAGAACATTGGTCTTTCACTCGGGGTCATTGTGCTTATAATTGTAACACTTTTTACTCAGGGTAATGCTCTTTTCTTCTTCTTTTTGTCGGTCGTATTATTCGGCATTTTCCGTCATTTATTCATTTTAATAAGAGATTATAATAATATTTCGGGATGAAAGCGTGTATAAAGTTACTGTAATTGTGAGAAGAAGACCCTCAATTCTTGATCCTCAGGGTAAAGCTGCGGAGCAGGGAGCAAAACATCTGGGTTTTATGAATGTCAGCGGAACGCGTATTGGTAAGTATATTGAATTTAATGTTGACACAAAGAATCATGAGGAAGCAGAAAAAGAAATAAAATTATACTGCGAAAAATTGCTTACCAATCCAATAATGGAAGATTATTCATATACAATCTCTCAGGTTATATGAAAAGTCCAAAATTTGGAATTGTTGTGTATCCGGGGTCAAATTGTGATCATGATGCATACTATGCGGTCAAAAAACAACTTGGTTTTGATGCAGATTTCCTCTGGCACAAAGAAAAGGATCTGAAAAATTCTGATGTGATAATCCTGCCCGGAGGGTTTTCTTACGGCGATTATCTGAGGACAGGGGCAGTTGCAAGATTTTCTCCGATTATGGATAAAGTTTTTAATTTTGCAGAAACTGGTGGAATAGTGATTGGTATCTGCAACGGTTTTCAAATTTTACTTGAATCAAATTTACTTCCCGGTTGTATGATACAGAACGAAACTCTTAAATTTATTTGCCGGGATGTATATCTTAAAGTTGAGACAAAAAGCAGCATTTTCAGCTCTGATATTAAAAAGGATATTCTGAGGATTCCAGTAGCACACGGTGAAGGGAATTATTACGCTGACGAAAATACTTTAAGCGAGTTAAATGCAAATTCACAAATTTTATTCAGATATTCATCTGAAACTGGAGATACAGGCAAACTATTCAATCCAAATGGTTCTCTGGAGAATATTGCAGGAATATTAAATAAAAGAGGCAATATTTTAGGGATGATGCCCCATCCTGAGAGAGCCTGTGATAATTCACTCAGGAATACGGATGGTGAATCTATTTTTTATTCAGTTGTAAAAAGTTTAATTATTAAAAGGGAACTAAATGTTCGGTAATATGGGATTTTGGGAAATTTTCGCAATTGTTTTCGCTGTCCTGCTTTTATTCGGTGCAAAAAAAATACCTGAACTAGCTCAGGGTATCGGCAAGGGAATGAAAGAATTTAAAAAAGCACTGAAGGATGTTGAGGAAGAAGTAAAATCAGTCGACGACGGAAAAGATAAAAAGTAAGTGCCACTTTATTCCTCTCTTTCAGAAAAACAGGAACTGATCAGAAAAGGGAACCTGTCTTTAACCGTGAATGTCCGTGATTTTCTTTCACGAATTGAGCAGATTAAAGATGTAAACGCATTTCTTGCAGTGTTTCCGGAAAAGTCTGTTGAATTAGCCATTGAAATCGAAAAGAAAATCATCTCAGGAAAGCATGGCAAATTAGCTGGCTTGGTGGTTGGGGTTAAAGATGTTCTCGCCTTAAAAAATGAAATAATGACTTGTGGTTCTGCGATTTTGCAGAATTTCAGTCCAGTTTACGATGCAACCTCAGTACGAAAATTAATAGAAGAGGATGCGATCATTATTGGAAAGACAAATTGTGATGAATTCGCAATGGGCTCCTCCAATGAAAACTCGGCATATGGAAATGTTAAAAATCCCTATGATCATTCAAAGGTTCCCGGAGGCTCAAGTGGTGGTTCTGCAGCAGCCGTTTCAGCAGGTTTATGTGATGCTGCATTAGGTACCGACACCGGAGGTTCTGTAAGGCAGCCTGCTTCATTCTGTGGGATTCTTGGACTAAAACCAACCTATGGTGCTGTCTCCCGATATGGATTAACTTCATTTGCTTCTTCTTTCGATTCTGTTGGTGTATTTGCCAATTCGATTGAAGACATTTTCGCCATTCACGACGTAATTAAAGGATTTGATGAACTGGATTCAACTTCGGTAGATTCAGAGAATAGTTATTGTCATGATGAATCGCGCCCATTGAGGATTGGTATTCCGGTCGAATATTTTGATGAAGGATTGGCAACCGAAATCAGGCATAGTGCAGAATTAATAATTGAGAGACTCAAAGAACTTGGGCAAACAATTATCGAAGTATCGTTACCGAATATGCGTTTAGCTATTCCAGCCTACTATATTCTTACAACTGCTGAGGCTTCATCAAATCTTTCGAGATACGATGGTGTGCGATTTGGTTTAAGGACAGAAAAAGATGGCTTACTAAGCAGTCTATATGCGGATACACGCTCAGGTGGTTTCGGGCGGGAGGTAAAAAGAAGAATTATGCTCGGAACTTATGTTTTATCAAAAGGCTATTACGATGCTTACTATCAAAAAGCACAGAAGGTTAGAAGGATAATCCGGGAAGATTTTCTTCAAGTGTTTAATGAAGTTGATCTGCTACTCACTCCAACGACACCAACAACAGCTTTTAATATTGGGGAAAAATCAGAGAATCCCTTAGAAATGTATTTGAGCGATATCTATACAACTTCCGTTAATCTTGCCGGTTTGCCAGCTCTGAATTTTCCGGCGGGAAAAGATCAGAATGGATTACCCTTTGGTTTGCAGTTTATTGCACCGTATTTCTGTGAAGACCTACTTATTAAGGCTGTTCAGCTTCTGAACTCTGACTCCTGAATTCCAAATCCAAATCTCCTACCGGCCAACGTGCTCTTACCTTAATAGTATCAGGAAAAATCACAATTTTTTCGCTAGCTTCAAAAGGAAAAACTTTTCCGTAATTAAATTGTCCATTATTATCTCTGTCATAGAATGCCCACAGAAAATAATTGCCTGGCTTCAATTGCCTGAATTCGAATTGTCCAGTTTCTGTATTGGTTGAGATTTCTTTATTTTTTTCATCAAGATATTGAAGTTTCAAAATATACTTCCCTGCAACATCTGTCCTGACAGCTCCACTTAATCCTGAATAATCAATTTCTGAATCAGTAATAAAATTATAAGTTAGCAGAGAATCTCCAAAGTTACCTGCAAGATCAGAAAGAAGTGATGGATCAAACGAAAGAGAATAATTTTTTCTTTGTTCAAGTTTATCAAGCACCTTTAGCTCCAGGGACGCATCATCTAACATATTAAATTCAGTTTGGATTATTTTTCCTGATGCGGAAACAAACTTAAAAAAATCCTCCCGGGGAAAAACGTCTGGTGCATCATTAAAAAATAAATTGAAAACCGGTTCACGAAAAGGAATAATATTTTGTTTACTCATACCTTCGAACTTTAATATTTTTAATCCGGTCGTATCTGGTTTTTCATTATAGGTTACAGGTGTTTTCTCATCAGCAGATAGATTGCCTGAGAGATCGCACAATCCTTTTGAGATTATGAATAAATCCCCTTCCGGTTTTGCAGTGTCTGATGAGGTTAGAAAAAATGACTTTGCCCTGGCGTTCCCTTTGAATAATTTATCCGGTACAATTCTTTTGTTGGATAAAGAATCGTAAATAATGAACATCGATGTATTTAGTTTGCTGCTATCAAGAAATTCGTTAGCTTCGACTAGAAAATGGTGTCGGTCTGTCATGGTGATGCTGACAACACTGGGAGCAGTAGTATCCTCCCTCTGTGGAATAAAAATCAGATCACTGAATAAAGTGTCGGTAATAGAAAGTGCAATATCTGTGAAAGGAGCAGCATAGGAATCCTGCTCAGGATCATAAAGTTTATCTTTAAAATCATCTAGGAAGGCAAATACCCTGTACTTCCCGGGGGATATTCCCTTTAGTAAAAATTGACCATCCTTTCCACTCTGAGATAAATAATCCGGTTTCTTGTTTCTGGGATCAAGACTATCCGAGAGAATACGATAAGCACCGACAAGATAACCAGATGGTTTTGCTGTAAACACCCTCCCGCTGATCTGACCTTTATCGATCCTGCTGCCAGTTGAAAAAACTAAAGAATAACTTTCCGCCATCCTGTTTTTATTATTAAGATCAATTACATCTGTCCCGATACTGACTGTATATGTTGTACTGTCAGATAGCCTGCCAGGAAAACTAATTGTGAGTGTTGTTCCAGACCAGTCATATTCAAGTTCACCATCAATCTCCGGGGAGATAAATACAGACTCCTTAACAGATCTTTTATCAACATATTCACTAAACTCAAGGCTGATAAAATCCTCTGAAAAAAAAGTCGCTCCGTTTTCAGGGTAGGTTACAATAATTTCCGGGGGGATTTTATCCACTTCTCCGCCTCCGGGTGGCAATTGATGTGCGCAGCCCTGAATAAGGAAAAATGTCAAAACAATAATTAATAATTTTATATTATTGAGTTTTTCGCCATTCACGGTAATCCTGAACATTTTTTTGATGCTGGTAATAATTTTTTGAAAATTTATGTCCCCCGCTCCCATCGGCAACAAAAAACAGATAGTCTGTCTTCTGATAATTCAAAACACCCATGATTGCTGCCTTACCGGGATTATTAATTGGGCCTGGGGGTAACCCGCTGTATAGGTAGGTATTATATGGTGAATCAATTCCAAGATCTGAAAAAAGTATCCTGTTATGCCCTTTGTTCTTTTTAAGATACTGTACTGTTGGATCAGCCTGTAGTTTCATCCCCTTATTTAGACGATTAATATATACGCCTGCTATCAAAGGGTATTCGGAAAAAATCTGAGTTTCGGCTTCTACAATAGAAGAAAGGGTTAGCAATGAGTGAACATCAAAATTAAGTTCTTCCAGTTTTTTTTGATTTTCGGGCAGATTCAGAATTTTCCTGCTCTCTTCAATAAGTTTTATTATTACTGACTCAGGAGAACTGTTAGCATAGAAATAATAGGATTCTGGAAGTAGATAGCCTTCCAGATTCGCGGCATCTATATTCAATTTGCGAATAAACGAATTGTCGTAGCAGAGTCTTATAAATTCTGTCGGGTCAATTCCTAATTTAGAACTCAGTAACCACGCAAGGTCCTCAAGCCAGATTCCTTCCGGGATTGTTACGAGTATCTGCTCATCAGGAACACCTCTTATTAACAGTTCAGTAAGATCCAGGTAACTCAATCCATTGGGAATTTGATATCTGCCGTATTTTACTTTATGCTCAGCAGAATACAAAAACCCGGCAACCCTCATATAAAGCTTTGAACTGATTACATCTGATTTAAAAAGCGAATCAATTACTTCCTCAAAAACTGCCCCTTTCGGTATAAAAACCTCAATTGGTTCCTCTTCCTGATAATAATTGGGAGTGAAAAAAGTAAAGAGCATCACCCCAAGAATAAAACCGAAAAAACTGCCTATTAAAACATATTGTGAGGATGTCAGAACAGTATCTAAATTTATTTTTTTTTCTGTCAACGAAATAATTCCTGATTCCCGTTATACCGGGATATTTCTTATTTTGAATGAATAGAATAATAATATTTAAGGGAAATCAAATATATAAATTAATTTCTATTTGCTTTTCAGGCAAATTTTCGTCGTTATATGGGTTTTTAATACTTCTTCTTCTCAAAACTGAAATTTGCTTTTCTCAGGATTTTTCTATTCACCGCCTTCATCAGGAGGAATTTGGTTCAGAATTTAAAATCGAGAGGGGTGAGTTTGATGATATTCCAATCATCCCATTGCAGGAAAATCACAAAATGACCGGTGAAAAAAAGGTTTTTGGTTATCTGCCAGATTGGGAATATGGATCAGGCACACACAATTTCATCAGGTACGATTTACTAACACATATAGCATGTTTTGATTTTTCGGTTTCATCAAATGGCTCCGTTTCGAATCCATCGTACTGGCCCTGGACTGATGTTATCAACACTGCTCATAATAACGGAGTCAAAACAATACTCTGTTTGGTGAATTTTAATAAAGATGATATCCGTGCCATTATAACAAATGAAGCAGTTAAAATGACACTTTTTAATAATCTCAAAACTAAAATTATTGCATACCAATTTGATGGTGTCAATATCGATTTTGAAGGATTATATAACGATGATAAAGGTATTAGAATAAATTCATTCATGTCGGATCTGAAGCAATGGTTCGAAACCGAAATTCCCGGACTTGAAATCTCTTTCGCCGGTCCCGCTGTAAATTGGGGGAATTATTGGGATTTGGGCGGATTAGCAGAGGCTTGTGATTATATTTTTATTATGGGATACTCTTTCTGGGGTTCCTGGTCTTCCACATCAGGACCGTGTTCACCTCTTTCGGGTGGAACATATAATATTACCAACACTATCCTTTCACAATATGGAACTGTAACTTCACAATATCCCGGGAAACTGATCCTGGGTGTTCCTTATTATGGACTGCAATGGAAAACAGAAACTCAGAATCCGGGTTCACCTGTTATCAGTTACGTTGCTTCAACAAGATTGAAAAATTCTATTCCCCTGGCTCAGCAATATGGATATCTTTGGTCAACCACTTATAAAACTCCATGGTATCGTTATAATAATGGGACATGGAATCAGGTATGGTTCGACGATGATTCAAGTCTGGGATTAAAATACGATCTGGCTGCTCAAAAAAATCTTTTGGGAATTGGAATGTGGGCACTCGGATATGACGCAGGGATAAATGATTTATGGCAGACAATCTCTGATTATCTTGGAAACAGCGTGATTTTACCTCCTGATCCCCCGGAATGGATTATTGCCGAAATAGTTGATAATGTGAATTTAAAAATAAGTTCAGAACTTTCAGACAACTCAAAAGGAATAAAAATAGTTTATGGAACCGATGCGGAAAATTTGACTGACAGTCTTGAAGTTACCGGAGAAGAGTTAGTTATTGAAAATATCACACCTAGTAACTTAATTTTTGTGAAGACTTGTTCCTGGAACGATTTTGGTTACTCAGACTACTCAGAACTATTAGCTGCCGGTATGAGCACAGGTGAACAGAATGCACTTCTGGTTTATGGTTTTGACCGGATTTCAGGCGTAGAAAACTTAAAAGACCACATTAAAAATTATGCCCCCATTCTTACTGAGCGCGGAATTCATTACTCCTCGGCATCCAATGAGGCAATTATTTCAGGTAATTTACAATCTGCTGATTACGATAATATAATTTGGATTCTCGGTGAAGAGAGTACTGCTGATGTAACTTTAAATGAAGCAGAGCAAGCTTTCCTAATTGAGTATTTAAAAAATGGCGGAAATTTATTTATTACCGGTTCAGAAATTGGCTGGGATCTCGGAAGAACGAATTCATCTTCATTACAGGATATCTTTTTCTACAATAATTTTCTGAAGGCAGTTTATGTAACTGATGCTCCGCTTAATCAGTCATCATTTTTCTTTGAGACGGAACCAGCAATTGGATCAGTTTTTGACTTCGATAATCTAACATTTGGAGATGGAAGCAATGGCAGTTATACCGTAGAATGGCCCGATGCAATCTCCCCATTTTCGGAAGCTTCACCCACAATGATTTATTCCGGTGTAAATCCAATACCAAATGGATATGCAGGTGTTTCATTCGAGGGAATATTCCCTGATGGCAACTCTGTTGGAAAAGTTATTTATTTGTCCTTTCCTTTTGAAACAATTGTATCTGATTCAATAAAAAAAGTAATAATGAGCCAGGTATTTGATTTCTTTGATTCCCCGTCTTATGTTCCGATCGGAGAGGTTATTCCCGAAATATTTTCAGTGTCCGACAATTATCCCAATCCGTTTAATAGCAACACGAATTTTGTTCTAAATCTTACTTCTGAATCTGAAGTTAAGATGAAAATTATTAATATCACCGGAGAAGAACTTTTCCAAAGTGATTTTGGAATAAAACCTCCAGGTAAATCTATACTACACTTGAATTTGTCCATGTATAAAAGAAATAATTTTCCTTCCGGTATCTATTTTGCTCTATTTAATATAAAAACTGCGGATAAGCAGATGATAAACGTTTCAAAAAAAATAATTTTATTGAAATAATTATAAGGTAATGAAATGTTGAGGACTCTATTCTTATTGCTTTTGTTTTCATCAATCAATATGCAGGGACAGGAAATGCAGAAGATAAAATTATTGATTGAAAATGGTGAGTTTTCAGAAGCTAAACTGTTAATTGATAGTCTGCTGATTCTTCCTGAAATTTCTGAAACAAATAAATTAAATCTCAGATTTGAACTGGAAAGAATGGAGCGCATCAAATTAGATTTTAGACTATCTGATGCTGATGTCCTTGAGTACATCAGACGATACTATCCTCAGGCAGATAATACCTTATTATCGAAATTTGAGCAGGATCTGAGTCTCGAAAATATGATTATTGACAACAAAAAATATTACTTTAACCGCTCTGCTCCAAATCTATTCAGGATCAACCCGGAAGCGAGAAAAAGAAAAATTGAAGTCGAGGGAGAAACCACTAACCAGCTTGATATCTTCCTTGAAAAATATTTACCCGGTGTAGTTGAGGACGTGAAAAACACTTCTAAAAAATATACTCATTCGATTGATTTTGTCCTTGATTATACGATAACTCTCGATAAAAATGTGGTGCCTGATGGTGAAATCGTTCGCTGCTGGTTACCATACGCAAATGAAAATCCGGAACGGCAGGAAAATGTGGAACTAATTAGTGCAAATGCAGATAATTATATTATCTCACCGGAAAATTATGACCACAGAACAATATACATGGAAAAAACTGTAACTAATGGGCGGCCGACTGTTTTTAACATAAAATTCAGTTATACATCCTATGGTGAGTGGAACTCGATCATGCCTGAAAAAGTACTTCCTTATAATTCTTCAACTGACGAGTATAAACATTACACTGCACAGAGGTTGCCGCACATCGAGTTTACAAAAAGGATAAAAGAACTTGGTGACAAACTAAAAGGCAATGAAATAAATCCTTATCTGATCGCAAAAAATATCTTTAGTTGGATTAATGAAAATATTCCCTGGGCTGGAGCGCGTGAATATTCAACACTATATAATATTCCTGAATACAGTCTTGTAAACGGACATGGCGACTGTGGAATCAAAACACTCTTATTTATTACACTGTGTCGTTATAATGGAATTCCTGCTAGGTGGCAGTCAGGGTGGATGTTGCATCCCGGAGAGACCAATCTGCATGATTGGGGCGAATTCTATCTTGAAGGTTATGGATGGTTGCCTGTTGATCAGTCTTTCGGATTAACTAATTCTGATGTTGATGATGTCCGTTATTTCTTTTTAGGCGGTATGGACCCTTACAGATTAATTGTAAATACGGACTATACACAGCCATTGTACCCCGCTAAAGTATTCCCCAGAAGCGAAACAGTTGATTTTCAGAGAGGAGAACTGGAATGGAGAGGGGGGAATATTTATTTTGACAAATGGGATTATACGATGAAAGTATTCAGCAAGGAAAAATGATCTGTGGAAAATCTTCTCATTATATTTCTCTTCTTCCTTGTTATTGTTGCACTGACATATTTTCTTCCACCAGATGTAAAGAAGTTAATTTGGTTACATAGAATTATTGTCCGGTCTCTGAACAGGAAATTTGAAAGTAAATTAATTAAACTTAAAGAAAAAGATCGAATAATAATTAGGCAGCAAGAATTGATGGATAGTTTAAATGCGATTGAGAAGAAAATTGCACTTTCAATCCTGGAAATTGCCAGAAGTAAAACAGGTATTAAAGGTAAATTTTATTCTTTAGATATTCCGGAAGACCTGATACCTATCCCTTCAGTTAAATTCAGAGATTCGAACCGGGAAAGTGGCATTCAATATCTGCCAGCACACGTTCATACAGACTTTAATAAAATGCAGGAATCAATTCTTTCCGAAACCAGTCTTCCTATCCATGTCGATTCCGGATACCGTTCACCCGGCAGGCAGACTTATTTATTTTTCAAGTACCTTGCAGAGGATAATGCATTTAGTATTCAAGAAAATGTCAAATGGATCGCTATTCCAGGGTTCAGTGAACATTCGCACCCCATAAATACCGCCGTTGATATTGCAAATGATTTTGGAATAAACGGATTTAGCGAAGGGCAGTCAGGAAAAGATTTTGAAAAACTCGATGAGTATTCATGGCTTATCAGGAACGCCTCTAAATATAATTTTTATATGTCATTTCCTGAAAACAATGACCAGGGAATTTCCTTTGAGCCTTGGCATTGGCATTGGGAACAAAAAGGGTCCTAATATGAAAAATATCTTTTTGACAGGATTTTTATTAATTTCTATTCTCAGAGCACAAGACTTTGTCGGTGTCGATTACTTCGTCAGTCTCGGTATTGATCAAAAAGTGATGCCGGGCGCAGCATATGCTTTCGGTAATGCAGAAAAAAATGTTTTCGTTAATTCCTACGGAAACTTTACTTATGATAAAGATTCAAAAACTGTAGAAAACAGTGATCTTTTTGACCTTGCTTCTCTTACAAAAGTTATTGCCACTACTTCATGTGTAATGAAATTATTTGAACAGGGAAAATTAGATATTGAGAAACCGGTTGCCCATTATCTTCCCGACTTTGCTTCCAATAATAAGGATTCTATCCTAGTTCGAAATCTTCTTCTTCATAATGGAGGTTTGCCTCCCTATTATACACCAAAGCAGGGACAGAGCAGAGGGAGCATAATTGATTCGGTTATGAATATTAAAATGGCATATTCTAAAGGGACAAAAACAGTATATTCCTGCCTTAATTTTGTGACACTTATGTTAATCGTTGAAAAAATTTCGGGGATATCCCAACCGGAATTCTTCAGACAAAATATTGCACTGCCTCTGAATATGTTAAATACGATGTATATTCCTGATGAACAGATAAAAAATCAATGCCTGCCCACAACTCCGGAATTGCAGGGTATCGTTCACGATCCGCTTGCAAGAGGTCTGCTGGGACATTCCGGCAATGCCGGATTATTCAGTAATATTACTGATTTAGCCCTTTTCGCCAGAATGATGCTGAATAAGGGCACTTTAGACGGCATCCAAATATTTAAACCTGAAACTGTAGAACAATTCACGACAGTTTATTCCTCCTCTTCCTCAAGGGGTTTAGGATGGGATACAAATATTCGTCTCGATCAGTCATGTGGCCCGCTTTTCTCAACTCATGCATTCGGGCATACCGGATATACGGGGACTTCAATATGGATTGATCCGGATGCTGAAATATTTGCAATCTTCCTCACTAACCGGGTATATCCTAATGATGAGAGTAATATCTCCGGTATTCGCAGGACGGTTAACAGCACCGCATGGGAATCATATTTCCGAATTCCGCCTCAACCCAAAATTTTATCTCTCATAAAATCTAATTCTGAAATAGTATTGAATTTCACTTCCAATCCGGAGATCGGGGTTTCTGATTCGACCGAAATATACAGGGTAAACAGGGAGGAATTTGAGCTAATAGAAACTGCTCGTTCCGGTAAAATTATTAGTTTCAGTTCAGTAACCAATTCTGAAACAACTGAATTTGCAGTCAGAAACATTCGGGACTCATCTTCAAGTAATTTTTCAGATATATTTTCGGTAAGAGGAGAAACTCCTGATGTGCTTATCATTGATGGCGCAGATATCAGGTCTGCTGATACTGAAAATTTTAACCGATGCCTGACAAATATCAGCTCAGCGCTACCCGATGATTTTTCATACAGGATGATTTATCTCTCCGAATTACCAAATTATCCTCCTACTCAAAATCAACTGATTATCTTTGTATTTAGCGATGATAATACACCTGAAGAGACATTCACAAAGGAGTATCAGGATATTTTCAGCGGGATTCTTGAGTCAGGTGGCAAGATTATTGTGACAGGCTCAGAAATAGGATGGGCGCTCGGCAAGAGACCTCAAACGCAGGAGAATCTTGATTTTTATCAGATGAAATTATTTGCAAATTTTATTTCGGATAAAGCAGGCAGTTTTAATCTTATTGGCGAAAAGGGGACAAAACTTGAAGGTTTTTCCGGAACATTTTCCACAGAAAATGATATTTATATCTCTGGTTTCCCTGATGTAATTACTCCTACGAACGGAGCAGAAATTATTCTAAGATATTCAGAAGATGAGCCAGCAGCCTTATGTTACAGAAATGAATCAGCAGGTTTAATTTATTTAGCCTTCCCATTTGAAACAGTTACCGGAAAAGAGAACAGAAAGTTTTTGATGAGCAGGTTGATAGACTTACTTGAGTTTAAAAAATAAACTGTAGGCAGATTCTGACTAAAACATATAAGCTTTGCACTTACTATTAATATCATCAAAAATATTACAGGCAAAATTATCTGGTGCTCTTCCGGCAAGAGAGAGTATATTTGGGTTTGAGGGATATGTCAGCCCGTTAAAGATCATCTTTTTAAGATTTCCCTTGCCACGGATAAAAATGTCAAGCCAGCCATTCGTCGAATAATAACTAAGATATAATGGAGGACGGATTTCGGTGAATCTCGTAATCACCTTGAAATCCTGACTTAATAATAGTATGGAACAACCACCATCCCGGCAAAAAAACGGGGAAATAAATCTGACAAAATATTCTTCCTTCTTGTCATGATTTAAATCTACTTTATATAATTGATATTTCCGGTCATTTTTTGTCAGGAAGGGCAACTCGTTTTTTAGATAATCCTCCCTGAGAAAAGTTGATAATAAGGCTGCCAATGAATCATCAATGGACTCAAAAACGAATTGACTTTCAGACTCGGGATATAAATCCTTCTCAGAAAGGATTTTTTGCATCGCTTCTTCCTTTTGGTTTTCACAACCCAGTCTGGTCAGGATAAGAATTACAATTATCAAACCGGAAAGTCTTCTAATTATTGCAGTTTTATTAATCACCAACTTTATTCTATTATTTCATATACTTTTTTTCGAAAACTGTAAATCAGGTACTTTGTGTGTATTCATCCCATGATTTAATTTCTAAATTGTCAAGCGAAACAACACTGAGCGCCTCAGCAAGCCTCATTGCAAGTTGCCGGTTTGTAATCAATGGTATTTTATAATCAACCGCTGTCCGCCTGATAATATAATCGTTTGTTAATTCATCTTCCTGGAAGTTTTTCGGGATATTGATCACAAGATTAATTTTTCCCGATTTTAAATAATCCATCACATTACCCGAACCACCCTCAAGAGGCCATTTAAGTGTTTCCACAGGGATATCGTGTGACGCCATAAATTTCGCAGTTCCTTTAGTGGCGAAAAAATTTACACCAAGTTTAAGAAACTTACGAGTACTTTCAAGCAGTTCAACCTTTGATTCTAACGAACCGGAAGAAATGAGAATATTTTTTAATGGAAACTTAAAACCGACAGAAATCAAAGCTTTCAGAAAAGCTTCGGGAAAATCATCCCCGAAACATGCAACTTCTCCTGTGGATGCCATCTCCACCCCTGTTGTTGGGTCGGCGCCTTCAAGTCTGGTAAAAGAAAATTCCGGGGCTTTTACAGCAACATAATCTAAATCGAATAAACCAATCAAGGATGGTTCCACTTTTTGTTCAAGAATTATCTTTGTTGCTGCTTCCACAAAATTATCATTCAGCGTTTTAGATACAAAAGGAAAACTTCTCGATGCTCTCAAATTACATTCAATAACTTTTACCTGGTTATCCCTCGCTATGAACTGAATATTAAAAGGGCCGGTGATAGCCAATGAAGAAGCTATTTTGGTGGAAATATGCTTTATCTGCCGGATAGTTTCCAAATATGTTCTCTGTGGGGGCAGGACAAGAACCGCATCCCCGGAATGAACACCTGCATTTTCAACGTGCTCTGAAATTGCAAATCGTTTAATAACCCCATTATCGGCTACTCCATCAAATTCAAGCTCTTTGGCATTTTCAAGAAATTTGCTGATAACTGTCGGAAAATCCGGGGAGATATTAACTGCCCGCTGAAGAAATTTCAAAAGTTCATTATCATTTGAAGCAACAGCCATTGCAGCGCCGGAGAGGACATAAGACGGTCTTATAAGAACGGGATAACCTGCATAATTTGCGAAATTCAAAGCCTCCTCAATTGTTGTTAGTTTCCTCCAAAGTGGCTGCTCAATTTCAAGCTGATCTAATAAATCTGAGAATTTACTTCTATCCTCAGCAAGATCTATCTTGTCCGGATGAGTCCCAAGCACCTTAAGATTCGCTTTATCGAGTTTCAGAGCCAGATTGTTTGCAACCTGACCAGCCATTGATATTATTACGCCCTTTGATTTTACTTTTTTATAGATCTCACGAACTGTTTCAAGGCTAAGTTCATCAAAAAAAAGTACATCAAATTCATCATAATCTGTGCTGACAGTTTCTGGATTACAATTGATCATTATTGTATTGTAGCCACAATTTCTGGCGGTTTTTCCTGCGTTAACACAGCACCAGTCAAATTCAACGGAACTTCCAATTCTATAAGGACCTGAGCCGAGTATAATAACCGGCTTACGAAGTTTTAGGTCAGTATCATCCTTGTCGCAATTGTAAGTCAGATACATATAATTGGTCTTTGCGGGGTATTCTGCTGCGAGTGTATCAATGTGAGTCGCAGCTGGAAATATCTTTTTCTTCACTCTAAGTGAATATACATCTTGTTCCGTTGAATTGGTGAGAAGTGCGATCTGCTTGTCAGAAAAACCAAATTTTTTGGCTGAGCGCAACCTTTCATCAGATAATTCATAAAGTGATTTCTGCTCTAACTCTTTCGATATATGGACTACATTATTGATTTTATGCAGAAACCATTTGTCGATGAATGTAAGTTTGTGAATAAAATCAATCGAATAACTATCCTGCAATGCCTTAACGATAGCTAATATTCTATCATCTGAAGGGTTTTTCAGCATCTCAACAACATCATACCCCGAATAGGGGCTATCATTGGCAACAAGCCCATTATAACCAATATCAAGCATCCGAAGCGCTTTCTGAAATGCTTCCTCAAACTTTCGGCCAATTGCCATCACTTCACCGACCGATTTCATCGATGAACCGATATTTCTCTTAACATGCCGGAATTTTTTCAGGTCCCATCTTGGAATTTTGACTACGCAATAATCCATTGCCGGCTCAAAAAATGCACTTGTCGTTTTTGTAATATTATTTTTTAATTCGAATAACCCATAACCAAGTGAAAGTTTTGAGGCGATAAATGCGAGAGGATATCCAGTGGCTTTTGACGCCAGGGCAGAACTTCTCGAAAGTCGTGCATTAACTTCTATTATCCTGTAATCCTCTGCTTCCGGACTCAGGGCATATTGAATATTACACTCACCCACGATTTTCAGATGGCGTATCACTTTGATTGCAACCTCACGGAGAAGATGAAATTCTTTGTTCGAAAGTGTCTGGCTTGGAGCAACAACAATGCTTTCTCCTGTATGAATGCCCATAGGGTCGAGATTTTCCATGTTGCACACGGTGATGCAATTATCATATCGATCACGAACAACTTCATATTCAATCTCTTTCCAGCCTTCAAGATATTCTTCAACCAGAATCTGTGAAGCATAAGCCAGTGCCTTTTTTGCTTTTACTTTTACTTCTTTTTTAGAATAGCAGATACCTGAACCCAGCCCCCCTAATGCAAAAGCAATTCTTATAATTACCGGAAACCCTATTTCCTCTGCCACCCTGACTGCATTCTCTGGAGTACTAACAGCAATGCTGCGTGGATATTTCACCCCGATCTCTTCGAGTCTCTGGTTAAATTTTTCTCGGTCTTCAGTGTCCATCAAAGTGCTAACCTGCGTTCCAAGCACCTTAACATCAAATCTTTCAAGTACGCCTTTTTTATGAAGTTCTATTCCACAGTTAAGAGCAGTCTGCCCCCCAAAACCAAGCAAAATCCCTTCAGGTTTCTCCTTCTCTATCACTTTTTCAACAAATTCTAAATTGACCGGCAGAAAATAAATTTTATCGGCAAGATGATCGGATGTCTGGATTGTTGCAATATTGGGATTGATCAAAACTGTATATATGCCTTCTTCTTTAAGCGCCTTGATCGCCTGGCTTCCCGAATAATCGAATTCACCTGCCTCCCCAATTTTTAATGCAGAGGAACCAAGTATTAATACTTTTTTAATATTATCTTTCATCTACAAGCTATTAATAAATTCATTAAAAATATACTTTGTATCTACTGGTCCGGGAGAGGCTTCAGGGTGAAATTGAACACTCATAATCGGTTTTGACTTATGTCTGATGCCTTCATTTGTTCCGTCGTTCAGATTTACGAACCACTCATCCCAGTCTTTATTAAGGCTGGACATATCCAATGCATATCCATGGTTCTGAGATGTCATATAACAGCGGTTCGTTAGTATATCAAGAACTGGCTGATTCTGACTTCTATGACCATATTTGAGTTTAAAAGTTCTTCCTCCTGCAGCCAGACCAAGCATTTGATGTCCCAAGCAGATGCCGAGGATTGGTAAATCTCTTTCCAGAATTTTCCTTATGTTTTTTATTACATCGGTATATACTTCAGGATTACCAGGTCCGCTTGAAACAACTATCCCGCTAACATCCATGTCTGAAAAGTCATAATCCCAGGGAACACGGATAACCCTGACTCCGTTCGCAATAAGATCATTTTGGATATTGTTCTTACAACCACAATCAATTAGTAATACTCTTTTGCTGCCCTCCCCTGATTCAGCGGGTGCATCTACCGAAACTCCGGGTAAAAGATTAATTTGCCCGGGATCAAAAACAGGTACATCTAAGCCGGTATGGTTAATCACGCCTGTCATCGTTCCATACTCGCGGAGTATCATAGTTAGTCTCCTGGTATCGATACCAAATATTCCCGGGATTTGCTGCGAAAATAACCAGTCTGAAAGGGAGTATTCCGCATTCCAATGACTGTAATCCAGCGCGAGGTCGGATACGATAAGACCTTTTACCTGTATTTTTGGGGATTCGAAATATGATTGATTTTTTTTTGGATTATTAAAATCGGGTACACCATAGTTTCCAATCAATGGGAAAGTCATGACAAGAATCTGTCCGGCATAAGAGGGATCTGTCAATGCTTCGGGGTACCCCGTCATGCCCGTATTAAAAACCACTTCGCCGGAGGTATCATTGGGAAAGCCGAAAATATTACCTTCGAATTCTGTACCATCGCGAAGGATTAATTTTGCTTTTTTATTCAATTTTTTGTTCTGGGATTATTTAATTAGTTGAGGGTTAACTATTTTGTAAAGTTAAGTTTTATTTAAATCTAAATGAAATGTTCAAAATAAATTAATATTGATATGGCGACAAAAATTTATCTGAATGGAAATATTTATACAAGTGACCCGAATAATCCCCACGCTGAAGCAATTGTAACGGAGGGCAGCAGAATCCTTTTCTGCGGTTCTGAAAATGAAGCTTTGGCATATAAATCTGTTAAGACGGAAGTAACTGATCTTGAACGAGCATTTGTTATGCCCGGATTTATTGACTGCCACACTCATATGCTGATGGGTGGTGAATTTCTTCTTGCCATACCTCTAAATACTGCTGATTCAAAAGAAAGATTCCGCAAGATTTTTTTGGATTACATCGCTATCAGAGGAAAAGACTGGATCACAGGGGGTAACTGGAGAAATCAGAACTGGCCCTCAGCAGAATTGCCACACAAGGCTTGGATCGATGACATTACTTCCGAGATTCCAGTTTTTGTCCCCCGGATGGATTATCACATGGGACTAGCCAATTCGTATGCTCTCAGATTAGCTGGAATTGATGAGTTTACACCTGATCCGCCAGGTGGAAAGATATTAAAAGACTCTCGGGGCAGATTGACTGGTATTCTTCAGGATAAGGCAATGGATCTTGTCAACAGAGTAATCCCCGAGCCGGATATTTTCAGACAATCCTTGTTTCTTGATACCGCAATTGAATATGCTTTGTCACTTGGAGTTACGTCGGTTCATGATATCGCTTATAAAGGACAACTTAAAATATTTCAAAAATATGATTTCGAGGGCAGATTAGGAATCAGAGTTTTTTCGCGGCTCCCGATAGAATACACAGAAAGTATTGTTAATGCAGATATCTCTAACATAACAGGAAGTGAGTTCCTGCGGATAGGTTCTCTTAAAGCTTTTTCTGACGGTAGTCTTGGGGCTTCCACAGCCTATTTCAGGGAGGCTTATTCCGATGATCTCTCAAATTACGGTCTGCCGATGGAAATAATGACAAATGGGGATTTCTTAAAATGGGCAAAAATGGCAGATATGAATAAATTTCAACTGTCGGTCCACGCTATTGGAGACAGAGCAATTGGAGAAGTTCTGGATGTATTTGAAGAGGTGGTGAGAGATAATCCCAAATGGGATCGAAGGTTCAGGATTGAACATGCGCAGCATATGAGCCACACTGATTTTGACAGAATGCGAAAGTCAGGAGTGATAGCCTCCATTCAGCCGCTTCATCTTTATGATGACGGTAGCTGGATGATAAACCGGATTGGCAAGAATCGTATGAAATATGCTTATGCTTTCCGCTCTTTGCTTGAAAATGGAATTAATCTGTGTTTTGGCACAGACTGGCCAGTTGTGAATCTAAATCCATTGGAAACTGTTTATGCAGCAATTACACGGCATACATCGGATGGCATGAATCCAGATGGTCTTTTCCCTGAGGAAAAACTGACAATTGAAGAATCACTCAGAGCTTACACTGCTGCTGCTGCATACGCTTCCTTCGATGAAAAAATTAAGGGTAGTCTTGAAAAGGGCAAATTGGCTGATTTCATAATCCTCGATCATGATCTTTTAAAAGCTGAGCCCGATCAGATTAAAAGCACAAAAATTTTAATGACAGTCGTAGGCGGTAAAATTAAATTTCAACGATAATCTCTTCTGAAAATCCGTTCCCTGTAAGTTTTTTTAATCTGTCGATTAGATTGTCAATCTTGTATCCTGACTCATCTGCCAAAGATTTAATATGAGCAGTCACGAGGTAATATTTTTCAAGTTTTTGAATGACATTATTCTCCGCCTTTATCCGCTCGTTTTTGGTTGATGTCGTTTTCAGTTCCTGGAAAATGGCAGAGTACTCTCTGACAGCCGCAGTTGTGAATAGCCAGTCAATGAGTATTTCAAATTTTTCTTTGGAATAATACCATATCTCTTCGTAATAATTCACACCGAGATAATATCTCACGTATTCATCCTTAAGCATATCAATTAGAACAGTAGTTTTCTCAAATTCGCCCTTATCTTCGTATAACCCGGTGTAATTCGAGTACAATTCTGGTAAGGAATTGAGGAATTTATCAGAATAATCGAGCATTATGTTCAGCAAAGTAACTTCACTCTGTATTTCAGATTCACCCCTTCCGGATGATCTCAGAATATTTCGTGCAGGTTTATCCATCCGCATTACGGTGAGGAAATTGTCACTTGTGATATTCTCGGTTTTATCGAAAAGATTTTTAAGGGTATCAAAAGTAAAATAAATCAGCGCAAAAACAATATTTTCCGAGTAGTTTCCTGCTTTTGACAATTGAAATGATTTTTCAAACTTAGAAAGACGGACATCGTGTTCTTCCTTAATCTGATCAATCAATTGATAATTTGCAGCCTGAATGGTAAGAAGAAACTCTCTGAATTTTCCGGATACGGATTTAATATCCGCCTTTAAATGATAATGAGAACCAACCCTATTGGCAAAAAGATTAAACCTGTTAAGGACGAATTTAATCTGATCAGTAACCGGAGGTTTTTCTTCAGTTCCCGCATCAGTTATTAAGGAAATCAGCGATTCCATACTTTCTTTTGCGAAAATATTCGTGAAGGTTTCGTGCACCGGCTGCAAATTCCTGTCCATTAGAGCATCTGATATACTTGGAACGCCTGACCCGGCAAGAAATGCGTCCAGCTCAGCATACTCTCCAGTTGAGTCATAGACTTCTCGGAAATCCAGAAAAATATTGTGTTTAAAAGCATTAAGAGTTATCTGGTAACCCTCTGATTCAAAATATCCTGAGTGTCTTAAAAATTCAAGTTTAGAACTGTGATCGGTGTAGATGTAGAATATTTTTTCGCCATGTTTTAAGTTTAGTGCATCGAATAATGTGACTGTTTTAATACTTTTTGTGTCACCACTGCCGGCAACAAGTTTTGGAGTGGAGCGGAAAATTTTACCATAAGCAGTTTCGAATTTATTATTATAAAATACAATTGCTTTTTCAGTAGCATGCTTATTAGTAAAAGCAAATACATTTTCATTAATGTTTCCGTAATCGTCAATAAAATCAAACATCCAGAAATCTTCAACCTGGCTGAATAAATACCTTTTTTTCATGAGAGGGAAGATTTCCCGTTTATGTCTTTCGACGAGATAGTCAATGGGCTCTTCGTTGTAATATGCCCTGCGGTATTCCATCCCATATTTCTCCGTGTAGCCTTCAACCTGCCCGTGACCGAACATCGGAAGCCCGGGTAAAGTTACCATCATAAGCGCCACACCGAAGTATTTATCATCGGTCCCGAATTGTTTTATGGCGGTTTCTTCATCAGGATTGCTCATAAAATTAACATATCTTTTCAGAATTTCAGGTTCAAATTCAAGAGTATTCGTGATAAGATCCCGGTATTTGGAATTTTCCTCCTTCATCATCATATGCATAAATGCCGAATTATATACCCGGTGCATTCCAAGGGAGCGCACAAAATATCCCTCCATAAGCCAGAATGCTTCTGCAAGCAGCAATGTTTCGGGCATCTCATTATTAATACGATCAACAACCTCGCGCCAAAATTCATTTGGGAAGAGTCCGTCAAATTCTTCCTTGGTCAATGCGTAATCAGCACGTGACGGAATGTCCCCTCCTTTCCCAGGCTCGGGAAACCAAAGTCGGGAATAATGCCGCTTCGTTAAAGTCATGGCAGCATCAAATCTGATGATTGAAAATCTACGTGCAACCTCAAATATTTTCTGAATTACTGCTTCCCGGACTTCTGCTTTCATCATGTTAAGTTGTGAAGTATCATTCCAGGGCATATTCGTGCCGTCATTTCCGTGATAAAGGTATTTTATCTCTCCTGTTCTGTTATCAACTCTCTGGAAAACAACAGCAGCGTCCGAATGCCGGAAATATCCATCTTCGACCCTGATCTGAACAGAATGATCTTCAGAAAGATTGGGACCGGTGAATTTGTAATTCGGGAAAGGCGGATAGTCGGATTGAACAAAATAATCCGGTTTTTCAACAACCCATTTGGAATAAATGCCAGTGTGATTCGGAACCATATCGCTCGCAAGACGAATACCTCTCTCCTTCGCCCGCCTGTTCAGATCATTATAAGCCTCGTCTCCGCCGAGATCTGCTGCTATCTGGTAATCGTAGAGTGAATAGGCTGAGGCAACCGCATCAATATTGCCCATAATATGTTTTATCCTCAATGAGGCGCTGCTTCTTTCCCAAATACCGATTAGCCACAAACCATTAAAATTCCAGCTTTTTAAAAGCTCAAGTTCTTCGTCCGGAACCTGGTCTAATCTGTGGATATGGCGTTTATATTTCTTTGAAAGTTGATCGAGCCAGACATATGTATTTTTAGCTAACAGAACAACCTGCGGCATCCAGTGTGTATCCGGAGTAAACTGTTCAGGTTCTTCATAGTCAGTAACGGAAACTTTGGCATAATTAAATGCAGATTTCCCAAGCACAAAATCGTCGTATTCGTTTCCGCTTTCGGCTTTGTATTTTGGAACAGGTACAGGAGGTGCTCCTCCAAATGACTGGTCGCCCTTAGAACCAAACATATTGAAATCTTCTTTAAATAAGTCGTAACTTGAAAAAATCCTTCGACTGAATTTATCATAAATCAGGACTTTCCATTTCGTCATCACAAAATCCAATTGGGCTTCCAGATCATCCGGGTGATTAATCAGCGGCGCCCGCAAAAACGAGAATAGATCCTGATCGTCAGGACCAAATTTTTTCTCATTTTGAAAAAATTGTTCAAGACTGTTTATAAGTTTTGCATAAGATTCTCTCTTTGCAAAATACTGATCGTCAAATAATTCCTTAAGTTTCGCTGCGCCTCTGTTAGAATTTTCAAGGTGTAGTAATATCAACTCTTCAAGCGCAATCTCTGTATTTTTTCTGCCGTCCTGTTCACCTCTGATATATTCTTCAACTGAAATACTCCCGCGATACACAGGCAGAGGCGGAAAGATTCGGATAAACTCACGAAGAATATCCTCTGTTTCTTCAATACCAAAGTTATTGTTCAAATGCGCCAGCGCCCTTTCGAATACTCCGGGATTTTCTGATTTTTCATATTCCCTGAGTATAAAATGAAAAATCTCATCCATAAGTCCGATGGCATTAACTTCACCGTTTGTGATAAATAACTCAGCACTACGCTTACTATTTACCCTCTGTACAAATTTCCTGACCATAGAGAAATTTGTAACAATTACTTTACCATTAAATGAAAATAAGGATTCATCCAGGTCGTATTTTTTACGCACATTACCGGCTATATGAAATTCATAATTCGAATTTTGATTAAACCTTTGTGAGGTAATTAACGGAATAAAACTATAATTTTTCATTTACCGGACCATTTTTGGAGTTTGACAAACAAAGTGCTGAAATATAAATAATTCTTGCCAAAGATATACTAAATAACTGCAAACATTGAACAACTCTTGTTCCTAAAATAGGCAGAGATTTGCGCTTAAGCTTTAGGCTAAATTGTTTTGTGGTTTTCCTTTCAGAATGCAGAAAGGACAGATAAACAGAATCTCCAAATTCACTTGAGAAATAAATATCGGCTCAACACCCGTTTGTTTAAATCAAGCACTGCCATTAACTCTCGTTCAAAAATATTATATTTAAAGTTTATTAAAATTCAGGTAAAAAAACCTAATTATGTCAGTTACACCTTTGATGGCTCAGTACAACAAAGTAAAACAAGAATACCCGGATACTATACTTTTATTCCGGATTGGCGATTTTTTTGAAACTTTTGACGATGATGCAAAAACTGCATCAAAAGTCCTTGGTATTACACTGACTAAAAGGTCCAATGGCGCTGCAGGCGATGTTCCTCTCGCAGGATTTCCCCATCATGCTGTGGATACATATCTGCCGAAACTCGTTCGGGCTGGTTACCGCGTTGCAATCTGTGAGCAGGTTGAGGATCCAAAATTTGCCAAAGGAATTGTAAAAAGAGAAGTAATTGAAGTTGTCACTCCCGGAGTTGCACTTTCGGATAAAATCCTGGATCACAAAAGGAATAATTATTTACTAGCTGTTTTTGTAAAAAATGGCACCGCCGGTATTTCTTTCAGCGATATTTCTACTGGCGAATTCTATGCATATAGTATTCCGGAAAAAGAGATTGAGGCACAACTTGGACTAATAAGTCCATCTGAGATATTAGTTTCTAAAAGACAGAAGGATTATCTGAGTGAAACTATCCGGAAATTTAATCCTAACCTGAGAATGACGCTTATAGATGATTGGCTTTTCGGATTTGAATTCTGCCGTGATCTGCTGCTCGGGCAATTTTCGACAAAAAACCTCAAAGGATTCGGGATTGAAGGAAATGAAAATATTATTATTGCCGCAGGCGTTAATCTAAATTACCTGAAAGACACTCAGAAGGCAGCTCTCCCCCATCTTAATAAAATTTCTCTCTTCAACCCTTCAGATTTTATGTATTTGGATAATTCAACGAAGAGAAATCTTGAAATCCTTTTTACTATGCAGGACGGGTCTTACGAAGGCAGTCTATTTTCGATTCTCGATTCAACATCGACTTCAATGGGGGCAAGACTATTAAAAAAATGGATTATTGCACCTCTAAAAAATGTTGATGCAATAAACAGAAGGCTCGATAGCGTAGATGTTTTTTACCGGTCTGATGATATCCGTTCCGATCTTATTACTCAACTTAAAGGAATTGGTGATCTGGAGAGACTGACATCAAAAATTTGTACTGGCAGGGTTAATCCACGCGAATTGAATGTCCTCAAAAATTCAATAAGGATTCTTCCCGTGATAATCCTCAAATTGCGCTCAGTTTCCGATCCTGTGCTTAATTCACTTGCAGACGCACTTAAGCCCCTTGATCAAATTGCAGAAAAAATAGAATTGGCAATTGACGATGAACCAGCGCTTTCTTTTTCGGATGGCGGAGTTCTCAGGAATGGTTATAATTCGGAACTGGATGAACTACGTTCACTTTCAACGAATGCAAAAACCTGGATTGCAAATCTTCAGAGAACCGAAAGAGAACGGAGTAACATTTCTTCTCTTAAAGTAAGCTATAATAAAGTCTTCGGTTATTATATTGAGATAAGCAATGCACATAAAAATAAAATTCCAGAAGATTATATAAGGAAACAGACTTTAGTTAACAGTGAAAGATATATAACACCGGAACTTAAGGAATATGAAGATAAAATTCTGCATGCCGAGGAAAGGATTTCGGGACTCGAAGCCAGGCTTTATAATGAGCTTGTAAGCGAAATTGCGTTGGATACAGTCGCTTTGCAGGAAAATGCTTCGATTGTGGCTATGATAGATTGTTTTCTGAGTTTTGCAGAATGCGCTGTTAAATATAATTATGTGAAACCTGTTGTCGATGATTCAGAATTGCTCGAGATTGTAAAGGGCAGGCATCCGGTTGTTGAGAGAATTCTGCCGCCGGGAGAAAAATATACTCCTAATGACTGCATGATGAATAATTCTGATACACAGATAATACTGCTGACCGGTCCAAACATGGCTGGTAAATCGGTATATCTGAGACAGACTGGTCTGGTCGTCTTACTTGCTCAGATTGGGTCCTTTGTTCCTGCTGATTCAGCCAGGATTGGAGTTACCGACAGAATTTACACGAGGGTGGGGGCAAGTGATAACATCACAGCAGGAGAAAGCACCTTTCTGGTTGAGATGCAGGAAGCAGCGAATATTCTGAACAATGCTACAGGTAAAAGTCTTATCCTTCTTGATGAGATCGGCAGGGGAACAAGCACTTTCGATGGCATTTCCATTGCCTGGGCGATTACTGAATATCTCCACGAAAATAAAGAAGTTGCTGCAAAAACACTTTTCGCAACACATTACCATGAACTGAATGAGATGGCTTCAATTTTTCCAAGGATAAAAAACTTTAAAGTGGAAGTGAGAGAATATGGAGACAAAGTCATATTTCTCCATAAAGTTACATCAGGGGGAGCAGACCATAGTTACGGCATTCAGGTTGCAAGAATGGCGGGACTTCCTCCTTTCGTAACAGATCGGGCAAAAGAAATTCTTGCAAATCTTGAAAGCAAGGAGTTGACACCTTATGAGATTAAAAAAGCAAAAGCCTCAAAATTCAGTTCGGATAACGGAATTCAGCTTAACCTCTTCGAAATCAAGGATGATGCTATGCGTCAGGAGATCAAAGGGATAAAGATTGAAGACATGACCCCACTTGATGCTCTCAATAAATTAAATGAACTAAAAAAGAAACTGGATGATAACAAATGAAATTTATTACCCTGGTTTTTGTCCTTCTTATCACTTATAGCTGCGCACATAAAAACGCATCATCCGAATATGAATTGAAGATCAGACAACATCGTGACGCCCAAAATGATTTTATGAAAAATTCTCCCGATTCCCCGTTCAATGCGAAAACAAAAGTTGATTTTCACCCTCTTAAATTTTATGACCCGGATACAAATTTTATTTTCAGGAGCCGGCTTTTTCTTTATGATGAAGCAGATTCACTTCTCATTTATGGAACAAAGGGCGAACCAAGGAAGGCCTGGAGAATCGGTTTTTTTACTCTAAATTATAATAGTGTGATCCACAGATTGAATTTATATAAAAGTATCAGCAGAAGCGGAAAGGAGTATCATGGAATATGGTTCACTGATGAAACAACTGGCGATGAGACTTACGGCGTCGGCCGTTATCTTGATTTCGAAATGTCCGAAGATGTGAATAATCTATATACAATTGATTTCAACTATGCCTATAATCCCTATTGTTCGTATAGTAGTGAATATTCCTGCGCAATTCCTACCAAAGAAGACCATCTGCGTTTTGAAGTGAAAGCAGGTGAAAAAATATTTCATGATTAGAGTGATATGCGAAATTTTTTGATCGCTTCACTCAAAAAGATTTATGAAGGGGCAAACAGCCCCTTCATAATAATAGTATTATTATTTCAGGTCAGTAATTAGTCCAAAAGTGAAGAGAATACATCTCTGTCCTGAGTGGTGTCATATTTCTTTTTTTCTGCATAATAATCGTGATTCATCTCACCATTGGCCACTTTTTTTGGCGCTGGATTGGTATAACCGGCACTGATGTCAAAATCCTCTGGTTCACCCGGAACCTGGTTTCTTCCAAATCCATAGCTAAAAGAGTTTTTATTTACCGGGGATGGTTTTCTGTCTGTATTCTGATTTATTTCCTGAAAAGGATTCTTCACTTTTTCTCTGCCACCGCCGTCAGGAGCGTCGAAACCAGTTGCAATGACTGTATATGAAACTGTATCCTTCATATCACTCCGGTTCACCCACCCGAATATGACATCAACGTCATCACCAGCAGCTTCAAAAATCACATTATTACCTGCATTGATTTCCTGAATTGTAAGATTATCAGGTCCCGACACATTAAGCAGGATATTTTTTGCACCTTTAATCTTAACTCCTTCAAGAAGCGGAGATGTTATTGCTTTTTCAGCAGCCTCGATTGCCCGGTTTTCTCCGTTAGCCAAACCGCATCCCATAAGCGCTTCACCTGAATTCCGCATTACTGATTTTACATCTGAAAAGTCAACATTTATAATACCCCTTACAGTAATAATATCAGCAATTCCTCTTGTTGCCTGATAAAGTACGTCATTCGGTGCGTCAAAAGCCTGAGTAGCCGGAATATTATTTTCGATAATATTTAATATCCGGTCATTAGGTATCACGATAAGGCTGTCAACATACTGCTTCAATTCATTTATGCCTTGCTCTGCGCGCAGATATCTTTTCTTTCCTTCCCATCTGAAAGGCTTTGTAACTATGGCAACAACGAGAGCGCCCAGTGTTTTTGCAACAGAGGCTACTATAGGAGCGCCGCCGGTACCCGTACCACCACCCATTCCTGCTGTGATAAATACCATATCACTTCCACGGAGCACTTTTTCTACAGCCAGCCTGTCTTCCTCAGTGGCTTCTCTTCCAATTTTTGGATCCGCTCCGGTTCCCAATCCTTTGGTCGTCGTATTTCCAATCTGGATTTTATGATTTGCTGTGCTGTATTTCAAAGCCTGGGCATCAGTATTCATTGCAACAAATTCAACACCCTCGAGGCCTTTTTTGATCATGGATTCGATAGCGTTACAGCCTCCTCCGCCAACTCCCACAACTTTGATCACAGCATTTTTATCATAGAATTTTGAATCTTTCTGGTTTACTTCTTCAAGATCCAGTGCTATTCTAGGCATATTGCCTCCGTCTGTTTATATAAATTCATCAACAATTTTTTTAATAGAATTTTTAAGTTTATTTAGTCGTTCAGTTTTTGGTTTTACCGCTTTTGCAACCGGAACTTCTTTTTCAGCATCCTCACCAGATGCCTCTTTTTCCTCAGGAATTCCTTTTATTTCAATCTTCTCAAAATCATCAACCGGACTGCCTTCCCTCTCGAGAATAAGACCAAAAACTGCTGCATATTCAGGATGATCCATCATGATTGAGTTTTCATGGTCAATATGTTGTGGTAACCCAATCCTTGTCTGAGCTTTGAAAAACTCTTCTGAAAGCTCACAGATGCCGCGCAGTCTGGCCCCGCCGCCGGTAATAACAACCCCGGCATTAATAAGGCTTTCCATTTTATTCTGAATAACGAAGTTCTCAACTGCTGTAAAGAGCTGCACCATTTTTTCGTTTATTATTTGTGTGAGAAGATTTACTGAAACTTTATCGGTTCCTCTCCCACCTACCCGATTGACCACGATATCATTTGGATTAAGAATCAACTTCTCCGAAGCATATCCGGCATCCTTTTTAATTCTCTCTGCTTCGGATATCGAGATTGTAAATGCCTGCCTGATATCAGCGGTTATATCTTTCCCGCCTATATTGATCGATTTTGTGGCACGAAGAGCTTTATCCTTGTAGATAGCCATATCAGTGCACTCCCCGCCGATATCCAGTAAAACAACTCCAAGATCTGTTTCATTTGGATCGAGCACTGATTTCCCTGCTGCCATCGGTTGAAGCATCATTTCCTTTATCCGGTAACCTGCTCTCTCAACAGCCGTCTTGATGTTATCCAAAAATGTAACTGATCCTAAGACCACATGATTTAATGCTTCAAGTCTTTGTCCAATACTACCAACCGGTTCAGTAATTCCTGCCTGTCCGTCAATAATGTAATCTTCTGAAATAACATGAAGAATACGTTTATCAGCTGGAATATTGATCACATTGATCTCAGACTTGAGTCGTTCAATATCATCTTCGCTGATCTCTCTCTGAGGATGGGTGATATTAACGTAATTCCGATGCCGGAGACTCATCACCTGATTTCCCGATATTCCAACAATTATTTCTTTAACAGCAACCCGGGCAATTCTTTCAGCTTCTTTAATAGCTCTATAAACTGCATCGCCAGTTCTCTGAACATTAACAACATTTCCTGTAATCAATTTATCAGCCTGAACAACTGAAAAGCCAAGTATTTTAATTTTTTCACCTATAGGTTCTCCAATTACTGCACATACTTTGGTTGTCCCTATATCCAGTCCGCAAACGATCGATCTCATATTATCTCATCCTCCGGTTTTACTTCACCCGCCAAACCTATAAGTTTATTAAATCTGAGATCTATATAAATAAGCTGCTGATCAATTCCCTCACTGAGTAAATTTTTCCATAGTTTACTGAAGTAGTACATTTTTTTCACTTCATTTCCCTTTCCAAAATATACCGGGAAATCAAACCCGTCGAAATAGATTGTTGTCCCATTGCCTCTGTCCAGATCAATCTCCGAAATATCTTCCGCCAGCCTTGCATCAAGCAGCCGTGCTGCAAAATTGATTCTATATGCAGTTTTTAAAGAAGGGCTTTTTGACGATACCTTTGAGCCGGTAAGAACAATTTCCTTACCTGGGTTGGTAATAACAGGATAATTCAGATTATCTGTCATCGGAAGGATTGGTATTATGTACAAATCTTCGCTGAGTAAATACGAATTAACTTCTGAATGAATGATAAATACCATTTTCCGTTCAGTCAATTCGATCCTTACTTTGTTTTTGCCTTCATATTTAATTGTGACATCACTGATATATGGATGTTTAATAAAACGATCTTTCAACGCATGGAGCGATAATTCCCGATACTCTGCCGGATCGGTGAGATTTGTAAATTCCAGATAAGTATCTTTTGATTGAAGATAATTACCGGTCAGTTCAATTAATTCAAACTGCTGAACCTTTCTGCTTTTAAGATTCAATGCCAGAATCAATAACAAAGCAAGAAAAGCGAACATGCTTAAAATGGGCAATATTTTAAGTAAACGGTTCAACCGTTGTCCCTGATAAGTTCGATTAATTTTTCGCCGATTTTATATATATCACCGGCGCCCATTGTTACGAATGTATCTCCATCATGAGCAATTCTTTGAAGTTCAAAGGGCAGCATATCCTTATCCTCAACCACCACCACCTGTTTGTAACCTGATTTTTTCATTGAGTCAGCTATGAGTTCAGAGTTAATCCCGGGAATCGGTTCCTCACGGGCAGGATATACGCCAAGAAGGAAAACCAAATCGGCACTTTGCAGGGCTTCTGAAAACTCTCTGTAAAATTGAGCGGTTCGTGAATAAAGATGAGGCTGGAATACAAGAATCAATCTCCCATTTATCACACCTCGTAATGCATTCAAGGATGCCTTCACCTCCGTGGGATGATGTGCATAATCATCAATTACTGAAATATTTCCGCTATATTTAATTTCGAGTCTTCTCCCGGCAGATGTGAAATCCGAAATCGAATTGACTGCATCAGAAACCGGTATTCCCAGTTCACATGCGGTTGCAATGGCTGCCAAAGAATTTTGAATGTTATGTTCTCCGGGAACCAATAGTTTTACCAGCCCAACGTTTTCTCCCCTGATTTTAAGACTATAACTGCATCCGAATCCCTCATTTATTATGTCAGAAGCTGCAAAATCCCGGCCCTGACCAAGACCATAGGTAATCACCTTAGAATTTAATGAAGGCAATATTTCCCGCACACCCTTATCATCAGCGCAAGCTACGATAAAACCATAGAAAGGTATTTTCTTTAAAAATTCTATAAAAGTCTGTTTAACGTCTTCGTAATCCTTATATATATCAAGATGCTCAGCCTCAATATTAGTAACAACGGCGGATGATGGAAAAAGTCTGAGAAAGGTTCGATCGTACTCATCTGCCTCAACAACTGTGTATTGGTCGGCTCCTTTCCTCGCATTCGATCCCTGAAGGAATGGAATATTTCCTCCGATCAGAGCTGTTGGATCAAGACCGCAGTCTATAAGTATTTTAGTTATCATCGAGGAGGTTGATGTTTTGCCATGAGTACCTGATACGCAGACTGAAAATGCACAACGAGTAAATTCGCTGAGTACTTCAGAGCGTTTAACTGTTTTAATTCCCAGTTCCCTCGCTCTGATCAGCTCTGGGTTTTCATTAGAAACAGCAGGTGTATATACCAGGAGATCCTGATCAGTAATATTGGCTGAATCATGTCCCTCCCATATTGCTGCTCCCAGTTTTTTAAGTCTGTCGAGATTGGATGTTATTGTACGGTCTGAGCCGGTAATCTGAATCCCCTCGAAAGCAAGAAGCTCCGCAACACCACTCATCCCGATACCATTGATTCCAGTAAAGTGTATTTTTTTGTATTTATTTCCAAAAAGGAGTTTCATAATTTCTTCCCCACTGCTAACTCAATTATTTCGGAGGCAATATTGGAGGCGGCTTCAGGATTAGCATTCTCTCCAATATTTTTCCTTAGTAATTCTAATTTTCCCGGATTTTTCTTTAACTCCAGTAAAATTGAAAAGATATTGGCTTTCGCATCTTTTTCATTGAGCAGCATAGCTGCATTAGTATCACTCAGCAGTTTTGCGTTTTTATATTGATGATTATCTGTTACATAAGGAGAAGGAATAAGTATTGATGCGATTTGCAAAGCGGAAAATTCCGCAAGAGTTGTTGCCCCTGCTCTTGAAATTACAACATCAGCTGATGACAGTGCGATACCGACATCGTCGAGATAAGGTAATATTTTTACTTTCGGGCTGCCGAATTTGGAATACCTCGAAATGTGACTTTTCCCGGTCTGCCAAATCATTTGAAAACCGGCTGTGATAATTCTATCGAGATTTATAAATATTATCTCATTAATCGCTTCTGAACCAAGACTTCCGCCTAAAACAAGAATTGTGAACCTGTCTTCACTCAAACCAAAATTTTTAACTGCCTCAGCTTTAGGAATAATCTTAACACTGTGTCTGATTGGATTACCAAGATTCCTGATATTTCCGGATTTGAAATACTTTGCCGATTCATCATAGCTTATCACTATAAGATCTGCATATGGAGAGAGTTTTTTATTTGTTAATCCCGGTGTGACATTCTGCTCTAATAGTACAAGTTTTGCTCCGTAAAACTTCGCTGCTGCGCAGAAGACACCTGCTACATACGCACCAGACCCAACTACAATCTTTGGTGAATAATACAGACAGAGGAAATAGGACTTTAAAAAGGAATAGATAAACTTAAACGGCAGCAAAAAATTTTTTAAATCAATTTTTCTGATGATCCCGCTTATCCATAAGGAATGAAATTTATATCCTGCTTCCGGGACAACAGATGCTTCAAGTCTATCGGAAGCTCCGACAAATATTGGATTAAATTCCGGATTATTTGATTTCAGATAATCCGCAATAGCCAGCAGCGGATAAAGATGTCCGCCTGTTCCTCCCCCGGCAAAAATAATACTCATTTTTTTAGACAGGTTGTTCATAAAGAACAAGCTCCGGTTTATTTTTTTCCGAAAGTGAATACATATTATAAATTATGCCTATTGATATACTTAGAGCAAGAATCGAAGAACCGCCAAAACTGACGAAAGGAAGCGTAATTCCGGTCGCAGGAACGGTACCGGTGACAACCGCAATATTAATAAATGCGCTTAACCCAATCGTAAAAGCGATTCCAAATCCTAATAACTTCCCAAATGTATCCGGAAGACTTTTTATAATTCTTAAAGTGAAATAAAATATCATTGAATAGAGAACAACAAGAAGTATCGTCCCTATTAATCCCATTTCTTCACCCCATATGGCAAAAATGAAATCTCCGGCAGGTTCCGAAAGAAATTTTTCACTCTGTTTACTATGTCCGATTCCGATTCCGCTGATTCCGCCGCTTCCGAGTGCTATCTTCGATTGAATAACCTGGAAAGGCTCTTCAGTAAAATATTTAATGATTCTTGTCTTCACATAAGACAAAAAGAACCAGCCTATAGAAAAACCGCCCGCTAAGGCAGGAACAATTGTGAAAAAAATATGTTTGAATCGTGCACCAGCTACAAATAATAAAGTAAATCCCGTCATAAGAATTATCATAGTTGTGCTGAGATTCGGCTGCAATATTATCAATAAGCAGGTTATTAGAATCCAGAAAAGCACAGGCAGAAAACCAAGAGGAAAAGAACGTAGTTTTTCTCCTTTTCGCTCAATAAGCGATGCAAGATGAGCAACGAGAATTAGTTTTGCAAACTCAGAAGGCTGAATTGTGAAAAAATAAAGATCGAGCCAACGTTTTGCACCGTTTCTTTCAACACCGATAAGCAAAGTAAGAATTAGAAGGATCAATATTCCGAGCATAGCATATTTACTAAACTTAATATAAATTCTGTAATCAATCTTGCTCACGAGATAGGCTACTCCAATAGCTAAAGCAATTTTAGCTACATGTGTAAATAAAGCAAACAGTTCTCCGGAAATGCTGAAGATAAGCAGGGAACCGATGACAAAAAGGGCCAAAACAGAAAAGAGGATTATCCTCATTGATATCGTACTGCTCATAAGGTCCCCACAATGTATTTGAATACCAGACCCCGGTGTTCAAAATTGCTGAACATATCAAAACTTGCACAAGCAGGGGAAAGAAGCACAATTTCTCCACTGTTGGCATCTGTGAAACCTTTCTTAACGGCTTCTTCCATTGAAGAAACTTTTTCAACAGGAACGATTTCCTTAAAGAATCCATAGACTTTTTCGGCAGAAGATCCGATAGCATAGATTTTTCTTACTCTATCTTTAACTAATCCTGCTATCCGCGAATAGTCATTACCTTTATCCTTTCCACCAAGAATCAGCAGTATCGGCTCATTAAAACTATTAAGAGCATACCAGACCGAATCAACATTGGTAGCTTTAGAATCGTTTACAAAACGAATCCCGTTAATTTCCCGTACCGGCTCAAGTCTGTGTTCAACCCCATTAAAACTGAGAAATGCTTTAACAATATCCTTATTATCGCATTGAAGTATTTTTGCTGCGATCATTACTGCCAGAGCGTTAGCTGCATTATGGTCACCGGGAAGCCTTAAATCGGACCGCCTGCAAATAAATTCTTTGGTTCCGGCTTTCGAAAAATAAAACGCACCATCCTGATAATAGGCACCGTTTTTTAACGGTTGTTTCAAAGAAAATCCGAATTCATTTGTTCCTCTGTCACCTGTAGTTTTAGGTGTAAGTTCATCATCTGCATTAAAAATGTAATAATCGTTGCCATCCTGATTTTCGAAAATCCTGCTTTTGGAAGCAATATAATTTTCTATCCGGTTATCGTATCGATCAAGATGATCAGGTGTAATATTAAGGATCATTGAAATCCTCGGCTGAAAACTATCGATATGATCAAGTTGAAAACTTGAAGTTTCAAGTGAAACAAATTCACCTTCGCGAATGCTTTCAATCAGTCCGGAGAAAGCAATCCCGATATTTCCTCCGGCATAAGTTCTTTTGCCGCATTGGTTCAGTGTATGCTCCAGAAGCATAGTTACAGTCGATTTTCCATTTGTTCCGGAAATCGAGATAATTTCACCTTTACAAAACCAGGAAGCGAATTCCGGTTCAGAAAAAACTTTGATTCCTGCTTCAATTGCATTTTTTATTACCGTCGCTGAAGAAGGTACTCCGGGACTCGTGACAATAAAATCACAATTAAAGACTTCCTGCGAATGCCCTCCGGTTTCGAAGGGAATACCTTCGATTTTAAGAATCTCAATATTCTCCCTAAACTTCTCAGGATTACCAAAATCACTCACAAATGGCAGCGCTCCCAGGCTTTTGGCAAGCTTTGCAGCCGCTATTCCGCTTTTTTCGGCTCCAAGAATCGATATTTTTTTATTAACGATATTTTTCATCTTAATTTGAAGGATGCAAGACTTATAATCGCCAGAATAATACCTATTATGTAAAACCTGATCACAATCTTAGGTTCAGCCCAGCCTGTAAGCTCAAAATGGTGATGGATTGGAGCCATCCTGAAAACTCTTCTCCCTTCGCCATATTTTTTCTTGGTGTACTTAAAATAAACCCTCTGCATTATCACAGAAATTGTTTCCAGAAAAAACACACCTCCCAGAATTGGAATTAATAGTTCTTTCTTTATCAGAATAGCAATAATTCCGAAAGCTCCCCCAAGAGCAAGACTTCCTGTGTCCCCCATAAAAACTTGAGCAGGATAAAAATTGTACCACAGGAAACCAAGGCCAGCGCCAATCATCGCAGCAATAAAAACTGTTAATTCACCTGCCTGTGGGAGGTAAAGAATATTCAAATAGTCCGAATAGATCACATTTCCCGTCACATAGCTCATTATTGCCAATGCAAGCATTACAATAATAATGTTACCCATTGCAAGCCCGTCCAGACCGTCCGTAAGATTCACAGCATTGGATGTTCCAGTAATAATAAAAATGACAGCCGGTATATAGAGATATGAAAAATCAAAGTTCAGATTTTTGAAAAAGGGTAAAGTCGTCTCAGTGGTATAATTCTTAAATTCGGGTAAAAGAACAACCGCCACACCCACACCAAGCCCGACAATAACCTGTCCTAACAGTTTATATCGGGCAATTAATCCGTTTGGCAATTTTTTGATCACTTTCAGATAATCATCCAAAAAACCCACTCCGCAGAGAATAAGCGTGCCGCTAAGCAGTATGATTATAAACGCACTTTTTACGTCTGCCCATAACAGAACTGGTATCAGAACAGATGAAATCACAATCAGACCACCCATCGTTGGAGTACCAGCTTTGGATTTATGAGATTGAGGTCCGTAATCTTTTATTTTTTCACCAATCTGTTTTTTCTTCAGAATTCCAATAATCTTTGGCCCGAAATAATAACTCAGGAATAAGGCTGTAACTGCAGAAAGCATCGACCGAAAAGTGAGAAACCGAAATACATCAAATCCTGGTGGTGAAAATATTTTATTTATGTACTCAAAGAGATAAAAGAACATTTTTACTTCTCCATCTGAGATATAAACGTTGCAAATTCTTCCATTTTCATTCCCCTTGATCCTTTAACAAGAATTATCGAGTCCGATTTATCAAACTCAGAGAGATAAACCTTTAAGTCTTCTCTTTTTTCAAAATAGAGGCTTGAATAATTATTTTTAATCAATTCGTCCTGAGTAAAACGCGTATGCTCGCCAATCAATAGAATTGTGTTGATTTTATATTTTATCAGAATTTGAGCCAGGTGCCTGTGGAAATCTTTTGTTTTATCTCCGAGCTCATACATATCACCAAGTATTGCGACTTTATTTTTACAGGATTTATTTCCGGAGATAAACTCAATCGCGTTTTCCATTGACGATGGATTTGCATTATACCAGTCATCGACGAGACAAAAATCACTGAACTGAGTTTTGGTTAAGCGTCCCGGAACTGAAACTAATTTTTTCACACCTCTTCTTATTTCTTCCTCATTCAGCCCGCAGACGAAAGCTGCTGCGACTGCTGTGCAAATGTTAATTGAATTAGCCTTCCCCAAAAGGGATGCAGTCAGTTTAATACTCTGTCCATTTCCAATAATATTCAGGACCGGATTGCCTTCTGTATCATGCTCATTAAAGCTAATTACATAATCATTTGATGGATCAGTCCCGTATCTGACAGCATTCGGAAAATCAGAAGCATGTCGGGCAATTATCGGATCATCCATATATAGCATTACTTTTCCGCCTCTTACTTTTGCTGTATTCAAAAGCTCAGATTTTTCCCTGTAAACACCTTCGCGGTCGATGAGATATTCAAGGTGGCTGTCCCCGATATTCGTAATAAATGCAAAGTCTGGTTCAGCAATTGAAGCCGAATACCTTATTTCATCGAAATGATTTGTGCCATGTTCAAGGATTAGATATTCTGTCGCCTGTGGGGCGCTAAGAATTGTCAGCGGAACGCCTATATGGTTATTATTGTTTTTCGATGTCGAAAAAACTTTGAATTTTTCCGCAAATATTGTGGCAAGAATTTCTTTGACGGTTGTTTTACCTGAACTTCCAGTCAGAGATAAAACGCGCGCATTAATTTTCCTTCTTCTGATCCTTGCTAATTCGCCGTAAGCAATCTGAGTGTCAGGCACCAGTAAAACAGATGTCCTGGAAAAATATTTTTCAGCTAAAATCTTATCAGATATTACAATTAATCCAGCGCCCCTTTCAAGTGCGGAATCAATAAAAGTATGACCATCAAACTTGTCACCTTTCAGTGCGCAATATATACTCCCCTGCTCCAGAGAACGCGAGTCGGTAGAAACTTTCTCAGTGGGGATATAAAGATCTTCCGAGTAAATACTTGAAGAATTTACTTTCTTGAAGTCATCGATATGGAATGCAAATTTATTCATTCAGATATTTTTCCGCGGTTTCTTTGTCTGAGAAATAAGTTCTCATACCTTTGACTTCAGAATAATTTTCATGCCCCTTCCCGGCAATTAGAATCACGCTATCCATTGAAGACTTTGTCACAGCAAATTCAATCGCTTCTTCACGATCAGTTATAGTAATAAAATTCTCCTGTTCAATACCTGAACAGATCTCATTGATAATGATCTCAGGATCCTCGAATCGGGGGTTATCCGAAGTTACGATTACCTTTGTGCTCATATCCGAAGCGATTTTTCCCATCACAGGTCTTTTTGTTTTATCTCTATCGCCGCCGCAGCCGAAAACAGTCCAGATTTCAGTCCCCGGGAAAATAATATCGTTAACGGCAATCAACGCCTGTCTAAGACTTTCTGCATTATGCGAGTAATCGACGATTACGGTGCGGGCGGCTTTTCTCAGGATTTCAAATCGTCCTGGTACCTGAGGCGCATTTTTTAATAATTCAACAGCTTTTTCAGGTGTAAAACCTAAAGTAACGACGACTGCGAATGCAATCGAAGTGTTATAACAGTTAAATTCTCCAACCAGTGGAGTTTTCACAGAGTATTTAACGTTCTGATATGTAAGATTATAGCTTGTTCCGTGAATATTATAATTCAAATCTGATATCTGGAAAATTGCATCCTCTTTTTTACCGACACTTATTTTCTTTGCGCGGCAATCCGAAACCATATACTCACCGTATTTGTCATCGATATTGTAAACAGCAATGGCCTCTGGTTTCAGTTCATCGAACAATCTCTTTTTTGTGTCGCGGTAATCTTCATAAGAATTGTGAAAATCAAGGTGATCGGATGATAATTGTGTAAAACACGCGACATCAAAATCCAGAGACCTTGTTCTCTCAAGTGCGATACCATGAGAAGAGACCTCCATCACGGCATTAGTACAGCCGGAAAGGACTGCTTTATTTAAAAATTCATTTATTGTGTAAGATTCAGGAGTTGTAAGCTTAGCAGGTTCTTTCTCTTCACCAATAATATTGAATATTGTACCTGTTAGCGCTGATTTAGCATAGAGTTTATTTAACAGAAACCATATCATATAAGCGGTTGAGGTTTTTCCTTTAGTGCCGGTAATGCCAGCAAGTTTAATTTGTTGAGATGGGAATGAAAAAAATGCTGAGGAAATCTCGGCAAGAGCTTTTCTCGAATTCCTGACATGTATTAAAACGCACGAAAAATGCTTAAAAAACTCATGTGGAATTTTTTCTGAATTTTCAAGAATAATTGCTGAAGCGCCTGCGGCAATTACATCCATAATATATTCATGGCTGTCAGTTTTGAATCCTTTTATTGCGACAAACAGGCTTCCTTTTGTAGCTTCACGGGAATCAACTGTGATCTTCTCGACAGGACATTTTTCAGCCTTCCCAATTACTTCCAGTACTTCGATACTATTAAGCAGCTCCGCCAGATTTTTCACCGGTTCACCTCATCTCTCTTCACACGTTTGCATTCAACCTTGCAAAAAGTGTTACGCGTTAAAACTGTTCCAGGTGGGATACTCTGTGCTACTACTCTGCCATTACCTTCTATTTTGAATTTGATTCCCAGGCGGCTCAATATGCCAAATACATTTTTGATTGAAAGGTTGGTCAGGTCAGGCATAATTCCCTGCTTGATTACAAGCGGCTCTTTGAGTGGCTGGTTTTCCTCCGGTTGATTTTCTTCAATATTTGAATATTCATGGTCTGTTTCATCATATGAATTCTCTGTCATTTCGGCAATCTTGTTATCTCCAATAATGCTTTCTATCGCTCCTTCTTTTTTCTGAGGCACAATAGCCGGATCGAGATCTATTATTCTTTTTGCTGTTTCTCTAAAAACAGGTGCGGCGGTCTGACTGCCATATCTACCAACCTGAGGAGCATCAAGTACTATATAAATCATTATTTTAGGATCATTGACCGGGAAAAAACCTGCAAAGGAAGCATAATATTCTTTACTTGTATATTTTCCTTTTATAATTTTCTGGGCAGTCCCCGTCTTACCCCCAACCTGCATATTATTCAGACGAGCATGCATCCCTGTACCTTTTTCAACGACATTCATCAATAGGTGTTTTACTTCTTCTGATATTTCCGGATCAATCGGCTGCCTGATTTTCTCGGGAGTATTGTTTTTGATCAAATTACCACGATCATCTCTGACTTCCTTAACAATATAGGGCTTGTATAAAATACCGCCATTAATAAGTGCGCTGAAGGCAGCAGCCATCTGAATCGGTGTGACGGAAATTTCATAACCCTGTGATATAAATGCTTTTGAAACACCCCTGAATTCACCGGGCTTCTTTAGTAATCCTGCTGATTCTCCAGGCAGATCAACAGAAGTCGGATTCCCAAAACCAAAATCTCTTAAATAAGTAAAGAATTTCTCATCATCGATCCTGGTCGAAAGTTTCACCATGGCTATATTGCTTGATTCCTGCAGAATTTCCGGCACCTTAAGGAATTTGTGTCCCTTTGTGTCCGTTATCTTCACGCCCTTAAATGAGAAAGTGCCATTCTCAGTATCAATAGCTTCAGTGAGTTTGACAAGTTCCTCCTGCAGCAATGATGCCAGTACGATACCTTTTATTGTTGACCCCGGCTCAATTGGATCAGTTAATACTCTGTTCCGCCTGTTTTCTTCCTCGTCCTTTAATATTCTGGATGGATGGTAATCCGGGAAATTTGCGAGGGCAAGAATAGCGCCGGTCTGTGGATCCATAATAATTGCCGATCCTGATTTCGCCTCGTACTTAGTCACACCGTTAGATAATTCCTCCTCAAGAATTTGCTGATACGACTTTTTGAGAGTAAGTACCACATCATTCCCTCTCTCAGGAGCGTATGATACCTTGTCGTCAATTGTCACGGTTTTCCCGAGACCGTTCTTGTACCTGTAAACAAATCCTTCTTTTCCTTTAAGGAACTGATCGTACTCAAACTCAACTCCGTTTACGCCTTTCATCTCGCCGTCAACGAATCCCAGCACATGAGAACTAATTTTTTCGAAGGGATACACTCTCGAATAATTAGGAAGAATTTCAATCCCATCTGAAAGTGAATCCTTTAGATTCTGGAATTTTTCTCTTGAAATTTTTGAATATAAAAGGGTTCTTTGTGATATCTTTTTCAATTTTGCTATAACAGTGCTGCGCTTTTCTCCACTTATCCTCGAAAGATAAGTTGCAGCCCGCAGCATTTTTGTTGAATCAGAAGTAAGCCTGTTATAGATATAAATTGAGTAATCATCCTTTGTATAAGAAAGGATATTACCATCTGCATCAATAATTTTCCCTCTTTCTGCGGAGATCCTGTACTCTTCTTCATGCTGCCTGGAGGCAATTTCAGAATAATACTGATGCTTAACAACCTGAATTCTGACAAGATTTGTTATCAAAACTCCGGCTGCAATAACCAATAAACCCCATACCAGAAATACTCTGTTCTTATTCATATTTATCAAGAACAATTTTTTCGATTCGTATTACTTCGGCTCTGTTGACGTAAAATGTATCGGGAAGTGTAAGAGGTAAACGCATTCCGAGTGAATCTATCGCAAAATCCACTATCCGGTCTTCCGACTCAAGCAACTGTATGGATGCCGTCAGGGTGTTGATGAAATTATCTTTCTGCCGTATTATTTCTTCCGATTCCAATTTATTTTTTTTGAAATCCTTGATGCCTTCATAAGTATAGACATAAACGAACGCCGCGAGTATCGAAACTCCTAACATGTAAAAGAAAATATATCTTATCCGGTTATCGATCTTCATATTCTCTCGGCGACCCTTAATTTTGCACTTCTGGATCTGTTATTAATACTAATTTCATCCTTGGAAGCTGTAAGAGGCTTCTTTGTAATTATTTTTAGAGTACGTTCTTTTCCGCAGATACACACAGGAGTTCCCTGTGGACAAACACAATCAAGATTTTCGTGGCGGAAAAATTCTTTAACTATCCGGTCTTCCAATGAATGGAAGGTGATTACTGCAAGACGTCCTCCGGGTGCAAGAAGGCTGAGGGACTTTCTGAGAAATATTTTAAGATTTTCGAGTTCATTATTTGTGAAAATCCGAAATGCCTGGAATACTTTTGATAGTGTATCATTAACTTTGAATCCGGGAATAATTGCCGCAACCGCTTCTTTAATAGAACCGGTTGTATAAGGCCTGCTATCAATTTTCAGGATTTCTCTGGCAATTCTGAAGGATTGCCTTTCTTCTCCGTATTTAAAAATAATGTCCGCAATTTCCTTCTCAGACATAACGGAAAGTTTTTTGCTGAACGGCTCTCCCTGGGAACGGTCCAGTCGAAGATCGAGTACTGTATCTGTTCTGTATGTAAAACCATATTCCGGATCGTCAAACTGTGCTGAAGAAACTCCAAGGTCAGCAAGAATTCCATCAAACTTTTGAATACCGCTGAGGGCAGCAACAACATCTAAGTTGGTAAAATTTGTATTAAACAGACGAACCCTTGTATCATTGGAAAAAAGATCCTGGCAGTACCGGAATGCCTTTGGATCGACATCTGTTGCAACCAGCCGGGCAGAAGCATTCAGCCGCGCTAAAATAGCTTCTGTATGACCTGCAAACCCTAGAGTGCCATCAGCATAATTACCATCCGGCTTTATTCTCAGCGAGTCGATTACCTGATCTTTTAATACGGGTATATGTTTGCTCATTTTTTTATATCTTTAAATACTTTTTCTCCCTGCCTGTCA
>Ga0172367_10000408_pt1 | contig 66301 bp, 50 predicted proteins | sample Lak10m_FD_114542 | JGI IMG/M metagenome (GOLD analysis project Ga0172367, IMG submission 114542) | Freshwater microbial communities from Kabuno Bay, South-Kivu, Congo - kab_022012_10m | ecosystem: Environmental > Aquatic > Freshwater > Lake | place: Democratic Republic of the Congo: South-Kivu... | reverse complement strand
TGTTGATGGTCCGTCGATTGATGTTACGTTGGTAAGCGATGTAACCAATGGAACCTTGGTGTTGAATAGTGATGGTTCATTCACATACACACCAGACCCTGATTTCTTCGGAACAGATAGCTTTACTTATCAATACTGCGATCAAAGTGTTCCTTCACTTTGTGATAATGCCATTGTTATTATAACTGTAAATCCAGTGAACGATGCGCCTATTGCAGTTGATGATTTCTATTCAATGGATCAGTTGAGTATCCTGAACGGAAACGTAGCTGATAATGATTCAGACATCGACGGAGTAGCAGTGAATATTACTGTGATTAATGGTGTAACTAACGGAACACTAATCATGAACAATGACGGCTCATTCAGCTATGAGCCAGATCCATCATTCTTTGGTACTGATTCGTTTACCTACATTTATTGCGATGGTGGCACACCAAACTTGTGTGATACTGCTGTCGTAATTATAACAGTGAATGCAATCAATGAGAACCCAGTTGCGAATAACGATATCTACATAACCAATGAAGATGAAATACTGACTGGTAACGTTACTGACAACGACAATGATCTTGACGGACCTTCAGTAATTATTACTCTTACCGGTGACGTATCGAATGGAACTTTGGTATTGAATAGCGATGGCACGTTTACATACACACCAAACCCTGATTTCTTCGGAACAGACAGCTTTACTTATCAATATTGTGATGGAGGTCTTCCTGAGTTGTGTGATAATGCAATAGTGAATATTACAGTTAACCCTGTGAATGATGCACCTGTTGCCAATGAAGAGGTGTATACCACCAACGAAGACATTTCAGTAAGTGGAAACGTAGCTACCAACGATACGGATATTGATGGCCCACAGGTGAATGTAACTGTTGCTATTGACGTTACCAACGGAACCTTGGTGTTGAATAACGATGGTTCGTTCACTTACACGCCAGATCCAGACTTCAATGGTACAGATAGTTTCACCTATAGCTTGTGCGATGGTGGTACTCCTGACTTGTGTGATACGGTAATTGTATACATAAACGTGAATCCAATCAACGATGATCCAATTGCTATTGATGATTCCGCAACTATTGACGAAGACACCAGTGCAACAGTAGATGTAGTTGTTAATGACGTTGACGTTGATGCGAACTTAGATGCTTCAACAGTAGATTTAGATCCAAGTACACCAGGTGTTCAAACTACATGGACTACGGTTGATGGATTCTGGAGTGTTGATGCAAGCGGTGTTGTTACTTATACGCCAAACGCGAACTTTAATGGAACAGCAACGGCTACCTATACGGTTAATGATGCTACCGGTGCCGTTTCGAACATCGCAACCATCACCATTATTGTTAATCCAATTAACGATGCACCAATTGCGCAGGATGATTATGACAACGTGGATTATGTTGGAACGGTTAACATCAACGTATTGGTGAATGACTTTGATATTGATGGGCAATTAGTCGGTAATTCAGTAACCATTATCTCTGGCCCTCAAAACGGAACAGCTTCAGTGGATATGTTCACTGGTGTTATTACTTACATTGCTTCAAACACGTTTGTTGGTTCAGATACCTTGTACTACGTAGTATGTGACAACGGTACTCCACTTCCTTCACTTTGTGATACAGCAATGGTGGTGATTAATGTATTTGCTTGTGATGCTAATCCAACTGTCGATTGTGATGGTGATGGTGTTAGCAATGGTCAAGAAGCAATTGATGGTACCGATCCTTATGACCCATGTAGTATGGTACTTGCCAACGTAGATTTAACTCCTGAATTGAACTGGTACTTGTTAGATTGCGATGGTGACGGATTGAACAATGGCGATGAAGATGCAAACTTCACAGATCCATTTAATCCTGATACCGATGGTGATGGAGTACTTGATGGAACTGAAGTTTTAGTTGATGGAACCCTACCACTTGATCCATGTAGCCTTGTATTAGCTAGCGTTACTGTGACACCAGACGATGCTTGGGGATTGCTTGATTGCGACGGTGATGAATTAACCAATGCAGAAGAGGTTCTTATCGGAACCGATCCATTGAATCCTGATACCGATGGCGATGGGGTTACAGATGGTCAGGAAGTTACAGATGGTACAATCCCGACTGATCCATGTAGCTTCGAAATCACAAGTATCTCATTAACTCCTTCAGCAGAATGGGCAAGCCTAGATTGTGACGGTGATGGCGTTTCAAACGGACAAGAAGTGTTAGACGGAACTAGTCCGCTAGATCCTTGTAGCATGGTATTAGCCAATGTAAACGGCGCACCTTCTGCAGAATGGTTGGCGGCAGATTGTGATGGTGACGGGGTAACCAACGGCCAAGAAGTCATTGACGGAACAGATCCTCTTGATCCTTGCGATTACTTGCTAGTAAGTGTTACGCTAACACCAAGCATCGAATGGCTTAATCTAGATTGTGACGGAGATAGCCTTACAAATGGTGAAGAAGCCATTCACGGTACTAACCCACAAGTGGGTGACTCTGATGGTGATGGTGTGCTTGATGGCACTGAAGTAGCAGATGGAACAAATCCTATTGATCCATGTGACTATTTACCAGGTAGCATTACCGTTGCACAAACTGCCGATTGGAATGCATTGGATTGTGATGGAGATGGAATTCCAAATGGATTGGAAGTAGCGAATGGTAGCGATCCTCTTGATCCTTGTGATCCTATCCCTTGTGATTTAAACATTCCTCAAGCGATTACACCTGATAATGATGGTGTGAACGATGTATTTGTTATTCCAGGTTTGGAACACTATCCAAATAATGAAATAACCATTTACAACCGTTGGGGTGCAGTGGTGTACAACACGCAACATTATCAAAATGATTGGGACGGTACATCAACAAGTAACCTGAACATTGGAGGTAATCAGTTGCCAACAGGTACATACTACTACGTCCTTGAAACAGGTGACGAAAAAGTAGGTGTAATGACAGGTTATGTGTACATCCAACGATAATTAGTAAATAGCATTCAAACGCAATTCAATAGAGATGAAAAATATATTTAACGGATTGATTCTAATTGTTGCTACCATGGGTTCTTTGAACTCATGGGCGCAGCAAGAGCCACAATTCACACAGTCATTTGATAACATGATCTATGTGAATCCAGCCTACGCCGGAAGTCGTGGCATGATGAACATTACCGATATTAATCGCGAACAATGGGTTGGATTTGACGGGAACCCTCGTTCAACCACCATTAGCTTGAACTCACCAGTGTTCAACGAATCTTTCGGGGCTGGATTAAGCTTTGTAAATGATGCTGTTGGTCCGGTGAAACAATCTATGTTATTCGCCGATTTCGCCTACAACATTAAAGTGAACAACAAAGGCGGAAGATTAGCATTCGGATTGAAGGGGGGGATTAACATGATCAACATCAACACAGCTAGCTTGGTTACCACTGATCCAAATGACCCTAACCTTATTGCCAATGTTCGCAATAGAGTTAACCCGAATTTCGGCTTTGGAATGTTCTACCATTCTTCGAAATGGTATGTTGGGGTAAGCACTCCGAAAATGTTACAAAAGAGTTACGATGGCATCAGTACTACGAATGTTGAGAAACGTCACTACTATGGAATATTAGGTGGAATTATACGCTTAAACGAATTGTGGAAATTAAAGCCTACAACACAAGTGCGCATTACTCCAGGTGCCCCTGTAAACGTTGACTTTAGTTTAGCAGCGTTGTACAACGATCGTTTTTGGTTTGGTGGATTATACCGATTGAATGCCGCTTACGGTGCATTTGTACAAGTACAAGTTACGCCTCAATTCAAATTGGGTGTTGCTACTGATTTTGACACAGGAAACATCAGAAGCTACAACACGGGTTCATTCGAGTTGTTGGCATCTTATGACTTCACATTCAAGAAAGAGGGTATTCGTTCTCCAAGATATTTCTAAGCTTATTAGTATGAAAATTTCAAAGTACTTTTTATTTGTTTTCTTAATCGCGTTGGCATCATCGGTAACTGCACAGTCAGGCCGTTTGAAGCGTGCTAACCACGATTATGCCCACCTTTCGTATAAATCAGCGGCACGAAAATACGAACGCATCATTGGTCGTCGTTCAGATGGTGTGTCGGTTCAGCGTAATCTCGCGAACTGCTATTACAATATGAGTGATATGGTTAATGCTGAAAAGTATTTTGCCATGATGATTGAATCGCCAGAGGCTACTCCAGATGATTTGTTTCGGTATGCACAAGCGCTTAAGCAAAACGGTAAGACAGATGCTAGCGATACATACATGAATAAATTGTATAAGAAATCAATGGCCGATACGCGTGCTCAAGAATTGATTAAGGACGCGAATTATATGACTAAGTTGGAAAATCAACAACCGTCATTCGAACTAAAAACCCTGAGCGTAAATACCGAATTCTCTGATTTTGGTGGTTATCCAAATCCGAAAAATAACCAAGAAGTTTATTTCATTTCAGCACGAAATAATTCATTGGCAGTAAAGAATGAATGGACTTGGGATGGCACCCGTTTCTTAGATGTATTCAAAGGGTCAGTGGCAGCGGATGGCGCTATTTCTAATCCGAAATCTGTACGCGGAAAAGTAAATACAAAGTTTCACGAAGGGCCTCTTACATTCACTCCTAAGGGAGATTATGTTTACTTCACTAGAAATAATATTTTAAGTGGTAAAGAGAAGTATGATGACAACCGCATTCAAAACTTGCATTTGTATAAAGCTAAAGTGGATGAGAAAGGAAATTGGGAAGACGAAGTTTTGTTGCCTTTCAACGATCGTTTATATTCAGTAGGTCACCCTACGATTTCACCCGATGGAACGCAGTTGTTTTTTGCTTCCGATATGCCTGGTGGATTTGGTGGCGTAGATATTTATAAAGCGACTATCAATGCAGATGGTACTTATGGTAAACCAGAAAATTTAGGTCGTCCAATTAATACCGAAGGAAACGAGATGTTCCCATGGATTAGCGAAAATGGAAATTTCTTCTTCGCGTCAAATGGTCACTTGGGCTATGGTGGATTAGATGTATTCGTGGTTGTTCCAGGACCAAGTTCTGAAAGCAATGGTATTATGAATTTGGGTAAACCTATTAACTCAGTTCGAGATGATTTTGCCTTTTGCATGAATCCAGATTGCAAATCAGGGTATGTTTCTTCAAATCGTGAAGGTGGTTTAGGAGAAGATGATATTTATAGTGTGAAGGTGATTAAAAACCTAGTTCACCCAGTGAATGTTAAAGGTGAGGTGAAAGACAGCATTTCATCAAAACCACTTGCTTTTACCACTATCTATTTGAAAGATGGAAATGGAACTATTATCGATTCAACTCAGACAGACGCCAATGGAAACTACGCATTCACAGTGCCTTCTGAATCGAATTTCGTTATAGGTGCATGTAAGGAGTATTACAAATGCGGAGAACGAAAAGTGTCAACCGAAGGTTTGCCTCAGGAACAAACAGAAGTATTGGCTGATATCGCGTTGGAAAGAGATTTCGACTTAAACCTCTATTGCCTAGTGTCGAACGCCAAAACCACCCGCCCTGTTCCGGGTGCTCAGATTACAGTGACTGATGCAACAACGGGAGAAGTGCTAATGAATGGTGTTACCGAAATTACCGGGGATATGAAAAAAGCAGTGCTTAACCGTATGCTAGGTGAGAATCTTAACATGATTGTTAAGGTTGAAGCGGAAGGCTTCTTTGCAAAGGAAGAAAATGTTAGTGTAACCATTGAAAAGCCAGGTACCATTAATCTTCATGAAATCATGAATATGAGAATGGATCAATTGGAAGTGGGTGTTGATTTGGCTGATGCCATTAATCTTAAACCTATTTATTTCGATTTAGGTAAATGGAATATTAGAAAAGACGCTGCTCGTGAGCTGGATAAGATTGTTGCACTGATGAACAAGTATCCTAAGATGGTTGTTGAACTTGGTTCGCATACCGACTGTCGATCAAGTATGCAATTCAACCAAGACCTTTCTGAAAAGCGTGCAAAGGCTTCGGCTGAATACATCAAAGAACGTATCTCAAATCCAGAACGTATATATGGAAAAGGGTATGGAGAAACCAAACTTAAAGTCGATTGTCCTTGTGAAGGCGAAGTGAAATCAGATTGTTCTGAAGCCGAACATGCCAAGAACCGACGAACAGAATTTGTAGTTATTCAACTTTAATAAATGGAAAAATCGGATTCGTCCGATTTTTCTCTTTTATGGCCTGTCATTAGATTTGCTTATGCCAAATGCGTCACGTTTAAACGATAAGATTAAGCAACGAGACTTCAAGTTGAATGCTTTGCTTGCCCTTACACAGGCTATCAATGCCAATCATACAGAGGAAGAATTGTTGTTTCAATTTCAATCTACTATTGAAACGCATTTGGGCGTTCAGCGCCTTGCCTTGTATATCGTTCGTGACGGTTGGAAGTGCGTGCTGCATTACGGAGATTCAGACAAGTTCCCGTTTCAAATTCCTAATGCCGAATTCTTTAAGCAGAATAAGGGCTTAGCTTTTTCTGAAGGCCAAACTCAAGGTTCTTTCGATGTGGTAATTCCGGTAGTTCACAACAATGAACCGTTGGCCGTACTTTTAGCTGGTGACACCGAGAATGATACCCTAGGTATTAGTCCTGCTGTTAAGCACATGCATTTTTTGCAAACGCTGACCAGTGTGCTAGCCGTAGCATTAGATAACAAGCGACTCATTCAAGATATGCTTCAGCAAGAGCGTCTGAAAAAGGAGTTAGAACTTGCTGCTGAAATTCAAATGATGTTGCTTCCAAGTTCCTTCCCTAAAAATAAATTTTGGGACGTACAGGGAATTTACCGAGCGCATCAACAAGTGGGAGGAGATTATTATGATGTGTTTCCCATTTCTGATCATGAATGGGTGTTTTGTATGGGTGATGTGTCAGGAAAAGGCATGCCTGCAGCCTTTTTGATGTCGAATTTTCAAGCTTATGTGCGAAATGCGTTCGATGGACGCCAACCAAACTTAGTGGAACTGGCTAATCGCCTAAACGAGCGGGTTTGGAATGCAGTGCAAGGTGAGAAGTTTATTACGTTCTTTTTGGCCGTTTTCAATGCCCAAACGAAACACATTCAATATGTGAACTGCGGCCACAATCCACCCGTTTTTAAACGTAGTGGGCGCTATGCCCAATGGATGGCCACTTCAGTCGGATTGGGAATGTTCCCTGAACTACCTTTCGTTTCTTCGGTTGAAGTTCAATTAGAAAGTGGTGATGGGTTAGTTTGCTACACCGACGGATTAGTGGAAGTTACCAATTCAGCACAAGAAGCATTTGAAGTAGAAGGCATCATGCAATTCTTCGAGGGAATGACTTCTAAGGATGTTTTAGACAGCATAGAAGACGGTGTGAATGATTTTAGAGGTGCTGAACCTTTTAGCGATGATGTGGCCATCATGGCTATGCTTTGGCACTAGCGCGTTGCTTTAAATCAACTGCTACTAGAAAGGCTAGAAATGCCCAAACCGGAACCGAAGCTTTGTCGGTGTCTAGGTAGTTATTCAACGTACCATGAATGAAATAGGTGAGTAGTCCTAAAAAGACTGCGATGACCATATTTCGCAATTCACGTTCTTGAAGGGTGTAAATAAGTCGGAAGGAAAGATGAACCATGTAGATGACAATGGCTGAAATGGCCAACAAGCCCAATACCCCTTCTTCAGCTAATGGACCTAAATACTCGCTATGAGCATTTCCACCATCACCGTTATTTGTTGAAATGATAGTTCGGTCTTTTGAACGTTGGAATGGTGCGTACACAAATTGATAGGTGCCAGGACCCCATCCTGTGATGGGTCTGCGATAAAACATTTCCAAAGCGCAATTCCAACGATTTAGGCGTTCGAGATTGGAGGCGTCAGAAGAAACGTTTGAAATTGAGCTCACGTGTTCATCTAGTTTGTCGCTACTCTCTTGCTTGTTTCTTCCAAGTGTTTGCTGGATGTCGCCCCAAGTTAAAAACAGAACCAAACCCAATGCAAGCCCACTCCATACAATGGTTTTTAAACGAATACGAAGCAGAATAAGCCCCCAAAGAACGGCAACAATTGCTACAGAAAGCCAAGCAGCGCGGGTGAAGGAAAGGACCAATCCAATAGTTAGAATGATAAATGAAGCATACACCAAGAAGGTAATCAACGCATTCTTTTTTCTCCAGAACAAGCTTGCAAAGGAAATGGGATAGAATAAAGCTAACACTGCACCGTAGCTGGTGTGATCCTTAAACAAAGGTTCCATCACCCAGTGCGCACTTTGTTTATCGAAATTAAACTGCGAGTGTCTGAATACGGTGTAGAAAATGACAAACATAAGTGGCGTCATGTATGCCGCTACGAAAGTTTTAAGCTTGAGGTGATTTTCGAAAATATGGGCGCCGAAGAGATAGAACCCCGAAATAAACCAAAGTCGCGTTGCCATAAATTTGAAACTCACCAAGGGGTACTCACTGGTTACTGAGGTAAAGAACATCCACACCAAATAGGCTCCTATCAGGTAGGTCATTGGGTGACCGAAAATATTTCTTGAAATGCTTTTTCCCGATAGAATTTTAAAGACCATAAGTGCCAACAATCCAGCAATGATAGGCTCTGTGGGTAAATACATCCCCACTTTGGCTACTTCCATTTCTTCTAAATTGATGCTTATAGGTGTACAAGCCACTGTGAAGAACCAAATCCATTCGAGCCGGTAAATAGCCAAATAAAAAGCGAATAAGGCGAAGGGAATTAGCGAAACGGCATACCATTCAAAGGCTATAGCAATGGCTTGACACAAGCCAAATCCAAGGCCCCAGAAGAGCAATTCTTTTTTAGAAAAGGTATGCGACGAATTCACGTGTTAAGACTTCTTAAGCACTTCCAAATTGTCTTTGATAAGAATGGCTACTACTCCAAAAACGAAGGCTGCCATTGAACTTACCACAACAATTAACCAACGGATGGGATATGATTTTTTATCAGCTGCGCTAGCACTGTCCACTACTAAATGCGAAGAGATATTCGATTCAACGTCGACTTTCATCAAATCATAACGCTTGCGAAGAATTTGAAGTTTTTCATAGCCCCCATCGATTTCACTTTCAATTTTCTTGTATTGCGTTCCGTATTTAGAAAGGAAATCCATTTGTTCTTTGATGTCTTGCGCACGGTCTGGGTGACCTTCTGCAATGGCGGTTCCGTATTGCTCGGTGAGGTAGGCAATCTGATCTTTATAGCTGTACACTCCACGTTGCTGAAGAACAGCCATACTATCTTCTAATATTTTAATTTCTGTTTCAAGAGCTTCCAACGATGATTTGGCGTAAAGGAATGCTGAAAGAGCACGGTCGCTGCGCATTTTGTTGCTCACGCTGTCGGCAAGGCTTGAAATGGTATTGGCCATGTCGCGTGCGCGTTCGGGATTTTCATCCAATACGGTGATTTGTATAGACCCAAAGCGAGTTAAATCGGCAGTTACATTATCGTTGTATTCTTTCCCTATAAGTGTGTTTGCACCGCGGTCTGAACGGTTGATGCGATAAACCTCCCACAAATTAAATTTCTCAATGATGCGGTTGCGGACTTGATCGGAATTGATAATTTGCATGAGTCGCTCGGCGTCTTCTTCTTCACCGTAGGCCAAGACGTCTTGTTTTTTCACTTCTTCCAAAAGCTGCTCTCCGAAACTGTGCTGTTGCGAAGCAAATAAAGTCACGGTGCTCTTGTATTTCTCTTTAATAAGGAACGAAGCACCGGCGCTTAGAATGGCTGCCGCCAGGGTTAAAATGGCCAATTGTTTGCGCCACTTATAAACAACAATTAATAGGTTGGAAGAATTCAACGAGTCTTGGTTCATGGGGGTTTCTGCGCTCATGTAACGGGTTTAGGTGGCAAAAATAAGCGTTTCGGTTGCTAAATGGGGAAAACCTACGGAAATTGTGTGTCGGTGGGATTTATGAACTTTTTTCATGATTTTTAACGCGACTAAAGAAATTTCACGCAAGATTGGGATTCATGTATTACTTTTGCGCCCGAATTTCAATCCGAACTATACATGTCAAATCAAAACGGTAAAGTCGTTCAAATTATCGGACCAGTAGTGGATATTGCTTTCCCTGCAGGTCAGAAATTACCTAGCATCCTTGATGCGCTTGCTATTAAGCGCGCTGGAATGGATGATCTAATTTTAGAATGCCAAAAGCACATTGGAGAAGACACTGTTCGCGCCATTGCAATGGACGCTACAGAAGGTTTACAACGTGGTGCTGAAGTGGTTGCCCTAGGTAACACCATCACTATGCCAACCGGTGACCAAATTAAAGGTCGTCTTTTCAACGTGGTAGGTAAGCCAATCGATGGAATCGGCGCTGTTGAAACTGCTAATGGTGCAAGTATTCACCGAGCAGCTCCTCGTTACGAAGATCTTTCTACTTCTACAGAAGTTCTTTTTACAGGTATTAAAGTAATTGACTTGATTGAGCCATACGCAAAGGGTGGTAAAATCGGATTGTTCGGTGGTGCCGGTGTAGGTAAAACCGTATTGATTCAAGAGTTGATCAACAACATTGCAAAAGCACACAACGGTCTTTCTGTATTTGCTGGAGTGGGTGAAAGAACCCGTGAAGGAAATGACCTTCTTCGTGAAATGATTGAAGCTGGTATCATCAAGTATGGTGAAGAGTTCACTCATGGAATGGAGAAAGGAGACTGGGACGTGTCTAAAGTAGATAAAGGTGAATTGGAAAAATCACAAGCGACCTTCGTATTCGGTCAGATGAATGAGCCTCCTGGAGCACGTGCTCGTGTGGCGTTGTCTGGTCTTACTGTTGCGGAATACTTCCGTGATGGGGATGAGAAGTCTGGCGGACGTGATATCCTTTTCTTCATTGATAATATCTTCCGTTTCACACAAGCTGGTTCTGAGGTATCTGCGTTGTTAGGTCGTATGCCTTCAGCCGTAGGTTATCAACCAACACTTGCTTCTGAAATGGGATTAATGCAAGAGCGTATTACTTCAACTAAACGCGGTTCTATTACCTCTGTTCAGGCGGTATATGTGCCAGCGGATGACTTGACTGACCCGGCTCCTGCTACCACATTTGCTCACTTAGATGCTACTACCGTATTGAGCCGTAAGATTTCTGAGTTAGGTATTTATCCTGCGGTTGACCCATTGGATTCTACCTCACGTATCTTAACTCCTCAAATCGTTGGTGACGAACATTATACTTGTGCTCAACGTGTGAAAGGTATCTTACAACGCTACAAAGAATTGCAAGATATCATCGCTATCTTGGGTATGGATGAATTGTCTGAAGAAGATAAACAAGCCGTATTCCGTGCACGTAAAGTTCAGCGTTTCTTATCTCAACCGTTCCACGTTGCTGAACAATTCACTGGTATCCCTGGTGCATTAGTTAGCATCGAAGAAACGATTAAAGGTTTCAACATGATTCTTGATGGTGCTTGTGATGAGTACCCAGAATCAGCTTTCAACTTGAAAGGTACTATTGAAGAAGCGATTGAAGCTGGTAAGAAAATGTTGGCTGAAACCAAGAACTAAGAAATCATGCGCGTTGAAATTATTACACCAGAAACGGTGTTATTTGAAGGCGATGCCGAATACGTTTTCCTTCCTGGAAGTGAAGGCGGATTAGGTATTTTGAATAATCACGCTCCACTTATTTCGTCATTGACGAAGGGTAGTTTGCGTGTGAAAGATGCTTCAGGTAAAGAACAAGTATTTCCTGTGCAAGGCGGTACGGTTGAGGTTCTTAATAACCGCGTTATTGTATTAGCCGAATAATCTTCCGCAACGGAAGAAAATTTCATCTGTTATGAATATTGAATTAGCAAAAAACGGTTCCCTAACGGGCGAACTGAAGATTACTCTTGACTCTGCTGACTACGCAGCAAACTATGATAACGCGTTAAAGCTTTATCGTAAACGCGTTGATATACCTGGTTTCCGTAAAGGAACAGTTCCTGCTTCTTTGGTGAAGCAACGCTATGGTAAATCAATCCTAGCTGAAGAAATTAATCGTATTCTTCAAGATGCTATTTCAAATTACATCGCAGAAAATAAATTGGAATTATTGGGTAGCCCTATTCCAAAAGAAGATGGTGAAGTAGGTAACTGGGATAACCCTAAAACTTTCAATTTTGTTTATGAATTAGGTTTCTCTCCTGAGTTTTCTTTAGGATTAGATAAATCGAAATCCTTTACCAAATTCGTTGTCGATGTAAACGATGAGCTCGTTAATCGTCAAGTTAAAGATCAAGCAAAACGCCACGGTAAACTTTCTAAACCAGAAGTTACCGAAGCGGAAGACATGATCATGGCTGATTTCCATGAGTTGAATGCCGACGGTTCTGTGAAAGAAGACGGTATCACCAATAAGTCATCTATATTTATTGAGTTCATCAAGGACGAAGCAACTAAAAATGCTTTTGTTGGAAAGAAAGTAGGTGATGTGGTTACAGCAGATCCTTTCAACTTGAATCCAGATCACGAAGACCTAGCTAAAATGTTAGGTATTACTCACCACGATTTACACCACTTAGATTCAAAATTCAACCTTACCATTACTGAGATCATGAGAATGGAAGCGGCTGAGTTGAATCAAGAGTTGTTCGATAAATTATACGAGCCAGGAACGGTTACTTCAGAAGATCAAATGAAGGAACGTGTGAAAGCAGATCTAGAACAAATGTTCGAGAAAGATGCCGAATGGTTATTCTCTCGCGATTTCGCTCGTCAAATCGTTGATATGATTGCTATTGAATTGCCAGATGAATTCTTGAAGCGTTTCATTATCATGACCAACGAGAAACCAATCGACCCTGCTCAATTGGAATTTGAATATCCTGCTTACACCAGTACATTACGTTGGCAGTTGATTGAAAACAAAATCATCAAAGAAAATCAAATCGCAGTTTCTGTTGACGATGCTATGGCTTACGTAAAAGAAACGATGGTAGATCGCTTCAAGCAATACGGCTTACCTGTAGATGATGAACGTATTGAGCAATTGGCTAAGCAAACCCTAGCTAAACAAGACGAGGCGAAAAACGTATATGATATGCTTTACGAACGTGGTGTTATGAAAGTGGTAGCTGAGAACTGCACCGTGAAAACAGAGAAGATTTCTTACGAAGAGTTCCGTAACAAATCACAACATTAAGAATAAATTTCAAGTCATAAAAAAAGCCTCCATCGGAGGCTTTTTTATTTGAAGTAAGTTCTTATGCTTCTTTGTCAAGCATAGATATTTTCTCAAGTATCTCAGCGATTTCACGTTGAGCACCTTTGATTTTCTTTTCAATTTCTTTCTTGAACGAATCTGCACCTTTACCGGTGAAGATTCCCATGTTGTTTTCGTATTGTTTGATATCTTGACGCAAGCGGTCCACTTTCTCACGAAGCACAGATTTCTCTCTGCGCATGCCATGTTCACCGTTGCTCTTGATGTTTTCAACACGACTCTTGAAACGCGACATCTCAGCTTCTTTGCGGTCTGCATTTAGCTTACCGTATTTGTCATCGAAAGCAGCTTTGTGACGTGCTTGAATTTTATTGAAGCTCTCTTTAGGCACGTGACCTATAGCTTGCCAACGCTCGTTGAATAAGCGAAGCAACGATAAGTCTTCGTTTTTGTTACCCGATAAAGGCGTGTTTTCTATTTCAGTAAGTAACTCTTCTTTCAATCGAAGGTTTTCTTCTTGTAGGCTAGTTACTTCGTTGTAGTGTGCTTTTTTGCGTTGGAAGAATGAATCGCAAGCACTACGGAAGCGCTGCCAAAGGCGCTGCTCATCTTTCGGATCGGCAGAACCTACGGTCTTCCATTTTTCTTGTAATGCTTTGATTTCTTCCGTAGCTTTTTTCCAATCACTGCTGTCCTGAAGTTTTTTAGCTTCAGCAATGATGGCTTCCTTAGCGGCTTTGTGTACTTCGTAATTTTTCTTGCGATTTTCGAAATACTCGGTGCGCTTGGTGAAGAACAAATCGCACAGTCCACGGAATTCTTGCCAAATTTCTTCGTTCTCTTTTTTCTTAACCCAACCGGTTAACTTCCACTCTTCTTGAAGTTTCAATACTTCATCGGTCCATTTGTTCCATGAAGTAAGTTGACCCAGTTCAAGGTTTAATATTTCGCGCATTTTATCAATTAAGGCGCGTTTAGCAGCAAGGTTTGCTTCGCTGCTTGCGTTTAATTGGTCGTAATGCGCTTGAATGCGTTCTTGTTCTTTGCGAATAATTCCAAAAAACTCATCGCCTAATTTTTCAAAAATTTCTTTAGGGACAGGTCCTATTTCCATCCAGCTGCGCTGAAGTGAACGAACCATAACTTCCAATTCATTGATGACTTCTATAGAAGCAAGTTCAGAAGCTTTTGAAAGCAATTCTTCTTTCAGCTTTTGATTTACCTTCAAATCATTTGCTTGAAGTTCTTTGTAGATATTGATGTGATAGAAGAAGTCTTGGTTGGCTTTGTTCCAACGTTCAATTAAGCCTGGGTATTTATCACCAGGAACATCGCCGGTAGCATCCCAATATTCTTTAATCTCTTTCTGTAAACCGAATGCTTTACCAATATTTTCCTCCGAGTGAAGAATACGCTCTAAACGATCGCATAAATCACTTTTGATTTCGAAGTTACGTTGGCGTTCAGCGGCTAATTTCTTTCCTGCTTGTTGAATTAAATCTTCGTATTGCTTGAGTAGGTCCTGCAAGGTGCCTTCTAATTCATGAGCAACGTAAGTGAATTCAGCTTCTGGATTTTCACCGTTTTCAGCACGAAACTTTTCTAATTGCAGTTGACGCTCTTTGGTACTTTCCGCTTTCCAATCGCTGCGAATAGCCTTCACTTTATCGCGTACCGACATGATATCTTCCACTTGAAGTAATTCGCGCAATTGTTGTATTAATTCCTCTTTCATTTTTCTCTTTGCAGATGAGGAACAAATTTAACACTAAAATTCATATTTTCACCACGTAAATTCCTTGATTTAAGCCGATTTTGGTAGTATATGGATGAAAATGTGAAGCAATATGATTTAATGAAAATTCGCTCGAAGATTCAAGCGTATTGCGATAAGGCCGAACGCGCACCTTCAGACGTACAAAAGAAGTTGATTCAATGGGGTGTTTGGAAGGAAGAGCGAAATCAATTGTTGGCTGAATTGATTAACCTGAACCTCTTGAATGAAGCCCGATTTGCTTCGGCTTTCGCCAATGACCATTTTCAATTTAGGAATTGGAGCGTCAAGAAAATTGAGCTTCATTTAAAAGCAAAAGGTGTTTCGCCACGCAATATTCAAGATGCTCTGAAACACTTGCCAGACAATGCCGACTCGCAATTGATTCAGGCAATGTTGCCCGCTTTAAATCGAAAATACGCAGCAAAGGGTAGATTAAAGGACAGGTATATAGCACAAGCACTATTTCGCAAAGGATTTCCATCTACCTTAATTTTTAAACTTGTTCGTGATTTAGATGATTTTCAGCAGGATTAATACCCGTTGGTGTTGTATTTTTGTGGCCTAAATTTTCAGACGAGATGGCCATTACAATTGATGCAATCAACGACCTGAAAGAGCGCACGAAAGCGCTCGGGAGGTATCTTTGACGTGGAGGTGAAACTCCTTCAAATTCGTGAAGACGAAAAGCTTACGCAGGATCCAAATTTCTGGAACGATCCAAAGAAGGCGGAAGCGACTATGAAACAAATCCGAAATAGAAAAATGTGGACCGATGCTTTCGCGTCCTGTCAATCTGCTGTGGATGATACGCAAGTGTTGTTCGACTTTTTCAAAGAAGGAGATGTGGAAGAAAGTGAAGTAGAAGATCAATACCAAGCGGCTGAAAAAGCGGTGGAAGAATTGGAATTCAAAAACATGCTTTCTGCAGAAGAAGATAATTTGAATGCGGTTCTTCAAATCACTGCTGGCGCAGGTGGTACAGAAAGTTGCGATTGGGCAAGTATGCTCATGCGCATGTACATTATGTGGGGTGAAAAGAATGGTTACAAAGTAAAAGAACTTGACTTGCAAGAAGGCGATGTGGCTGGTGTTAAACAGTGCACGCTCGAGTTTGAAGGTGAGTTTGCTTTTGGAATGCTGAAAGGCGAGAACGGAGTGCATCGCTTGGTGCGTATTTCTCCGTTCGACTCGAATGCAAAACGACACACGTCTTTCGTGAGTGTGTATGTGTATCCGTTGGTAGATGATACGATTGAAATTCATGTGAATCCTGCTGATATCACTTGGGACACCTTCCGTTCAGGTGGAGCAGGAGGACAGAATGTAAACAAAGTTGAAACGGGTGTTCGTCTTCGACATAAACCTTCAGGTATTATCATTGATAACACGGAAACCCGCAGCCAGCTTCAGAATAAGGAAAAGGCGATGCAGTTGTTGAAGTCGCAATTGTTTGAAGCAGAGCTCGCGAAACGCAATGCGGCGCGCGATGAAATTGAAGCAGGTAAAAAGAAAATCGAATGGGGTTCTCAAATTCGAAACTACGTGATGCAGCCATACAAATTAGTGAAAGATGTTAGAACAGGAGAGGAAACCAGCGATGTAGATAAAGTGCTTAATGGTGAAATTAACGACTTCTTGAAAGCCTATTTGATGGGTAAAGGAAAAGGAGTTGAGTATACAGATAACGACGATTTATAAAACATAAAACCATGGAAAATTTCCGTATTGAAAAAGACACAATGGGCGAAGTAAAAGTACCGGCTCATGTGTATTGGGGTGCTCAGACCGAACGCTCTAGAAACAATTTTAAAATTGGTCCAGAAGCCAGCATGCCTCGCGAAATTATTAAAGCGTTTGGTACGTTGAAGAAGGCTGCAGCGCACGCCAATCATGAGTTAGGAGTGCTACCTGTAGAAAAGCGCGATGCTATTTCACAGGTGTGCGATGAAATAGTTCGTGGTGAATTATTCGATCAATTTCCATTGGTAATTTGGCAAACAGGTTCGGGTACTCAAAGCAATATGAACGTGAATGAAGTGGTTGCAAACCGCGCTCACGTTCTTGCAGGTGGTAAATTGGGAGAAGGACAAATGTTGTTGAATCCGAACGATGATGTAAATAAATCACAATCGTCTAACGATACCTATCCAACAGCCATGCACATGGCGGCTTTCGAAGCCGTTGTGAAAGTGACTATTCCGGGTGTTACCCAGTTGCGCAATACACTTGCAGCAAAGTCAAAGGAATTTATGAATGTGGTGAAAATTGGACGTACGCATTTAATGGATGCTACACCAGTAACACTTGGACAAGAACTTAGCGGATATGTGGCTCAGTTAGATCATGGACTTCGCGCTTTGAATAACACGCTTTCACATTTGGGTGAGCTTGCTCTAGGTGGCACAGCGGTAGGTACAGGAATTAATACACCGAATGGTTATTCGGAATTGGTGGCAAAGAAAATTGCTGAATTCAGCGGGTTACCATTCACTACTGCACCGAATAAATTCGAAGCGTTAGCCGCGCACGACGGTATTATAGAAACACACGGTGCGTTAAAGCAATTAGCCGTGTCGTTGAATAAAATTGCCAACGACATTCGCATGATGGCTAGCGGTCCTCGTAGCGGAATTGGTGAAATTTACATTCCTGAGAACGAACCAGGTTCTTCGATTATGCCAGGTAAGGTAAATCCAACGCAATGCGAAGCGTTAACTATGGTTTGCGCACAAGTTATGGGTAACGATGTGGCTATTACTGTAGGTGGAACGCAAGGACATTACGAGTTGAATGTATTCAAACCGATGATGGCCTACAACTTCTTACAAAGTGCTACCCTTTTAGGCGACGCTTGTGTTTCTTTTGATATTCATTGCGCAGTTGGTATTGAACCAAACTACAAGCGAATTGACGAATTGGTAAACAACTCATTGATGCTCGTTACCGCCTTGAATACCAAAATTGGTTATTACAAAGCCGCTGAAATTGCGAAGACAGCTCACAAAAACGGAACAACACTTCGTGAAGAAGCTATTCGTTTGGGACATGTTACCGCCGAGGAATACGATGAAATTGTAGTTCCAGCTAAAATGGTAGGTAAACTTCCAGAATAATTAGATACATTTATTACATGACCGATATTTCAAAAAACTATTGCGTTATCATGGCCGGTGGTGTGGGTTCACGCTTCTGGCCTATGAGTCGCACTGCATTTCCAAAACAGTTTCATGATATTTTAGGAACAGGAAGGACATTAATTCAAATGACCTACGATCGCTTCTTGCCGATTGTTCCGAAAGAAAATATTTTGATAGTAACCAATGAACGTTACAAAGCGCTGGTACTGGAACAACTTCCCGAATTAAAGGAAGAACAAGTGCTCTGCGAACCGTTCATGCGTAATACGGCTCCGTGTATTGCTTATGCGTCATTTTGGATTGCCGAGCGCACACCCGATGCAAACATTGTTGTAGCTCCAAGTGATCACCTAATTCTAAAGGGCGAACAATTCGTCGATGATATTTCCACCGCAATGCAACAAGCTCAAGCCAGTGGAAACCTTGTTACTCTTGGTATTAAGCCAACTCGTCCTGATACCGGATACGGTTACATTCAATGGGCCGATGCCAAAGAAGTAAATAGCGACCGCGTGAAGAAGGTGAAAACTTTCACTGAAAAACCAAACATTGAATTGGCTAAGGACTTTTTAGAAAGCGGTGATTTCTATTGGAATTCAGGAATCTTTATTTGGACACTTGATTCCATCATGAAATCATTCACTCAGAATTTGCCTGAGATGTATGCACAGTTCGAAGAAGGGAAGGGAAAGTACGGAACGAAAGAAGAACAAGCTTTTATTTCGAATATGTATGCCAGTTGTGAGAATATTTCTATCGACTACGGCATCATGGAGAAAGCGAAGAATGTGAATGTGGTTCTAAGTGATTTTGGATGGAGCGATTTAGGAACCTGGGGCTCGTTACACACCCATCTTGAAAAAGATGAGCACAATAACGGTGTAGTTGGTCCGAATGTAATGCTTTACAATTGTTCCGATTCAGTGGTGCATGTTGGAAATGAGAAATTAGTGGTGTTGCACGGTCTAAACGGTTACATCGTTGTAGATACAGGCGCTTCCTTGTTGGTGTGTAAAAAGGAAGACGAACAAAAGATTAAGCAGTTCGTTAACGATATTAAAATGAATAAAGGCGAAACATGGGTTTAAGATTTTTTTTTCTTACTGCTATTGCATGTGCAATGGCCTCATTCACTTGGGCGCAACCGGATCCGGATCCTATTCCAATGCCCCCGCCGCCACCACCCGTTGCTGAAATTGAAGAACCAGCTTCGGTTAGCGAGGTTAGCCCTCAATACCCTGGAGGGGAACAAGCCCTTTACGCGTTTTTAGGGAAGAACATTCAGTACCCAACGCCATGTGTAGATAATGGTATTGAAGGAAAGGTGTATATCCGATTTGTAGTAGAAAAGGACGGGCAGGTTTCGAACGTGGTAGTATTGCGTCAACCGCCCGGAGAATATGGAACTTTATTAGCCAAAGAGGCAGTTCGAGTGGTAAGAAAGTTAGAAAAATTTACGCCGGGTATGCAGAATGGTAAACCGGTTCGTGTGTATTACACACTTCCAGTGACTTTCAAATTAAACAATTGATTTATGAGTTTGAATCTTATTCTTTGTCCAACCGAATCATTGCTACTTAATGATTTGTTGCATGTTCGTTCGGGCAAAGTACAAGTTGCGCTTTCCGACGAAGCGAAGAATAAAATAACGGCCTGTCGCGAATTTTTAGACGGCTATTTGAAAGAAAGTGAGAATCCAGTTTATGGTATTAACACCGGATTTGGATCGTTGTGTAACACGGAAATTTCCTCGGAAGATTTAACCTTACTTCAAAATAATTTACTTCGTTCGCACGCATGCGGCATGGGCGATTTAGTACCGAATGAAGTGGTTCGTTTGATGTTGGTGTTAAAAGCGAAGAGCTTATCACACGGACACAGTGGCGTACAATTAGCAACCGTTGAGTTGTTGTTGGAATTGTATCATCGCGATATTCTTCCTTTGGTATACAATCAAGGTTCTTTGGGGGCAAGTGGCGATTTATCGCCGCTCTCACACTTGTGTTTGCCATTGATTGGTGAGGGTGAAGTGCATTATAAAGGTGAACGCATGCCGGCTAAACAAGCTCTTCAAATGGAAGGCTTAAAGGCCATAGAATTGCATTCGAAAGAAGGGTTGGCACTTATCAATGGAACTCAATTTATGTTGGCCTATGCCTGCGAGAATTTATTGCGCGCCGATCATTTGTTCGGTTTTGCAATTGATATTGCAGCCATGTCAATTGATGCGTTCGACGCACGTCCAGAGCCTTTTGTAGACTTAACACATACCGTAAGAAATCAAGTTGGACAGCAGATTGTTGCCGACGAAATTGAAATGGCCTTGCACGGTAGCGAAATTCTTTCGCGTAGAAAAAGTCATGTGCAGGATCCGTATTCATTCCGTTGCATTCCGCAAGTGTTGGGCGCTTCGCACGACGCCATGAATTACGTGATGGATATTGTAGAACGTGAAATGAATGCGGTAACCGATAACCCAATTATTTTCCCAGAAGAGAATAGAATTATTTCAGGTGGAAATTTCCACGGACAGCCCTTGGCCATTGCATTGGATTTCTTAGCTATTGCACTCGCTGAAATTGCGAGTATTTCAGAGCGCAGAACCTACAAGTTAATTAGCGGTCAGCGCGATTTACCACCGTTCTTGGTTAAGGATGCCGGATTAAACAGTGGATTCATGATTCCGCAATACGCAGCAGCGAGTATTGTAAGTCAAAACAAACAACTATGCACTCCTTCTAGCATTGATACCATAGACAGTAGCAATGGTCAGGAAGATCATGTAAGCATGGGAGCAAATGGTGCAACCAAATGCTATCAAGTCGTAAAAAATCTTCAATCGGTCTTGGCTATTGAATTGCTTAATGCCGCACAAGCCTTAGATTTTAGACGTCCGCTGAAGTCATCTCCTCGTGTAGAAGAATTGCACCAAGAATTACGACAAGAAGTTTCGCATTATACGCACGATCGTTTTCAGCATGGCGACATGCAGAAAGTGTATACGTTGTTGGAATTGTAATTAGTGTTGAACGGCTAATTTCAAGCTCGTCCAATTTCCTCCGGCATACATGCGCAGGGAATAAATTCCTGCTGAAAACGTGCTGGTATCGAGGGTGTAGTTGTTTCCAACTTGATTGTATTTCGCGATCAATTCTCCGTAATTCGAAACAACTAACAACTGTTCTATGGCAGCATCGGACTGCAATTTTACTTGGGTATTTGCTGGATTAGGGAAAAGACGAATCGTGTTTTCGTCTAACTCAGTAATAGCATCGAAGGTTATAAAATCGGTAGTTACCACTGAGCATCCGTTGTTATCTGTGATGGTGCAGTAGGTTGTGCTATTGACAGGTAGCGTAGGATCTTCTTCGGTTTGTCCGCTGCTCCACTGAAACGAATACGGTGGTGTTCCCCCTGTGGTGGTCATTTGAACTTCCCCAACGCCTAATCCGCCATCAATAAATGAATCAATGGTGTAGCTAATCGGTGTTGGTTCAGTAATGACGTAATCGTAGTGGTGGGTGCATCCGTTGCCGTCGGTAAGATCTAAGTAGTAATTTCCAGCGGCTAGATAAATGATGCTATTCAAATTGCTAAACGGATCATCGTTCCACACAAGCGTATAATTTCCATTACCTCCCTGTGGTTGAACAAACACACTACCATCTAAATAGCCGTAGCAAGTAGCGTTTTGCACGCTTGAAATTGCGTAAAGCGAATCAGGATTTTCAATAACGAAATTAAATATTTGCGTACATCCGCTTCCGTCTTGAATTTGCAAATCATAGGAACCTGCGCACAAATTAGAACCATCACCACCGTTCGACCAGCTTGTATTGAATGGTTCAACACCTCCGTTAATGGTTACTTGTACAAAACCATTGCATCCGTTATAGCAAGAGGGATTGTAAGTTTCTGCGAATACACTAAATGCGTTAATTGCATTGATTTGAATGGAAGAATTAGTGGTGCAATTGTTCGCATCGGTAAAGGTATAGTTGTAAATACCGGGTGCAGAAACCGTTATTGGGTTGAAGCTTTGATATGGCTGCGTTCCTCCAGTAAGCACTACGTCTATTGCAGTCGCGGAACCGTTGCAATTGATGTCGTTTCCACTTAATTGTGCCACGAATTCAGCAGGTGCGACAATAGCAATTGTTTCATTAATGATTGCCCCACCTTGATCGGTAATACTCACGGTGTAATTACCAGCAGCAAGGAAAACATCGCCGCTGTTATAGCCATTGCTCCAGGTGTAAGTATAGGGCGGAAGTCCACCAGTTGTTGTAAGAACTACATGTCCGTTTTCACCGAAGCAATTCGGTTGTTCAGTTGCTACTGAATTAAGCAGTACCGTTGGTTCTGTGATGGTAAATATGGTTGTGGAAGAACATCCGAAATTATTGGTGGCAACTACCTGATAGGTTCCTGCGTACAAATTCGATAAAGTTGAATTTGTATTGGAAGTAATGAACGTATTGGCATAACCGTTTGAAGAGGTAATCTGGTATGTCATGCTTCCGCCGTTTGGAACCGTTGCACTGACTTGCGCACTTCCGTTGTTAAGACCAGCAACCGTGGCGTTATTGGTAGTTGTGGTAACAACGGGTGGTGTTGAACTTGCGGTAATACTGATGTTGTTTAGATTAAAATTTTGTCCAGCTGCATCGGTGATAAGTACACTGTAAGTGTTGGCTGCAAGGTTGTTGCGGTCTTCCGTAAGTGCATTGTCGTTCCATAAATAAGTGAACGGACTTACACCACCAACCACAGTAACATTGATACTGCCAGTCGATAAATCGGAACAAGCGGGATTAGTTGTAGTGTATGTTGCACTAAGGGCAGGTAAAAGGGTTAGTGTTCCTGTTCCTGCACGATCGCCTGAATCACTGCCGTTGTTATTCACCGCGTTTCCACTGCTGTAGAAGCGAATTGAACCCGAGTACGAGGCAGGAGCGGTCCAACGGAAAGTGAATTGGTTATTGTTCGTAACTCCGTTTTGTTCCAAATAGGTTCGTCCTGCAAAGCTTCCAATGGTAACCGCTTTCTGTTTAACATTCGATCCTAAATTACTATAGCCGGCTAAAGGAGTATTGTTGGAAACCGTTAGCGCAGTGAGCTGAAATCCATAACCGCTTGGCACACCTGAAGCGACATTCACCGTTACTTTCATATCGTAGGTAGTCCCGGGAACATAGGCTGTGACGGGGTTTGTAGTTCCAAGTGAGAAGGCTTGTACGTTCAGTGTAACGGCTCCGTAGGTTCCGCCAGCATGGCATTGTCCACAGTTGTTTTCGCTAGGCGCCCCCGTGTTGCCGGTATTGGTGGCAGTAGCTCTTCCACTGCTATTGGCTAAAAGAAGAATATAACTTAGTGCTGCTAGAAAGCTGAGTTGCACCCAACGGAATTTGGTCATGGTTGAGGATATTTAGAACAAATTAAGAATTATCCTCAGCCAAAAAACTTAATCTAGGACAAGTTTTTAGAATTCTTGGAATCTATTTGCCAGAACCTTTCAGCATGATAACCACCGTGTAGAAGAGAATTTTTATATCCATGGCCAGCGACATATTTTCTAAATACAGTAGATCGAATTTCAACCGTTGAACCATTTCTTCTACATTTTCAGCATAGCCGTATTTCACTTGTCCCCACGAGGTAATACCCGGACGAATGCGATGCAGTTTGTGGTAGTGCGGATTAATCTGAGAGATTTGGTCAATGTAAAACTGGCGTTCCGGACGAGGACCAACGAGGGCCATATCGCCTTTAACCACATTCCAGAATTGAGGAAGTTCATCGAGTCTTGATTTGCGCAAGAATCTTCCCACTGAAGTAATTCGATTGTCTTTGGTAGAGCTTAATTGGGGGCCGTTTTTTTCGGCGTCTACACACATACTTCGAAATTTATAAATCTGAAATGGTGCTCCATTTTTGCCAATGCGTTCTTGACTGTAAAAAATAGGACCTTTGCTAGAAAGGACCACTGCTGCTGCAATAACGAAAAGTACGGGTAGAAGAATAACCAAGGCAAGCACTGAAAGGCAGAGATCTACTGCGCGTTTAATGCTGAATTGCCACGAAGGCATCAATTCAGAATTCAAACGAATGAGCGGTATACCAAATACGCTATTCATTTTTACTTGACCACTAACAATATTGAAAGTATCGGGAATGATATTTACAGCGACATTGAAGTTTTCTGTAATAGCTAGAATTCCTTCCAACTCTTTGTGGTCGGCACTTTCAACGCTTAGGATAATTTCTTCAATGCGTTTTTCTTCAATGAGTTCTGCAAGCTGTCGGAAATGACCTAACAAGGGAAGATGTTTGGAAAGCAATTCATCTTTCCCGTTGATTTTCACATAACCGATGAATTGAAATCCCGGCGATTTTTTTAATTGTTGAATTTCTTCGAACAAAGTAAGAGCCTTATTATTTCCTCCAACTATAAGCGTTGTAAATCCCCATTTTCTACTTTGAATGTGATGAACAGTGCGCGAAGTAATAATGAGCCTTCCTGTAAGCGTAAGAATGAAATGCGAAAAGAATAAAGTGCTAATGGTGGTGTAGTAGTAGTTGTAATTCGGAAGTTGGTCATCTAATAAAAGGACAAAAAAGACGAGGATGGTACCTATAATTGAGGTAGCTGCTACTTGTCCCACTTCACGAATACGATGTCTTCTAAGGAGACTAGCATACATGCCCCACAAGGCGTATAGCGTCACCCAACAAATCGGAATGATAAGAAGTCCAAGAATGAATTTATTGTCTAATGAAACTTCAACACCTACACCGAATTTGATGGTTTCAATTTTTTTGCGAAGGAAATACAGAACAGTCCATGCCAATGCCGCAGATACTAAATCTGAAAGCACATAAGAGACAAGTAACTTCTTCTTTAATTTCATGCACACAAAGCTTCTACAAAACGACCCACTTCATATTATCTAAAAACACATTCACTGGCTGACTGGTGCTAGTAGGAATGGCTTCGATGTAAAACTGGTGATACGAACTTCCCGCATTTTGCTGCAAGACGTAACCGTAGTCGATGTATATTTTTTTCCAAACGGGTGTAAGTCCATCGCCGTCGCAAGATGGATTAATGGTCAATGCGGTTGACTTATTCAGGTTTCCTCCTTTCATGGAAAGGAATCCAACGGCAAATGAGTTATTCGAAGAATAGTTTAATTCAAGAAATACGGTTTGCCCCGATTGCCAAGTGAATTGTTGGTCATCGCGGTAGTACAGATGTGAAAGGCCTGCATCTAAATGTCCCCATCCACTTCTGTCTCCTTCGAACACGTATGCTCCGTTATTGGTAGAGGTGAATGTTCCTTCGTTAGATGAATTTTCGACTAAGAAATTGCCCCCTTCAAAGTCTTTCTCGTAGATATAGATTCCACTCAGATAGGTGAATTGAGGTACTACGGTATCTGTTTCTAGCGGGTGTAAATCAATGTTAGTCTCGAAAGGTTTGTAAAACGGATATTTGATACGCGTGCTAGAAATACCGTTGTTTTTGATTCCCGCGTAGATTTTAATATTGGTTGTTCCGTCGGCTATCACCGGAACTGAAGCAGGTAAATCGTAGGTTCCTAAATTTTGGTCGTTGGCATATACATACACTTCGGTGATGGCCTGAGAATTTGTTCCTTGTCCGACAGATGTAGTGAAGTTAAAAGAAGGAATGTAGAGGTAAGCAGGAACTGCTTCCTTAGGATTTACGATATCGCATGCGCTTAAAAAAAGCGAGGCGCTAAGAAGTATGGTAAAATGCCGATTCAACGTGTTCTGTTTTGGTTTGCGAATATACTTCGCAATAAAGGTCAGACGAAGAAACGAAGAGCATTATGAGATATTGCCTGTTAAAGGCTGTTATTCGTCAGGTGTGGTGAACACACTCATACGAATCTTCTCCTGAATCATTTCAGCAACGGCAAGCGCCCTATGGCCATCATCCAGAGTAACCAATGGCTCATGCTGCGCTAGAACAGCGGTTCCGAAGGTTTCTAATTCAAGTTTTAAGGCATTGATATCTTGTACCTGTAAATCGCGTTTAACCATTTCTGGGAATTCCGCATTTACATCTCGTTCATAGACATAGGCCGATTTATTGAGGAAGTCGGAAACATAACACGCGTCTTTCTGATAAAAACGCATCTTTCTCGAACGCTCTGAAGCAATACGACTGGCGGTTAAGTTGGCAACACAGCCATTGTCTAATTCAATTCGAGCGTTGGCAATATCTATTTGGTTGCTTAGTACAGAAGCGCCAGAAGCACTGATTCGACGCACGTTTGCGCGGGTCAACGATAAGATTAAATCAATATCATGAATCATTAAATCGGTCACCACAGAAATATCTGTGTTTCTTCCATGAAATTGATTCAAACGTTGGCATTCGATGTATTGAACCCGATTTAAGTGGGGTGCAACACTTTGAAAAGCGGGATTGAAGCGTTCTATGTGTCCAACCTGAGCAATAATTTGCGCTTCCTTTGCTAGTTTAATGAGACGTTCACTTTCTTCTAGGCTAGTGGTAACAGGCTTTTCAATAAATACATGCTTGAAATTTCTGATAGCCGATGCTGCGCATTGGTAATGAGCCGACGTCGTTGAAACCACGTCCACTACGTCTACCTCTTCAATAAGCGATTCTATGCTGTGACAAGGCTCAATACCAAACTTAGCGGCCGCTTCTTTGGCTGCTTTAATGTCTGGATCAAAGAACTTCACCTCTGAATACAATTCAGGAAGCTCACGCAAGACTTGCATATGAATCTTTCCAAGATAACCTACTCCTAAAACTCCGATTCGCAACATAGTTATTTTCTATCTCTGCAAATGTGTTTGAAAATGCTGTCTACATCACTCGGTTAATTTTTACTTTTCAACAGCGAAAGGCGGATGAATTCCTGGCCTATTTTGGTCGTATGATTGAAGACGGATACAGGCACAAAGGACTGAGAAAAAAATTGGTGGAAGAATTACAAGCCAAGGGTATTACAGATACTCGGGTGCTAGATGCCATTAACCGCGTACCGCGTCACGCCTTTCTTACCAGCGCGTTTCTTCAATTTGCCTATGAGAATCAAGCGTTTCCTATTGGGGCGGGTCAAACCATTTCTGCACCATACACAGTGGCGTTTCAATCGCAGCTTTTGCAAGTAGAGAAGGGGATGAAAGTGTTGGAAATAGGCACTGGTTCGGGGTACCAAACTTCGGTCTTATGTGAAATGGGAGCCAAGGTTTACTCGATTGAAAGGCAAAAATTACTTTTCACGAATGCCAAAAAGATGTTGAGTGAAATGGGATATAATTGTCACTTAGCTTATGGTGATGGGTACAAAGGAATTCCTGCATTTGCACCTTACGATCGGATTATCATTACCTGCGCTATTCCTACGTTTCCGGAAGATTTGCTCTTGCAAATGAAGCCAGGAGGAAGATTGGTTATGCCATTCGGTGAGGGCGATCAGCAAGAAATGACGGTCATCAGTGAAGACGAGAACGGTGAGTTTAAAACGGAATACTTCGGTAAATTCTCCTTTGTCCCTATGCTTGAAAGCCGCTCGAATACAAAGTTGTGAACGAAACTTGAACAATAGATAATACTGCTTTTGTACTTCCTATTTTTATTGCGTTGAAGAGGCTCTTGGCTATAATTTGTATCTGTGCTGCAATGCAATCCGTTGCGCAATCTGATACCCTATTGCCATTGGTTTCCTTCCAACGAAATTCACTCATTGATTCGTGGCTGAGCAGTCAAGACAACTCGAGGTTACCAGGAGTGAACTATTTAACAGCTACGCCCGTTGCAGTTTTCTTCGAGCGTTCGTCGAAAAAGCTAAGTATCTCTGCCCAAAATGAACTCAATAAGGTCATTGATCAAATGGCTCGAAATAAAAATGTAGTTGTGCTTTTAACCGGTCACAGTGACCGCAGAAGAAGTATGAGTAAAAGTTGGAAGCGATCACAACAATACGCCAAAGCCACTCGTGAGTTCTTGTTGGAAGCAGGATTCGATCCTTCCCGAGTCATTATGAAATTCGTCGGAGACCAAGGCTCGCTATCTCGAGATCCGGGGTACCGTCGTGTAGATGTTGAATTTATCACATTACCACAATGAAGATAATTTGTGTAGGAAGAAATTATGCAGCACATGCCGCAGAATTGGGAAACGATGTTCCTAGTGCGCCGGTATTATTTTGTAAACCTGACTCTGCTATTATACAGCGTGGAAATCCGTTCGTTATTCCAGCTTTCACCAATGACGTGCACTACGAACTTGAATTGGTTTTTCGAATTAATCGATTGGGTAAACACATTCAGGAGGAATATGCACCTAGGTATTACAGCGAAGTAACTCTGGGACTAGATTTTACTGCGCGTGATGTGCAAGAGGAGTTGAAGAAAAAAGGCTTGCCTTGGGAACGCGCTAAAGCGTTTGATAATTCAGCTTTTGTGAGCGATGAATTTATTTCTTTGGAAGTATTGCAGCAGCCTATTTTGTTCCGACTTGAAAAGAATGGGGAAGTGGTTCAACGCGGTGATTCGTCACTTATGCTAAACGGAATAGATAAATTGATTGCAGAAATCTCTCAGGTGTTTACTGTGAAGATTGGTGATTTAATATTTACGGGAACACCGGCTGGTGTGGGGCCTGTGAAGTCAGGAGACGTTTTAGAAGGCTTCCTCTTCGATAAAAAAATGTTTACTCTAAAAGTGCGTTAAGCCTCTTCGTCATTGTTCATGACACCGTTTTGTTGACGTATACTTTCCTTATGCAGGATTTCCAAATACGCCTCCATAAAGGTTGAAGTAAGAAGAAATTCTTTTCCCCAAATATGGCGGTTCTCCATGATTTCTTTCCAACGTTCTAATTGGAAAATGGTGATTTCATTTTGTTTTTTAAACTCTCCGATCTCTCTAGAAATTTCCATACGCTTACCTAAAAGCTCAAGAATTTCCATATCAATAGAATCTATTCGTTCACGTAGATGATTGAGTGTGTCTATCTCAATATTAGAAGTGTTTTCACTTCTAAAGTGAAGGCACGAAACCATTTCTGCGAAGGCTGCGGGTGTGATTTGTTGTTTCGCATCGCTCAATGCAAAATCGGGTGTTGGGTGCGTTTCCACCATTAGTCCTGACATGCCTAAGTCAAGGGCTCGTTGCGATACCTCTTTGATAAGTTGTCGGTCACCGGCAATGTGACTGGGATCGCAAATGATAGGAGTGTTGGGACGTTGCGTTTTAAAGGCAATAGGAATTTCCCACAGCGGTTTATTTCGATAGGGCTTCTTATTGGCTACTGAAAATCCGCGATGAATAGCAGTTAGATTCGTAATTCCCAATCGTTCAAATCGTTCAAAGGCGCCAAGCCAAAGTGAGAGATCGGGGTTGAGCGGATTTTTAATAAATACAGGAAGGTTCGTTCCGCGAAGAGCCTCTGCTAGTTCTTGCACGCTGAACGGATTCACCGTAGTTCTAGCACCAATCCAGACTGCATCGAATCCGGCTTTAAGCACTTGATCCACGTGGTCTGTAGTTGCTACTTCGGTAATGATTTTTAAATCGAGTTCTTGTTTAACCCGTTGCATCCAAGGAAGAGCAATGCTTCCCATTCCTTCGAAGGTGTTTGGATTGGTTCGGGGCTTCCAAATTCCTGCTCGGAAATAGGCTAGGGGCGTGGTGTTTTTTAAAGCAAGCGCGGTTTCTAGCACTTGTTGCTCAGATTCTGCACTGCACGGACCCGCTATAAATTGGAAGTGACTCATGTTAAAAAGGGGAACAAAGATAGAATAAAAAAAGGGGCTAAAACCCCTTTGAGTGCTCTGGACTGGATTCGAACCAGCACACCTGTTGGCACCACCCCCTCAAGATGGCGTGTCTACCAATTTCACCACCAGAGCAATAAGAAAAAAGGGCAGTTAAACTGCCCTTCTCGTGATCCCGCTGGGACTCGAACCCAGGGCCCATACATTAAAAGTGTATTGCTCTACCAGCTGAGCTACGAGATCGTTTCCCGCGTAAAAGCGGGTGCAAATATATGCAGAGATGTGAAAGATTCAACTCTTTATCAAAAAAAAATATCTTTTGTTTTTTTTTGTTGTTCAGGGCAACTTTAGAGAAGTAACGAGGGTCATAACTAAAATTTTAACCTATGAAATTGCTGTACACCTTGGTTTTACTAGCTTTTGTAAGTGTTGCTTCGGCACAGATTACACCAGCAGTAGGCACCTCTGTTACACGTCAAACCCCTTCTGCGAAAGTGGTTCAAGCGTTTACTACTGAACAACTTACATGGAAGACTTACGACGATGTTAATGAATTGAATTTCCGCGCCGATCATTTGGTTGCAGTTGAGCCAGCAACGAAAGTGGCTCAGGCCGATTTTCAACTAAAAAGAATTTCAGATGGAAAGTCTGTAGTACTTCCTGCTGCAGATCTTATGAATTTCAATCCTTTATTGTACACCATTCCACAAGATGACCTTCGTTGCAACAATTTGTACGTGGCTTCGCGTGAGGGTGGAGTGTATTTGTTGGTTGTTCTTAGCAAGCAGCAATACTATCAGCAGTTCAATCAATTCAAACGCACTCAAAACGCTAAGCACTAAGATGTATGAAAAATAGAATTATACTTTCTATCGTAGCCCTTGTATTATCATTTACAGCGGCTAACGCGCAAATCGAGGTGTTTAATATCTCGGATTATTCGTCGTATTCAGGTTGTGATTTCATCATGCATGATGACCAAGGTGGACTTGTTCCGTACTCTGCTACTTCGAACAACTTAATTACCATTTGTTCGCCAACTGCAGATCAAATGAATTTGTATTTCTTGACTTTTACCTTGAGTGCAGGCGATGTGATGACTATTTATGACGGGGCAGATGCAACTGCACCGGTGATCGGCACATACAGTGGAGCTGATTTACAATTTCAAATGGTGTCAAGTACCAATCCTGTTGGATGTTTAACCGTGCAATTCGTTGCTAATGGCGATGCGAACACCGGTGATTTCATTGCTCAAGGTTCTTGCGGTATTCCATGTTCTTATCCTCTTGCTGCCATTACAGCGTCAGAACCATCTCCGTTTTTAGGTTGTCCAGGCGAAGCCATTACCTTCGATGGTTCTAGTTCGTTCCTTCCAAACGGATCTACCGTCATTGCTCATGAATGGGATTTCGGTGATGGAACTACAGATAACGTAAGTTGGCCAACTGTTACTCACCAATATACCGAACCAGGTGTTTATCATGTGGTTCTTACTATTACCGTATTAAGTCCAGATGGTACACAACAATGCTCGAATCAGAACATTGGCGAATACTACGTGTACATCTCAACTCCGGTTCAATGGAATGTAGGTGTTTCAGATTATGAAGTATGTACGGGTGTGCCTATTTATGCAGGTGCTACCAATTGGATTACCACACCTGATTTGACGATTCAAGATTCACCGGCAAACGCGACATTCCCGACTTATGTAGCACCACAAGGACAAGATTTCGGTGGTGGAGTTTATATCCCAGATAACCAAGGATGTTTTCAAGCTGAAATTACCTTTACGCAATTTGGTGCTGCTACTATTACTAGTCCCAATGACATCATTGGTATTACAGCCAATTTAGAGCACTCATATGCAAGTGATATCGTAATCAACATCATCTGTCCACAAGGAAATACGCTTCAGTTATTCAATGGTAACAGCGGTGGTGGTGTATTCTTAGGTGAACCTATTGACGTAGAAGATCCAAACCAACCAGGTGTGGGTTATGACTATACTTGGGCACCAACAGCTGCAGTGACCTTCAATACAGCTCTTACCGGTGTTTTTGCTCCGGGTCCATTGGCTGCAGGAACTTATAATGCAGATGGTAACTGGACAGCTTTAGCTGGATGTACCTTGAACGGAACATGGCAGTTTCAGATTTGTGACCAAGTGGGTGCCGATGATGGATTCATTTTCAGCTGGGGGATGGAATTCGCCCCTCAGTATTATCCTTCAACAACCTCTTTCACTCCGAATGCATTGCCTGATGCACAAAATAGTTTTTGGTCTCCAACAGATCATTTGGTTTACCAAGATAACAACATGAACAATGTTGAATTTGTATCAAATGTTCCTGGTAACTATCCAATAACCTACCAAGTAACCAATGACTTCGGATGTACTTATGATACTACGTTTAACTTAGTTGTTTACGGACCTCCAACCGTATCATTTGTTGATAGTATCGCGTATTGCGGAAGCCCCGTAAACTTGAATCCTGTTTATGGCAACACCTTGCCACAAACCACTTACGCGTATTCATGGACACCTGCTACAAATGTCTCAGCTTCGAATTTACCTTTCCCTCAAGCGGTGAATGTGCAACAGCCAACTTGGGTGGCAGTAGAATCATGGCCTTCATTTGATAATACATGTATAGGTTCGGATTCTGTTTTAGTTTGGATTCCACCAACACCACCTACTGCACCACTAACGGCAGATTCTGCATGCTTCGGTGAAAGTGTAGTGTTGTTCTCTCCTTTTGTAAGTAATAACTATGCTTATCAATGGTCGTTAGAAGGTGCACCAATCCCTGGTGCTAACCAGAGTTCATTTGTTATTCCTACAAATAGTCAGGTGCCATTGGTTGGGTATAATTATTCAGTTACCTACACAGATGTGGCGTATTGCAACTTCTCAAACTCAAGCGACTTTGTAGTTACCACACTTCCTTGTGATGTATTCCTTCCAAATATCTTAACCATCAATGCTTCTGACTCATTAAATAACACCTTGAATTTCGGTGATGCGTTGGTGTACTATCAATCTGCGAAAGTTCGTGTGTATAATCGTTGGGGTGATTTGGTTTATGAAAACGACAATTACTTGAACAATTGGTCGCCGAATGAATTCGCCGAAGGAGTGTACTACTACATATTGAATGTGGTAACTCCGGCCGGAAATACTGAAGAATATCCTGGTTACTTCCATCTGATGAAACCATAATTCAGTCTTTGAATTTAGAAGGGGCGAAGAATTTCTTCGCCCCTTTTTTTGTCGTTTTATCAAGTCTTTGTACCTTACACCTCATTCTAAATCTTACTAATTCAATGAAAAGTAAAGTTTTCTTTTTGTTTTTGATTTCGTTCATTGCTTCCGCGGGAACATATGCACAATCAAACATTCGTCAACGACACAACGGCGATGCCTCTTGGAATAGCTTTCTAGACAACAATATGGTGTCTGTCACCGAAGCTCCTGAAAAGGCTTCTGCCTGTCCTGTATTGGTTACGGGAAATGCTAACTCTCAATTACCAAGCGCCAAAACGTTGGCAAATTCAAGTTTTATATCGCCAGATGCGATGGAAACAAAGACCTATCGTTGGTTTGATTCTAATTACGTGGTGACTGTATATTCTGTTAAACGATTAGAGACTTTGTACAAAAGAGAAATGGCCAATAAAAAAGCGAAGAAATAATGAAGAACTTTTACCTAACTTTTTTACTTGTTGCTGCAAGCCTTGTTGGAACAAACGTTTCAGCTCAAGAATATCCAGTAGGAACTCCGAGCATTACCGATTGCGGTGGATTCTTGGTTGACCCTGGACTTAGCGCATCGGATTACGGTCCGAATATCACAGCCATCTCAGTCATCTGTTCTGACGCTACGGTAGCAGGACCAGTGAACCTTGATTTTAGCTTTTTCAATCTGGGATTGGGAGACCAATTGGTGATTTTTGATGGATCAGATCAAACTGCAACATTGGTAGGAACTTTCGTAGGCACTGATTTGAATGGCGTAACTATTACTTCAACCAATCCGAGTAACTGCTTAACCGTATTATTTACTTCTGATGGCGATGCAAGTGTAGGATCGTTTGGCGCTGAAATTTCGTGTGGAATTCCATGTGATCCTCCTGTAGTGAATGTTACTGCAAACCAAGCAGACTGGCAACCAATACGTTTGTGTCTTGGTGAAACAGTTACACTTGACGCATCAACTACTCAGTTTTTTAATGGCTCAACCATCGGGTCATTCACTTGGGATTTCGATGACGGCACTACCGATAATTCATCATGGCCAGTAGTTACACATTCGTTCTCTGAACCAGGGGCATATATGGTTGAATTAATGCTTGCAGATAACAACAACTGCGCAAGCATCAACTTACCAGATGTTCTTATTTTGGTAGATACCGAGCCAACCATGTCTATCGTTGCCGATGACTATCAAGCTTGCTTAGGACAAGAAATTAATCTTACTCCGACCATTATTCCTACACCGTGGTCTGCCTTACCTACAGCCAATTTCGGAGGTGCGTTATTCATTCCTGATGATCAGTCGCAGTGTTTCTCTGATACACTTCTTTTCGGTGGATTCTCAGCCGGACAAACGGTACAATCTGAAGCAGATTTAGAAAGTTTCTACATCAACTTCGAGCACAGTTTCATGGGTGACTTAGTTATCAGTTTCGAATGTCCAAACGGACAATCATTAATCGTTCACCAACAAGGTGGTGGCGGAACTTTCCTTGGAGAGCCAGTAGATATCATGGGACCAGCAGATCCTCCTGGAGTTGGTTATGATTATTGGTGGTCACCTACCGCTACTGCGGGCATTTGGTCTGCTAATGCTGGGGGAACGCTTCCAAGCGGAACATACAACAGCGTACAACCGTTTTCAAATTTAATCGGCTGTCCGTTGAACGGCTCATGGATTGTTGAAGTGTGTGATATGTGGGGTTCTGATGACGGATGGATTTTCGACTGGACTGTAAACTTCAATCCAGATTTATATCCGCCATTAATGTCCTTCACCCCAATTTTCGGAATGAACTGCGACTCACTTTCATGGACGGGTACGGGCCTTGCTGCACCTTCACCTGATTGTGTTACTGGCATTGTGGATCCAAGCGCTCCGGGTGACTATCAGTACATTTTTGCTGCGACAGATAATTTCGGTTGTACCTACTCAGATACCATTAGTGTTAACTATTTCGCACCCCCTACAGTTAGCCTAGGTAATGACTTGCCTTATTGCTTAACCCCAGTAAACTTAACTAGCACTGTTGGCAATCAAGTAAATGGAATCAACTACATTTATCAGTGGTCGGTCATTAGCACCAACGGCGGAAACGTTACACCTTCCAATATTCCGTTCCCATCGTTTAGTGGAGCAACCGGTACTTCACAATTGGTTCTTGCAGTGCATCCTGTAAATGATTTACAGTGTACAGTTACAGATACCATTTCATTGGTAACTCCGCCAACACCGGGTACTGCACCACTTTCAACAGATTCAATTTGTTTAGGAGAGAACTTGGTATTGTATGCGCCGTTTGTTCAAAACGGATATACCTATCAATGGAGCTTGGGCGGTAATCCTATTCAAGGCGCAAATGCTGCATCTATCATGACCGATGCGCCAATTGTATTTACACCTTACCAATATGCAGTAACCATTACTGAACCTGTTTGTAATTTCAATAGCACTTCGCCATTTGAAATCACGTCGTTGCCATGTGATGTGTTCTTACCGAATATTCTTACCATTAACGCTGCCGATTCATTGAACAATACTCTGGATTTTGGTAACGCGTTAATCTATTACCAATCTGCGAAAGTGCGTGTGTACAACCGTTGGGGTGATTTGGTTTACGAGAACGATAATTACTTGAATCAATGGACTCCAACCGACTTTGCTGAAGGTGTGTATTACTACATTCTAAATGTTATTACACCGGCTGGTAAATCTGAAGAATACCCAGGGTATTTTCATTTGATGAGACCTTAAATTGAATTGACTTAATTTTGATGGGGCAATGGAATCATTGCCCCATTTTTATTGTATGACGAAGGAAGAACACATAAGCTATCTCGGGCAACTGGCTCAGTGGCTGAAAATAGAACGTGAAGAAGATTGGAAGCGATTTCAAGTCATTCTCAAAGAACAGCCTGTAGCCGAACGGGTGCGCGAAGGTCTCACATGGTTTCCTTTGAAAATAAATGAGCAAGGATTTGGTCTAGGGGCTTATCCGTTTTTAGTCGTTGAGAAAACGAAGGGCCCAGCTCGTCATCAATTTCAAAATGGACAACCGGTTGAATTGTTTTCCTTGCACGATGATTATTCAAATGAAGCGGTACGAGGCGTCGTAGAATACGTCGATGATGCACGAATGAAGATTCATTTTCGAATGGATGAATTACCCGATTGGGTAGATGAAGGAAGAATAGGAGTGAATGTTTCTTTCGACGAGAAGACCTACAATGAAATGTTTTTAGCGTTGAACGAAGTCATCAATTCGGATAAATCTGAACTCAGTCGCCTTCGCGATGCGTTGACAAGGCAAGAGAGCAACTATGAAGTTGCAAATGAGTTTACACCTTTAGTTCATCTCAATCATTCGCAAAATGAAGCGGTGCGTGCGGTGTTGAACAGTGAAGATTGGACCATTGTTCATGGTCCGCCGGGCACTGGAAAGACGACAACCTTAGTAGAAGCAGTTAAACTCTTAGCTGCACGCGAAGAAAAGATTTTATGTACCGCTACCACCAATGCTGCCGTAGATCATGTGGTAGATTCGATGGTTAAGAAAGGAATGCGTGTAGTGCGAATAGGTAATGCAATGAAAATTCAAGAGCATGTGAAAGATGTTTCGCTTGAAAGTTTGCTCTATGATTCGCCCGATTATCAAAAAGTAAAGGATTGGAAACGCAAGGCCAATGAACTTAGAAAGTTAGGAGGAAAGTATAAGCGTAATTTTGGAAGGGAAGAAGCCGAACAACGCAAACTTATATTTCGTGAAGCGAAGGAAATGATGCGTGAAGCACGAGATACTGAATCATATTTGATTGAAAAGATACTCGATCAGGCTGATGTTATTTGCGCCACCTTAGTTGGATCAACGCATGAAATGTTGCGCTCACGAATTTTCGATACGGTGGTAATTGATGAAGCAGCTCAGGCCATTGAGCCTGCAACGTGGATTCCTATTCGAAGAGCGAAGAAGGTGGTGTTGGCAGGCGATCCATTTCAATTGCCTGCTACTTTATTTTCACAAGAGGCCATTAAATTAGGTCTGTCGGTTTCATTGATGGAACGTCTTGTGGCATCGCACAAGAACGTGCATTTACTATCGGTTCAATACCGCATGAACGACACCATCATGTCATTTAGTAATGCGGAATTTTACGAGAATAAACTGGCTTCATTTGAAGCCAATGCATCGCATAAATTATTTCAAGGCGATGCAGCTGTTGAATTTATAGATACTGCCGGTACTGGATGGAATGAAGAGGAGGGGGAAGGTAATTCTTCGTTGAAGAACAGCGGTGAAGCGGGTTTGGTGTTCAAGCATTATTCACAGTTGAAAGAGCTAAGTTCCGTAGGATTTCGCGCCGCTATTATTTCTCCTTATCGCGGACAAATTGCGGAATTGGAAAAACATTTTGCGTTTGAAGAAGGTGTGAAACTAAATACTGTTGATGCCTTTCAAGGACAGGAAGCAGATGTTGTTTATATTTCGCTGGTTCGAAGTAATGAAGCCGGTGATATTGGCTTTTTGAAAGACTATCGACGTATGAATGTGGCAATGACTCGTGCAAAGAAAAAGTTGGTTGTCATTGGCGATTCATCTACGATTGGCAACGATGCTTTTTACGGTAGATTTTTAACGTGGGTGGAAAGTCAGAATGCGTATCAAAGCGCTTGGACGTGGATGTCTTAGGCCTTGTGGAATTTTCTAAATGGAAGTAGAATTAGGTAGAACGCTAGTGCAGCAACCAGTTCAAGTGAAAGGATGTTGTACGGAAACGGACCGAAAAATTTCATAGCATTGTCTGCATTGCCCTTGCTCATCATATATCCGTAGTTGCTATCGATGAGTAGGTTTAATCCTACAGCGCTGAAAAAATAGATCTGGGAAAAAAGCATAACTCGTTTCCACGCGCCGGGTTTCGGATAAATTTTTACAACATAAACGAGGAAGACCGTTGCAATGACCAGACCTGAGTGTCCGATGAAAAAAGTGATGTAAGGAATTTCTGGGAATTGTCCGGTGAAGTCGGGTGTTATTACGCCGTTCACGCTGGCCGTCATAACCCAACACCATGCAATTTCAGCGAGGCGATTATTTTTGGTAATGAGAGCAAGTCCTGTGATGATATTCGCCCAGTTGCAAAGCTCCATGGGTAAGTCGTAGTGCACATCCCAAAGTCCAGTAGCCGCGCGATACGATTGATAAAAGAGGTGATTGGCAATAAGCAGGTATCCGAAAAAATAGCGAAGTAGGTCAATTCCTTTTTGCTTTCTATTCATCCAGAACGGAATAAAGATCGCAAGAAAAAGTGTTGCAGTCAGAATAATGAAATGTTCGGTAGAGAACACGGGGAACTTCATGCGCCTCGGTATTTTTCGTTGTGATCGGCCATCATGCTCAGGTAACTTTCGTAACGAGTTGCTGCAATTTCACCTTCATTCAATGCTACAATAACTGCGCATTGTGGTTCGTTGACATGTTTGCAATTACTGAATTTGCATGCACTTAATCGCTCGAAAAATTCGGGGAAGTAGTGAGCGAGATTTTCTTCTTCGATATCTACTAGTCCGAATCCCTTGATACCTGGGGTATCTACGATGTATGTTTCCTTTCCAATCGGATGAATCTCTGCGAAAGTGGTGGTGTGTTGTCCTTTGCCACTCCAATCACTAATGTCTCCTATGCGAATGCCTTCGTTATTGGCAATGCGACTTACTACGGAAGATTTACCAACGCCACTGTGTCCAGAGAAGAGGTAAGTTCCAGCTGGAATGCGTTGTTTCAAGTCATCCATTCCTTGATTGGTTTCTAATGAAGTAAAGATGACGTCGTAACCAATTTCAATGTAGGTAGCAGCGAGGTCGGCCACTTTATCTAGTGATTTGTATTGATCCATTTTATGGAATACCAAGGTTACAGGAATGCGGTAAGCTTCGGCAGTCACTAAAAAGCGGTCAATGAATCCGGGTGTAGTTTGGGGTTTTTCTACGGTAATAAGCAAGAAAGCACGCGTAATATTGGAAGCAATTATTTGCGCTTCTTTCGAAAGGTTTACCGATTTACGAATGATGTAATTCGTGCGTTCGTGAATGTTTACAATATTACCTGTTCCATCTTCATTCATTTCCACATCTACCCAATCGCCAGCTGCAATGGGGTTTGTGGTTCGAATGCCCTTCAATCGAATTTTTCCTCTCAGCGCACACAGGTGAATTTCGCCGTCGATAAGAACGTCGTAGAATTTACCGGTTGATTTAAATACCAATCCCTTTTTCACTTGTCTAAGGTAATACCTTTCTATATTTGCCCCGTTCTCAAGGGGTGCCATTTCAAAAAATGGCTGAGATTATACCCTTCTTGTTTCTGAACAAGAGGAACCTGGGCGGGTAATGCCGCCAAGGAAAAAGTTGAACGAAGCCGCGCTTCCCCGCGCGGTGAAAACAATTTTAAAATGAAAAAAAAACAGGTCTTGCTATGTGCAGGAGTGGCGCTGACCGCAGGAATGTGGGGTCAATCGCAAATTGATTCGTTGGGTGTTCCTTCGTACGATTTAAAAACAGTTACCGTTCACGATGTGAATACGGCGACGAACAACGATCCCTATGCGGTTTCTAATTTAACTAGCCGGGAAATTTCGAAAATCAATGTGGGACAGGACCTTCCTTTTCTTCTGCGATTCACACCTTCATTGACTGTTACTTCCGATGCCGGAAATGGTGTGGGTTACACCGGACTTTGGATTCGAGGAAGTGACCCGTCACGGGTGAACGTTACCATCAATGGTGTTCCGCTAAATGACCCCGAAAGTCAGCAAGTGTTTTGGGTGAATACGCCTGATTTAGCATCTTCTACCAATCGCATACAAATTCAGCGGGGGATAGGAACCAGCGTGAATGGAACAGGTTCATTTGGTGGAAGCATTCACATAGATACAGACCAAAACTTCACGAAGAATTTTGCGCGAGTGAGTTATGGCGTAGGCTCTTTCGGTACATCAAAAGTAACCGCTGAAACCGGATTTCGCGTTAGCAAACGATTTAAGTGGAATGGAAGAACCAGTGTCATTAATTCGAACGGATATATCGATCGTGCGCGTACCAATTTGAATGCTTATTTTTTGAAGGGCGAATGGAATTTGTTGCCTGAAACGGTTGACGGTTCTCTCGTTCAGCGCAGCTTAACGGCCTATGTTTTTGGTGGAAAGGAAAACACCTACCAAGCATGGTACGGTACCCCCTATGAAAAGGTCTATGGCAATGCGGCAGATGTGCAAGCCTACCTAGATAGGAATGGAATTACCGGGGCCGACGCTACGAATTTGTTGAATTCGGGAAGAACTTATAATTATTATTTGTATCCGAACGAAATTGATAATTACAAGCAGCATCATGCGCAATTGCATTTTGAATCGAAGTCGAAGTTGTCGAGCTTTACTAGAACCACTCGTGTTACCGGACATTTTACTCACGGCGAAGGTTACTTCGAGCAGTTTAAACAAGGAATGAGCCTAGCTGCAGTAGGCCTGCCTTCAGTGGTGAATGGGAGCGATACCATTAGCGATATGAATGCAGTCGTGCAACGATGGTTGAACAATAATTTCATTGGAATTATAGCTTCGCAGTCACTTGATTTTTCGAAGGGAAATATTACTTATGGTTTTGCTGCGAACCACTATCATGGAAAAAGCTATGGTCGTGTGGTGGCATTGGGTGAACCATTGTTGTTCTTCATCAACCATGAATATTATCGTGGCGTTGCTAATAAGAACGATGTGAATGCCTTTGTAAAATCGCAAGTCATAATTCGAAAGCATTGGTTGCTTAACGCAGATTTACAAGGACGTGTGGTGAATTACGCCACTTCTGGAATTGACAATGATTTGAGCAGTTACAACGTGCAGAAGAATCTGAATTTCTTTAATCCAAAGGTGGGCATTCGTTACAACAACGAATGGAATGGCTATGGATTTTCGTTATACACTTCCGTGGCTCATGCAGGTCATGAACCCAATCGTAACGATTACATAGACGGAGGACTGGTGGAGCCGAAGCCTGAGTATATGACCGATTTCGAAGGCGGGCTAAGCTTTTGGAAACCCAATAAATTCAATTTCCACACGAATGTGTATTATATGAATTACACCAACCAATTGGTGCTGACAGGTGCTTTGAATGATGTTGGAGCCCCCTTACGAACCAATGTAAGTCAATCGTTTCGAAGAGGGATTGAAAATGAAATTCAATGGCATGTAACGTCGCGTTTAGATTTAGCTGGGAATATTACATTCAGTGAAAGTATGATCAAGGACTTTACAGAACATGTATTTAATTATGATACATATACCGATGTAGCGGTGGCTCGGGGAAATACGCCCATCTCATTTAGTCCGAATAGGATTGCTGCAGCACACGCAGAGGTTCAAGTAACGAATCCATTGCGTGAAGGCGGATTGCATTTGTCTGTATTCGCGAATGAGAAATATGTGAGTTCGCAGCACCTTGATAATACTGGGAATAATGAGACTACAATTCCGTCTTACGCAACAACTGATATGGGTGTGAATATTCATTTCTCTACTAAAGAAAATGAATCGAACCGAATGAACATTCTGTTTTTAGTGAATAACGTTTTTAATAGAATGTACACCAGCAACGGGTATGCCTACTCGTATATCTGGGGACAAACCGTGACCGAGCGTTTTTACTATCCGCAAGCCGGACGTAATTACATGGTAACCCTTTCGGTGAAAATATAACTTAGGAAATAGTTACTGAAGCTTTCTTACCACTCATGGCCACGTCAACGTGTTCCTGAAGGGTGGTAGAAAGTTTCATTCCTACGAAGTCGGCTTTGATTGGAAATCGACGGTGTTTGCGTTCTACTAGCACTGCGGTGCTTAGACGGTGAATTTTGTAATTCACCAAGAAAGCAGCACCGTGCATAAGTGTTCTACCCGAATTCATAACGTCATCTACCAAGATGACGTTTTTGTTTTTCAATTGGGCGGTATTACCAACGGTAAGTTGAACGGTTCCTTCAGGAACTTCTTTGTCCATTTCAATTTCCAAATACTCGCACGGAACTTTCGCAATGGTGGAAACATATGCGTGTAATTTCTTCGCCACGGAAGCCCCGTGTCCTGCAATACCTACGATGAAGATGCTCTTCTCTGTGAAGTGTCGTTCAACGACTTCATAAGCCATGCGCTCGATTTTTTTTTCAATTTCGGCAGCGTTAAGAAGAAGAGATTTTTCCATGATTAAGCAGATTGAATTTTACTTCGAACTAAGATAGCTAAACTAATAGCGAATAGGGCAGTGGAAAGAACGAGGTGAGTGGGTTGAAGGAAATGGGGAAGTCCGTAGTAGGCCAGTCCAATTCCTGCAAGGGCTTCAATTCCAAGAATGAAATAAAGCAACGTGAACAAGGTGTTTTTCAGTTGGCGTTTACGTTGTTCCAAGTAAATACCAAAGGCCAAGAGCACAATGATAATGCTGAAGCTGCGGTGCACTTTAAATATCCAATACACATTAGAAACAACATCATCTCTATGAATGCCATTTCCTAGCAAGAGATCAACTTGTTCTCTTACCTGAGTTCCCATCAACAATTGAATCATATGAAGAATGAAGAAGGCAAGCACAAAATTGCGTGAACGCTTAGAAACAACAAAGGTGCTGTAGGTTGAATTTCGGTGAAGAATAAGAAGTAAACTCACAATAATTCCCAAGGTGCCCACCATGTGCAAACTGATGGAAGACGTTTTGAGATTTTCGTCCACCACCAATTTTCCGAGCCATGCTTCGAAGAGAATCATGGTAATGGCAATCAAAGCAAATAAAAAATTTGCAGGTTTGCGTTCCTTGATAAACTGAATGAAGGTGAGTACAAACAATAGAATAATTGGAATGCCCAGTATCCCGGTAAGCAAGCGATTCACGTATTCCACCCACGTATGGGTGACAGTAAATTCAGCGTAATTGTGCTTGGGATATTTAGTGAAAAAGGCTGTGTTGTTGTGTTGTTGGTTCCAAAAATTTTCACCTGAATAGACGAAATCTTGATGCACTTTCCAAAGTGTATCGTTATGAATAATGAGGTGATTCGCTTGATACGAATTTCCATCTATCAAATACACTTGCTCAGGGGAAGTTGGTGGAATAAAATAGCCGAAACACTTTGGCCAATCCGGACAACCCATGCCGCTTCCAGTCGTGCGCACGACGGCACCCGCTATGATGATAAGAAACATACAAACAAACGCTACCTGAGCGGCCAGTAAAATGCGTTTGTGCAGGGTGTTCATGATTAAGAGGCTTTGTGAGTAATCACTTCAGACTTAACCACGTGATAAGCTCCGTCGGCAATGGTATTCACTACTTCTTGCATGCGTTGTTCGGTAACTTTTTGTGGATCGAAGTTTACGGTTACCACATTCTCTTCTCGTTCTTCAACGAAATCGAGGTTGGTTGCTTGTACACCATCTAACGCTTGAAGTTCTTTTTGAATTTTACCACCACAACCAGCAGCGCAAGTCATTCCGGTAATCGTCAATTTGGCTTCAGTCACGGTGCTACCGTCAACAACGGTTGTTGCACTGCTAACCGCAGGTTCGTTTGGTGTTGCTTGTCCGCATGAAACTAGGAAAGCAACTACAGCGAAGTAAATTAATTTTTTCATGGTATTTCGTATGGAAAACAAAGGGGTCTTGCGACCCCTCTAGTTATTATTTTGAAAGTGATTTTCGAATTAAGTTCAATGCACCACCTGCTTTAAACCACTCGATTTGTTGAGCGTTGTAAGTATGGTTCACTTGAATTTCATCTTTGCTTCCGTTTTCATGAACAAGTTCCAAAGTCAATGGTTTGCCAGGAGCAAAAGAAGTAAGGTCTTTGAAATTGATGCTGTCGGTTTCTTGAATTTTATCGTAGTCCGCTTCGTTGGCAAAAGTTAACGCTAGCATACCTTGTTTCTTCAAGTTAGTTTCGTGAATACGAGCAAAGCTTTTCACCAAGATAGCACGTACGCCCAAGTGGCGTGGTTGCATTGCGGCATGTTCACGTGAAGAACCTTCTCCGTAGTTCTGATCACCTACAACGATGGTTGGAATACCAGCCGCTTTGTATGCGCGTTGAACTGCAGGAACCTCTCCGTATTCTCCGGTGATTAGGTTCTTTACTTTATTTTGTTCTCCATTGAAGAAGTTGGTAGCACCAATCAACGTGTTATTCGCAATATTGTCTAAGTGACCGCGATAGGTTAACCATTTTCCGGCCATTGAAATGTGGTCGGTGGTACACTTACCTTTTGCTTTAATCAATACACGTGCGTTTTCAATGTTGTTTCCGTCCCATTCTGCAAACGCATCTAACAATTGCAAACGATCAGAACTTGGATTAACCACCACATTGATTCCACTACCGTCAGCAGCAGGTGCTTGGTAGCCGGCATCTTCCACTGCGAATCCTTTCGTTGGAAGTTCATCACCTGTTGGAGGAGTTAATTTTACTTGTTGTCCTTTGTCGTTGGTTAAGGTATCTGTAATCGGATTGAAAGTAAGGTCACCCGCAATCGCTAAGGCTGTAGTTAACTCTGGTGAAGCAACGAAGGCCAAGGTGTTTGGATTTCCGTCTTGACGCGCAGAGAAATTTCGGTTGAATGAATGCACGATGGTGTTGCGTTCTTTTTTATCAGCACCCACGCGTGCCCACATACCAATGCAAGGCCCGCAAGCATTCGCAAATACTTTCGCGCCCATTTTATTAAATGTGTCGGTGAATCCGTCGCGTTCAATGGTGTAACGCACCAATTCAGAACCTGGTGTAATGCTGAATTCTGCTTTCGGTGTAATACCTAAAGCAACTGCTTCTTTCGCAATGCTAGCGCTGCGCGAAATATCTTCGTATGAACTATTGGTGCATGAGCCAATCAATCCAACTTCAACTTTTGTAGGCCAATCATTTTTAGCAGCAGCTTCTTTCATTTGAGAGATAGGAGTAGCTAAGTCTGGAGTGAAAGGACCGTTCAAATGGGGCTCAAGTTCACTTAGGTTAATTTCAATAACTTGATCAAAATATGCTTCTGGATTTGCATATACTTCTGCATCACCGGTTAAATGTTGACGAATGGCGTTTGCCAATTCAGCAACTTCTGCACGACCGGTAGAACGCAAGTAGCGCTCCATACTGTCGTCGTATCCGAAGGTAGAGGTGGTTGCTCCAATTTCGGCACCCATGTTACAGATGGTTCCTTTACCGGTGCAAGAAAGTGACTCAGCACCTTCACCAAAATATTCTACAATAGCACCTGTACCACCTTTTACGGTAAGGATACCAGCGACCTTCAATATCACATCTTTCGCCGAGCACCAACCGTTTAATTTTCCGGTTAGTTTAATACCAATCAATTTTGGAAACTTAAGTTCCCAAGCCATACCAGCCATAACGTCCATTGCATCTGCACCGCCAACACCAATGGCAACCATTCCTAATCCACCAGCATTCACTGTATGCGAATCGGTACCAATCATCATTCCTCCAGGAAAGGCGTAGTTTTCTAAAACTACTTGGTGAATAATACCAGCTCCTGGTTTCCAAAATCCGATTCCGTATTTATTCGAAACAGAAGAAAGGAAATTATACACTTCGTTGTTCTTGAGAACAGCATCGGTTAAATCGGTAGAAGCACCAACACGAGCTTGAATCAAGTGGTCACAGTGAACAGTAGAAGGAACAGCAACTTTGGTTCTTCCAGCTTGCATAAATTGCAACAAAGCCATTTGTGCTGTTGCGTCTTGCATGGCCACGCGATCTGGTGCGAAGTCTACATATGATTTGCCACGTTCGAATGCCTCAGTAGGCTCGCCATTCCAAAGGTGAGCGTACAAGATCTTTTCACTTAGCGTTAACGGTTTTCCTACTACATTACGTGCTTTCTCCACTCTTCCAGCTAAACGGCTATAGTGGTTTTTGATCATCTCGAGGTCGAATACTTGGCTCATGATTTTTGTTTGATTTGTACTTTGCGAAAATAGTTAGGAATGAACCGATTTACAACCCTACTTTTGTCATATGCCTCGTATTTTTTCGACATCTTTCGTAGAGAATGTGCGAACATCCTTCGCTTCCATCCGCAGTCAGCGATTACGGGCCGTTTTAACCATAAGTATCATTGCCATTGGAATTACAGCCCTAATGGGCATGATTACTTCTGTAAAATGCATTGAACGTAAGCTCAACGAAGAATTCTCGCGATTGGGCTCAAACACCTTTACTATACGCTCTGGAGACGGCATGGGACAAGGAATGCGTCACGGTAAAGTGGAACGTAAAGTAGATGTTATATCGCTCGATCAAGCAAACCGATTCTTTGAATTATTTGATTTTCCTTCTAAAACATCACTTTCTGTTTTTGGAACAGCTACAGCCACAGCCGAGCGAAATGGCGAAAAAACCAATCCAAACATTTCTGTGTTGGGTTGCGATCAAAACTACCTCAGCCTATCTTCTTACGAACTCAGTCAGGGTAGAAATTTCTCAGAGTTCGAAGAGACCAGTGGTCTTAACGTTGTCATCTGTGGATCTGATGTGGTAAAAACGCTGTTTAAAGGTGGGCAAAGTCCAATTGGACAAACCATTGCCATGTCAGGCCAAATGTATTTGGTTGTTGGGGTATTGAAGGAAAAGGGAAACACCTTCGGTTTTGCGGGAGATAACCAGTGTTTAGTCCCGGTATCGAACGTGAAAAAGGTCTTTGGTGACAAGGAGAAAGAATACCAGATTAGTGTAGCGGTAAACACGCCGGAAGAGCTTCAAACAGCCTCTGAAAAAGCAATTGAAGTCATGCGTATTGCGCGAGCAGATAAGCCTGGTGCTGAGAATTCATTTGAAATACGCATGAGTAATGGATTGGTGGAAAAGCTGATGGGCCTGATTTCAGGTGTAACGCTAGGCGGCATGGCCATTGGAATTATTACGCTTATTGGAGCCGGAATAGGGCTTATGAATATCATGCTCGTTTCGGTGAATGAACGTACAAGAGAAATTGGGGTGCGAAAGTCTTTAGGAGCTACCTCTAAAATTATTCGTCAGCAGTTTTTAATTGAATCAATTATTATTGGACAATGGGGTGGATGGATAGGAACTGTCTTCGGAGTTTTGGTAGGCAATGTGGTTTCATTGGTTATTGGTGTTGGATTTACCGTGCCCTGGGGATGGTTGATTTTCGCTGTTGTACTGTCGTTTATTACTAGCGTTCTTTCCGGTTATTATCCTGCCAAGCGGGCAGCGGCGTTAGATCCGATAGAAGCATTGAGATATGAATAAAAAATAAGGGGCCGTCGAAGACGGCCCCTTATTCATTCCAATTACTTAGAATTATTTTGTTACACTCAAAGTTTTAGTAAACATGCTAGCACCATCTACTACAAGAGAAACGTTGTAGTTTCCAGCAGACATGTCAGACACGTTCAATTCAAATGAGTTCTTTCCACTTGCGAAAGTTCCCATGTTTTTGAAAGTGATTAATTTACCAGTGATGTCGCGAACTTCGTAAGCTACTGTTCCAGCATTCTTCAATTCGAAATTAACTCGTGTGCTGCTTACAGCAGGGTTTGGAGCTAATTGGAAGAAAGAAAGATTGTCAGAAACAATTTCATCAACAGTTACACGGTTCGATAAAATCAAACGAACAGCTGGAGAGAAAGTTTGGCTAGAGAACCATACAAAGTCACCAGCACCAGAAATTTCATATACTGCAGTTGAATTGTCTGTGTCGCTGTTAGATTCAGCAGCACAAGTCAATTGAAGGGTTGCAGGACTTTCATTCAAGATAGCGCAGAAATAAACGCTTCCAGGAAGCATATCAGCTGGTGCATCGAATGGGAAGTATTGGTAAGTGTTGTTTACCCAACCCGCATCGATTACATAATCTTGGCTAGCCAATACGTTACCATCATTCGGAGAACCATCGTACAACAAAGCAGTCATATCTACAGAAGCATCTGTAGTTGGACCAAACACTACTGTTAAACCGTGTGCTTGTGAACCTGCGTTTTGACCATAGTAGAATGCACCGTAACCTGTTGGATCAAATCCACCAGCATCAGCATCACGTGGAGTTAATTCTACGTCCAAGTTAGCTGCGTTGTCATGTCCGTATTCGTCTGTAGAATATTCAAATGCGTGATCCATGGTGTTGTTTAATGGACTCTCATCGGTGTTATCGCTAGAGATGGTTGCACGTACAGTGTAAGTTCCAACAGCGGTTGGTTCCCAACCAGTGCTTACGTATACAGTGTCAGAAAGCAAAGATGGACACTCAGGAGTGTTACCAAATGCTGGCATAGTGAATGGTCCATAAGTAGCATTACCTACTACGGTATTGGTAGCGTCTAGAATGTCGATATTGATAACGGTATTAGTTTGGTCTGCAGAACCGTTGTTACGGTACATAACACCAACCAAAAGACCACCGTCAGCTGCTAAGATGCGTTGCTCCAATGGAGTTTCACGGAATTCCCAAATGTTGAAAACGTCACCATTGGTAACTTGAAGAATTTCAAGATCGTTCGCAGAAGCGTTGTCATAAATGCTTATATCATCAATTCCCCAGAAGTAGTGGCTGTAACCAGTAGCAACTGCGGTGTTGTAGCCCCAACGAACCAACACGTTTGATTGACCAGCAGCAGCACAAGAGATATCTACGCGGGTATTCAATGGGTTTGCTGAAAGTGTGTTCGCACTTGGAACGAAATTACCTTGTGCTGGGAAAACTGTCCAGTTAGCACCACCATCTGTTGATACTTCAAGAGTCAATGGAGAGGCAGAGAAGCAGCAATATCTGAAGTACTGAGACCATTCTACGATTACCGAAGACATACCGCTGCAATCAATAGCAGGGGTAGATACACTACCCGAAACGTCTTCAACACCGTTTGAAACGGGTGTGTTATACAAATCACAATCGAAAATGATCCAACCGTTAGCAGCTGTTGGAGAAGCTAAGGCTGCAATTGAGGTAGAGAATTCACCAGCTGGTGAGTTCGCAGTAGCAGCCATCCAAATGGTGTTGTTACCGCTATCTTCAAAAGTCATATCACCGAAACCATTCGAGAAATCGTTGCTGTATACAACAACGCGATCTGAAGAGGTGTTAAGTGAATTAGATGGAGTGTGCGCCGACACTGCAAGTTCGGTTTGACTCGCTGCTTTCAAGGTTGCTTTAGGATTCGTCATATTTGAACGAACTTGAGCACTTGCACTCACCCCTAAAACAACCATACTTGCGAATAATAAAACTTTTTTCATTCTTGTAGGTTTAATTTCCTGCAATGTACAACGAATATTTGCAGAACAAAAGAGCTGAAAATAAAAAATCCCGCGAATTCGCGGGATTCTTTACTCCTGAAAGGAAATATTATTTAACCATTAACTGCTTTGTTAAGCTGTTAGAACCTGCAGTTACTGTGTAAGTGTAGATTCCTGCACCAAATGACTCAGTGTTTAAGGTTAACATGTTTTTACCAGCAGCACGAACACCTTCGTTCATTTGTGCTACTACACGGCCAGTCATATCACGTACAGTTACAGTTACACGCTCAGCGCTTGGTAAGTTGTAAACGATAGTCGTGTTTCCGTTGCTTGGGTTTGGCATGTTTTGGCTTAATGTGAATTCAGTTGAACCAGCTACTGAATTAACAGCTACAGTTTCGTCAGAGTTCAAACGTACCATTGGAACTGATCCAGTAGCACCCCATCCGTTAGCACCATCGTATAACCAAGAAACTACCCATTCGTTGCTTCCAGATACTGGAATACGAGTGTCAGCTGTACAAACTACAGTTGCCAAATAAACGTTATCAGCGCTTAATGCAATTGGAGTTGGGAAGGTTAAGGTTACAAATGTGTTTCCACCAACAGTGTTCAAATCTGCAGCTGTAATTAAGTGCTCGCTAGTTTCAGCGTTAAGATCTGTAAGAATTGGAGCACCAGTGTTGTCTAAACCTTCGTAAAGGTAGATACGTCCAATCATTGGGTCACCTTCAGTTGAGTTAGCTCCGATAGCTACATCGATACCTCCGATTAAATCATCAGCGTAAATGTCGAACAAGTTACCAAACTCGAAATCAGCGCCAGGACCAACGAATGCTTGTGCGGCACCGCCATCACGACCATAAGTGAATTGAGTGATTTCTAATGAAGTGGTTCCGTTGTTGTTAGTGTTGTCATCGTCACCAGTTGCAGATGCAGTAGATGAGTTAACTGTAACAGTTCCTAATCCTGTTGGAGTATAGGTAGAAGAAATTGAAATAGTGTCTTTGTCTAATGACAAGAAAGACGCAGAAACTTGGTCACCAGCAAATGGAGAACCCGATACTGAGGTTCCGTTGAATTGAATATCAAAGTTAACAGTAGCATCAGTTTGGTCGTTAGAACCCCCGTTGAAAATAACTGATGTAGCGTGAACTGGACTTACTTGGTTAACCGGTACACGGTTGTAATCCCAAAATCCTAAACCGAAAGTAGCTTGGTTCCAGTCACCGATTTTGGTTTTAACCATACGAAGGTCGTTCGCTGGCATTTCACCTACTACGATGTTGTCAACTGCAAATCCTGAAGCCCAAGATCCACCATCGCTCCATTGGAAACGGATAATTACTGAAGATGCACCGTTTAGATCATAAACTGGTACAACCAATGATTGCCAGTAGTCTTGATCCAATGGGAATACTGTAATATCCGCACCCGTGTCATCAACGCCGATAGAACGGATGTTGAATGTAGTACCACCGTCAGTTGAAATCTGAAGGGTAGCATCACCACCACCGAAGTTTCCATCGTGGAAAACATCGAATGAAATCGCAATGTTAGTTGCCGCAGAGAAATCTAACTCAGGAAGTTGGATGTAAGAATCAATGTTGTCACAGTCACATGGAGTGTTGTCATCATTAGCACCTGCAAATTTGTTACCTGCACCAATGTTTGGTACTGGCCAATATCCACCTGCGTTAGCGGTAGTAGAGTTGTGCACTTTGAACGCATTACCCATTGATCCGTCAGCTTGTGTTACGCTAGTAGTAGTGTATCCTGCTGGAAGAGCCGCTGGCATAGCACCAGTTACTCCTTGGAAGTCCTGAGACAACAAGATAACACGGTTTTCCCATGAAGCATGAACGATGTCTTGATGGATAGATGCACGAGGAGAAATTTCAGCACGTGTGAAATCTCTACGACTTGGTGAGCTAGTCACATTCCATTGCGCAAACGATGTTGCTGCAAGAGCAGTGAAGGCTCCAATTAAGTAGATTTTTTTCATTTTGTTAGTTTTAAGTTACTGTTTTGAGGCGACGAATATACAAAAACCAAAGAAAAACGCACTACTTTTTTATAGGCTTAGCCTGCTTTTAAGATTGTTTGGCTGCCTTTTTACGTTCAACACGTTTGGCCACTAAAATGCTTATTTCATACAACAGCAATAATGGCATTGAAACTAACAGCTGACTAGTCACATCTGGCGGAGTAATAATAGCTGAAACAATCAGGTTGACAACGAAGGCATGACGACGGTATTTCTTCAGAAATGCCGATGTAATCAGCCCAATCTTTGCCAAGAAAAAAATCAATATTGGCATTTGGAAAACCAAGCCGGTTCCCAATACCAAGGAAGTACATAATTTCAAATAGGAAACCACAGTGGCATTAATCTCTACATCGTCGAAGGTGAAATTCCCTAGGAACTGAATGGAAAGTGGGGCCAATACATAGTACCCAAATAATACCCCAAGGAAGAACAAGAGACTCACGAAAAAGCCAATCCCTCTAACGGCTTTCAATTCACTTTTTCTTAACCCCGGACGTATAAATGCCCATAACTGATAAAAAATGGCTGGAAACGCAAGGATGATTCCTCCTACAATAACCACTGTCATGTAAGCCGAGAAGTTGCCCCCCATCGTGGTGCTTTGCAATGAGAATTGCGGTTCTGAAAAACATAATTGATCTTGTAACCCAGTCTGATGACCAAACCAACAGAAGAACTGATAGGTTGGGAAATCAATGCGGCGCGGAGCCATGATGACCTCATGAATAATCTCATCATCAAAAGCAACTACTATACAAACGCCCACCACGGCCGCTAAAACCGCTCTGAACAATCGCTTTCGCAATTCTTCCAAGTGTTCCAAAAAACTCATGTTTTTTTCTTCCGCCATTAGCTTATTCCTTCACTTAATAAATCATGAATATGCACAATCCCCAGGTAGGCATTATTTTCATCACGCACCAGTAATTGACTTATTTTGTTGCTCTCCATCACCTGAAATCCTTCTACAGCCAATGCTGAAACCAAGATCTCTTTGGGATGGGTGTTCATTAGTTCAGAGGCTGTTTTGTTATATACTTCGGTTCCAAATTTCTCAACACCCCTGCGAATATCACCATCGGTAATAATTCCCAATACCTCCTGGTCCTGCATGACCGCCGTTGCACCTAAACGCTTTCCTGAAATTTCAAGCAAGACATCGTGAAACTTGGCCTGAGCCGAAACTTTCGGAGCTACCCCTGAACGCATCACATGACTTATTCGGGTGAACAGCTTTTTGCCTAATGCTCCGCCCGGATGAAATTTTGCGAAATCTTGACTGCTAAATCCACGCTCTACCATCAAGGCTACGGCCAAGGCATCGCCCACCGCTAATTGAAGCGTAGTGCTAACCGTAGGTGCCAATCCGTTTGGACAGGCCTCCGCTTCCATTGGGGTATGTAAAAAGAAATGACTGTGTTGAGCTAAATAGCTTGAAGCATTCGCTCCAACGCCTACTAAAACAACATTCATGCTTTGAAGCAAAGACACCAAGTATTGAATCTCGGGAGAATCGCCACTTTTACTGAGGCAAAATACTAGACTAGACGGACGAACCATACCTAAGTCGCCATGAATGGCTTCCGAAGCATGTAGAAATTGAGCGGGTTGCCCCGTGCTGTTGAAAGTGGCTACCCATTTCTGAGCAATAATTCCACTTTTTCCTATACCTGTAACGGTTATCGCCTGATTACTCGCAAGCATGGCTGAAACCACTTCACTGTAGTCCGTTCCAATGGAATCTTTCAACGCTAAAAGCGCTTGTCCTTCTAAGAGGAAAGTTTGCTTAATAGAGTCAATAATGGCCTGAATTCTATCCGTTTTCACAGCGCAAAGATGAGAACAACTTGCCTTATTTGAGCTATTTTTTTTAAGGCGATTTTCATTTGGTTCATAATCTATTTCGGTATTACATTCGTTAAGAAATTATCAATTTGGTGTAACATATATCTGTAGCACTGACGTAAACTAATTCAATGAGTACTATTTCTGAAATGTCGCCCAAAGAAGCGCTTAAACACTTTTTTGGCTTTTCAAATTTCAAGGGGCTGCAAGAGCAAGTCGTAGATTCAATTCTCGGGGGAAAGGATACCTTTGTTATTATGCCAACAGGCGGTGGTAAATCACTTTGCTACCAATTGCCAGCGGTTATGATGGATGGAACTGCCATTGTAGTTTCTCCGCTCATTGCTTTAATGAAGAATCAGGTCGATGCCATTCGCGGCTTCTCGAACGAAGAGGGGGTGGCTCACTTCATTAATTCTTCCCTCAATAAATCAGAAATTACTCAGGTTAAAAAAGACGTACATGCTGGAAAAACCAAATTGCTTTACGTCGCCCCAGAATCACTTACCAAAGAAGAAAATATTGAATTTCTTCGATCGTGCACCATTTCGTTCGTAGCCATCGATGAAGCCCACTGTATTTCAGAATGGGGCCACGATTTCCGCCCTGAATACCGAAGACTTAAGTCTATCATTCAACAAATAGCCAATGTGCCTATTATGGCGCTTACCGCGACGGCTACTCCTAAGGTTCAATTAGATATTCAAAAGAACTTAGGGATGAATAACGCCGATTTGTACAAATCGTCGTTCAACCGCGCGAACTTGTTTTATGAAGTTCGTCCGAAAGTCAATGTAGGTAAACAAATTATTCAGTTTATTAAATCACATGCCGGTAAAAGCGGCATTGTGTATTGCCTCTCTAGAAAGAAGACCGAAGAAATTGCCGAACTACTCGTGGCCAATGGTATTAAGGCCTTGTCCTATCACGCGGGTATGGACAGCCATCAGCGAAACGATGTTCAAGATAAATTCTTGATGCAAGACGTCGATGTCATTGTGGCTACCATCGCCTTCGGGATGGGTATTGATAAACCCGATGTGCGCTTCGTTATTCACCATGATATACCAAAGAGTTTAGAAAGCTATTACCAAGAAACAGGTAGAGCAGGAAGAGATGGCGGGGAAGGAATTTGCGTCGCGTTCTATTCTCCAAAGGATGTCGAGAAACTAGAAAAATTCCTGCACGGAAAACCAGTTGCTGAACAAGAAATTGGTGTGCAACTGCTGCAAGAGGTAATGGCCTACGCCGAAACCGCTATGAGTCGCAGAAAGTACTTGTTGCATTATTTCGGGGAAGAATGGGATGAGAATACGGGTGAAGGAAATGGTATGGATGATAACTCCAGAAAACCAAAAGAAACCTTCGAAGCCAGCGAACAAGTGAAGCTCGTGCTGGAATGTGTTCATGCATTTAAAGAAACCCACAAGGCAAAATTTATTTGCAATGTGTTGGGTGGAATTAAGAACGTGGAAGTTTCAACCTACAAGGGCGATAAGCATGAACTTTTCGGAATCGGAAAAGATTTCGATGAAAAATATTGGAACGCTATTATTCGCCAGTTGCTTGTTTTGAATTTCATTAAAAAAGAGATCGAAACCTACGGAACGCTCAAGCTAACAGAGGAAGGAAAGCAATTCCTGAAAAAACCATATCCAATCACCTTGGTTAAAGAAGAGGAAATTGGTGATACCGATGACGATGGTGAATTAATTACTAGCGTGAAAGCAGCAGGAGGTGGTGCGTCTGACGAAACACTCTTCCTTATGTTGAAAGAGCTTCGTCAAAAAGTTGCGCGCGAAAAGGAAATTCCTCCTTACGTAGTTTTCTCTGAACCGTCCCTAGAAGAAATGGCTACTCAGTATCCAATTTCTATGGAGGAACTCTCACACATTGGCGGAGTGGGTAGAGGGAAGGCCGCTAAATTTGGTGGCCCATTCTTAACCCTTATCAAAAAGTATGTAGAAGAGAACGATATTGAAAGACCCGAGGATTTCGTTCTTAAAAGTGCTCAGCCTAAAAGCGGACATAAAATTCAAATCATTCAGAATATTGACAAGAAAATTCCACTTACAGATATTGCAAAAGGTCTCGGAAAATCTTTCAATGATTTATTGGAAGAAATTGAAACCATCGTGCATTCTGGAACTCGTTTAGATATTCGCTATTATATCGACGATGAAATTGATGAAGATGCACAGGATGAAATTATCGAATACTTTAGACAATCCGAGTCAGATGATATTCGTGAAGCCGAAGAATACTTCGATGGTGACTACGAAGAGGAACCGCTGCGTTTAATGCGAGTGATGTTCTACAGCGAATTTGGAAATTAATAGAAATAAAAAAGGGAGCAACTGCTCCCTTTTTGATGTCCGTTTATTCTTAGAAGCAATACTTATTAGCCTCTATCAATTGCTGAGAAATGTATTGTCTGCTTTCTTTCAAATTGTGCGCTTCCGTTTTTGTGAATCGCTTCAGTCCCATCAACATCATGCGTTGTTCGTCGCCTTCGGTGAATGAATAAAGGGCATCTTTTCCTGCTTTATAAATCGCATCTGCTAAGTCAACAATTAAGGTTTTCATCATTTCCTCTTGCGCTTTATTTTGAGCTTGGTCAACTTGTTTTGCGCGTTTTTCTGTACGTAACAAAGTGCTTTCAGCTACATACACCCATGTTGCCATGTCGGCAATGTTCATCAAGATTTCTTGCTCTTTGGCAAGCTGCATCATTAGCTTTTGAGCGGCGCTTCCTGCAATCATAAGAACAGCCTTCTTCATGTTTTCAACATAGGCACCAAAACGCTCGTAGATGTTTTCACTGGGTTCATTGAAATCAGGAATCGACATCAATTCATTGGCCACAGCCATGGCTGGGCCCATTAAATCTAGTTCGCCTTTCATGGCTTTTTTCAATATCATATCAACCGTTAACATGCGATTGATTTCATTCGTTCCTTCAAAGATTCTATTGATGCGGGAGTCACGGTAAGCACGTTCAACGCGAGATTCTGCGCTGTATCCCATTCCGCCATACACTTGAACCGCTTCATCAACCACATAGTCTAAGCTCTCACTTCCGTACACTTTAAGCATTGCACATTCAGGTGCAAACGAAGCAATGCCTTTTAATACCGCTTGTCCTTTGTCCATGCCACCCGCGGTTAGTGCATGAATGGCATCATCAATATTTTGTGTTGCGCGATACAATGCACTTTCAGTAGCATAACAGCGAATGGCCATTTGTGCTAATTTGTGTCGAATAGCTCCGTATTTCGAGATAGGTCGTCCGAATTGATTACGCTCGTTGGCATAGCGAACAGAGTCGGTGACAGTGGCTTTCGCACCGCCTAAAACACCACCCGCTAATTTGATTCGACCAATGTTTAAGATGTTTACCGCAATTTTAAATCCGTTCTGACGCTCGCTCAACATATTTTCAACGGGCACCAATACATCATTGAAGAACACTTGACGGGTAGAAGAACCTTTAATACCCATTTTCTTTTCTTCTGGATTCAGGGTTATTCCAGCCATGTCTTTGGTAAGCATGAAGGCGGTTAAATTTTCATCGTCACCAATCTTCGCGAACACCGTGAATACATCAGCAAATCCGCCGTTGGTAATCCACATTTTTTGTCCGTTGATTTTATAATGCTTTCCATCTTCGGTTAACTCGGCTTTCGTTTTTCCGCTGTTTGCATCACTTCCTGAACCGGGCTCGGTTAAGCAATAGCAACCTAACCATTCACCAGTTGAAAGCATGGAAGCAAATTGTTTGCGCTGATTGTCGGTTCCGTAATACAAAACGGGCAAGGTTCCAATGCCGGTATGTGCCCCGTAGGCTACCGAAAATGAGTGCCCTGCTCCAAGAGCTTCGGTGCAAAGCATAGATGTTTTAAAGTCCATTCCCATGCCGCCTAATTCTTCTGGAACCGAGATTCCTAATAGTCCCAATTCACCGGCTTTTTTCATGATGGAAGGCATAAGACCTTCTTCCATGTGATCTATACGATCAAGGTTCGGCTCGATTTCGTTTTTCACGAAATCATCACACATTTGTTTCATCATCACCTGCTCTTCATTCCATTCTTCTGGAATGAAAATTTCGTCTGCCGATGTCTTGCGAATTAGAAATTCACCACCTGTAATTGCTTTCATGTTCTTTCGATTTTTTTATAATACTTCAATAATTCCTGCAGCACCTTGACCAGTACCTACACACATGGTAACGATACCGTATTTCTGCTTGCGTTGTTTTAATTCATTAATAAGTTGAACCGATAATTTAGCTCCGGTGCAACCCAGTGGATGACCCAATGCAATGGCTCCTCCGTTTACATTCACTATTTCAGGATTAATACCTAGTTCGCGAACAACAGCCACACTCTGAGAGGCAAAGGCCTCGTTCAATTCAAATAGTGAAATGTCGTTTAGACTCAATCCTGCACGCTCCAAAACTTTCGGAACGGCGTAGATAGGTCCCACCCCCATGATACGCGGTGCCAAAGCAGCAACGGCATAACTCTTTAGTTGTGCTATGGGTGTTAAGTTGTGACGTTTTACAAAGGCTTCTGAACACACCATGAGAAAGGCGGCACCATCTGATGTCTGCGATGAATTTCCTGCGGTGACGCTTCCGCCCATTGCAAAAACAGGTTTTAATTTCGCTAATGCTTCTACAGTAGTATCTGCACGTGGTCCTTCGTCTTGGGTGATGATGCTTGTTTTGACTTGTCTTTTTTCTTGTGCATCTAAAAACACTTCTTCTAATGTAATTGGTGCAATGCCTGATTGGAATGCACCATTTGCCAAAGCTTGCAACGCTTTTTGATGTGAGTGGAAAGCGAAAATATCTTGTTCTTCACGTGACACTTTGTATTCTTCCGCAACGGCTTCCGCAGTTAACCCCATTCCCCAATACCAATCGGGATGTTCCTTGGCTACTTTCGGATGCGGCACAATTCGCCATCCTCCAAAAGGAATGGGCGACATGGTCTCTACACCGCCAGCAATGATGCAATCGGCAAGTCCACTGTCGATCTTAGCCGATGCAATGGCTAACGTCTCCAGACCACTTGAACAATATCTGTTCACCGTCATGCCCGGAACTTTTTCAGTATTCAATCCCATTAATGAAATCATTCTACCGATGTTCAATCCTTGTTCTGCCTCTGGTGTGGCATTTCCAACAATAACATCATCGATTTCATCTTTGTCAATTTGCGGGAAATCATTCATTAAATGTTGAATGACTTGAGCTGCTAATTCATCGGCTCTGAGTGTTTTGAAAACACCGCGAGGGGCCTTCCCCACTGCAGATCTGTAACCTGCTACGATATATGCGTTCATACGATTAGTTTCTTAAGATTTTACCAGATTTCACAAGGCTTTGCATGCGTTCAAGCGATTTGCGTTGCATGCACAATTCCACAAATGTTTTACGTTCTAAATCGAGAAGGTATTTTTCACTTACTTGAGTGGGAGCCGATAAATCACCACCGCATAGAACATAGCCTAGTTTTTCACTGAGGTATTGGTCGTGTTCGGAAATGAATTTACCTGATTTCATTGAGTTGGCTCCTGCGTAAACAATACCAAGGCCCTCGTTGCCTAATACCAAAATGTCTTTACGTGGTTTAGGGGGTACATACCCTTTGTCTGCCATTTCCAAGCAAACTTCTTTGGCGCGCATCAATTGATGGGCGCGACTTACGCATACTTCGTCTTTTTTCTCTGAGAGATAACCCAAGGTGAACGCTTCATGTGCACTGGTACTAACCTTGGCTTGTCCAACGGTAAGGAATCGGTTACGCAATACATTGGTTCGAATATCTCCTTCTTTCATTTCATCGCTGGCGCGTAAAGCAAACTCTTTGGTGCCTGCACCACCTGGAATAACACCCACACCCAATTCAACCAATCCCATATAGGTTTCGGCATGAACTACCGCACGGTCTGCATGCATGGTCATTTCGCAAGCACCGCCTAAGGCAAGGCTGTGCGGAGCAATAACTACTGGAATATTCGAGTAGCGCAAACGCATAACGGTATTCTGAAAATAACGGACAGCCATATCTAGCTCATCGTATTCTTGTTCCACCGAGAACATGAAAATCATTCCCACATTCGCGCCTGCCGAGAAGTGTTCGGTGTCATTGTAAATCACTAAACCTTTGTATTCTTTTTCAGCTATGTCAATGGCTTTGTTTAGTCCTGCTAATACTTCCCCTCCGATGGTATTCATTTTCGAATTCCAGGAGAAGCACAAAATGCCATCTTCTAATTCGCGCAACACTGATGCACTGTTTTGCCAAATGATGTTTTTGAATTCTCCGAGTTGACGTGTTTTAACATCTTGCTCTACGTTTTGGTAAGCACCTCGTTGAGGAATGAATTCTTTTTTCTCTTCCTCGCGGGTGTGAATACGCGTGTGACCGGCACCGATGAAATCATCTACCCACGAAGCGTAGGCAATGCCGTCGTTTTTCATTGCACTAACTACCTTGGCGAAATTCAACGTGTCCCATAATTCAAATGGACCTAATTCCCACCCGAATCCTGCGCGCATAGCTGCATCGATATCTGATGGTTTGTCGGCGATTTCTAAAACGCGGTACGATACATAAGCAAACAATTCATGAAATAGTTGACGATAAAATTTCCCGGCTTTATCGTTTGCTTGATACAATAAGTTAAGTCGGTCGCTTAATTTATCAATACTCTTAGCCGCGTCGTAGGATGGAATTTTTACTTTGTTTTGTTTTCTGTATTCGAGTGATTGAAGATCAAGTACTAGAATTTCTTTCTCACCATTTTCTCCTTTTGTTTTTTTGTAAAATCCTTGCTTGGTCTTATCGCCCAACCATTGATTGTTTACCATCGTTTGAATAAAGGGCGGAAGCGAAAAGAGTTCATGTCGTTCATCGTTTGGAACACCGGCATTCAATCCGTTTGCAACGTGAACCAAAGTATCTAATCCCACCACATCACAAGTTCTAAACGTCGCAGATTTCGGACGCCCCATGATGGTTCCGGTTAACTTATCTACTTCTTCGACAGTGAGCTCGCTGTTCTTCATGTAATGAAACAACGATTGAATAGAAAAGACTCCAATGCGGTTAGCAATGAAAGCTGGACTGTCTTTACAAATTACAGTTTCTTTTCCCAATTGAATTTTACCAAATTCATAGAGGAAGTTGGTTATACTAGCATCGGTTTCTGCCGTTGGAATTAGTTCTAACAAACGCAAGTAGCGCGGTGGATTGAAGAAGTGTGTTCCAAGAAAGTGTTTTTTGAAATCGTCGCTTCTTCCAGCATTCAATAGGTGTATTGGGATACCTGAAGTATTGGAAGATACGATACTTCCCGGTTTGCGTATGGCATCGATTCGTTCGAAAAGTTGAAGTTTGGGTTCTAACTTTTCAATAATCACTTCCATGATCCAATCCGCTGATTTCAATTTATCGAAATCATCTTCAAAGTTTCCTGTTGTTATACGTGAGGCGAATTTCTTATCGTAAATCGGCGAGGGCGATGATTGAAGAGCTGTTTTCAGGGCATCATTAACAAGCTGATTGCGATTGGGACCGTCGGCAGGACGGTCTAATAACGTTACGGAATAGCCACATTGTGCAAAGTGACAGGCTATTCGTGAACCCATAATTCCCGAGCCAAGAATGGCTACTTCTTGAATGATTCGATTCATGAATTATTCGATTTTAGTTTCAATGAATGTGTTTATTTGAGATAGAGTAGCCAGACAATTGTTCAAGTCAGCTTCTCCAATTTCTTTCGTTATTTCTGCGTTGAATTTTACAACTACGTCGCGAATTTCGTCGCGTTTTTTTTTCCCCTTCGGAGTAAGGGTAATCAGGGTTACGCGCTTGTCTTTTGTTGAAGTTTTTCGCTCTATCAATCCTTGAATCTCTAGTGAATTCAAAAGACGGCTAATAGAGTTTGGTTCAATGCCCATTTTAGGACCTATCTGTGTGCTGGGTGTTCCATTGGGCGCAATGGCCAAAAGCGCCATGCCCATAGATACAGAAGCTCCGCGCTCAGAGGCAATGAAATTGTAGAATCGAATTAACGATGTCCACGTTCTTCTTAAATGAAAGTCAACAGTCTCTTCAGGTCGCATGAAGCGAATGTAAACAAATTTGCTATGCGTGCATAGCTTTTAAGCAAATTTTATTTCCTTGAGGTAGAACTCGTGATATTGGCCTTGATCGTCTAAGATGCGCAGAGCGCCATCTTGATTTACACGTTGAATTTTTCCTATAAGTTCGACATTCGATGAAGTCAAGAAGCGACTTGAAACATCCAGTCGATAAAGCTGAGCGTGGTAGTGATAGTCTATCAGTTCGAAATTTTTGGTGGTTAACCAGGTCCAATTTTCCCTCAACACTTCTTTAAATTGGGTGATGTAGCTTGAAAGAGTTGGAATGTTCGTTAAATGTTCTTGCAGTGAAGTGCTATGGAAAGTTTCAGATTGCGCAGGTTGAACGTTTAATCCTATGCCCACGACGCTGTGTTGTAATTCACTTTCACCCCAGGAATTTTCGATGAGTATTCCTGCTATTTTTTTTCCTTCCACCAAAATATCATTCGGCCATTTGATTTGAACTTCCTTGAGGCCGAGGTTGTTTAGGGTTTGTGCTAAGCAAACGGCTATGAATTTACTGAGGTAGAATATTTCATTGGCTCGAAGTGGGGCGTAGAGAATGAATGACACTAAGAAACCATGTTGGGGCTGTGCTTCCCAAGTTGATCCTCGTTGTCCTCTTCCTTCTGACTGGAAATCGGCAGATATGGCAGTTCCATTGCACGTTTCTGGCAGTTTTGCTAACTTGGAGGCATAGTTGTTAGTGCTGTCCAAGGAATCGAAGTGATAATGAGGTGCAGAATCGAAGGAATCTGTTTTCAAGGTGTCAATATTATTCCAACGAAGTTAGTGCAGCTAGCAATACCTTTGCAAGACTAGATAATAGAATGAAGAAAAAGAAAGAAGAAATTGTAAGTACCGAGAGTTTATTACAGACAATTGTTGCTGGAATCGAAGAAGTAAAAGGTCAGGATATCCTCATTTTGGATTTACGCCATATTGAAGCGGCTATTGCTGATTATTTTGTGATAGCCACTGCGACCAATACCACTCAAGTTGAGGCTATTGCCAAACGAGTGGAAGAGTTCACTAGAAAAGAATTAAACGAAAGGCCACGTCACGTGGAAGGTGTGCGCAACGCTCAGTGGGTATTGATGGATTATTTTTCAATCATCACACACATTTTTTACGAGCCAGTGCGTGGACATTATGATTTGGAAGGGCTTTGGTCAGATGCCAAAGAAGTCAAGTTAAAAGCAAAAAAAACGAAGAAAAAAGAAGATGAGTAATCAGCAAGGACAAAAACCAGCCAATCCAAGTTCGGGGGGTGGTTTTAATTTCTATTGGATATACGCAATCATTGCAGTGGTATTGATTGTGATGATGATATTCAATGGGAATAGTGAAGGGACGGAGACCGATTATGCACAAGTGAAGAATTGGGCTGAGCACAATTACTTGTATCGCCTAGAATACAATGGAAGTGTTGGTCACGTCTATTTGAATAAGGAAGGTAAGGATAGCTTAAAACATCAAGCTGGTGATCAGAAAGGTTTGATGGGTCCGCGCGGTGGAAGTGACTTTTGGTTTAACATACCACCAAGTGATCATTTCATAGAAGAGATTTACGATTTAAGTAATGCACACAATTTTGAGGTGAAGTTCCAACCACCAAATGAAACTGCTCAAAACTTGTTGTGGTGGTTAGTTGGTTTAGGAGTGATGGTAGCCCTTTGGACTGTATTCATGCGCCGTATGGGTGGCGGTGGCGGCGGTGGCGGCGGACAAATTTTCAATATTGGAAAAAGTCGCGCACAGTTATTTGAAAAAGGCAAAGGCACCAATATTAATTTCAATGATGTTGCTGGATTAGAAGGTGCAAAGCAAGAGGTTCAAGAGATTGTAGATTTTCTTCGCAATCCAAAAAAATATACCGAACTCGGAGCTAAAATTCCGAAAGGAGCATTGCTTGTGGGCCCTCCGGGTACAGGTAAAACGTTGTTAGCTAAAGCCGTTGCGGGTGAAGCCCAAGTTCCGTTCTTCTCGTTGTCCGGTTCTGATTTCGTAGAAATGTTTGTGGGTGTGGGTGCCAGTCGCGTGCGTGATTTATTTCGTCAGGCGAAGGAAAAAGCGCCCGCTATCATATTCATCGATGAAATTGACGCCATTGGACGAGCTCGCAGTAAGAGTTTGAATTACGGTTCAAACGATGAGCGTGAGAATACGTTAAATCAGTTATTGACTGAAATGGATGGCTTCGGTACCAATTCAGGAATTATCATTTTGGCTGCTACCAACCGTGCCGATATTTTAGATAAGGCTTTGTTGCGTGCGGGTCGCTTCGACCGTCAGATTTATGTTGACATGCCTGATATGAAAGAGCGTGTCGAGATTTTCAAGGTGCATTTGCGAAACGTCAAGACAGATCCAAATGTGGATGTGGAATTCTTGGCTCGTCAAACCCCTGGATTCAGTGGAGCTGATATTGCCAACATCTGCAACGAAGCGGCTTTGATTGCTGCACGTCGTGGAGCAAGTTTGGTAGAACGTCAGGACTTCTTGAATGCAGTTGACCGTATCATTGGCGGATTAGAAAAGAAAAACAAGATTATCACTCCGAACGAAAAGAAAACCATTGCTTATCACGAATCGGGTCATGCCTTGGTTTCTTGGTTGCTCGAGCACGCTTCGCCGCTAGTTAAGGTTACCATTGTTCCTCGTGGACGTTCGTTAGGCGCTGCTTGGTATTTACCAGAAGAGCGTCAAATTACCACCACCGAACAAATCCTCGATGAAATGTGTGCTACCCTAGGTGGACGCGCTGCTGAGCAAGTTATTTTCGGAAAGATTAGCACTGGGGCCTTATCAGATTTAGAAAAGGTAACTAAGCAAGCTTATGCCATGGTTTCTATCTATGGTTTGAACGAACGCATCGGTAATCGCAGTTATTATGATAGCGCAGGGGAAGGAAGCTTCACCAAACCATACAGTGATGAGACTGCGAAGATTATGGATGAAGAGGTAAGTAAAATCATTGAAGCCTCTTATGTTCGCGCTGTTGAATTGATTGCTGCGCACAAGGACCAGCTCGATGAACTTGCTAAACAATTGCTCGAGAAGGAAGTCATTTTCAAAGAAGACCTAGAACGTATTTTAGGTGTTCGTCCGTACATTGACCGTCAAACTCAAATTGATGAATCAGAGAAGGTAGAACCAAGCGCTATTGTGCCAGAAGTTTCTGCTGAGAATACGACTGAATCGCAAGAAGAAAACAAAGGAGAGCACAGTGAATAATTTTGTTCTACGAACAATTGTAGGAATAATATTTAGCCTAGCGGTAATAGGTTCTGCGTTTGCGGGACCTATTGCTTTTTCATTGCTCTTCGGGTTTTTTACGATAAAAGGTGTTCAAGAATTTTTGCGAATGACGGCACCTGATCTGCGTCGGAACTTGCGCAGAGTGGCCATGGCATTGGCGGGTATATTTTATCTGTTCTATGTCTTGAATGCTGAATTTGGATTTTCAGGACAGTGGCTGTTTGTTCCAGCGATTATTTGGTTACTTATCTTGTGTATTGAAATGATTCGTGTGAATGAATCGTTCATCTCTCAGATGAGTGCTTTGTTGTTTGGATTTGTATATGTGGTAATTCCGTTTTCTCTATTAATTACTCTTGCAAATTTTCTAGGTGCCTTCGAACCTAAATTACCTTTTGGATTTTTCTTAATTCTTTGGGCCAACGATTCTGGAGCCTATATAACGGGGAAATTCTTAGGTAAGCACAAATTGTTAGAAGCAGTTTCGCCTAAGAAAACTTGGGAAGGTTTGGTTGGCGGAATGTTTGTGGCAATTCTATCGGGTTATTTCTTGACCGATGTTTTAAGCAATACCTTGGCAAGAGAGCACTGGATAGCGGTAGCTGCGATAGTTGCAGTCTTCGCTAATCTGGGTGATTTGATAGAATCTCAAATGAAGCGAATAGCAGGAATAAAAGATTCAGGTAGATTATTGCCAGGACATGGAGGAGTTTTAGACAGATTTGATGGGTTATTAGTAGCTTTGCCGCTCGTAATAATTTATCTAATCACATTCGTCAAATGACCATTCACAAAGAAGGATATAAAATCCTCGGTTCTACGCTTCTTGTTTCAACCATACTTGTAGGCATTTCTAAATTAACTGTTGCTAGTCCTTGGCTTTGGATCAGCGTTGCCGCAGCTTGTACCATTGTCTTCTTGTTGTTTTTACAATTCTTCCGATTGCCCAAGCGTTTAAATCAGGCAGGTCCTGATGAACTTGTAGCTCCGTGTGATGGTAAAGTGGTGGTTATTGAAGAGGTAGAAGAACCTGAATATTTTAAGGGCAAGCGCATACAGGTTTCCATATTTATGTCTCCTATTAATGTGCATGCTAACTGGACCGTTTGTAGCGGCGAAGTGAAGTACATGAAATACCATCCTGGTCTATTCTTAGTGGCTTGGCATCCGAAGAGCAGCACAGACAATGAGCGTACTACTGTTGTTGTTGAGCATGCTCCTGGGAAGGATGTATTGTTACGTCAAGTAGCAGGTGCCGTGGCTAGACGTATTGTATGGTATGTAAAGGCCGGTGATAAATTGAGCACCAACGATCAGTTTGGATTTATCAAATTTGGAAGTCGTGTGGATATTTACTTACCTATAGGAACTGAAATTAAATGTGCTCTTGGAGATAAAACGGTAGGTAATGAAACCGTGATTGCCAAATGGAACTAAAACTTTTGACTAATAAAAAAGCCCCAAT
>Ga0172367_10000407_pt1 | contig 66369 bp, 63 predicted proteins | sample Lak10m_FD_114542 | JGI IMG/M metagenome (GOLD analysis project Ga0172367, IMG submission 114542) | Freshwater microbial communities from Kabuno Bay, South-Kivu, Congo - kab_022012_10m | ecosystem: Environmental > Aquatic > Freshwater > Lake | place: Democratic Republic of the Congo: South-Kivu... | reverse complement strand
ATAAGCCACTGGACGAGGGACGAATCGGGGCAGCCGAAGGCATTAAACTCGTCGCGTAATTTTTCGCCGATTCACTGGCACGACGCCAAAGGAATCTTTCGCGAAAAATAGCGACGCTATCAGTTGGTCTGATTTTTGGAAAAGCGGTTTAAATTACGGTTATATGTCAGCTAAAAATGCGAAAAATCATTTGTATGTACCGTATTTGCCTGAACATCAAGGCGCGTTTTGGAATGAATTGCAATTGCTTAAACCATTAAAGATGCGCGTAGATTTAACTTTCCATGATGCGTATTTTTTTGATGGTTCCAATACAAGAAGAGCAGAAGCTGCTCCGCGTGTGAATGCGTTGTTGAAATATCAACTTACTCCAAAAACAGATTTGTATTTACGCGGGGAAAATATCGCTAATAATCGAACGACTGAAATTCATGATTTTACTGTTAATGGCGCGGCGGTTTATTTTGGTTTACAAACGGGGTTTTAGCCAAATCGCAAAAAGGGCGCATCATGCGCCCCACGTTCTTACGTCACCTGTATCGATATGGACAAAGTTTGACGCGGAATAATAACCCACGCCACCACGTCCCATTGATAAAGCAGCATCTCGGATGTGCCGCGCACTCATACCATCTAAACGAATATCTACCGCTCGACCTTGCATGTGCAAACTATGACGTGCCACGCCATCGCTGTGACGACGCAAATTTGCATTGGTTTCAGGTGAGCGATAACCTGAAATCACGTTAAATGGACGACTAACACCTAAGCGTAATTTCAATTCATAAAGCTGATCAAGCAAAGCAGGATCAATTGGATGCACTGCCCCCGTATGATAATCACGCAACACATAATCAATTTCTTGCAACGCATCTTCGATATAAAGTCCCCGTTCAAAATATGTTAGGCGCAATTTGTCACCTGTATGCGGATTTTGCAAGGCAATCATTTTTGAAGGGATTTTTTGAGCATAATACGGACGTTCGACTGGCGTTTCTAAAACCAACGCATCATCGTTAAACATTCGACTACGTCTTGGCGCATGATGATGTGATGCCAGTTGAATGTGACTGCGTTTTGCGTAATATCTATGTGAGTGTTTACTGTGCGAATTGTGTGCAGTCAACGTTTCGTGAACACGACGCGAATGATTCGTTTTTTTCGCTAACCGATTTGAAATTGTTTGCTTGAATTTCGTGGTGTGTGATTTTGAAGACGAAACGTGCATTGCTTTCACGCTACTACGCTGCGTAGTTTTGCGAATAGAAAAATGTTTGGCTCTCGAACTTGCACTGGCAATGCCCGTTCCTGCTAAAAATAGAAGTGTACAGCCTGCCAAATTAGTTAAAAATTTACGTCGTGAAGACAGGATTTTATTGTCGTCAATTACTAGGTTTTGTGTGATTGGACTTTGCATAATTGATTCTGGAAGTTGAAAAATTTAATGTTTTCATTGTCTAAGCCCTGTCTTAAATAGGACTTAAATAGAAAGCAGTTTATCTTTTTTGCCTGTGAATTGCGGCTAATAAAAATGTGCATAATGGGGTATTATCGCACAAGCACAAGGTTTTTTGCCTTGTCTTTTCTTTAAAACTTTATAGGAGAAATTTTATGACACAAGATGAATTAAAACGCAAAGTGGCTCAGGCCGCGTTGCCTTATATCAAAGGCGTGCCAGTAATTGGCGTAGGAACTGGCTCAACAGTTAATCATTTTATTGATTTTCTAGCAGATTTTAAAAATGACATTGAAGGCGCAGTGTCAAGTTCTGAAGCTAGCACGAAACGTTTAAAAGATTTAGGAATTCCAGTTTTGGATTTAAATGACGTTGGCATACTTGATATTTACGTTGACGGTGCAGATGAAGTCAATCCGCACAAACAATTGATTAAAGGCGGTGGCGCGGCATTAACACGCGAAAAAATTATCGCGGCAGCGAGTCGAAAATTTGTTTGTATTGCAGACGAAACTAAACTGGTCGATGTGTTAGGTAAATTTCCATTACCTGTTGAAGTTGTGCCAATGGCGAGAAGCTATGTTGCGCGTGAACTCGTGAAATTAGGTGGACAGCCAATTTATCGAGAAGGCTGCATTACTGATAATCACAATGTAATTTTGGATGTTCATAATTTAAGTATTATTGAACCGACTAAATTAGAACAAATTATCAATAACATTACAGGTGTTGTGATGGTAGGAATTTTCTCAGCACGTCCTGCCGATGTGGTTTTGGTTAGCAAAGGTGAAGAAATTATCACCATGTAATTTTCCAATAAGGAGTACAAATTTGTATTTGTACTCCTTTATTTTCATGGCAAATTATTTTTTTACAGCACTTTCTTGAGCAATCAGCTTATCCATGATTTCAATCATTTTTTCATGTGAACCCGCAAGAGGACCACTGGTTTTATACTTGCCGTTAATAACAATTGCAGGAACCCCCGAAATACCATATTTTCCAGCTGTGACACCTGCTTGGCGCACTTTCATATCAACGGGAAACGAGTTGTACGTTTTTTTAAAATCCGCTTCGGCTACGCCGTGTGCGGTGAAAAATTTCGCCAATTGTTCTTCAGTTTCTAAATGTTCTTTTTTGATTTGAATGGTATCGAAAAAATCTTGATGAACTTTATCGACAACACCGAGAGCTTCAGCGGTGTAATAGGCTTTTGCATGTTTGCCCCACAAGTCGCTAAATACAGCAGGTTGACGAATAAATTCAACATTTTTCGGCAAAGATTTTACCCATTTTACAAGCGTGGGTTCAAAGTCAAAACAGTGTGGGCAACCATACCAAAAGAATTCAATAACTTCGACTTTGTTAACATCATGCGTTGGCTGTGCGGGTGAAACAAGTTCATAACCAACAGGTTCTGCGGCTTGTGTAGGATTAAATGTGGCGGTAATTGCCATTGATAAAGCAAATAAACTGGTGCGTGTAAATTTTTTTAACATTTTTATTTCTCTGGTCTCATTGTTGCAATTCGAGTAGCGACGGCTTTAATTTCCGCGTCAGTCATTTTTCCCGCAATCATGTGCATCATATTTTCAGCATGATTTGCGCGTTTTCCTGTTTGGAAATCGGTTAAGGCTTTAACCAAATAATTCGCATGTTGTGCTTTTAATGCAGGGAAACCAGCGGGTTGATTACCTTCGCCGTGAGGACCATGACACGCAATGCAGGCTGATACTTCGCGTTTTAAATCCCCATTACGATACAAATCCCCGCCTAGTTTTACCATTGCTTCGTGTTCAGCTTTTTCTTCGGCTGTATCAAGCGGTTCTTCGTGTTCTCCCGTCACTTTTTGATCAGCGTAATAATTGGCAATATCAACAATATCGTTTTCGGTAAGCGTCATAGCAAGCGTTGCCATCATAGGGTCTTTGCGTTCCCCTGATTTGAAGGCTTTTAATTGATTGACGATATAAACCGAATTTTGCCCAGCGAGTTTTGGAAACATTGGCATGGTGCTATTTCCGTGTTCGCCGTGACAACTTACGCAAGAGGCAGTTTTTGCTTTCCCTGCATTTACGCTGTCAGCGTGCGAAAGTTCAGCATGAACGTGACTGCTCAAAAGCGCAGTGAAAATAAAAGCGAGACTTTTTTTGTGCATCATAATTCCTTGAAAAATGTGAAGTTAAAGCGTGTTAAGTGTACACAAAGCCGCGTGTGTGCTTAAATTCTAACCCAAATCAACCAGCTACGCGAGAGACCATGAACCCGCTGTATTTTCAAGCCAAATTTATTAACAGTTCCCCTGATTTAAAATCCACACCGCCCGATACGGGTTTAGAAATTGCCTTTGCAGGGCGTTCAAACGCTGGCAAATCGAGTGCGATTAACACACTTACACGGCAAACAGGTTTAGCGAGAACCAGTAAAACACCAGGTCGCACGCAAGCGTTAAATTTTTTTGAAATTAACGAGCAACAACGCTTTGTCGATTTGCCAGGTTACGGTTATGCAAAAGTGCCGTTACCTGTGAAAAAGAAATGGCATCAATTGATGGAAACCTATCTGACAAAACGCAAATCGCTCTGCGGCATGGTGTTAGTGATGGACGTGCGTCACCCGCTTACCGAATTCGATTGGCAAATGATTGAATGGTGTCAACATTCGCAGTTGCCGCTACATATTATTTTGACCAAAGCCGACAAATTAAATTTTGGTGCAGCAAAAGCTGTTATGTTGCAAATTCAAAAAGAACTCAGCGAATTGCCAACACCATTAACAATACAATTGTTTTCATCGCTTAAAAAAAGCGGCATTGATGAAATTCATGCGGCGTTAAATCAATTATTTTCAGCTCGAACGCAAATCAATGAATAAACTCGCGCAACTTTATAAAGAGGCTTGTGAAGTGGAGTTACAAGCCTTTAAACCTGGAAATGTCAGTGTGTTTGCAGATGGTCACGACATGAGCGTTGAGGATTTTCGTAAAAGTTACGAAGTTAGCGCACAGCCTCTTTGCGAAGAAAGCTATTCGCTAGGTGAAAAAATTTTTTATGCAACCAACGCCACACGCGAAGCGGTCGGTTGCAATACAAATTTAGGAATTATTTTATTGTGTGCGCCGTTAATTCACGCGGTACAAAAATATCCAGATTTGAAATTGCGCAACGCATTAACGGAAGTTTTGCAGAATACGACGGTTGAGGATGCAAATTGGACATTTCAGGCAATTTCGCTAGCAAAACCTGGTGGATTAGGTGAAGTTGAAAAACAAGATGTTTCCCAAAATGCAACAGTGACACTGCAAGCCGCAATGCAACTAGCTTGTGACAAAGATAGGATTGCGTTGCAGTACGTTAGTGATTATAAAGATATTTTCGATTTAGGCGTTTTAAGTTATACTCACGCTTTCAATCGGTGGCAAAAAAAGAGTTGGGCGGCAGTTGCAGTTTATGCAAATTTGCTTTGCCAATTTCCTGATAGTCATATCGAGAGAAAATTTGGGAGTCGGTACTCTGCAAGGGTAAAAAAAATGATGTTGCAACTTAGCAATGAGTTAAGCATCAGAGATGACCCAGAGCAGGTTAAGCCACTACTTTATCAGATGGATACTGAGCTTAAATCACATGGTTTAAACCCAGGCACATCGGCTGATTTGACGGTGACTACAGTATTAACCGTATTTTTAAAAAGTTCTCTCGCGTGTAGAGACAATTTGGAGACATGACAAATGTCGATAGTAGATTCAGTTTTATCATTTTTTAATTCAAAGGGGACAAATAGCATGGCTAAAATCAACAACTTGCGCGTAGGCGAATCATTAGTAGGCGAAGGCAACGAAATCGCTCACATCGACTTAATCATTGGGCCACGCGGTTCAGCTGCTGAAACAGCTTTCGCAAACGCTTTAACAAATAACAAAGACGGTTTCTCTACATTGTTAGCTGTTGTTGCTCCAAACTTGATGGTTAAACCAGCAACTATTTTGTTCAACAAAGTAACAATCAAAGGTTCAAAACAAGCTGTTCAAATGTTCGGACCAGCACAACGCGCTGTTGCTATGGCGGTTGCTGATTCTGTTGAAGACGGCACAATCCCAGCTGATGAAGCTGATAACTTATTCATTTCTGTTGGTGTTTTCATTCACTGGTTAGCTGAAGACGACGCAAAAATTGAAGAATTCAACTACAAAGCAACTAAAGAAGCGTTAGAACGCGCTGTTGCTGGTACTCCAACAGCTAAAGAAGTTGTTGAAGGCAAAAAAGCTGCGAAACACCCATTTGCTGCAAATAACGTTTAATTTCTTGTTTTGAACTTTTAGTTCGACAAAATTAACATAAAGAATACCTCCTTTTTGGAGGTATTTTTTTGCCTAAAATTTAGTAATTACGCCCGAATGCAATGCACTTGCGACTAAAACTTGCCTGATTCCGATTTTTTCAAGTTGCGCTAAATCTTCATTATTTCTAACGCCTCCTGCGGCAATAAAATTTGTTTTAACAGAATCGCGTTTAAATGTTTTCAGTAAATCAATTGCCACACCTTGTGAACTTCCAACATGATTTAAAGTCATTAAAATTACATTTTCTGACCATAAATTCTTTTGTGTGAATAATTTTTGCGAACCCAATTTTTCACCATTTCTGCCAAAATCGAGCGACAAAATAAAACGGTTTTTAAAATGTAAAATTTCCAAAAAATTGTCATCGGTAAAACATTCACTTCCTAAAACAGGTAAATAATTCGGTAAAAAATCTCGCACTTTTTGATAACCCGCATCAACCCAAAATGTGATTTTTGGAAAGTCTTTTGCTACTTTCTCAATTAAACAGTGTTGCCTACCCTGCCCTGTAATCGCATCTAAATCAGCTATGTAAAATGTATCAAAAGCGTGCAGCTGCAAAAAACCGTTTAACACTGAATAAATATCAGTTTTTGTCGTTAGGACGCTTTTTATAGGTTGATAATTTTCACGTTCACCGCACTTTGCGTGAACGACAACGCCATTTTTTAAATCTATTACGGGGATAACTTTCATCATTTCCACTCGGCAAAAAAAATCGCAAAAATCATGATAATTTTTGCGATTTTGCATCATTCAAAACTTAGCAAATCTATTCCGAACTACTACCTTGCAAAATCTGCTGCTCGGTCTTTTTGTTCATTACGATAATCGAAATACGACGATTCACAGGATTAAGTGGATCAGTTTGCGTATTGTAAGGAATGCTTGAAGATAAACCAATCACGCGCAAGACCTTCTTCTCATCGAGTCCGCCTTCAATAAGTTCATATCGCGCCGCATTCGCTCGATCGCTTGATAATTCCCAGTTCGTATAACCTTTTTGATTTGCAGGGAAAGGCAGGGCATCAGTATGACCGTTCAAACTCACTCGATTAGGTAACTCGTTAATAGCAGGTGCAAGAGCGCGTAAAATTACGCGAACATGCGGCTCGGCTTGTGCGCTAGCAAGTCTAAACATCGGGCGGTTTTGATCGTCAACAATCATAATTCGCAACCCTTCAGAAGTGATTTCGAGCTTGATTTGATCTTTAAATTCGTTCAGCTCTGGCGTTTCATTAAGTTTATCTTGAATTTTGTCTTTTAAGGCTTCGAGCTTTTGCTTTTCGACGGCTTCGGCTTGTTTTTCAATCTCTTCAGGGGTTGCATCTTGGTCAGACGAGCTTCCCATTTGAACTTGTCCATCGTAACTTGACACCATATCCGCGCCGCCACCTTCAATCATCGAAGTGCGTTCAGCTGCAGAGTTTCCGCCTGACATGGAAACTTTGTAAGGATCAGCAAAAAAAGAAGCAATCCCTTTGCGTGTAACTTCGTCGGTTGAACCCAGTAACCACATCAGCAAAAAGAAAGCCATCATCGCCGTTACAAAGTCCGCATACGCAAGTTTCCACGCACCACCGTGATGACCGTGACCGCCTTTTTTGATTTTTTTGATGATGATGGGTTGTTGTTGTTCAGCCATGAGTGCTTACCCTTTGTTGCTGCGTAATAAATCGTCAAGTTCTTGAAATGAAGGGCGTTTATCGGTTGAAATCATAGCCCGCATATATTCTGCGGTCATGGCGGGAGAAACCCCTTTCGCGCAGCAAAGCAAACCTTTTTGAGCGCATCTGAAAATGTTACCACTCATTTCAGCACGGTTTGCCATCAATGCACCCACAGGGCCGATAAATCCGTAAGCAAGCAGAATCCCGATAAAGGTACCCACGAGTGCGGCAGCAATCGCTTTACCCATAACCGCAGGCGGCGCACCAACGAGTTCCATTGTGTGAACAACCCCCATAACTGCCGCTACGATACCGAACGCTGGCAAACCGTCTGCCATTGTTTGAATTACCCGTACAGGTGCGTGTTCATCTTCATGGTGAGTTTCCATAGTTTGATCCATCAATTCTTCAAGCTGATGCACTTCAACGCCCGTCACAATTAAACGCAAATTATCACAAATAAAATCTAACAAGTGATGATCTTTTGTTAAATTTTCTGTGAAAATTGCAGGATTGCTTTCAGGATTTTCAATCAATTCTTCTAGTGACAATAAACCTTCTTTTCGGGTTTTATTGGTGAGCATATAAAAACACATCAAAAGTTCTAAATAGAATTCTTTGGTATAAGGCTGTGGCTTGAGTGTCGCGGTTGCTTTTGAAATCGATTCTTTTACTAGTGCTAATGGATTTGCAACAACCAATGCCCCAACAGCGGCACCAACAATAATGAGATATTCATTAGGTTGAATCAAAATGAGCGGGTGTCCGCCTCCCCAAAGATAACCGCCCAACAAGGAGCTAAAAACTAATACATATCCAATAATAACTAACATGGTTTTCTCGTGTGCTGTGTAATTAAAAATGACGCGCTACAAATCCAGTAATTTATAGTCGCTTATTAAATTTTGATTCAAATTCGCCTGTTAATCGGCAGTAAAAACTAAATTTTAAAAATTATACTGTGAATCAACGCAATTCCGTAACGATAACACTTTATGCTCTCTGCTTTGCTTATGTGAAAAAAACACATAGAGTGCTACTATTACAGCCCGTAAAAGTGACAACCTAAATTTCTAACATCTCCAGCCACCGTTACAAATATGACCGACTTTAATCATCAACATTATTTAGAACTAAAGCACATTGTGAGCCAATTTGAAAAATTGGCAGATATTGGCGTAGCGTTATCGTCTGAACATAATACAATTAAGCTGTTAGAAAAAATTTTGATGGGTGCCATTTCTTTGACTAATTCAGATGGTGGCACAATTTATATGGTGCGAGATGGTAAAATCGAAGCTGAAATTTTGCATAATGCCAGTTTAAAAAGTCACGCAACTAGCAAAGATGGCGTGAAAATTGTTGTGCCACTTTTTGGTGAAGATGGTCTGCCAAATCTTAAAAATGTGGTGAGTTATTCTTATCACAAAGACCAAACCATTAACATTGAAGATGCGTATAACGCTGAAGGTTTTGATTTTCGCGGAACACGGATGTTTGATGAAAAAAATAAATATCGCTCGACTTCTTTTTTAACCGTTCCACTGAAAAACCATGAATATGAAACAGTTGGAATGCTACAACTCATTAACGCGCTGGACTTAGAAACAGGTGGCGTTATCCCATTTGATTCAATTGCTCAACGTTTTTGTGAATCACTCGCCTCACAGGCTGCAACCGTTCTCACAAAACAGCAGTTAATCATCAGTTTAGAAGAAATGTTTGAATCGATGATTATGCTGATTGCAAATGCTCTCGACGAAAAATCACCTTATAACGGCGGACACTGCCGCAGGGTTCCTGAATTAACGTCAATGATTGCAGAAGCCGCTCACGCAACAGCCGAAGGTTATTTGAAAGATTTTACGCTTAACGATGCCGACCGTTATGAATTGCGCGTTGCAGGCTTATTGCACGATTGCGGAAAAATCACAACCCCAGAATATGTCGTTGATAAAGCGACAAAATTAGAAACTATTTTTGACCGCATCAATTTAGTTGAAACGCGCTTTGAAGTATTAAAACGTGACGCGCAAATTCAAGTTCAAAAAGCACACATTAACGCGCTCAAGGCGGGTATTCCATTTGATGAAAATTTATATTACGAAAAGATTCTAAAAGAACGCCTGAAAAATTTGGACGAAGATTTTACGTTTGTGAAAACCTGTAATACAGGCGGCGAATTTATGTCTGATGAAAAATTGAATCGTTTAAAACGACTCAATATCGAAGAAAACGAATGGGAATTGCGCGGTGAACGCTTGCCACTTTTGAACGGAAATGAACTTTACAATTTAAGCATTCCACGCGGAACTTTAACTGACCCAGAACGCAAAATTATTAACAATCACGTTAGCGTGACGATTTCAATGCTTAGTGCCATTAAATGGCCAAAACATCTGCAAAATGTAACCGCTTATGCAGGCGGTCATCATGAACGTATGGATGGCAAAGGTTATCCAAAAGGTCTAACTCGTGAAGAAATGCCAATTCAAGCGCGTGCAATGGCAATTGCTGATGTTTTTGAAGCCTTAACTGCTTCTGATAGACCTTATAAACCTGGTAAAAAACTCTCTGAAGCCTTGTTTATTTTAGGAAAAATGAAAGAAGAAGGTCATATTGATCCTGATTTATATGATGCGTTTATCGCGCATGATATTCCTAAAAAATATGCCGAAATGTTTTTAACTGCCGAGCAAGTCGATCTTTAGGGAAGAATTATGAAATTAAGTAGCAAGTGGTTAAAAACAGGGCAATGGACATTGTGTATTTTGTTGACAGTTCTGTTTCTCGCGCATACGGCTGAACATATTCGCATTCCAACCATGCAACGCATTGAAAACATTTTGTACGATTTGCGTTTAAAAATGACCATGCCAAATACGATTGATGACCGCATTGTTATTTTAGATATTGACGAAAAAAGTTTAGCACAAGAAGGTCATTGGCCGTGGCGACGCGATAAACTCGCTTACTTAATGGATATGGTTTTTGATTATTACGGTGCAAAAGTTTTAGGATTCGACGTTGTGTTCTCTGAAGCGGATACAAGTGGTGGTATGGACGCGCTCGATAAATTAGCTAAGACTGAATTACAAAAGAACACGCAATTTCTCACCGCGATTGAAAAAGTCCGTCCAGAATTATCTTTTGATGACAAATTCGCGCAAAGTTTAAAAAATCGTTCTGTTGTGATGGGCTATTTTTTAAGTCATCACGAAGAAGAAAATAATGAAGTTGGACAATTACCCCAACCACTTGCTGATGTTGAAGGTCATGATTTTGCAGAATTTTTATTCCAAGCGCGTAGTTACGTCGGAAATTTGACACAATTACAATCGGCAACTCATTTAGGTGGTTATCTAAATAATTCCAATGTTGATGAAGACGGTGTTTATCGTCGTTTGCCGATGATTACGCAATACAAAGATAAACTTTATAGCACGCTTTCACTGTCTATTTTGCGGCAAATTATGGGAATGCCTGAAGTTGAATTTATTACCAGTGACGATTATGGCGAGCCACGTTTAGAGGTAATTTCTGTTGCAGGCTTAAATGTTCCTGTTGATGCGGGTGGAAATTTACTCGTACCTTTTCGCGGACGACAAGGCAGTTTTCCTTATATTTCAGCCACGGATGTGTTAAATGGCGTAGCCGATATTTCCCAACTCAAAGATAAAATTGTGATTGTCGGCACATCTGCGGCAGGCTTACTTGATTTACGTTCAACACCTGTACAAAACATTTACGCTGGGGTTGAAGTTCACGCCAACATTTTAAGCGGTTTGCTTGATCAAACTGTGCGTTCACGTCCAACTTACATTATCGCCGCTGAAGCTATCGAATTATTGATATTAGCAACACTCGCAATGTTGATTTTCCCCCGTTTAGGAGTGGTTGCTTCCGCGATTTTTTTTCTCGTGATGGCATCAATTGTGGTTGCGGCAAATTTTCATATCTGGCTCACGCATAATTTAGATACTCGTCTTGCAACGCCCTTAATGTTTTTCACGTTACTTTATGGATTGCAATTATTTTTCGGGTTCTTTTTTGAAAGTCGCAAGAAAAAACAACTCGGTAACATTTTCGGTCAATACATTCCTAACGAATTAGTTGAAGAAATGAGTAAAACCGACGAGGAATTTACCTTGAAAGGTGAGAATCGCGTGATGACGGTATTTTTCTCAGACGTACGCGGTTTTACGACGATTTCAGAAGCAATGGAAGACCCACAAGATTTGTGTGATTTGATTAACGACATTTTGACTCCCGTCGCGCACGTTATTCATGATCATAAAGGCACAATTGATAAATATATTGGTGACGCGATTATGGCGTTTTGGGGCGCACCTGTTCATACCGATAAACATGCTTATTTAGGTGTAAAAGCAGGCTTAGACGTTATTAAATCGCTCAAAGCCATCAATGATAGTTTCAAACTAAAAAATTGGCCTGCGGTGGATTTAGGAATTGGTTTAAACACTGGACCTATGGTTGTTGGCAACATGGGGTCGCAATTTCGAATTGCTTACACGGTTATGGGCGACACGGTGAATTTAGGTTCGCGTTTAGAAGGTTTAACCAAACAATACGGCGTAAAAATGATTGTCAGCGAAAGCACTAAAGCTGCCGCACCTGAATTTGCTTATCGTGAACTTGACCGCGTGCGCGTAAAAGGTAAAAACAAACCGATTACGATTTATGAACCTGTTGGCGAATTAGCTGAAATTTCACCAACGCAACAATCAATTTTGGACAAAGTGCATCAAGCGATGGTCGATTATCGCGCTCAACTTTGGGATAAAGCACAAACCGCTTTTGAAAAGCTGCACGAATTTAAGCCTGACGATAAGTTGTATAAAATTTATTTAGAGCGTATTGAACATTACCGCGAAACGCCACCTGAAGAAAATTGGGATGGTTCGTTCACACATACCAGCAAATAAGAGAGCTTGTTGGTGTTTATCTAATCAAAAAATCTACGTTATCAAAACACATTTTTATTATAAGTTTTGTTCATGCTACGGAAATTCGGAACTTATGGTATCTTTTCGCGCAAAATAACCATGACTTAACCCCCGCTAACAAAAGGATTCTTTTCATGCCTTCAATTACGCCATTGGCACAGCTGCGAGAAAAAATTGATGCAGTAGATGTGCAAATTTTGCAGCTTCTCAATCAACGCGCCTGTTACGCGCAGGAAGTAGCTCAAACAAAACTCGCACAAGGCGAAAGTGGCACTTTTTATCGCCCTGACCGAGAATCGCTAGTTTTGCGGCGCATTCAAGAATTGAATACAGGTCCTTTACCTGATGAAACCACGATGCGTTTTTTTCGAGAAATTATGTCAGCGTGTTTAGCACTTGAAAAACCACTTACTGTTGCGTTTTTAGGTCCCGAAGGTACATTTTCTCAACAAGCTACGTTTAAACATTTCGGTCATGCGGTGCAAACTACGCCAACAACCAGTATTAGTGCCGTATTTAACGCTGTTACAAATGGCAGTTGTGATTTTGGTGTGGTGCCGATTGAAAATTCAACCGAAGGTGTGGTGAGTTTAACGTTAGATTGTTTATTAACATCGGCATTGCAAATTTGCGGTGAAGTGAAGATTCCCGTGCAACAAAATCTACTCACGCACGCGAAAGACTTTAAAGAAATAGCAGAAATTTATTCGCATCCACAATCACTTGCACAATGTCGGCAATGGCTCGAAACTAATTTGTCTAATGCACGGCAAATACCTGTGAGTAGTAACGCACAAGCTGCCCAACTAGTTATTGATAATCCTAACGCTGCAGCTATTGCAGGCATAATTGCCGCACAAATTTATCAATTGCCTATTTTGGCAACAAGTATTGAAGATGATGCCAGCAATACCACGCGCTTTATCATTATTGGTAAACAACTTGCTGCGCCAACAGGTTATGATAAAACTTCGCTCGTTGTCTCAACCAAAAATCAAGCAGGCGCGTTGCACAAAATGCTTGAACCTTTTGCCTTAGCTGGTGTTGATATGCTTAGCATTGAATCGCGTCCCTCACGACAAGGACTATGGGAATATGTGTTTTTTATCGACATTTCGGGGCATCGTGAAGATGAAAATGTCGCCAAAGCCTTGTGCAATTTGAATGAAAAAGTATCTATGTTTAAATGCTTGGGTTCTTACCCTCAAGCTGTTTTTTAACAGGAGAAAATTATGACAATTAAATGGGATGTGCGTTTTAGTGTCGGTCACAATGCAATTGACACCGAACACAAATTACTTTTGACCACCATTAACGCGCTCGAAATGGCATTGCGTCATCCAGAAGATAAAGAACCATTGCTGTTTTTTATGGAGCAATTAGTTGAATTTGGCACAGCCCATTTTCGCCATGAAGAGGCGTTGCAAGTTAAACATTTGTTTCCATTTCGAGAAGAAAATGCGGCAGGTCATGAAGTTTTAGAAAAAGAATTACTAGAAATTTATGATGATGTAAAGCAGGTATGTAAAAAATCAAGCTTGTCAGCGGAAGATATGGGGTTATTGCACAAGCATATTTCGTATATTGCAAAAGATTGGTTAATGATTCATTTGCTTAAAGAAGATGCAAAAATGAAAGGTTTTATGGGGGATAGCGATGACTAATGAAACAACAATAGAAAACGGCTTAGGTTTTAAAACAGACAAAGAGGATCGCAAATTATTTGCCGTTTATTCGCCCGCACCAGACAAAATAGATTTAACTGCAAATCTTTTCAAAGAACGTTTAGCCGCCTCACAATTTGCAGATTTGTTTGTTAATGAGTATTTAATTGCTGAATTTTTGCGTCGTTACAAAAACGCTTCTGAAAATGAATGTTTTGAATGTGAAATTGGTGAACGGCGTGACGCGCATTGTGAAGTTTATGTTTCCGAAGATAAATTAAAAGCACATTTATCCATTACACCTAATTTTGGCGGCAAAGAAATCACGCTTGATGATGTACAGCACTTACTGGCAGAGAAAAAAGTGGTTTGGGGCATTGTTCCAACGGAAGAACTTGAAGCAATCATTGCAAAAGGACGTTGTGCTGATTTTATTGTCGCGCAAGGTTTAGAACCTGTTGCAGGTGTTGATGCAAAATTTTTAAGTTTGATGCCCGAAGTGCATGAACGAAAGCCACACGTTGATGAAAATGGCAATATCGATTACCGTGAATTGGGCGATATTACCATTGTTAGAAAAGATGAAGTATTGATGCAGCGGATTCCGCCTGTGCCTGGTAAAAAAGGTCGTAACATTTTTGGCGAAATTATTGAACCCACAGGCGGTGCAGATATTCCATTTTCAGGCGATAAAAAAGGCGTATATGTTAATCCTGAAGATAGCAATCAGTTGTTGTCATCAATTACAGGGCAACCTGTACAAATCCCAAACGGCATGATTGTATCTCCTGTTTTGACGGTTAAACAGGTTAATTTTGCTTCTGGAAACATTCGTTTTGATGGCTCGGTTGTGGTGCAAGGTGATGTGAAAGAAGGCATGAAAGTGTACGCGCTTGAAGATATTACTATTGAAGGCAGTGTCACTGACGCACAAATTGAGTGTATGGGAACTCTACATATCAAAGGCGGTGTAACAGGAAACAGTGAACTGATTGCAAACGGAGACATTAACATTGATGGCGGTGTGCAAGGTAGCCAAGAAATTCATGAACCTGTTGGTGATGATGAGCCTGTTATCGCAAAAATTGTTTCGCACAGCTCAGTTATTTTAGGTTTTGTGGAAAACTTCAATGTTGAAGCAGGCGTTGATATTGTCGTCGAAAAATATGCCATGAACAGCCAACTAATGGCGGGTAATAAAATTGTTGCAGGGGCGAAAAATAGCGCGAAAAAATCTTCGCTAATGGGTGGTATCACATGGGCAATGATGTTAGTTAAGGCAACAATTATCGGCGGAAGTTCAGGCATTAAAACGCACGTTCAAGTTGGGACTAATCCTTATATTCAAAAGCGCATTCAAGCGATTCGTAAAATTCTCGCCCCCAATGACAAAGAACAAAAAGATATTCACAAAATTCTAGCCTTTATTGACAGTCACCCCGAAAAAGGCAATCAAGAAATTTTAGAAAAACTACATCACACATTAAGTAAACTCATCATTGAAGCAGATATGTATCAAGCCGAACTTAAAGAATTAGTGTCAAATATGACAGCTATTGAAGATGCAAAAGTCATTGCAGACCGTGGTGTATACACAGGCACAGAAATTCAAATCAACAGTGTGTTATGGAAAGCACAAGAAAATCGCGGCAAAAGCGTTTTTAGAGTTGAAAAACGTGAGATGACTATCAATAGTCGTTAAACTACGCGCCTTTCAAAATACAATTAAACTTACAAAAGAAGGTAAAAATGTCCAATGTTTTTAGTTTTACAGGTGCCTGTGGTTCCGATGCTGAAGTGCGTTATATTCCATCTGGGCAAGCAGTTTTAAGTGTAAATGTAGCGAATAATGTCGGTTTTGGTGATAAACAAAAGACAATGTGGATTCGCGTGACATTGTGGGGTCGTAGAGCAGAAGGAAATTTAAAAGACTACTTGAAAAAAGGGCAGCAAGTTTTTGTTTCAGGTGAATTGACCATGAATGAATACACGGCTAATGATGGTACAAAAAGAACTAGTTTGGAATTAAATGCAAACATCATTGATTTAGTCGGTAAACGTGAATCTGCACCAAGTCATTACGATTCCCCTGCACCCGCTCAAAATTATGCTCCACCAGCTTATCAGCAACCGCCAGCCGCACCCGCTCAAAATTACGCGCCGCCACCACAACCTAATTACGCGCCGCCGCAAGCACCGCGCCCAGCTCCTACACCAAGTTTTGATGCACCTTACGATGACGATATTCCGTTCTAATCGGTAGCAGTGATTTTTTTAAGTTGCGCGATTTTGTCGCGCAACTCAATCGCCGTTTCAAAATCCAGTTGCGCCGCGCTAATTCGCATTTGGGCATCGAGTTCAATCAATTGCCGTTCAATATCGACTTTGCCTAAATGTTTTGTGCCTTTGATGTCGGTTTTCTTTTCAGCCACCGATTTAATAATGGTTTGCGGCGTGATGCCGTATTTTTCATTGTGAGCAATTTGCGCGGCACGGCGATTTTTCGTAATTTCCATTGCACGTTGCATCGAGCCTGTAATTTTGTCGGCAAATAAAAGCACTTTGCCGTTGCTGTTTCGTGCCGCCCGACCAATCGTTTGAATCAAACTTCGTTCATCTCGCAAAAAGCCTTCTTTGTCCGCGTCTAAAATGGCGACCAAACTGACTTCTGGCAAATCCAACCCTTCACGCAATAAATTGATGCCGACCAAAATGTCATAATCACCCGCGCGTAATTGGCGAATTAACTCGATACGTTCCAAACTATCGACATCGCTATGTAAATAACGAACTTTCAACATTTCTTTGGCTAAATAATCGGTCAAATCTTCCGCCATTTTTTTAGTCAACGTGGTAATTAAAACCCGCTCGCCACGTTCAATCACCATTTTGGCTTGTTCAATTAAATGCACCATTTGCCCTGAAATTGGATGGACAAAAATTTCAGGGTCGAGTAATCCCGTTGGACGAATAATCAGCTCAACCACATTTTGACTTTTTTCTAATTCGTAATCGGCTGGCGTGGCTGAAACAAACAGCGTTGTTTGCATTTTGCTTTCAAATTCATCGAATTTTAACGGGCGATTATCAAACGCCGACGGCAACCGAAAACCAAAATCGACCAGATTTTTTTTGCGAGCATAATCACCATTAAACATCGCCCGTGATTGCGGCAAAGTCTGGTGGCTTTCGTCAATAATGAGCAAATAATCGTCACCAAAATAATCCATCAAAGTGCAAGGCGGTTCACCTGCTTTTCGGTCTTCAAAACAACGACTGTAATTTTCAATCCCTGAGCAATAACCCAGTTCCTCAATCATTTCTAAATCATATTCAATGCGCTGTTTTAAACGTTGCGCTTCAAGCGGTTGCAAGGTCGGTAAATGCGATTCCAATTCAGCGCGAATTAACGCTAACGCTCGCTGTTTTTTATCTTCAGGAATGACATATTGTTTGGCAGGATATAAAACGGTTTTGTCGATTTGTGAAATTAAATCACCTGTCAGCGGGTCAATTTCTTTCACAGATTGCACAACATTTTCTTCCAGCGTGACGCGCAAAATGTTGTTTTCGTAAGCAGGAATAATATCAACCACATCGCCACGCACCCGAAACTTCCCCGCCGCAAGCGCAGTGTCGTTGCGTTCATATTGAATTGCGAGTAAGGCTTTTAATAAATCAGTGCGTTTTAATTTTTCGCCTTTGATGAGCGGCACTGCCATTTTGCGAAAATCGTCAGGATTTCCCAAACTGTAAATACAGCTAATACTTGCCACCACAATCGTGTCGTTACGACTGATTAAACTCGACACCGCGTGCAAACGCTTTTTTTCAATCGCAACATTTACGCTCGAATCTTTTTCGATATAAGTGTCAGTCGTGGGCAAATACGATTCAGGCTGGTAATAATCGTAATACGAAATGAAATACTCGACCCGATTTTGCGGAAAAAGCTCTTTAATTTCAGTGAAAAGTTGCGCGGCAAGGGTTTTATTGTGAGCAATTATCAGTGTTGGTTTTTGCAATTTTTCAATCACATTTGCCATCACAAATGTTTTGCCACTGCCCGTAATGCCGAGCAACGTTTGTTTTTTTGATTTTTCAAAATTAGCCGTTAATTTTAAAATTGCTTCTTGTTGTCCAATTGACGGCGCGTAAGGGGCATTAAGTTTAAATTTCATGATTATGTTGTCAGGTATCGGCTAGTAGTGTGAATGAATTTTTCAAACAATCGGAGCTACTATTTAATCGATTTTCATGTTTCAATGAAACGAAAATGTTTCATTTCCCCCCCAAAAAAAATATAAATCTATTTTTCTGACATTGCTTTGGACAAAAAATAATGCTTTTTCGTGACGTACAAAATTTTCACGGTTTAATTTCGCGCTCACCTGCAATGCGCGACGTTTTTCAAATTATTCAAAATGCTGCTGAAACTGTAGCAACGGTTTTGGTACGTGGCGAAAGTGGCTCTGGTAAAGAATTAGTCGCTAGGGCAATTCATGATTTAAGCTCACGCGCCACTGCACCCTTTCTGGCGGTAAATTGCGCGGCACTTTCGAGTAATTTGTTGGAAAGTGAATTATTTGGACACGTTCGTGGCGCGTTCACAGGGGCAATTAAAGATCATCACGGTTTATTCCAACGCGCACATGGCGGTACTTTATTTTTAGATGAAGTCGCTGAAATGCCTCTCGAATTGCAGGCAAAATTATTACGGGTGATTCAAGAGCGTAATTTTTTGCCAGTGGGAGGCGTAAATTCCATTCCTGTTAATGTGCGTTTAGTTGCGGCGACGCACCGTTCTTTGCGTGAAGAAGTCAAAAATGGGCATTTCCGTGAAGATTTAATGTATCGCTTGCGTGTTGTACCGATTTATTTACCGCCGTTGCGTGAACGACGTGAAGATATTAGCGTGTTGCTGTGGCATTTTATCGAACTTCATAACACACAAAATCGGCGCAAAATTGAAGAAATTGAACCCGAAGCTATGCGCTTATTACTTGATTATTCTTGGCATGGCAACATTCGAGAGCTGCAAAATGTGGTGGAATATGCGTTTGCTGTTGGACGAGAAACAATTTTAAAAGCCACTGAATTACCGCCTGAATTCCGAGAAATTGAACAAACACCCGTTATCATTGCAAAAACACTTGTTGATCGAGATGAAAAAAATGCGATTGCAAGAGCGTTAACAGAATCAAAAAATGTGAATATTGCCGCGCAATCTTTAGGAATGAGCCGCGCAACTTTTTGGCGCAAACGAAAATTATACGATTTGTAAATTGCTAAATTTCTTTGTTTATTAACCTAATTATTAAAATCAAAGATTGGAAGATTCATGATATTTGAAGAAAAAACTATTGAAACCGCATATCTCTATTTGAAAAATTATACTTATCATGACAATTTGAATTTATTTCTTAGACAAAGAGTCGCTGAATTTGAAATAAAAAATGATGCAGATGGTTTTGATAATTTAATCAAAGAACTAGCTGAAATTTTAAATCAAGAAAACGTTGTCGAACATCCCATTTTTAACAAATGGATTAGTGAAATCAGTTACCACGTTTTACCTAAAAGTATTAGCCAAGCAGGAAGCGCAAATAAAAAGGAAGAACAAGGTCTTTTTTTAACTAATGTTCGTAGTGCTGAAAAATATACAACAGAAAAAATAAATTATTTTATTAACGCACCTATTCAACTCTATATTATTGAAATACTTTGGACACTTATTGTCGGCTCATTGCTAGATAAACAATTAACAAAAGATTGCTACGGAAATCGTCTTAGTGATTATGCTTTGAATTTCCACCAAAAAAAGTCACGAGGAGAGGTCTTTAAACGTTATGTTGAACAATACAATAAATGGCGTGATGAAGCGATTAAAACTGCTATAGAAGAAGCAGAAAAAGGAGAAAATGTCGCTCTTTTTTCACTCGACTTTCAGTCATTTTTTTACAACATTGATATAAAATTCGATGATGTTAGAAAAGAGATTAGTAATAATAAGCGTGCTGAATTATTGACAAATTTACTAGAAAAGATAGTTATACGTTATAACGAAACCATTTCTAGTGAACTCGAAATATCACATCCAGAATGTGAGAAAAAAACAGGATTACCAATTAGTCTAGCATCATCCAGCGTATTAGCAAATTGGTATTTGCGCGAATTTGATAAAAAAGTCGCCTATGAAATTCGTCCTATTTACTATGGTAGATATGTCGATGATATTTTAATGGTTTTTAAGCAACCAGATTTACATGATAAGTCGAATGAGAAAACGCCTTTTGCGGATTTCATTGGAACTTATTTATGTTTATTAGAAAAAGAAGACAAGGGGGAAAGCTACTTTATAAAAGTTGATGTAAATAAAATATCTGTGCAGAAAGACAAATTAATTTTGCATTATTTTGACAAAGAACACAGTTTGGCAGGACTTGAAGTTTTTAAACAAGAGTTAGAGGAGCGAAGTAGCGCATTTAAATTCTTACCTGATGACAAGCATATAAATTCGGATTTAAATAAATTTGCTTATGACGTACTTTATGATGGTTCCGCAAATAAATTGCGAAGTATTATCGGATTATCTGAAAACGAAACAGAACTTTCTCGCTACCTATCCTCGCACATTACAGCGCATCGACTTTGCAAAGTAGATAAAAAACACCAAGTTTTGCCACAGCTTAAATTATTTCTCAGAGGCACAAATGTCTTAAAGTTTCATCGTCTTTGGGAAAAAGTTTATCAATATATGACGGTCGTTCAAGATGAAAAATCCATCTTAGACTTTTACAAATATCTTAATGAAGAAATTGATAAATTATCATTTGAAAAATCGTCTGAAATCAACACGACACTTAAATCTGATTTAAAACGTTTCAATGACTTAGCATTTGCTCTAAGTATTGCGCTAAAAGGTACTGAACACTACAAAGACACTTCAGATTCATCATTAAAAGAAACTTTTGCTTATCAATTTAGAGAATCAAATTTAATTCGCCATCATCTTGTTGCTTGGTCGCTTGCTAACTTCACATCTTATGATGGTGATTTAACTGATGAAACTACATTTCGCAGAGATAACTCAAAATCTGAACTAGATGAAAATAAACTGAATAGGTCGCCACGTTTTATTCATTTCGATGAATGGCAGTTACTAAATTTGCACAAACATCTTCATAATGGTGAAGGTAATTTTTCTGCTTTCCAAGAAGAATCACTCAATGAATATAAAAAATATAGTCGTTGGGATGATAAAACATTTCCTGTTTCGTTCAAGCCAGAAACAGGAAAACCAAACTTATCAACACTAAAAATTGGAAAAAAACAAATAACCAAAATATGTGTAGGCATAGCTAATTTCGAGTTAAACGAAAAAGATATTGAAAATGCTATTAGAAAAGATAAAAGTCCAAACCTGTCATTGGATAGACAAATTGAACTGTACCGAATGCTAAATGATGCAGAACGAAACAATGTTGATTTATTGGTTATGCCTGAGCTTGCTATTCCAGTTAGTTGGTTGCCTTTTATGGTAGCTCGTGCGAGAAGAAATGAAATAGGCTTAGTCTTTGGTTTGGAACATTGGGTTGTTGATAATGTGGCTTATAATTTAATCATTGAGGCATTGCCCTTCAAAAATGGTAAATATAAATCTTGTGTAATGACGGCGAGAATCAAGAACCATTACGCACCTAGTGAACAAGAGATGCTTGAATCTTTACGAATTGCTAAGCCTGAAAAACCAAATGGTAAATATAGTTATCATAAAGTCCAGTGGAACGGTTTGGCTTTTGCGACTTATAACTGCTTTGAGCTTGCAGATATAACGCATCGTGCATTATTCAAATCAGAGTTAGATTTACTCATTGCCTGTGTTTGGAATAAAGACATTCATTATTACGAACACATTTTAGAGGCAACTGTTCGTGACCTTCATTGCTACGTTGTTCAATCTAACACATCTCAATATGGTGGCTCTTGCGTATTACAACCATCAAAAACAGAAACTAAAACTATGCTTTACGTCAAAGGCGGGAAAAACGCTTGTATTTTAACAATCGATTTGGATATTCAAGCACTTAGAGATTTTCAATTTAAATCGAAAGGAAAAGACCGTTTTAAAACATTGCCGCCTGGTTATGTTTGTGAAGAGGTTTTGAAAAGGTCTGGATAACCTATCTCCTCATCCCCCAAATAACACCCCGAATCCTCTGCCCAATAATTCCCCGTTGTTTGCGCGGCACGAACTCGCGTATTCCCGTTGCAAATCGATTGGTAATGACAAGTTTTACAACGACCTTCAAGCGGACGGGGTGAGCTTTTCAAACCCGCCATCAGCGGGTCGCTGGTATCTTGCCAAATCTGTGAAAATGGACGGTCTTTCACATTACCCAAATTGTAATGCCACCAAAAAGTATCAGGATGAACATTCCCCGTATTATCGATATTTGCTACATTTACCCCCGACGCATTACCACCCCATTGCTCAAGTTTTGCTTGAATGTGCGCGGCTTTTTCAGGAAAACGAGCGCGAACCCAATGCAGAAAATACACAGCATCGGCATCATTATTGCCCGTGACAAATTCACGTTCTTTACCTTCGAGTTCCCAGCGATAACACGTTTCAAATAGCAAATTCATTGCTTCGCGTGTCATCGTAAAATGCGCGTCGTCATCACGATTTTTATTACCTCGTCCGCCGTAATTCAAATGCGAAAGATAAAATTTATCGATGTTGTAATCGTCCATCAATTGCAGCATTTTTGGAAAATCGTGCGAGTTCGGTTGCGTTAAGGTGTAGCGAATCCCGACTTTAATGCCTTTTTCTAAACACAATTGAATGCCGTTTAAGGCTTGCTGAAATGAACCTTTTGAACGGCGAAACGTATCGTGTGTTTCCTCAATGCCGTCCAAACTGACACCAATATATGAGTAATTGATTGCCGCGATTTGGTCGATATTTTCAGGTGAAATTTTGGTGCCGTTACTCGACAACGCAACGTAAAAACCCATCTCTTTAGCGCGTTGTGAAATCGCAAAAATATCAGGATGCAACAGCGGTTCGCCACCCGATAAAATCAACACAGGCACTTTGAATGCTTTCAAATCATCCATCACTGTGTAAATTTGTGGCGTAGTGAGTTCGTTTGGAAAATCTTTGTCTGCCGAGGTGGTGTAACAATGTTGGCACGTTAAATTGCAACGACGAATCAAATTCCAAATCACCACAGGTGCAACAGGTTTGCGGGTTGGTTTTAAAGGTGTGGGCGCGATAACTTCGCGCATATATTGACTAAGTCTAAACATTTTTTATTCTCAAAATTTTTCTTGAAAGTGTAGCGCGTTGAGCATCTGGTTTCGACGAAAAATGTAATTTAGGCTAAACTTTCGCTCATTCTTAACTTTAAAAATGTAATTCATCGTGACCAAAATTATTCGCATTGCAACCCGTCAAAGTCCTTTAGCTCTCTGGCAAGCACAGCACGTTGCTGCGCTTTTAGAGCAAGCATTTCCAACCATCAAAACAGAACTCGTCAAAATGGTAACGCGAGGCGATAAAATCCTCGACGCGCCGTTGGCAAAAATTGGCGGCAAAGGTTTATTCGTCAAAGAACTCGAACAAGGAATGCTCAAAGGCAATGCCGATATTGCGGTTCATTCAATGAAAGACGTGCCAATTGAATTTCCTGAAGGTTTGCATCTTGCTGCGATTTTAGAACGTGAAGACCCGACTGATGCGTTTGTGTCGAATCATTATCAAACGCTAGATGATTTACCCGAAAATGCCCGAATTGGAACATCGAGTTTGCGTCGTCAGTGTCAAATTAAAGCGCGTTTTCCGAATGCTGAAATTTTGTCATTGCGAGGTAATGTGAATACTCGTCTAGCAAAACTGGACGCAGGCGATTATGACGCGATTATTCTTGCGTCTGCAGGTTTGAAACGATTGGAAATGGGTGAAAGAATTCGTCAAAGTTTGCCAACTGGAATTAGTTTACCAGCTTGCGGACAAGGTGCAATTGGCATTGAATGTCGCATTGATGATGTTGAAATTAACGAAATGTTAAAAGCTCTGCACCACAAAGAAACCGCTATTTGTGTCACGGCTGAACGTGCGATGAATGCAAAATTAAACGGAGGTTGCCAAGTGCCGATTGCGGGGTTTGCTCAATTAGAAAATGGTGAAATTTTTATGCGTGCGTTAGTGGGAAATCCTGACGGTAATGTGATTTATCGTGCTGAAAAACGTGGTACTTCGGCAGTTGAAATCGGTAAAAACATTGCTGACGATTTGCTTAAACAAGGTGCCGCTGAAATTTTGAAAGCATTGATTGGTGCTTAAATTTACAGCATTTATGCCCGTTACATGATTTAATCTAGTGCGAAATTTTTTGCACTACAATACGTTTTACAAAACAATTTCGCTTTTTAATTTTTTCAATTTTGGAGATTTTTATGAATACTTTTTTAAAGGTTACTCTACCTGCATTAACGATGTTATTTGCATCAAATGTTGCATTTGCAAAAGGCGATTACAACGATATTCCTGCTGAAGATCCACAGTTTCTTGCTTGTAAGTTGTATGCTGCCACAAAATGGGAAGGTGGCGAAGAAAAAAGTCCAATTGCAGGACAATCAAAAGCCGATGCGTTTTGTGAATGCTTGTGGAATGAAACGCCAGAGGACTTCAAAGGCAGTTTAGCGAAATTTTCTGAATCGGCAAAAGGTGCTTCAACAAACAAAATTTGTGAAAAATATTCAAATTGGCACGACTAAATTTGTTCTTTAGTTTTCTAAATTTAAGGTGAGTGACAAGAAAGAATTTTTGTCACTTACGTTATTCTTCAAAAATCTTCAATGATCGCCTTTTAATGTGATGACTGATTTGAAATTAAAACAAACCCGAATTTTAGTCACACGCCCCGCGCATCAAGCTGAAAAACTTTATAATTTAATTGAGCAAAACAACGGTGTGCCAATTTGCTTGCCAACAATTGAAGTAGTACCGTTGATTTTAAAAAAAATTGAGCTTGAGCAATCTTTAACAAATTCGGACTGGTTTATTTTTACTAGTATAAATGCGGTGCGTTGTTATTGTTCACAGCTTGATGATGCTAAAATGCGTCAATTAAAAACCAAATCGTGTTTAGCCATTGGGGGAGCAACCGCAAAAGCCTTAATAACTGTAGGTTTGAACGTCGATTTAATGCCTGGGCATGGTTATAATAGCGAGGCATTACTAGAATTATTGGCTTCACGCGATGTTTCACAAAAAACTATTTTAATCATTCGCGGTGAAAATGGACGTGAAATTCTTGCTGAAACATTAAAAAAACGCGGCGCAAATGTTGGTTATCAAGATGTTTATAAACGTGAAATTCCCGAAATTGATTGCACTCAAATTTCACAGTTAATTTTGCAAAAACAGTTAAATTTCATCACGATAACTAGTGGCGAGGCGATACAAAATTTAGTAACGATGTTGCCCGAAACGCAACACGATTTGTTAAAAAAAATACCTTTAATAGTAGTCAGTGAGCGTATTCAAACCATTGCAAAAAATTTGGGTTTTGAAACTATTGCACTCACACAAATGCCGTCAGATGACGCAATTCTTAAAACAATAACGACGATGATAATAAACGGGGAATAAAAGTGGCTGAATTGAGTGAATCGGTTGAACAACAAGCTGTCAAAGAGACATCGAAAGAGGTCAGACGTTCTCGTAGCGGATTTTGGTTTGGCTTCATCATTTTGCTAGTAATCGCTGCACTTGCAGCAACTGGCTATTATTTCCTTTCACAATTACGCGCTAAACAAGAAGATTTGGGTGGTGAAGTTAAGGGGGTTGTTTCGCAACAAATTAGCGATTATCAAGCGCAACTTGCCGCTATTCAAACCCAACTGGCTACCGAACAAGCCGATATTACTAATAAAGAAACCCATTTTAGTCACACGGTTGAAGAATTCTCAAAATTACACGATGAAAAATTAGAAACCGTTCGTAAAGATTTGATGGAAGAAATTCAAAAATTGCAACGTCAATTAGGTAAAACTCGCGGCGATTGGTTACTTGCTGATGCAGAGTATTTACTTAGCGTTGCCAATCAACGTTTACTTTTAATGGGCGATGTAAATACCACGTTGGAAGCGTTAGCCGCTGCTGATCAGCGTTTACGCGAAAGTGGCGATGCAGCGGCATATAAAGTGCGTGAGCAACTCGCTAAAGATATTTCAGCCATGAGCAAAGTCAGTGCTGTTGATGTGGTAGGAATTTACGCCGTTTTGCAAAATTTAGAAACGCAAATTGATTCGCTCACTTTGCTTTTACCTTATGCAGGCAAAGAAGTTGAAAAAGAAAAAACCATTCCCATTGAAAAAACCAAAACTAAATCTGATGATTTGCTTGATGAATTGGAAAGTATGGTGACGATTCGTCATGTTCAGCAACACGTCAATGAAATTTTAACACCAGAACAAGCGCAATTTATTCGTGAACAATCGCGAGTAAAATTGGAAATGATTAAAATCGCACTCGTGCAACAAAACGACACGCTTTATCAAGCCAGTTTAGCCGACGCAAGCAAATGGATTTTGAGCAATTTTGTGAAAGATAAAGAAGCCAATCACTTTTTAGCGGAATTCGATAAGCTCACACAAATTCGAATGCGTTCACAATTTCCAGATATTAGTTTGTCTTTGAAAATGTTGCGTGACATCACGAAATTGCGAATTGAAACCGACAAAGCCTTGTCTGACACATCAGCTGCAAATAAAAAAGTCGTTGAACAACCTGTAGCAGTTGAAAGCCCTGCCATTACGCCAGCACAATAAGGAAAAGTCAGAATGAAAAAAATACTTTTTCCCTTAATCATTCTCGGTGGATTAGGCTACGGTAGTTATGTTTTTAGCCAGTTTCTAACTAGTTTAAATAGTGCAGGCTACGTTTTAATTGGTATCGAACAATGGTCAATTGAAACATCGCTATTTGTTTTTCTAGGTATTCTCGCCGTTTTATTTTTGGCAATGTACATCAGTTTGCGTTTGCTTGGTTGGTCATTTCGGCTGCCAAAACAAATTAGAAAACGAGTTGAAACCAATAAGTTAAACATTTCGCAACAAGCGTTAATCAAAGGGTTAGTCGATTCTGCTGAAGGCAATTGGGAAAATGCCGAAGAAATTTTAATCAAACATGCTTCAAATAGCGGCGCACCGCTGATTCATTATTTAACTGCTGCAAGGGCAGCGCAATCACGCGGCGCAATCGATAAACGTGATGAGTATTTACAAATTGCCGCACAGCATGGCGATAATGCCGAAATTGCAGTCGGTTTGACGCAAGCCGAATTGAATTTATCAGGTGAGCAATATGATCAAGCCTTAGAAACCTTAACTCGTTTGCATTCCATGAATCCGACGCACGCGAGCGTCTTGCGTTTGTTGCATTTAACATATCAACAATTAGGTGATTGGCAAGCATTACGTTCACTGATTCCAGCGTTAAATACTCACAAAGTTTTAATGGAGACCGAATTAAAATTGGTTGAAACAGAAGTTTTTAGCAATTTGCTCAAAGAAGCCGCTGAACAAAAAAACAGTGTAGAACTGCGTCGTTTATGGACTGAAATGCCGCTTTCTATCAAGGTTATGAAAGGTGTTGCCGCGATTTATTTTGCTGCCATGATTGATGCTAGTGCAGGCTCTGAAATTGAAAGCGAGTTGGTTAAGAATCTATCTTCAAATTGGAATGACACGTTGCTGGTTTTATTCGGCAACATTCAGTCGATTGACCCAGTATCGCAACTCGAAACTGCAGAGCGTTGGTTAATTGGTCATGCGGATGATTCTATTTTGTTGATGGTATTAGGAAAATTAAGCGGTCAATGTGGTGATTACATCAAAGCGGAGCGTTATTTGAAACAAAGCATTACGCTTGAACCCAATGTGCAAAGTTATCGTTTGCTTGGGGATTTAGCTTTAACGCAAGGTGATGCGAACATGGCAAGTCAGTTCTATAAACAAGGCTTAGAGCTTGCGGCTGGTGCATTGGTTAATCGAATTGAGTTATTGGCGGTTTGAAAACGTGTTGAAAAAAACGTTTATTTTTCTCAGTCTTACTTGTGTTAGTGCTTGTAACACGATGCTTTTTGGCGGTTATGGTGACGATAAGCAAACTTTAGCTGTTTTTGCCCAGCGTGTGGAAAATGTCTTTAAATTTCAAAATAGTATGACTAATGAGGTGATGCTACTTGATCATGAGCCAACAGCCGCAATTTTAGAAGCGGAAGATGAAATGCACGCGGCATGTGAACCACTTGATGAATATGCTTCACGCGAAATAGATGGTTTAAGTGCTGATTTCGCGCTGCAAAAACGAGTAGAACAAACCGCAATTAGTTGTGAAAAAGCAGCAAAGCAGCTGCAATCTTTACTTTCTTTAACAAAGTAAAACAATTAACTGTGGTATTTACCGTTGTTAAAAAGTATTTTTAACGGTTTTTAATTTGACATTTTAGTCAAAATCGTTAAATTTACGCGCTTGGAGTGGCTTGCAAATTAGGCATTTGCCCTCTAAAACTAACGTTAGTCGTAAATCATAATTACCGTTCTGTCATGTAACAGAATATCAGGAGAACCCAATGAAGAAATCTTTAAAAAGTTTGTTGCTTTCAGCTAGCATTGCTACGTTGCTTGCAGCACCAGCTATTTCATCAGCCAATGCTGATTTGGAAAAATTAACTCAAAACCCTGCTAACTGGGCAACATGGGGCGGCGATTATGCTGGCACACGTTTTAGTAAATTAAACCAAATTACTACAGACAACGTTAAAAATTTACAACCTGCTTGGTCTTTCTCAACAGGCGTATTGCGTGGTCACGAAGGTGGTCCATTAGTTGTTAATGGTGTTTTATACATTCACACACCATTCCCTAACACTGTTTACGCAATCGACCAAAACACACAATCTGTTATCTGGGAATTCACCCCAACTCAAGACGCTGACGTAACCATTCCTGTTATGTGCTGCGATACTGTGAACCGTGGTTTGGCTTACGGCGACGGCAAAATTTTCTTACAACAATCTGATACCGTTTTAACTGCGTTGGACGCTAAAACAGGTAAAAGAGTATGGAGCGTTCAAAACGGCGACCCAAAATTGGGTATGACCAACACACAAGCTCCTTTAGTTGTTAAAGATAAAGTTATCACTGGTATTTCAGGTGGTGAATTTGGTGTTCGTGGTTTCTTAGCCGCTTATGACATCAACACTGGCAAGTTAGCTTGGAAAGGCTACAGCATGGGTCCAGATAAAGACACCTTGATTGACCCTAAAAAAACCACTGCATGGAAAGACGGTAGCGTTCAACCAGTTGGCGAAAATTCAAGTACAAGCACTTGGAAAGGCGACCAATGGAAAATTGGTGGCGGTACAACTTGGGGCTGGTATTCTTATGATCCAAAATTGAACCTCGTTTATTACGGCTCAGGCAACCCATCAACTTGGAACCCTGTACAACGTCCAGGCGACAACAAATGGTCTATGTCATTGTGGGCGCGTGACGCAGACACTGGGGCTGTGAAATGGGTTTATCAAATGACTCCGCACGATGAATGGGATTTCGACGGTATCAACGAAACTGTTTTAGCTGATCAAGAAATTGGTGGCAAAACACGTCAAACTATCGTTCACTTTGACCGTAACGGTTTTGGCTACACGTTAGACCGCGTAACTGGCGAATTGTTAGTTGCTGAAAAATTTGACAAATCTGTGAACTGGGCAACTCACGTTGACATGAAAACAGGTCGTCCACAAGTTGTGTCTAAATACTCAACTGAACAAAATGGTGAAGACACAAACACAGCTGGCGTTTGCCCAGCGGCGTTAGGTTCTAAAAACCAACAACCTGTTTCTTACTCTCCACAAACTGGCTTGTTCTACATTTCAGGCAACCATTTGTGCATGGACTACGAACCATTTGAAGTGGCATACACAGCAGGTCAACCTTATGTTGGTGCGACTTTAACAATGGGTCCAGCTGGCGCAGACGTTATCACTGGTAAACCAGATGGTTCAACCAACTTAGGTCAATTCACTGCGTTCGACGCAAAAACTGGCAAAATCGTTTGGTCTAACAAAGAAACATTCTCTGTTTGGTCAGGTTCAGTTGCAACTGCTGGTGGCGTAGTGTTCTACGGTACTTTGGAAGGTTACTTGAAAGCGGTTGACGCGAAAACAGGTAAAGAATTGTACCGTTTCAAAACACCTTCAGGCATCATCGGTAACGTAAATACTTGGGAATACAACGGCAAACAATATGTTGGCGTTCTTTCAGGTATCGGCGGCTGGGCTGGTATCGGTATTGCAGCTGGCTTAGACAACGGCGAAGCTAACTCAAACTCTGAAGGTTTGGGTGCGGTAGGTGCTTACAGAAGTTTAAGTTCATTCACAAAATTGGGTGGCACTCTCACCGTATTTGCATTGCCAAGCAATAAATAATTGCTTTGTTTGTAAACTGCCGAATAGGCAGCTTAGAAAAAATTAGGTGGGACATTAACAGTCTTCGCTTTAGTTTATTGATAACTGCCGAACAGGCAGCGTTTTAGCTAGCCGAAAGCCTTGATCGATTTATCGGTCAAGGCTTTTTTATTGAGATTTTAAAAAATGAAAAAATCTGCTGTTATTTTAGGATTAGCGTTAAGTGCCACCATTTTCAGCGCAAACGCTGAAAAGTTTAAAGTTTGCGCTGACCCGCTTAATCCTCCGTATTCAAGCAATAAAGAAGATGGTTTTGAAAATAAAATCGCGTCGCTTTTTGCAAAAGAATTAGGGCAAGAACTCGAATACTTTTGGTTGCCGCAACGGATTGGTTTTATTCGTAATTCGCTCAATGCGTTTGTGGATGAAAATGCAGTCGAAAGCAAAGAGTTTAAATGTGACATCGTGATGGGAATGCCTGAAGGAAGCGATATGGTTCAAACCACACAACCGTATTATCATTCGACTTACGTTTTGTTAATTGCTAAAAATCGCGGTTTTGACGATATTCAAGACCCTTGGCAACTCGGACAACTGCCAGAAAATCGCAAAGAAAAACTGAAAATGGCGATGTTTGACCGTGGCGCAGGCACGGATTGGATGCAAAAACATGATTTACTCGAACAAGGCATTCCGTATCAAAGCATGACAGGCGACGAAAAACATAACGTGGCAATGCAAATTTCCGATGATTTAAAAGTAAAAAAAATTGATGCGGTCATTTTATGGGGCGTTTTAGCGGGTCATGTTGTTTCGCAAAATCCGAATGGTTATCACGTTATTCCAATGAAATCCGAAGCAGGCGTTAAATTTGATTATCAAATGACAATGGGCGTGCGTAAAAATGATAAAGATCGCAAAGAAAAATTAGACAAACTGATTAGCGAAAAATCGACTGAAATTAACGCGATTTTGTCGCAATATCACATTCCGCTTTTGCCTATTGAAGCCACGCCTTCTAAAAAAGACTAAAAAATGAAACTCACCAAAATCGTCGGCATTCATGCCGCGCAATCGGCTTTTATGTATTCGCCGCAAAAAATTACCCGTGTTTGGCTCAATACTGAACGTAGCGATAAACGTTTAGAAACGCTGCTTGAAACCTTAGCTGAACTCAATGTGCCAACTGAAAAAGTTGACCGCAAAAAACTCGATAAACTCGCCGACGGCATGAATCATCAAGGTGTCGTTTTAGAAGTTTCGTTGCCCGAAGAATTGTCTGAAAACGAGTTAAAAACAGCAGTTGAACATTTAACAGAAACGACGTTGTTTTTGGTTTTAGACAACGTACAAGACCCGCATAATTTAGGTGCGTGCTTGCGAACAGCAGATGCAACGAAAGTTCACGGCATCATTATTACTAAAGACAATGCAGTGGGAATTACGCCAACTGTTTGTAAAGTCGCTAGTGGCGCAGCTGAAACGGTACCTGTTTATATGGTGACTAATTTGGCGCGAACCTTGCGTTGGTTAAAAAGTGAAGGCTTGTGGATTATTGGCACCGCAGGCGAGGCACAAAATACGCTTTATCAAACAGATTTTACCGTGCCGATGGCGTTAGTGATTGGCGCAGAAGAAAAAGGAATGCGTCGTTTAACACGCGAACAATGTGATTTACTTGTGAAATTACCGATGCTTGGAACGGTTGAAAGTTTGAATTTATCCGTAGCAACTGGCGTTTTGCTCTACGAAATATTGCGGCAACGCACTGTTTGATTAGTGGCAAATGGAGATTTGGAATGAACATTAACAAAATTGAAGTATCTCGCGGTATTTATTGGATTGAAATTGCAGAAGTCAATTTGCGAATTTTATGCGGTTGTCCAGCAGATGCAGTGAAACATTTGATAAAACGTGGACTAATTTTTTCTCGAGAAATCAAAGGGGTTTTGTGTGAAACAGGACCGAACTGTATTTTGCTTTCTGACGTGTTATTTCAAAACGGTGAATTTTCAAATTTAGCCGAATTTCCCGTGCTGCAAATGCTTTACAAACAAGGGTTAATTATTCCAAATCATCCTAATAACACAGGTGAAAAGCCATTATTGATTGGCACTTCCGAGCAAGTTATCGCGCAAATGCGCTACATTTATCGTGGTAATTACGGTTTAGTTTCCAAAGAAGAAATGATGCAGGCAGGTATTTCAGAGCCACAAGCCGATGAAATGATGCGTTTAAAATTAAAATTTGCTTTCGGCAGTATTCGCCCAACCAGTGATTTTATTGACACGATTGCCATTGATAACTCACAAAAAATAGAAATTAAATACGGCGTTTTTCTTCGTCGTTTAGATGTAAATGTGTTTGAAATCAGTTATCAAGATGAAATTGTCACGATAGATTTAAATTTGCCGCCTTCACAAAATTATGAATGTGTTTATCAAGTAGGTTTTCGTCGCTTTGAGCCAGAGTATTTTGCTGTTATTCATTCGGGCGAGGGCGATGGCTGGGATCCGAATCGTCCACACATGTCGAGCATTATTACTTATCAAGGCAAAGTTTATTTAATTGACGCAGGACCTGCACTGACAAGCAAAATGATTGCGCTTGGGATTGGCGTAAATCAAATTGATGGTTTTTTTCATACACACGCGCATGATGATCATTTTGCAGGACTGACAACACTCATGCAAACAGGTCGTAAAATTCACTATTTTGCAACGCCGCTCGTTCGTGCTTCGGTAGAAAAAAAATTAGCTGCGTTGTTTGGCGATGAAATCAATTTCAGTGATTTCTTTGATGTGCAAGATCTGGTTTTCGATGAATGGAATGATATAAATGGTTTGGAAGTTATGCCGCTTTTCTCCCCGCACCCTGTTGAAACCAACATTTTCGCGTTCCGTGCATTGTGGGCAGATGGTTATAAAAGTTACGCCCATTTCGCAGATATTGTGTCGCTTTCGGTACTTAAAAATATGATCACTGACGATCAAAATGCACCAGGATTGAGTTTAGAATTTTTCAATCAAGTGCGTGATGCGTATCTTGCGCCGTATGATTTAAAAAAAGTCGATATTGGCGGTGGCATGATTCACGGTGATACTAAAGATTTTTACGCCGATTCGTCGCGTGTTTTACTTGCACATAGAGCCACAGAACTCAGCGCAGAAGAAAAAGAAATTGGTTCGTGCGCGTCTTTTGGCACGGTTGATGTGTTAATCAAAGGTTTGTCAGATGGTTTTCGTCGGCAAGCATTTTCGTATATTGAAGCGAATTTACCAGGCATTCAATTTCACGATGTACGAATGCTCATCAACCATCCCATTGATGACATCAATCCAGGTTCGATTCTTATTAAAGAAGGTGAAGCTACGCCTGAAATTTTGCTACTTGTCAGCGGGCAAGTTGAAAAAATACGCACCCGCGATAATTTATTTGGGCATCTTTCCGCAGGTTCATTTATTGGCGATGAAATGATTTTAGGAAATCAAGTCGCGCAATATACTTACCGCGCCTTGTCATTTTTGCGTGTGTTGCGTTTGCCGTTAAAACTCTATATTGAAGTGATTGCGCGAAATGGCTTATTTGAATCTGTGCAGCGTTTTATTGAAATTCGCTCCTTTTTACGCACCATGTGTTTGTTTTCTGAAGGGCTACCTGTTGATGTGATGCGTAAAATTACCGATGGCGTAACTGAGCGCATTTTTCAAGCAGGTGAGTTTATTGCAGGTAAAGATTTAGAAGTCTTAAACATTGTCTATAGCGGTTCAATTGAACGGCAAGTCGGTAGTAAAGTGCTGGGCGTTTTGAAATCACGCGATTTTTTTGGTGAAGAATTTACCTTTTTAAACATCCCTAGTTTGTTTCAATTACAGGCATTAGAAGAAACAAAAGTGCTACAAATTCCAAGTAAATTAGTGGTGAACGTGCCTGTTTTGCGTTGGAAAATTTTGGATAATTATCAAAAACAGGTGAAATTTTTAGTTCGTTCTCACAACAGTAACGAAGTATTTGTTTGGCAAGAATCGTTTGCCATTAACGTCATGCAAATGGATGAGCAACATAAACGCTTGATTCACATTGCTAATACCATTATGGAACATTTGTACAATCACGCTGAACAGCAAGCAGTTGAAAACGCTTTTAACGCGCTGGTTGATTACACCCATTATCATTTTTTCGAAGAAGAAAAATTGCTCGCGCTTTACAATTATCCCGCCACGCAAACGCAGCATCGCATTCACGCGCAACTGATTAAACAAGTGGTGGAATATAAAAACGAAATTTTGGGCGGAAATGTGCCAAATCGTACGGAATTTTTAAGTTTTATCAGTAGTTGGTTAATGCGTCACGTTTTAGATGAAGATAGAAAATACGGAGCATTTTTGAATGCCAAAGGGATTTATTAACTGATGTTACGCACCTAAAATGGCAGCCAACCCATCAAATAGTTTCACAATCATTTTTAAAAAGGCTTCCCGCATGAAATATCACAGTTCATTTTTAGCAATTCCTTTATTTTTGTTTAGTGCGTCTGCGATGTCAGCCGTTACGCCAAAAATCACTAAAATCAGCGTTACGCCAACTTCTGCACCTGCGGGAACGATGTTTAAATTTTCTGCTGAAATAAACAATCCTTTGCCCGAAGGTTATAAAGTCAAAATTGCCCCAATTGGTTTAACAGGTTTTACCACAATGATTAGTGATGTAAAAAACAGTTATGCCTTATCACGAGCAATCTACACTACTGGAAAACAAAAATATAAAGTCGTTATTGTTAATGCAAAAAATGCTATTCAAGGGGCTTCAAAAATAGGAACTTACACCGTTTTAAGTGCCGCTGCTTCAAATAAAGCTCCGATGCTTTCATTAGTCAAAGCAGAAAACACAGCAACCACAAACACCGCTTACACTGTTACATTCAACGCAAAAGATGTTGATGGAAATTTAAGCTCAATTACGATGAATTGGGGTGACAATTCCGAACCTGAAACATTAACCGCAACAGACAGCAAAGATTTAACTTTTAGTCATATTTACACAAGCGCAAGTTCATTTGGTTGGAATGCGTTTGCAAGCGATAAAGGCACGCCCGTTTTAAATAGCCAATTCATTTCTAAAATTGTCACCGTTTCAAATCCTGCACTTGTTGAAGTTATCGCACCACAAGTATCTACTTGTTTAACTCCTAATGAAAAAACATTGGCTAATATTGTCATGCAATATCGAGAATCTAAGGGATTGCCAGCTATTCCATTATCTCAGTCTTTGTCAATAGTGGCACAAACTCACGCAAAGGATTTACAAGAAAATTTACGACAAGAAAATTGCAATATGCACAGTTGGTCAGATAAAGGTGGTTGGACATCGTGCTGTTACACCGATGACCATGCAAAAGCAAGTTGTATGTGGGACAAACCACGAGAATTAACAAATTACAATGATAACGGTTTTGAAATTGCTGCTAATGTGTGGTCTTCTTCGCCTTCATTGAATCAAATTTCAGCTGAGGAAGCCTTAGAAATGTGGAAAAATAGCCCAGGTCACAACAATGTGATTATCAATCAAAGTATATGGGATGACCATCCATGGAAAGCAATGGGGATTGGTATTTCACAAAATTACGCCGTAATTTGGTTCGGCGAAACGAAAGAAGAAAATGAAACCCTGCCTTGTAAATGAGCTTTAAGATGCGTTTTACTCGACAAAGCACAAGATGTTTCACATTTTCGTTTTGTTAATTTTTTTGGCTTTGCGGATGTTGAAATTCTGATTTTTTGGAGGTTTTTTATGTTGAATACAAATCTTGCAACACGAATACAAAAACATCGTGTGACATTGCAAAAAACGGGATTACGCCCTGTTCGTATTTTGTTAATCGACAAACAGCGCAGGGGTTTTGCTGAAGAATGTCGTCGCCAGTCATTGATGTTAAAAAATGATTATCTTGAAAAAGAAACAATTCAATGGCTCGAAAATGTTGCTGATTGTGATGGTTGGGAATGAAACGCGGCGATTTGGTAACGGTAGCATTGCAAGGTGATTTAGGTAAGCCACGACCTGCTCTAATTATTCAGTCTGATTTGTTTAATGAACATCCGTCTGTAACAATTTTACCCGTAACAAGTGAATTGCGAGATGCCCCGCTGTTTCGTATTCAAATTGAACCCAGTGAAACGAATGGATTACGAAAACCATCGCAAGTGATGATTGATAAACCACAATCTGTGGCGCGTGAAAAGATTGGCAACGTGTTTGGGCATTTGGATGATAAAACCATGTCGGCTATCAGTCGGGCGTTAGCGGTATTTTTGGGATTCTGATTTTTTGGAGGTTTTGATGAAAGTTTCAGAGCTGTTGAAACTGATTGAGCAAAATGGTTGGTTTTTAGTTCGACAGCGTGGCAGTCATCGACAATTCCATCATTTGTACAAATCAGGAACTGTAACCGTTGCAGGCAAACCGAGTATTGATGTGCCTGCAGGAACGTTAAACAGTGTTTTAAAACAAGCAGGTTTGAAGGAGTAGAAAATGCAATATATGGTCGTAATCGAAAAAGGCGAAACCAGTTATGGTGCGTTTGTCCCAGATTTAGCAGGTTGCGTAGCCGTTGGTGAAACTGAAAATGAAGTCATCGAGTTAATTCAAGAGGCGATTCAATTTCATTTAGAAGACTTGAAAGCTGAAGGTTTTAACATTCCCCCCCCAGTTTCAAAAAGTACGTTTGTTAGTGTTGAAATGGCATATTGATTTGGTTTTGTGGGTGCGGATTTGATTTATTGTGACCACATTGCGATTGCTTAAAATTGAAAGCAAACATTGACTATAAATTCTGATTTTTTGGAGAAAACGAATGTTATTTAACGCAATCATTGAAAAAGACGAAGCGGGTTATTTTGCTCATATTCCAGAATTGAAAGGTTGCGTCACTCAAGGCAAAACCTACGAAGACGCGCTTTCAAATATCAAAGAAGCTGCCGAGTTATATTTGGAAAGTTTAGGCAAGGATGAATTGCGTGTTTTTGAAAATAGATTTTTTGCAATCGCCCCAATTGAAGTGAGTTGTCATGCCAATTTATCCTAGACTGACGGCAAAAGAAGCCGAAGTCTTATTGTTGCAATATGGTTTTGTGCTTGACCGTTAAAAAGGTAGTCATCGAATTTACAAAAAACTAAATCAACGCATGGTAATTCCGTATCATTCGGGTGAAATTTTGCATCCGAAGATTATCAAAGAATTATTTGAAATGATTGAAATACCGCCGTTGGTTTGATTTTTTGGAGGTTTTTTATGCTAAGTACAAATGTTTTTGTGAATTAAGAGAGAATTTATGCAACACATATTAGCCCCATTTAGTGCCAGCATTTCTGAATTGAGAAAAAATCCAAAATCTTTGCTTGAAAAATCACAAGATGAAGCTGTGGCAATTTTTGAACGAAATGTGCCAATAGCTTATTTGGTTTCGCCTATTCACTATGAACAGCTTTTGAATCGCTTGGAAGATTATGAGTTAGGTGAAATTGTGAAAGCACGACAAGCTGAAAAATCGTTTGCAGTTGAAGTTTCTCTTGATGATTTATAGATTGAAATTTTTGCCGAGCGCACAAAAAGAATGGGATAAACTCGATGACAGCATTAAAACGCTATTTAAAAAGAAATTGGGAAAATGTCTAGAAAATCCACACATTCCACACATTCCAGCCAATCGACTTCACGGTTTTAAAAACACCTATAAAATCAAACTACGCTCGGCAGGTTATCGGTTGGTTTATGAAGTCGATGATGGTGAAATTGTGGTATTTGTTATTGCGGTTGGCAAACGAGAAAATAATGCCGTTTATGATGTCGCCGAACAAAGAAAAAATTAGTCCACATGAGTAACGCCTCTGATTTTTTAGAAGTTTTTTTCATGAAAATCTCAACACCTTCTATTTTGTAAATTTTAAATAATAATTATGGCAAATATCCAAGCAATTCGCGGGATGCACGACATCCTGCCAGAACAAACGCCTTTGTGGCAATATGCAGAAAAAATTATCCGTGAAGTTTTAAGCTCTTACGGTTATAGCGAAATTCGCTTACCTGCGGTGGAAAAAACTGAACTTTTTAAACGCTCCATTGGTGAAGTGACCGACATTGTTGAAAAAGAAATGTACACCTTTGAAGACCGTAATGGCGATTCGTTGACTTTACGTCCCGAAGGCACAGCAGGTTGTTTGCGAGCCTGTTTAGAACACGGTTTATTACATAATCAAGTGCATCGGCTTTGGTATTACGGCGCGATGTATCGCCACGAACGTCCGCAAAAAGGACGTTATCGCCAATTTTATCAACTCGGCGTGGAAACTTACGGCATGGCAAGTGCTGATATTGATGCCGAATTATTGCTGTTAACTGACAGACTTTGGAAACGCTTAGGCATTCGAGAAAAAGTGCGTTTGCAACTTAATTCACTTGGCACGATTGCAGAGCGTTTAGTTTATCGTGAGGCGTTAGTTTCTTATTTTGAGCAACATTTAGACGTGTTAGACGAAGACAGTTTGCGCCGTTTAAAAACCAATCCATTGCGAATTTTAGACACCAAAAATCCCGCAATGGCAGAAGTGGTGAAAAATGCACCTGAGCTGATGGCGTATTTAGGCGAAGATTCAAAACAGCATTTTCAAGCGATTTTAGACACGCTCACTGATTTAGGCGTAAATTTTGAAATCAACACTCGTTTAGTGCGTGGTTTAGATTATTACAGCAAAACCGTTTTTGAATGGATCACTGACGAACTCGGCTCGCAAGGTACAATTTGCGCGGGTGGACGTTACGACGGTTTGATTGAACAACTCGGCGGCAAAGCCAATTCGGCAATCGGTTTTGCGATGGGCATGGAGCGATTGTTGTTATTGCTCGAAACGCTGGAGTTAAAAATTGAAAACACGGTTGATGTCTATTTAATTCGCGTTGGTGAGCAAGCTGAAAAAATTGGTTTACGTTTAGCCGAACAATTACGTTCTGAAATCCCAGCGTTAAAATTACAACTCGATTGCGCGGGTGGCAGCATCAAAAGTCAATTTAAGAAATCCGACAAAAGTGGTGCGAAATTCGCGTTGATTTTGGGTGAAGATGAAGTTCTACGCGGTGAAATTAGTTTGAAATCCTTGCGAGATGAACAGTTTGGACAGCAAACTGTCAAACTTGAAGAACTAAGCCGCGCGTTGCTTGACGTTTTAAATTAACAACCTATTCTGTTTTCAAAAACAACAACGCATCAATGTCGTTATCAGTGCGTGGCGGATCGACCGCTGGACTTAAAATAAATATCCGTTCATCAGGCACACCCTGCCCTACTAGATATTGAGCCAGCACTTTCGCCCGCGCAGCGGCAAGTTTATTTAAACGTTTGTATTCAACAGGCATTTCATCAAGTAACTGTTTTTTTGCAACATTGTAAAATTCACCCATTTCAGGATTAGTCAGTTCTAAACGTCCTAAAAACGATTTTTTTACCAAATGTGGAAAACGCGCCCGAAATTCTTGTGCAAGCAGGCGTTGCGCGTCGTCATCTTCTAACTCGACATATTCAGGCAGAATTTTTTGTTTATTTTTACGATTCAATTCTTCAGCGCGTAAGGCTTTCAATCTGTCAGTTAAGACTTCTTCACGCAAAAATGCCCAATCTTGACTTTCAAACGCCGTGCCTTTGATTTCAATTTTTAATGTCGAACGTTCTTGCAATACTTTTGCTAAACCGTCTACTTTGGGTTTTTGCCATTCGTTTAATTCCGCACTACCTGGTGAAAACTGCACTGCGCTTAAATCGTCTTCTGTTCCGATTAAACTCGCAATGGCTTGAAATGGCGACGTAATCGTTTTGCTAATCACATTCAGCAGCGCGTCGGTGACAATACCCGAAAAACTAAATTGTGGGTCATTGAGTGAACCTGTAATGGGCAAATCTAAATTGATGGTACCGTCCATATCTTTGAGTAAAGTAATGGCTAAATCAATCGGCGCATCAATCGCGTGTGGATTATCGATTTTTTCACCGAGTTCAATTTGTTCCATTTTTAAATTATTGGTTGCATTTAACTCACCGTTGATTACTTCATAATTCATGCCCAACGACATTTTGCCTTTTTCAAATTTATAGCCCGCAAATTCTGCCATGTACGAAGACATCAACGGCAACGGCATCCCTCTGAAATGCAACGCTGCGGTGTAATCTCCAATAAATGGCTGAATTTTTCCTTTTATATCGACAGGCGCAATATCATAAGCGTTACCTTTTAAATTAAGATTTATCGTTGATTCATGTTTTGACGAAATGCCTGCCGCGCCACCTTCTAAACCGCGAATTTCCGCTGAAAAAGGCAAAATCAACGATAAATCCGAAAACGACGAAGAACCGTTTGAAATTTTCAGTTTATCGAGCGTAAACGAAACATCGGGAGAAGCATTTTGTTGAGTTTTTTTCGAATTTTTAGTAACCATTTCAGGTTTAGAATCAATCAAAATATCAGTAAAATTAAGCGTTTTATTTTTATCAATCACCACTCGTGCATAAGGTTTTTCAATGAGTAACGCAGATGCGCTGTAACGTTGTGCCAAAACATCGGCTTCAACATTTTTAAACGTTAAATTATCCCATTTCACTAAATCTTTATTTTGTTTTTGGTCGCGAGTAATAAGCCTTGCAATGCCTGTGTTGCCTTTGAATTTAATGTCTAATTCGCCTTGCTGACCTTTAGCAATATCGAGTTTGCCATCTAAATTAAATACGCCTTTAATTAAATCAAAATGGGCGAATTTATCGACGTAAGATTGGAATTTTTCTAAGCCTAACGCTTTAACATCGATTTGCGTTTGTGCCGAGAGCGGATTCAATCCTGCGTGACCTTTTAAATGCAACGCGCCACTGTCATTGATACCTGTGCGAAGTTCAAACGGTAATTTTGCGCCTGCTTCGTTACTCAATTCTGTTAGTTTTAAAGACAATGGATTGATGTTTATCGTGCTGGGCGTGGCGAGCGTTTTATCTTCAAACGACGCGCTAAAATCATCGAGTTCAACACTGGCAACTTTAATCCCCCAAAATGCTTCGCTGGTTTCATTGCCTGCGGCTTTTTCGCTGGCAACTTGCGCTTCATCTTCGGGCAATAACGTTTGATAATTTAATTCACCGTTTGGATTTAGCCACGCTTTGAAATCCGCGTTTTTCGCTTGAATAGCATCAACAAAAAAAGTTTTTTTGTTGAAATCTAACGCTAATTTTTTTAAATCTAACTGCGGCAACCTAAATAATAACGTGTTATGCGAGGTATCAAAAAGTTGGGCATCAATCAGTGAAATTTGTGACGTTTGCATGAGTTGATTTGGCACAGAAAAATTCGCGTTACTTACCGTTAAATTCAGCAAATCGAATTGCGCCGCGCCTTGACTTAAACGAAGCGTATCTAAAACAAGCGTTTTAAATTGCAACAGTTGGTTTTGTAAATTAAAACTCAGTTCATTGAGGGTTAATTTCGGTAGATTTAACTGAATTGAATTTGTTTTAAATTCAAATGTGTTTGCCACTAAATTTTTCAGTTCTAGCTGGTTTGTCAGGCTGTCAAAAGTAAAATTATCTAACGTGAATTTTTGCAATTTAAGTTGTTGATACGTTAAATCCGTTAGTGACAACGCACCATTTTCCACTTTTATAATTGATGAATTATCTTTAAATTCAAAGTGATAATCTAAAACTAATTCGCCATTTCCCTTCAGTTCAATTTTGTTTTCAGGCAAGAACACAAGCAAATCTGGCAATGAAAAATTTTTAAACGTGAGATTGCCTTTTGTGGTGAGCGTTGAAAATAAAAATTCACCGTTTAAAGCCACTTCGCCGCCGTTTTGCCATAACGCGGTTAAATTGAATTTTGCAGGGGTTGTGTCCACTACGCTGAAATTGGTAATTGTTAAATTTAATGGCGTGATTTGCGTACTAATTTTGTCGTCTTGGAATAAAAAGTGTCCTTGTGAAAGCATAAAATTTTTAACTGTGACAGGAAAAATAGCTGTGTTTTCAGGTTCAGAAGCGTCTTTTTTTGTAGCGAAAACATCAGTATTAAATGAGCCATCTGAATTTTTTTTAAGATTAAATACAGGTTTTTCAAAAAGAATATGGTCAATAACTAACGTTTTTGTTGCCAAAGATTCATAAAAATTCAGTTGCATATCGAGTTTTTCAAATTGCAACAATTTGTCAACTTCAAAATCATGTAACGCTAAATCAAAAGATAACGGATTGAACGCTGCCGTACTTAAACTCGTTTGCAAACCTGTTTCGTTTTTAATCAATTCAGGCAAATGTTGTTTGAGCCAGTTAGGAACTAGATAAAAACCTGCGCCTAAATATGCGCCGACTAAACTGGTTGGAATCAGCACTGTCAATACAATTTTCGTTACTCGTTTCATAAACACACTCAAATTCACACAAAAAACAGGCAACCTGCCCTTTTTGTTAAGTGTATCAAATCGCAAATTTTTCATAACGATAAACTTTCACGTTGATTGCTATAATTACCCACAAAGTAATTATCTACAGGAGAGTTTATGGATCATTCAACAATGGATCACAGTATGCACGTCATGGCAGCTTCAGGCGGCTTTGATTATGGGCTAGCGTTTATGGCTGGATTACTGGGAAGTGGTCACTGCTTGGGAATGTGCGGTGCGTTGGTGTCAGGTTATTTTATGAATTCGACAGCAACTCGCAGTTATTTGCCCTATTTGTTTTACCAATTTGCACGAATTAGCGTTTATACAATGGTCGGTTTTGCTGCTGCGGCAATGGGCATGGTGCTAATTTCGAGCGGCATTTTTGGCAAAGTGCAAAGTATTTTGCAAATGTTCATCGGTGCGGTAGTGATTATTTTAGCATTTGGGATTTTAGGTTGGATTCCGTTTCAAGGTTCAATCAAATTATTGCCGATGAATTTTATTCGCAAAGGTTACGCGGCTTCGAGAACGAAAGGCGGCATTATCGGTGCATCGCTAGCAGGTTTGATGAATGGTTTAATGCCCTGCCCTTTAACTTTTGCAATGGCAGTGAAAGCGACTTCTGCACCGTCAATTTTAGACGGTGGTTTGCTCATGCTCACGTTTGGCGCGGGAACATTGCCGACGATGCTTTTTATCAGCGTGGCATTTGGCAAAATGAACGCCCATTTTCGCGGTTTAATGCTCAAAGCAGCGGCTTTAATTATGATTGCAATGGGCGTGAATACGATTTATATGGGCTTATCTTTTTACTCGATGGAAACTTTTATGCACCACAATTTTGTGCAAGATATTAAAAACGAAATTGATGCAGCAATTCTCTTTTTGGGTGAAATGCTTGAATACTACAAAACCCTGCTTTCAAATTTACAAAATGCGGGCAGTTAATTTTTCTAACCTACACATTTTTATGACTTTAAATCTTGATTTACCAATTTCATTTTCGCCTCTGCACCGTTTGCAATGGGAAGAAGCACAAGAAAAATACGTTATTTTATATCCTGAAGGCATGGTTGAATTAAATCAAAGTTCAGCCGAAATTTTAAAACTCTGTGACGGTACACGAAAATTTGAACAATTTGTAACTGACCTAGAAACGCTTTTTCGAACAACAGGGTTAAAAAACGATGTCGCCGCATTTTTAGAGGTCGCGCTCAAAAACGGCTGGATTACCCAAGGCTAAAATTATGGCACTTTATATTGAAATTCATTCAGAAAATCCGCAGTTACGTTTGATTCATAAGGCAATTGAAATTATTCGTAACGGTGGCGTGATTGTTTATCCAACGGATTCCGCTTATGCACTCGCGTGTCAGTTAGACGACAAAAATGCGCTAGAAAAAATCCGCCGTATTCGCCAACTCGACGACAAACACAATTTCACTTTAGTTTGTAAAGACTTAACGCAAGTTTCCAGTTTTGCCAAAATTGGCAATGAGGCATTTCGATTGATTAAATCGCTCACACCAGACGCATTTACTTTCATTTTGGAAGCGACTAAAGAAGTACCTCGTCGCTTGCAACATCCAAAGAAAAAAACTATCGGTATTTGCATTCCAAAAAATCCGATTGCGCGAAAATTACTCGATGAACTGGGCGAACCGTTAATGACAACGACGTTAATTTTGCCACCTGAAAATGAGGCTTTGAGCGTGCCGTATGAAATTCGTGAACGTTTGGAGGATTTAGTAGATTTAATTATTGATGGTGGCGAAATTGTTTATCAACCAACAACGATTATTGATTGTACGGGTGGAAATTGTGAAATTGTTCGACAAGGCAAAGGTATTGCACTTATTACTTGAAATCTGCAAAGGAAAATTTTATGAAATCACGCGCTCGTAGGCACGGTTTAACGTTGGTTCACACTGGCGATGGAAAAGGAAAATCTTCAAGCGCATTGGGTGTCATTTTTCGCGCGGCGGGTTGGGATATGAATGTTTGCGTGATTCAATTCATCAAAGGTAAATGGAAAACGGGTGAAGAAAAAGCCGCCGCAAAATTTGATAATATCGAATGGCACGCGCTTGGCGATGGTTTTACTTGGGACACCAAAAATCCGCAGCAAGATATTAAAACGAGTCGCGAAATCTGGGAATTCGCAAAGCAACAAATTCTTTCTGAAAAGTTTGATGTGGTATTACTCGACGAAATCAACTACTGTTGCGGTTACGGCTGGATTAGCGGGCAAGAAATCGCCGATTTTATTACCCAAAACAAACCGTCGTGGCTGCATTTGATTTTAACAGGTCGCAAAGCCGCACCCGAAGTGATTGAAGTCGCAGATACTGTGACAGAAATGGTGAAAATCAAGCACGCTTATTCGCAAGGCATCAAAGCCGAACAAGGCATTGAATTTTAAAAAATAACGATGAGGAAACAAAAATGACTGAAGAAGTAAAAGAACCCATGAGCAACACCATGAAAATCGTCATCGCGGTAGTCGGTGTATTTGTGATGGGATTTGTCATGGTTGGCGCAAATAAACAACAATCTAAAGAAGAAATGGAAGCAGCTTCGATGATTCGCAATTATGCAGCAATTCAAGGAATGGCAAATCAAAAATGTCCCAAAGCCGTTGAAGAAGCAACAGGCGAGCAAGTGCTTTTTCCAAGCAAAACGGAATCAGATAAAGATTCTTATATTACGTTGTTCTGGGAAGGCGAAAACACCGTAAATGGCGGTTTTAAAAACGCCAGCTGCACACTTAAAGCCTCTTTGGGGGGGATTTCTGAACTGATTATTGACGGAAAAACGTTAATCAAAAAGTAAGTTTCAAAACGACACGCCTCGATGCGGTAAGTATCGAGGTTTTTGTTTATTCAAAATCTTTTCCTCGTAAAAATGGTAATTCTTTGGACTGACGCACTCATTTTTTTATTGCTTTTTTTGCTGATCGGAATGAGCTTTTATTTTCACGGCAAAGAGCAGTTTCAACGTCCGTTGACAACATTTAAAAATAGTTCTATCGGCGTTTCGTCATTGATTGTACTAATTTTTTTTACTTCAATTGGCATTCTTGATTCGTTGCATTTCAAATCTCAAAGCAAAGATAGCGAAATTATTAGCGTTTTAGATTATGTGAGTTCGTCGCTGCTCGAAAATGCTGAAAAAACATATTCCGAGCCTTTCGCATTAACGCTTTACAACAAAGAAATGATGCCGCAAATCGATGGTAGTGTGCGTTGGGATTACCCGCGTTTGACATTTGGTGGCAAACATTTAAACGATGAATCACGAAAAACGGCTGATATTTTTCAAAAAAGCTCAGTAGGATTTTTCGGTGGCGGTATTTTATTTGCCCTGCTCTGTCTTACGCTGAAAATAAAACCTGCGTTTAAATTAGTGCCAATTACGATTTTTAGCTTATTAACGCTGAGTTCAACGCTAATTTATTTGTCACAGTTTTATCACGTTTTTGGCACCGATAAAGTTGGCGAAGATGTGTTTTATCAAACGATTAAAAGTATTCGAACGGGGCTTGTTTTAGGGACGCTTACGACGTTTATTTTGTTGCCGTTGTCGCTAATTTTGGGAATTTTAGCGGGATTTTTTCGCGGCTGGCTTGATGACGTGATTCAATTTCTGTACACCACGTTAAATTCGATTCCGAGTGTTTTACTCATCGGTGCATCGGTTTTAATGGTGCAAGTTTATATGGCAAATCATGAAAACGATTTCACCAGTTTGACGGTACGCGCTGATGTGCGGCTGCTATTTTTGTGTTTAATTTTAGGCATGACAAGCTGGACGGGGTTGTGTCGTTTGCTTCGCGCTGAAACGTTGAAATTGCGCGAAATGGAATATGTGCAAGCGGCTTATTCTTTAGGCGTAAAACAACATACGATTTTGCTGCGCCATATTTTGCCGAACGTGATGCACATTGTGTTGATTTCGGTGGTGCTGGATTTTAGTTCGCTGGTTTTAGCGGAGGCAGCACTCTCGTATATCAATATTGGTGTTGACCCCGCAACTTACAGTTGGGGAAATATGATTAACGGCGCACGTCTTGAGATGGCACGCGAGCCGATTGTTTGGTGGTCACTCACGGCGGCATTTATTTTTATGTTTATTTTAGTTTTAGCAGCAAATTTATTTGCAGAAACCGTGCAAACTGCTTTTGACCCAAGACGAAATCAAATATCCAGCAAATGAGAATGTTTTGCATTTAAAAAAATAAATCGTTATTATCGCCCCCATAAAAATTTTATGGAGAAATCATCATGTTTGCATCAAAAGATACTTTTAAATTAAGCGTTATCAGCGGCTTAATTCTTTCGTCCCCCGTTTTTGCGTTAGAAAAACCGAAATCGATGGATGACATGTGGAAAATCATCGAAGCCCAACAAAAACAAATCGAAGCCTTGCAACAAACCAAATCGCTTCCTGAAGAAATTCCAACCAAATCACCCAGTTCCGAAGTTAAAACGCTTGAACACAAAACCGACATTCTCAGTCAAGAAGTCGAAAAACTTCGCACTAATCTTGCGATTCCCGAAGATCCAAAATATAAAAGTATGTACGGTTTAGGTCCTGCGGCATCGAAAATTTATCAAGTTGGAAAAGGGTTATCAATTGGCGGCTACGGTGAAGCGATGTACACAAACTACGTCAAAGATAGAAATGACCCGCAAACCAACAAAGACAGTGCCGATTTAGAACGCGCGGTTATTTATTTAGGCTATAAATTCAACGACTGGATTATTCTCAACAACGAAATCGAATTTGAACACGCTTCAACAGGTGAAGGCGGCGAAGAAAAAGGCGAAGTGTCCGTTGAATTTTCACAACTCGATTTCATGCTCAATCAAAAATACAACGTCCGTGCAGGTTTAATGCTCATGCCGCTTGGTTTTATCAACGAAATGCACGAGCCTACAACCTATCACGGTAATCGTCGTCCCGATACCGAACGCTACATTATTCCATCAACATGGCGCGAAATGGGCGCAGGCTTATTCGGTGAAATTCTACCAGGAGTGCAATATCGTATGTATGCCGTCACAGGTCTGAATTCGCAAGGCTTTATGAACAGCGGCATTGCGGAAGGTCGTCAAGGCGGTAGTAATGCAAAAGCCGAAGATTTTGCGTTCACAGGTCGTGTTGATTATTCACCGTTGCAAATCACAGGTTTAACTGTTGGGGCGGCAACTTTTCTTGGTAACAGCGGACAAAAAGATGCGGTTTTCGATGGAAAAACGTTTAACGTCTTTACGCAACTTTATGAAGGACACGTTCAATATAAATATCGTGGTTTAGAACTGCGAGCATTAGGCGCGTGGAGTCACATTGATGACACCGCATTTTTAAATCCAACACTTGGCGCAGATGCACCACTTGGAAAAGAAAGTTTTGGTGGTTATGTTGAAGCCGCCTATGACGTAATGCCGTTGGTTTGGAATGATTCTAGCCAATATCTTGCGCCATTTTTCCGTGTTGAACGCTACAACACATTGGCGGCTGTGGCACAAGGATTTGATTCCAGCACAGGACTTGACCGTTGGATTTATCAAGCGGGTTTGAGCTATAAACCGATTCCAAACGTCGTCGTTAAAGCGGACTATCGCAACATTCAAGACATGAAATTAACACCGCTTGGCATTCCAACAGGGGATGAATTCAATTTAGGTTTTGGTTTTATTTACTAATCCAAAATTCGGGGAATGTTGCATTGGCATAGTGTGCCGCATTCCCACTATCAACCACTATGCGAATTTTAGGAGTTAAAAATGAATTCAACTCACTTAAACAAGGTTTCAAAAATCTGTCTTGTATTAACCGCAAGCAGTTTTTTATATACACCTATTTCTCATGCCGCAGACAGCAAAGAAGTTGCTACGCTTAAAACGTTAGCTCCTTTTATTGCGACATGGAAAAGTGCGATTGCAAAAAAAAATATAGAAGCCGCGAAACAAGCCGCTGAAAAATACGAAGCGAAATGGCAAGGTTTGGAAGTCTATATCAATCATCGTTCATTACCATTCTATCGTGACATGGAAATTGATACCCAATTTGCCATTGAAGATGAATTAGAAAAAGACGCACCTGATTTTGAGTTACTAACAAAACAAATCAAGCATCTGAAGTATGATTTAGATGGCGCAATTCAAATGGCAAAAACAGGGCCTGCACTGAGTCCGTTATTTGAAGATTTAGTAACGTTAAGAGAATTACGCGCTAAAACATTGTATGTCGCTAGAACCGCATTAAATTCTGAAACACTTGATGTTGCCAAAGCAAAAACCAGTTTTAATGCGTTTAAAAGTGCATTCCCTAGTGTTGAATTATTGATTGAAGCACGTTCAGAAACTGCTTTAGACGATATTCAAACTGCGTTAGAAACAGCCAACAAAGTTTTTTCTGACAAAAACTCAACACCTGAACAACTTGCACAGGCAAATGTTAATGTAATTAACGCTTATGCTTTTGGTGTGAATTTGGTGAACGCGGCGGCAAGAGCTAGTAATGTGACAAAACTCACCATTAACGACGCTGACAAAAAGAATTTAACGCAACTTAATGTGATTAAACTCGCATTAGAAAAAGATTCACTAACGGTTGGAGAAACGGGTTCAAGCTCTGAGTTTGCTAAATTGCAAGTTCCCTTAGAAGCATTGGGTAGAAGCATCAACATTGTGGGTACGTTGAGAACCGCATTAGTGGGTTACGATAATGCAGTAAAAGCAAATCCACAAAATGCAGACTCGATGAAAGCGGCTAAAAAGTTGGCATTAGAAGCGGTAGCAGTCACTCAACAAGCATTTGTCGGACAGTTTTGGGGAATGTCTGAACTAACTACCTTTTTAGACAATTTGCCAAAAAGCTAACGTCTATTTTTATTGAACACATCGATGCTACGACTTAAAACACCAACTTATCTTTCGCACAGATACTGTAGCATCGGTGCTATATAAATTCCAAACTAAGTAAGATTAAAAAAATGAAAATGTCATCTCGTTTTTTGTTAGCAGTGAGTTTTTTTAGTGGAATGTCACTAACAACAGCTCAAGGTGCAGATGTTGTAATTCCTGTCTTGGCGGGAAGTGAGAATCTAAATGCTAAAGCGCAATTAGGACAAAAATTATTTTTCGATACCAATTTATCTGAACCCGCAGGTCAAGCCTGTGCAAGTTGTCACAGTCCCGAATTTGCTTTTACCGATGCAGATAAATCGCAACCAACTTCAAAAGGAGCTGATACTACATTACACGGTAATCGTAATGCGCCAACGGCTATGTATATGGCTTATTCACCTGCATTTCATTTCAACAGAGAAGAAGGGCTTTATATGGGCGGACAATTTTTTGATGGTCGAGCGGCAACACTCGAAGACCAAGCAAAAGGCCCTTTTTTAAATTCTGTTGAAATGGCAAATCCGAACGCTGAAGTCGTTGTTAAAAAAGTAAAAATCTCCAGTTATGCAAACCAATTCAAAGCTGTTTTTGGTGATGACGCTTTTGATAATAGCGAACAGGCTTACAACAACATTGCCAGTGCCATTGCGGAATTTGAACGCAGTCCTGTGTTTAATCGTTTCTCGTCAAAATATGATTTTTATTTGTTTGGCAAAGCGACTTTCACAGCGCAAGAACGACGCGGTTTAGCGGTGTTTGAAGGAAAAGGCAATTGCGCGGCGTGTCATCCTAATCGTCCGCCACTCAATGGCACACCGCCGTTATTTACAGATTTTAGTTACGACAACATTGGCATACCAAAAAACATTGAAAATCCTTTTTATACAATTCCAAGCAACTTTAATCCTGATGGTGAAAATTTTGTCGATTTAGGACTGGGTGCAAATGCAAACTTATTGCCTTCTTACATCACACCGCCAGAACTGGAAGAAGGCAAATTCAAAGTACCCACATTGCGAAATGTAGCGATTACCTCGCCGTACATACACAACGGTTATTTCAAAGAATTACGCAATGTTGTTGAGTTTTACAACACACGAAAAGTCAAACGTCGTTGCGCTGATTCGTTTGCAAATGAAACCAAATCACTAGCACAAAAATGTTGGGCTGAACCTGAAGCCACACAAAACGTGAATTTTGGTGAAATGGGAAATTTAAGATTAAATCAGCGTGATATTGATGATTTGGTTGCCTTTTTAAACACCTTAACAGATGGTTATGGTGAAAAATCGCCTTGGATTTCGTTGAAAATGCCTGAATTTAAAAATTGATAACGGGAGAATAATCATGTATGTATGTGTTTGCAAAGCCGTAACCGATAAACAAATCGTCAGCACAATTGAAAGCGGTGTTTGTACTCGTCGAGAACTCACGCATTGTTTAGGTGTTGGGAAAGATTGCGGTAAATGTAACAAAGAAGTGAAAAACTTATTAAATCAATACAGCGGACAAAATGATAATTATCAACTTGCCGCATCAGCTTAAAAAGGTGAAAACATGAAAGGCGACAGTAAAGTTATTGAGTTTCTCAATAGAGCGTTAGAAAACGAATTGACGGCAATCAATCAGTATTTTTTGCACGCGCGAATGTATAAAAATTGGGGCTTTTCAAAACTCAACGAAAAGGAATATCACGAATCGATTGATGAAATGAAACACGCTGACCAATTGATTGAGCGGATTTTATTTTTAGAAGGTCTGCCAAATTTGCAAAACATCGGCAAAATTTTAATCGGCGAGCATCCACAAGAAATGCTCGAATGTGATTTGAAATTGGAAAATATCGCCGTGCCGCTTTTGCGTGAAGCCATTGTCTATTGTGAGAGCGTGAAAGATTTTGTGTCGCGTGAATTGTTTGAACACATTTTAGAAAGCGAAGAAGAACACATTGATTGGCTCGAAACGCAGTTGGAACTGATTGAAAAAACGAGTATTGAATTGTACTTGCAATCACAAATGTAAAATCAGGGGAACAAAATGGAAGGCAACAAACAAGTTATTGCACGTTTGAATACTTTACTTGCAGGTGAATTAACTGCAATTGATCAGTATTTCATTCATTCGAGAATGTATGAAAACTGGGGATTTTCAAAATTATTTGAACGCATTGCACACGAAGTTCAAGACGAAACCGCACACGCCACCGCATTGATTCAGCGAATTTTATTTTTAGGTGGCACACCTGATTTGTCACAACGCGAATCGTTACACGTTGGGCAATCTGTTCCAGAAATGTTGCAAAACGATTTGGCTGTCGAATTACAAGTCATTACGGCATTGCGTGAAGTGATGAGTTTTTGCGAAGCAATGCAAGACTATGTGACGCGCGAAATTTTGCAAGTGATGTTAAAAGATACTGAAGATGACCATACACATTGGTTAGAGCAACAACTGGGTTTGATTGAACGAATTGGATTGCAGAATTATTTGCAGTCTCAAATGTAGTTTTTGCGTTTTTAACTCCATTTGGGGATAACATTCACACAATGAATGTTATCCCTTTTTTAATTTTTGGAATTTTCACAATGAAAAAAATTTACACACTGCTTCTTTTAATTTTTCTGAGTTTCTCATCTTTGTGCCATGCTCAAATTTTCTACAGCAAAACCGAAGCCTTAGAACTCGCTTTTGGTAAGGCACAAGTTGAAAATTTATCGTTATTTCCAGATGAAGCACAAACAGCAAAAATCCAACAACTTGCCAAAACAAAACTCGAATCAGGTTTGTTCACCTTTTACGTTGGTAAAGAAAACGGCAAAGTTTTGGGTTATGCGGCAATTGAATCAGAAACCGTCCGAACCAAACCCGAAACAGTGATGATTTTACTCACGCCAGAAGGCGAATTAAAAAGTGTCACAATTCTTGCTTTTCATGAACCGCCTGAATATATGCCACCTGAACGCTGGTTTGAAACACTTGCAAAACGTTCGTTAGAAGATATGGATTTTACAAAAGGCGTTGATGGCGTTTCAGGTGCAACATTAAGTACCCGTTCAGCGTTAAACAGCGTTCGAAAAGTGATGGCAATTTATCAAGTAATGGTCAAAAAATAATGCGTTATTTTGTCAGTGGCGAACAGCAACGAAAACTCCTGCTCAATGCGTTGGTGTTGATGTTTTTGGCATATATGCTGTTGCAATGGATCAGTAACGGCATGATGTATTTTCATCGCATGGATTTAAATGTTGAATCTGTCATCACTTATTACTGCGGCAATGAAGAGCAATTTATCCCTGCAAAAAGTTATGACGGAATGCTTGAAGTGTTGCATTTTCATTTGTTTTCAATGGGAATGCTGGCAGTAACGCTTACGCATTTAATGCTAATGAGCGAATTTTCAGTGCGTTTAAAAATTTGGTTAAGTGGACTGGTTTATTTTTCAGCGATTGCCGAAGAACTTGCAGGTTGGCTGGTTCGATTTGTTCATCCACAATTTGCGTATTTTAAAATTGGTACATTTGTCACGTTGGAATTGTCGCTATTCGTGTTAATTGCTATCGTTGGAATATCGTTGATTAAAGCGCGAAGAAATATGAATCAAATCACGGTACAAAAAGAACAAATTTGAATCAAAGGGCAGGCATGAAGGTCTGCCCTGATAAAATTACATGCCAATTCGATGCGCTCTTGCTGAAAAGAAAATCCCATTCGGTTTTTGTGCTGGCAAACGGGTAATTTCAGTGAGCGTGCTGGTGTCATAAACGGCAACATAATTTTCATCACGCAAAGCAATCCAAACTTGTTCGCCGCGAGGCGTAAATTCAAAATGCAACGCCGCTTTGCCCGCGCTAAACGTTTTTTCAATTTCGAGTTTGCTCGCATCAATGACTTGAATTTGTGAATTATCAGGCATCGCAAAATTGACCCAAATTTGTTTTCCATCTGGTCTTGCCATCACAAAAACAGGTTGCCCGAAAACGGGAATGGTTTTCACGAGTTGCCACGTTTTTTTATCAACGACTAACACTTCATGTCGTCCAACGGCTGGCACAAAAACATAATCACTTGTCATTGCCCAACCTTCAAAATGCGGCATTTTATAAACAGGCATCTGTTCATCATCTTTGCCGTAATTTTCTAAAACACGCTTTACGCCAAGTTCGGGATGCCACAAATCAAGCAATGCCAAACCTTTCTCACCAAATAAACCTGCAATGTAATAACGTCCATCTGATGAAATCAGTGCGTCATACGGTTGTTTGCCGATATTGGTGAATTTTTGAATTTGCGGTGATTTCGGATTTTTAGCATCAATGACCCAAATTTCGCCTGCATCAAATAAACTGACCACAAATTTTTGATTCGGCGCATCAACTAATCCGACGGTTTTTGATAATTTTCCAGTCGCATCACGCGCAGGAATGTCGGCAAGCAATTCGAGTGTTTCTGCTGAAAATAATTTCACGCTGGCAGGTTCATAATTTGAAACCCCAATGATTTTGCCGTCTTGAGAAATTGCACCGCCAATTGAATTTCCCCCTTGAATTATTCGTTTTTCGACCTCATCTAGTAATAAGTCGATTTTATTCAAGCCCCCGTCTCGACCGAAAACGTAAGCGAATCGTTCGTCACGCGAAAAAACCACTGAAGCGTGAGATAAATCGCCCAGTTCTTCAATGCGGGCAAGTTGGGAAGGTTTGGAAGTGTTGATAATCAGCGCAGAATTTGATTCGCGCTCAATAACTAAACCTAAATCGCCTGTTGCGCGTAAATCATCAGCAAAGGCATTTAAGGCGTAAAATAAAGAAAAGAAACAGATGAATTTTTTCATGAATTTGTCGATAAATTAAAAAGTAGTATTTATTCGCTATAATAGCGAAAAATGCAGATTAAAAGTAAAAAATGCTAGAATTTTCAGCACCTACCTAAACAACGATGGAGTATTGATTATGACAAACGCTTTGGCTTTGCCTGTAAATTTATCTATTGGAACGTTTGACGCTTACTTAAATGTTGTCCGTCAAATGCCGCAACTCACCAGCGAAGAAGAACATGAACTTGCTTTGCGTTATCACGAAGAAGGTGATTTAGAAGCCGCTCGCCAGTTGGTAATGACTAACTTGCGTTTTGTGGTTCATATTGCACGCGGTTACAGCGGTTACGGTTTATCGATGCCAGATTTAATTCAAGAAGGCAATGTCGGTTTAATGAAAGCCGTAAAACGGTTTGACCCTTTTATGGGCGTACGTTTGGTGTCATTTGCAGTGCATTGGATTAAAGCCGAAATTCACGAATATGTGATTAAAAATTGGAGCATTGTCAAAGTTGCAACGACAAAAGCGCAACGCAAATTATTTTTTAATCTTCGCAAAATGAAAAAAGATTTGAATTGGCTCACCCACGACGATGCACAATCGATTGCTGCTGATTTAAATGTGGATATTTCAGATGTTTATGAAATGGAAAAACGTTTGAGTGGTCATGATGCTTCGTTTGATATGTCAAATGATGAAAGTGATGACGACAATTACGCCGCGCCCGTGAATTATTTGCAATCTTATCATGCTGACCCAGCGGAATTATTGGAAGCCTCAGACTGGGAAGGGCGTGAACATGATTTACTTGTTGAAGCAATGAAATCGCTTGATGAACGCAGCATTGATATTTTGACCAGTCGCTGGCTGGTTGAGAAAAAAGCGACTTTGCAAGATTTAGCCGCAAAATATAATGTTTCAGCCGAGCGTATTCGCCAACTAGAACAAAACGCGATGAAGAAAATTCGTAACGCTTCAGTGTTTGTTGCGTAATTTTCACATTTTTTGAAACAGAAAAAACCGCCTTTCATGGCGGTTTTTTCGTTTTAGCGTTGTTGTAAATTTGACGATTCGATTAGAATGCGTGACTACAAAAATTTGCTTCTCTCCATTTTTGCGACGGCAACTTATGTTTGTTTTAGGCTCAATTGTTATGGCTGTTACCGATGCAGCAAATTTATCACTTTTGCACCATTTAATCTGACATTCAGAAACGAAAAAATGACTACTTTCATGACGACATTAAAGCCTACTCTGCTAATGCTAATAATGCTTTGTTTGCCTTTATTTGCAAAAGCTACGGATGCTTTAGAAATGAAAGTGAAATCGGCTTATGTTTATCACCTCATCAATTACATTGAATGGGCAAGGCTACCTAATGATGCTTTTCATATCTGCGTTTTGGAAGCTGATTCAATGGGGGTAATGTTACAAAAATTCATCAATCGGCAAGTGAAAAATTTACCACTCAAAATTAACGCTAAAGACATAGAAAATCTTGCTTCGTGCCAGGTGCTATTTATTGGACGTTCGGTGGCAAATTGGCATGAAATTGTGGCTAAATTGCGAAATAGCAACGTTTTAACTGTCAGTGATTGTGAACATTTCGCGCAAGGTGGCGGTATGGTGGGTTTTTATAGTCACGAAGGCAAAACCAAACTTGAACTCAATCCTTCGGCAATGCACGCAGCAAACTTAAAAATTAGTGCCAAGTTAATGGAAGTGGCGCGAATTGTGCCACCCTAATAGACTGGGAATTGCGATGACGTTGAAATTCAAAAAACTTCCGATTAAAACAAAATTGGTGCTGATTATTTTATGCACCAGTTTGTTTGCGTTAATACTTGAAGGGGCTGGATTTATTGTTTATGAACGAGTACGAATTCGACAAGATTTAAAACACGATATTGTCTCACTTGCTCGCGTTATTGCTAATCGAAGCACCGCTGCATTAGTTTTTAACGATAATCATGTTGCACTTGAAACTCTTGACACTCTAAAAATTAAACCCGCTATTACTGCCGCTTATATTTACGACGCGCAAGGCAATCTTTTTGCGCGTTATGAAAATGATAATGAACCGTCGTCCCCATTTCTTGCAATTACAGATACTATAGGATTAGTTGAAAATGGTTCTTTGTCCGTTAGCGAATCGGTGATTGATAATGGTGTCGAAGTAGGGAGAATTTTTATTCACGCTAGTTTGAAAGAATTAACATTGCTTTGGCAGGATTTTTTGCTTTATTCAGGGCTAATTATTTTTGTGACCACGCTGATTACTTGGGGTATTGCAGTGCGACTACGGCATGTCGTTTCTAAACCCATTGAAAATCTCATACAAGTTGTCAGAACCATTACGATTAACAAAGATTACAGTCTTCGTGCTGAAGCCGAAACAGAAGATGAGTTAGGCACACTGGCATTTGCTTTCAATGGAATGTTGCAAACGATTGAAGATAGAAAACGTGCTTTAATGCAAAGTTATAAACGCCTCGAAGCCAGTGAATGGCAACTCAAACAAATCAATGAGGATCTTGAAGCTCGCGTAAAAGAACGCACGTTGCGTTTAGCTGAAAGCAATCAGCAACTCAAAGAATTAGCCGCACAAGCCGCGCTTATAAAAGAAACTGCAGAAGAGGCAAATGCTGCAAAAAGTCAGTTTTTAGCAAACATGAGCCACGAAATTCGCACGCCGATGAATGCAATTTTAGGAATGCTTTATTTGGCTTTAAAAAATGATTTACCACCAAATTTGCATAATCACCTTTCCAAAGCACAAGGCGCGGCGCATTCACTTTTGGGTATTGTTAATGACATTTTAGATTTTTCTAAAATCGAAGCTGGCAAGCTGGAAATGGAAAGCGTGGAGTTTGGTTTAGACAGTGTGCTTGAACAACTCACCGATACCATTGCGTTTCAAGCCGCGCAGAAAGGTGTGGAGTTTTTAATTCGCTACGATGTGAACATTCCAGTCATTCTGATTGGCGACCCGCTACGTTTAAAACAAGTTCTGTTAAATTTGTGTTCAAACGCGCTGAAATTTACCGAACAAGGTGAAGTGGAACTCGCCTTTCGGCAATTGAGTTGCAATGAAAATACCGTGACGCTACAAATTTCTGTGCGTGATACAGGAATGGGAATTGAGCCTGAATTGCAAGCGCGTTTGTTTGAAGAAAAATTTATTCAAGCTGATCAATCCATGACACGCCGTTTTGGCGGCACAGGTTTAGGTTTGGCAATTAGCAAACATTTAGTTGATATGATGGGGGGGCGAATTTGGGTCGAAGATTCACAAATCGGCAAAGGCACCACGATTTGTTGCACGATGCGGTTGCAAGTTTCTCAAGAAGCAGAAGCACATCGTCGTGATTTAATGGCAAAAACAGGTTCCTTACTTAAAGGTGTGCGCGTTTTAATCGTCGATGACAACAAAGTATCGCGTGAAATTTTGTCTGGACTATTACGCTCGTTTCAATGTGATGTGACTAGCGTAGCAAGCGGTGACAATGCAATTCAATTGCTCGAAACAACACAAGAAAATCCCTTTGAATTAGTGCTAATGGATTGGCGAATGCCTATGATGAACGGCGATGAAACTACGCGCCACATTCATGCAAATCCTTTAATTGTTAAGCAACCTAAAATCGTAATGGTTACAGCATACGGACGTGAAGACGTGATACAACTTGCAAAACAATCAGACGTAAATGGTTTCTTGATTAAACCTGTTTCTCTATGTAGTCTGCTCGATACAATTCTCACTGTGTTAGGACACGCCCGAATTTTGGGTGAAACGAAAATTCAAGCGCATACGCAAATTGAACGCAAGTTTTCAGGCGCACGGATTTTGCTTGTTGAAGATAATGATATTAACCGCGAATTTGCTGGTGAATTATTGCGTTCCCTTGCAATTCAAGTTGATGAAGCCGCTAATGGACAAGAAGCAATCAATAAAGTTCAAGAAAACGCTTACGATTTGGTGTTAATGGACATTCAAATGCCTGTGCTGGATGGACTAGAAGCAACGCGACGCATTCGTGCATTAGCGAATTCACCTGAAACAGCAAGATTTTCTACCTTGCCAATTATCGCCATGACAGCACTCGCTAGATCAACAGACGCGCAAAACTGTGAAGATGCGGGCATGAATGCCCGTGTCATAAAACCCATTGATCCTGATTGTTTATTCGCTGCATTGGCAAAATGGTTGCCAGCTTCAAAACGGTCAATGAATAATTCAACAGTGGCTATGAACTTGGTAACACAAAATGAATTACCCGTAGAATTACTCGCGCTGGAAAGTTTGCAAGCACAAGAAGGTGTGCGTCGCATTGGTGGTAAAGTGGAAGCGTATCGCAAACAGCTCAAACGTTTCCGTGAACATTACCCCGATGTGGTGAAAGAATTACAGCACTTGCTTAACGAACAAGGTTATGTTGCTGCTGAAAATTATTGTCATGCACTCAAAGGCATAGCTGGAAATATCGGCGCGTTTGCTTTATTTAAAGAAATTGCCCGCATTGATAATTTACTCAAGCAAGAACAAAAGCCTAGTGAAAACGATTTTGAGCAATTACATAAATTATTTTCACAATTGATTGAAGATATTGATAGTTTAAGTATTAACGTGCTGCCTCAGGTTAAACACGAGCCACTTTCTTTGCCGCAATTACTTGAAAAAATTATCTTGTTAAAACAAGTCGTAGAAACCGATTTAGGCGCAGTTGAATCAATAATCACTGATTTACGCTCGGGCGTTGTTGGCACTGAATTTGAAAAGATCATGAGTGAAATTGCGATACAACTTGATATTTTTAACATTGATGAAGCACAAGCGTTACTCAGTCATTTGCAAATACAGCTCGAAAATTGCTTAGAATCTGATTTGAATCACTAAAGTAAAAACCGACTATGCAAACAAAAAAATGTTCTATTAAAACACGCCTGATTTTACTGATTTTTTTAACCAGTTTTGCGGTATTGCTGCTTGAAAATGTCGCTTTTATCGTTTATCAGCGAATGCAAATTAAAGAAACTGTTATTAACGATACGGGCGTTTTGCTGCGTGTTTTAGCGCATCATAGCGCACACGCTATTGTCGATAACAATAAACAAGAAATGCGCGATATTTTAAATTTGGCTCAAATTGATAAATCGATTGTGACCTCTGGCATTTATGACACGCAAGGTACACTCATTGCGCGTTATGACAGCGGACAAGAACGTGTATTTGAGTTTCCACCATTTGAACAATTACCCCGCACCGTGCAGTTAAACGATGACCATTTACTTCTGTCCGAACCTATTTTGCACGAAGGCACTTTGATTGGCACCCTGTTTTTACGCGCTAGTTTGGAAGAAATGAATCTGCGTTGGCGTAATTTTTTACTGTATCGAATACTCATGATTTTTATCGTTTCCAGCGTGACACTGCTAATTGTGTTTCGTTTGCAACGTCTTGTTTCACGTCCCATTGAACGGATAAATTCAATGATTCATGCGATTGTAGTGAATAAAAATTATCGAATGCGGGTGCCAATTGAACGCGATGATGAAATAGGAGCTTTGGCTCATGCTTTTAACATCATTTTAGAAGTCGTTGAAAAACGTGACGAAGAATTACATCGTTGCAACGAACGATTAGTCGGTTTTGAGCAAAAAATGGATTACCCCTCTAATTTACTTGCATTATCGAGTTTGCATATTGCGGATGGGATTGAGCATATTGGCGGAAATATAGAAGCCTATCGCAAACAATTACGCCGTTTTCGAGAACATTTTGCGAATGCTATTCAAGACTTAAAAAATATCGTGTTCAATGAAAAAGATACGTTATCGGCGGGTGTTTATTTGAATGCGTTAAAAGGTGTTTCGGGTAACATTGGTGCAATTTCATTGTTTCGTTATATTTCAAATCTTGCCAACGATTTGCGGGAAAATCGTCCGCTTGAGGAAAGCGATTTGAAACGCTTAGAAATGCTGTTGCAGGAGGTTTTTCGTGATATTGACAGTTTGCCGCTTGAAAAAGTCAGCGTATCTAATGTTGAAGAATGTCCGTTTTCTCCCGCTGCTTTATTAACAAAAACAGAGGAATTACAGGCAACGTTAGCGAATGATTTAGGGGAAAGCGAAAAACATTTAATACAATTATGTGAACTCGCAAGTGGTAGTGAATTTGAAACATTGACAGAAGCGATTGCGGTGCAACTCGACGAATTCAACATTGAACAAGCCAGTTTGCTACTCGACGATTTAAAACAACGCTTAACAGTTGCGAATTCTTAACATTTTGGTAAAAAAAACAATGACAATGCTTGAAATCACCCCAATAAAACCGCTCATTCTTATCGTCGATGATGTGAATGAAAATTTGCACACTTTGATGAACATCTTGCGTGATGATTACGCCATTATCGCCGCAACAAATGGTGAAAAAGCCTTAGAGCTTGCCGCACGGCAACCTGCACCTGATTTGATTTTGCTCGATGTCAAAATGCCAAATATGGACGGTTATGAAGTATTGCACCGTTTAAAAACGAATGAAGAAACTGCCGATATTCCAGTTATTTTTGTCACCGCGCTTTCTGAAACTACTGACGAAGAAAAAGGCTTAAAACTCGGCGTTGCTGATTACATTACCAAACCGATTAACACCAATTTGTTGAAATTGCGGGTTTTAACGCAACTCGAGTTACGTCGTTATCGTCGCAAACCTGAGCGTCCACTTGCACAACTTGGCACAAAACCGACTCTATTAGTTGTTGATGATGTGCCTGAAAATATCCATGGGTTAATTAGTGCCTTGCAAGACCAATATCACATTATTGTTGCCAATAATGGCATGAAAGCCTTGGAATTATTGAGAAGTAGTTCACCTGATTTGGTGTTACTTGACATTATCATGCCCGATTTAGATGGTTACGAAGTTTGTCGGCGCATGAAAGCTACCGTTGAAGGTAATCGTATTCCTGTCATTTTTATCAGCGTGGTTGATAGAGCCGTTGATAAAGTGCGCGGCTTTTCAATTGGTGCCGCCGATTACATTACAAAACCGTTTGATATTGACGAAGTCAAAGCGCGAATTCGTACCCATTTAGAACTCAGTCGGCTGGAACATTTCTTTGAACAAATTTTAGAACAACGTACTGCAGAAGTTGCGGAAAGCCGTGAAAAATACCGTATTTTGGCGGAGTATTCACCGAATTGGGAATACTGGTTGGGCGAAAATGGGCAGTATTTATACGTTTCACCCGCTTGCGAAGCGATTACAGGTCATAAACCAGAAGAATTTTTAGCCGATGGCGTGTTGATGGAACGGTTGATTTATCCTGAAGATTTGCACTTGTGGGAAATACACGCAAACAAAGTTAAAGAATCACATTGCAGTGATGCCCCTTTAAATTTTCGGTTGCGTGATAAAGAGGGCAATGAACATTGGATTGAACATATTTGCCGCCCTGTCATTAACGATGCTGACAAATTTCTAGGTTGGCGCGGTACCAATCGAGATATAACTGAATTCAAAAAAGCACAACAACAACTTGAAATTGCCGCTTACGTTTTTCAAAATGCCTCTGAAGGTATTGTGATTACAGATGAAAATAACAACATTTGCAGCGTCAATTTAGCGTTTTCAAAAGCGACAGGTTATAGCCCGCAAGAAGTGATTGGCAAAAATCCACGCATTTTGCAATCTGGGCAACATGAACGTGATTTTTATCAGAAATTGTGGACAAGTTTGCAAGAAAGCGGCAACTGGATTGGTGAGTTTTGTAATCGTCGTAAAGATGGTTCGCTTTATCCTTCGATTGCTTCAATTAGTGTGGTTCACGATAAAAGCACAAACAGTCATCATTATATTGCGGTTTTTTCTGATGCCACCGATGTGAAACATACTCAAAAACAACTTGATTTTTATCAGTATTACGACCCGCTAACCTCTCTGCCAAATCGCACGCTATTCACTAAATTACTTGAACAAGCGATGCAACAAGCTAAATACGATAAACAACAACTGGCATTGTTATCGATGGATTTAGATCATTTTAAAGCCATTAACGAAAGTTTTGGTACCGAATATGGTGATCAAGTATTAGTGGAAACTTGCCGTCGTTTAAAAAATATTTTGTCTAGCACAGACGTAATTTCGCGTTTTAATGGCGACGAATTTAATGTGTTTATTACTCAAATTAGTAATCCACAAATCGCACATCTAGCCGCCTATAACGTGATTGGCAATATGGCGCACCCCTTTCAATTAGGTGGAAAAGAAGCCTACATTGATATGTGTGTGGGTGTGGCGTTTTATCCTGACGATGGGGAAAGTTCTGAAGCGTTACAACGTTGTGCGGATACCGCCTTGCATCAAGCGAAAATGATGGGACGCGGCTCGCTTTGTTTCTTTTCGCAAGAAATGACTAAACAAGCCAAACATCGCATTAGTTTAGATGCCGATTTGCGGCACGCTTTAACGAAAGAAAATGAATTGCAACTTTTTTATCAACCGCAAGTCGATATAAAAAATCATAAATTAACAGGTTTAGAAGCCTTGATTCGCTGGAATCATCCTGAAAAAGGCATAATTTTTCCAAATGATTTTATCCCGCTAGCAGAAGAAAGCGGCTTGATTATCACGTTAGGCGAATGGGTGTTGCGTAAAGCCTGTCAACAAATTAAACATTGGCTTGCGAAAGGTTTTGATGTGCCATTACTTGCCGTGAATTTATCAGCAATGCAATTAAATCGCGGTAATTTGCTAGAAACGGTGCATCGTTCGTTGCATGATTACGAAATTTTACCTCACCGTTTAGAACTTGAAATTACCGAAAGTTCCGTAATGTCTGATTTGAGTGAAGCAGCGAAAATTTTGTCTGAACTGAAATCACTCGGTTTTAAATTATCGATTGATGATTTTGGTACGGGACATTCATCGTTGTCGTATTTACAGCGTTTGAATGTCGATAAACTTAAAATTGATTTGTCATTTATTCAAACGATGGAAGATAACGAAAATAATGCTTCGATTGTTCGTGCTGTTATCGCGTTAGGTCACAGTTTAGATTTAGAAGTGATTGCAGAAGGCGTAGAAGAAGAATCACAACTTGAAATTTTACGCGAATTGCATTGCGACCAAATTCAAGGTTATTTGATTAGCAAAGCTCTGCCAGCTGCTGAAATTGAAACATTTTTTTCTAAAACCATTCATGAACATTAAACTGATTTTAGAAAGCCTGCTTTTCGCCGCAGCGCAACCGCAAAGCGAAAAGCAGTTGCAACAACTTTTCCCCGATGACACGCAACCTGAAATTTCTGAAATTAAACAAGTCTTGCACGAATTAGCGGCAGATTATGAAACTCGCGCCTTAGAATTGAAAAAAGTAGCAAGTGGTTATCGATTTCAAATTCGCGCTGATTTCGCGCCTTTTTTACTCAAATTATTAGCTGAAAAACCCGCAAAATACTCCCGTGCGTTGCTCGAAACTTTAGCCATTATTGCTTATCGTCAACCTGTGACACGCGGTGATATTGAAGATATTCGTGGCGTGAGCGTGAGTTCAAACATTATGCAAACATTGCTCGAACGTGAATGGGTGCGTGTGGTAGGACAAAAAGAAGTTGCTGGTCGCCCGAATTTATACGCGACGACAGCGCAATTTTTGGATTATTTCAATTTGCAAACATTGAGCGATTTACCTGCGTTGCAAACGATTTCCGAATTGGATTTAAGTGTTGAGCCGAATGCAAAAACGGGCAATGACTAATAACCTAGTAATAAGCTAAACTATTCGCTCTTTGCATTGATAAAAAACGACTATGACGCACGCTCAAAAAATTATTTTAATCACAGGCGCAGCAGGCGGTTTGGGTTCAACCGCCGCGTTAACGCTAGCAAAATCAGGCACAACGGTGATTTTACTAGATAAAAATTTGCCTAAACTCGAACAGCTCTACGACAAAATTTTAGCGCAAGGTGGCACAGAACCGATTTTGTATCCGTTTGATTTAGCAGGCGCAAGCGAAAATGATTATCTCGAATTAGCCAGCCGCATCGATGAAAAATATGGGCGTTTAGACGGTTTGTTACATAGTGCAGTCGAATTCAGTGCATTTACGCCCCTGATTCAACACGGTACAAAGGAATGGGGACACACGCTTAATGTTAATTTAAACGCGCCCTTTTTACTCACGCGCGTTTTATTGCCCGTGTTGCAAAAAGCAGTTCATGCGTCGATTGTATTCACTTCGGATTCTTCAGCGCGAAATGCACCCGCTTACAGCGGCGCGTATGGTGTATCGAAAATCGCACTTGAAGGATTAGCAAACATTTTCGCGCAAGAATTAGAAGCTGCTGGCAAAATTCGCGTGAACACGTTAATCCCCTGCCCTGTTGATTCACCGCTTAGAAAACGTGCTTATCCTGCTGAAGATAAAACCCAATTACCAGCAATGGATACCCTTGCGCCAATTTATCATTATTTGTTTAGTGATGACAGCATCGGCGTGACAGGTCAAAAAATAGACGCTTCCACTTTTACAAATTAAAAAAACATCATGGCTGAAAAAGAAGAAATTACCCTGACCCGCGACGTAGAAATTGTCACCATTCCAGACGGGCATCTTGGCAAATTAAATGCGGGCGAAATTGTGACCTTGCATCAAGCGTTAGGCGACAATTTTACAGTGCTAACCTCTTACGGGCATTTAGTGCGAGTTGCAGGTAAAGATGCAGACGCGCTTGGCAAAGAAGCAACTCACAGTGCAACGCTGACAAGTGAAGATTCTTTGCAAGCCGTTGAACAAAATTGTTGGGCGGTAATGAAAACCGTGTATGACCCTGAAATTCCCGTGAATATCGTTGATTTAGGGCTAGTTTATGACTGTTTAATTACACCGCGCGAAGATAATCGCTTTCATGTTCATGTTATGATGACACTGACTGCGCCAGGTTGTGGCATGGGACCTGTGATTCAAGGAGACGTTGAAAAAGGCATTAAAACCTTGCCAAATGTGGCAAGTGTCAATGTCGAAATTGTTTTAGACCCGCCTTGGTCACGCGAAATGATGTCTGAAGTCGCGCAAGTACAATTAGGTTTATTTTAGAAAAGTAGTGAGAGGAACTTCATGATTAAAAAAATGTTTTCAGCGGCAATACTTGCCACGCTGGTTTCACCTGTTTTAGCGCAGGCAAATGATGATGCAGATACTCGTTGGTATCTTGCACCTTATGGTTCATTTGTGATGACCGACGATGACCGTCAAACAAGCGACGGTTGGGGCGGCGGTTTAGCGGTTGGTAAAATGTTAAACGAACATTTCAACGTAGAATTAAAAGGTTTTTACAATAATTTCGGCGGCAACAATGCTGGATTATTAGGAAATTCTAGCGATGTTGATATGGCAGGCGGCACGCTTGATTTGCAATACTATTTATTCCGCGACACGTTTTCACCTTATGCGGTCATCGGCGCAGGTGCGGCAAATACCAGCACAGGAAATGGCGACAGAGTCGGTTTTATTGGTGAAGCAGGTTTAGGTTTTACTTACGAAATTTGTGATCATTTATTGTTGCGTTCTGATGTTCGTTATCGT
>Ga0172367_10000405_pt1 | contig 66538 bp, 69 predicted proteins | sample Lak10m_FD_114542 | JGI IMG/M metagenome (GOLD analysis project Ga0172367, IMG submission 114542) | Freshwater microbial communities from Kabuno Bay, South-Kivu, Congo - kab_022012_10m | ecosystem: Environmental > Aquatic > Freshwater > Lake | place: Democratic Republic of the Congo: South-Kivu... | reverse complement strand
TGGTGGCCGGGGCCAGAATCGAACTGGCGACACGCGGATTTTCAATCCGCTGCTCTACCAACTGAGCTACCCGGCCCTTGTTGCGTGTACTTTGCAAATGTTGGTAAATGTTTGCAAGCCGCGCATTATAGCAAACTTCATCAAATATTTACAAAAATATTTGATGATTCATCATATTTATTGAAATTAAAGAGTGGCGTTTGTTGAAAGCAGAAGTGTGAAGCGACGAGCTCTCATGTAAAATCCATGCTTATGAAATTTAATATCAGCTTACCAGATCAAGTACTTAAAAGTGCGCTGCACGATAAAATTAACAAAAAAACCAAGCCGTTGGGCTCTTTAGGCGCACTCGAGGAGCTTGCACTGCAAATTGGCTTGATTCAGCAATCTTTGTCCCCGCAGTTGTCTTGTCCAACCATGCTCGTGTTTGCGGGTGATCACGGCATCGTGGCGTCCGGTGTGAGTCCTTATCCTCAAGCGGTCACGGCGCAGATGGTGTTGAATTTTTTGCAGGGCGGGGCGGCGATCAATGTTTTTTCGCGGCAGAATAATATGCGGTTGCGGGTGGTGGATGCCGGGGTGAATCATGATTTTTCTGCCCATCCCGACTTGATGCATGCCAAGATTGATTGGGGTACAAAAAATTTCTTACATGAACCTGCCATGTCATTGGCGCAATGTGAACAGGCCATGATGGCAGGTTTCGAGCTTGCTGAAAAAGAGGTTGCATCTGGCTGTAATGTATTTGGCTTTGGTGAGATGGGTATTGGTAATACTTCATCAGCCAGTTGTCTGATGAGTCTGTATTGTGATTTGCCGTTAGATGATTGTGTGGGGCGAGGCACTGGGCTGGATAATGCCGGCTTGGCTCAGAAAAAGGCAGTTCTAGAGCAGGCACTCGATCGCCATCAATTGAAACGGGAGAATCCATTGCAGGTGCTTGCAACGTTTGGCGGTTTTGAGATTGCCATGATGGCGGGCGCGATGCTAGGTGCCGCTGAGCAGAAGTCGGTATTGCTAATTGATGGTTTTATTGCCACGGCTGCACTTTTAGCCGCTTATAAGTTGCAACCTGAAATTCTGCAGTATTGTATATTTACCCATTGCTCCGGTGAAGCGGGTCATCGCAAACTGCTGCAATATCTGGGGGCAACGCCTTTGCTGGATATGGGCTTACGTCTGGGTGAAGGAACGGGAGCAGCTTTGGCATATCCATTAGTACAGGCGGCAGCAGGTTTTCTAAAAGAAATGGCTTCATTTGAAAGCGCTGGTGTGAGCTCTAGGGAAAATTAGCGATGCTGAATCTTTTTCGTAAGGAAAGACGATATTTCTTGTTGGCCGTGGGCTTTTTCACGCGTATTCCCGTGCCTGCTTTTCCTGATTTCCATACGGATGACCTTAACTTATCAGCCAAGTATTTCCCTCTTGTCGGTTTGTTCGTGGGGATGATAGCCGCCGGAGCTTTTACTCTCGCAAATAAATTCCTGCCAGGTAGTCTGGCGATCTTGCTGAGCATGGCGATGACTATTTATATCACTGGTGCATTTCATGAGGATGGTTTGGCAGATAGTGCGGATGGATTGGGTGGAGGTTGGGATAGAGAGCGAATACTCACTATCATGCAGGATTCAAGATTAGGCACTTATGGCGCGATTGCTTTATTTTTGATGTTGTTCGCTAAATTTCAGGTGTTGAACGAGCTACCTACCTATTTTCTGCCTTTTATTCTGGTGATCGGACATACCTTCAGCCGTTTGTGCGCGCTATATGTGATGGCAGACTTAAGCTATGTCAGAGTGGATGGTAAAGCTAAGCCGCTTGCAACAAAACTCAGCATAGGTGATTTAGTTTTTGCTACCTTATTCGGCATTCTGCCTATCCCGCTAATTTATCTGTATTTCTCACCGTTTATATTCAACCTCAAAGACTGGCTGGTGCTCGGTGGGTATTGTCTGTCGCCCGTAGCATTGGCTTGGTTCTGGTGGCGTAACAAGATCAAACACTGGCTCGGTGGTTATACAGGAGACTGTTTGGGAGCCATGCAGCAAATCACTGAGCTGGCGCTCTATTTTGGATTGCTTGCCTGGTACCAGCAGCTGTGAATCTGCATCTGATTAGACATACCTCACTCGATATTCCGTCTGGAATCTGCTATGGGCAGACTGATGTGGATGTGTCAGAAAATTTTGCAGTGGAAAGTGCCGCATTGAAGGCCAAGCTGGCTCATGTTGGTTTCGATGCGGTCTATTCGAGCCCTTTACAGCGCTGCAGCAAGTTGGCAAAAGCTTTGAACTTGGGCGAGATTAGCACAGATGCACGGTTAAAAGAACTGCATTTCGGCGACTGGGAGATGCAGGCTTGGGAGAGTATCCCACGCGATGTGTTTGATGTGTGGGCCAATGATTATGCAAATCTTGCGCCTCCAAATGGAGAGAGTTTTTCTCAGCTACATGCGCGTGCTGTCATGTTTTTAGAAGAAGTGGGCGGTCACTCACATGGTAAAAATGTTGCAGTAGTCACACATGGCGGCGTGATTCGTGCCGTGCTGGCGGAAGTCTTGAATATGCCGTTAAAGGGGCTGTTCAGAATGGTCATCGACCATGCAAGCGTCACACGGGTTTCGTTTGATGAGGCTGTCCCCAGAATCCATTTTGTAAATCGTTAATCTGGGAAAATTGGCTCGGCGATTATTGACTGCTCACTATGCTGATTTTTTGCCCCAAACATTCAACAATCTGGCCGGCACGTATTTTGGCTGTTTTACGCGACTCAATGACACCGTCAACCTCTACAATCCCGTCTGCCACCATCATTTTTCCTTGCCCGCCGCTGTTGGCGATGCCAGCAAGTTTTAGCAAATTACATAATTCGATGAATTCGCCTCTTAATTCAAATTGTACCGTGTCCATGTGTGTTTCCTTTAGCTAGGCGTTCTTGAGTGTAATTGGGAGCCCTGCCGCGATAAAACTGACTTTTTGCGCCAGTTTGGCTACCGCTTGGTTGAGTCTGCCTTGTTCATCCTGAAATTGACGGTTAATCTCGCCCAGCGGAACGATGCCCATGCCCACTTCGTTACTGACCAGAAGGATGGTTCCTTGCAGTTTGGGGAGCGTATCAAGTAGATTATTGCGCTCATTTTCCCAGCTCAGGTTTTCTGGGCGCTCGCAGTCTGGACATATGCATTGTGCAAGCCATAATGTGAGACAGTCTACAATGACACAGGCATCGTTTGTTGTATGGGTCAGCAACGTCTCAGCCAGGTTAAAAGGCTGCTCGATAGTTTTCCAGTGCACTGGCCGTCTGGCCTGATGGTGCGCTATCCGCTTGCCGAACTCCTGATCATACACTTGCGCGGTCGCTATGTAAGTAACGGGCAGGTTACTTGCCAAGGCCAGTGTTTCTGCAAAGGCACTTTTGCCAGAGCGTGCGCCACCGAGAATTAAGTGAATATTATTCATGACGGTTCATTTACCTGAACCCAAGTGTTTTCCATCACCATCCCAGCAAGGGGTTTTGCTTGCTTCCATCCTGTTTCAACCAGCATGGGTTCTTTGTAAAAAGTATTGACATGCCCCATGCATAATATCGCGATTGGCTTCGCATCTTCCGGAATATGCAGAAGAGCAGCTAATCTGGCAGGATCAAAAATCGATACCCAGCCCATTCCGAGTCCTTCAGCCCTAGCTGCCAGCCACATGTTCTGTATCGCACAGCTTGCAGAAGCAAGGTCCATTTCAGGCATGGTTCTACGGCCGAAAATATGGCCTTCACGTTTGTCACATAAAGTGGCCACCAGCAGTTCGCCACATTCCAGAATACCTTCGACTTTCAAGCGTAAGAACTCAGCCATGCGGGCCGTGTTTTCATATTCTCCAATTGCGCTTGCTGTTTTAATGCGCTCTTCATTAACCAAGCGATGTATGCTTTTGCGTATCTCGGTATCTGTGATGCGAATAAAGCGCCATGGTTGCATCAGACCTACGCTGGGTGCCTGATGGGCGGCCTGTAATATGCGCGTTAACATATCCGGTTCAATAGCCGTAGGTAAAAAGTGCCGCATGTCCCGGCGCTCGCCAATCACGCGGTAAATCGCAGCCAATTCAACATCAGAATAACGATGAATGTTCATTGTGCAGATGATCCTATGGCAGGCTGAGGATGTTGTTTGACAAAACTTATTGTGGCCAATCAATTATAAATCGATGCCGGGCTGCGCTTTGACTCCCGCACGCCATGCATGTTTAATATCCATGATTTCACTGACGGTATCTGCGGCGTCAATCAGTTCTTGAGAGGCAGCACGTCCTGTCACGATGACATGCTGCATCGATGGGCGTGCTGCGATGTCAGCGAGGACTTTTGCAGTGTCCAGATAGCCATAATTCATGGTGTAAGTAAGCTCATCCAATACCACTAAATCAATTGCAGGGTTCAGCAGCATTCCACGAGCAACTTCCCATCCTGCCTGCGCGGTTTGAATATCGCGCTGTAAATCTTGCGTATCCCAGGTAAAGCCCTCTCCGAGTACGTGCCACTCTACGTTGGGCTGGCGACTGAAGAATGCCTCTTCACCGGTATCGCTACGCCCTTTAATAAATTGTGCAACACCAACCTTCATATGGTAGCCGAGCGCGCGCGCCACCATGCCAAATGCGGATGAGCTTTTACCTTTGCCGTTGCCTGTGAGAACAACCAGTAAGCCTTTTTCTTGGTTAGCTTGTTCAATGGCGTTATCAATTAACTCTTTTTTACGTGCCATGCGTTCAGCATGGCGCGCTGCTTTATCTTCTATCATGGTAAATGCTCCAAAAAAACCGCGTTAGAATTTTTCTAACGCGGTCTGATTAATTACAGATAATGAGAAAGAATCATGCAGAAATATGCGATGAAGCTTGAGTAGTCGCATAAAATTTAGCAAAAACTTGAGCCGAAAACCAGAAACCAATCAGATACAGCGCATTAAAGCCCATGTAACTTGGTAAGTATTCCCAGCCATGTTGCATAGATTCAATCACGCCGTTGGCTGGGAAGCGCCCTGAAAATAAGTAGTAAGTCTGTGTGGAAATGACGAACGCCAAAAATGTTGCCATCGTGCCTGCAAGCGCATATTTCAATGTATTCAGAGGATTGCTTTGTTTGCTCAACCACAAACCAGCCAGCCACATCACAGCATAGGTTGGCAGCATGCCCCAATAGCCAGCAGTCAAACAAAATGCCTGAAAACTATCAATTGCGGCAGCACCAAAATCAATTGCGGTAGCCAATGCAACAAACAGGGCAAACCAGATTGCTTTTCTTAAATACAGGCCGCCAATCAAAAGTAATGCCAGGCTGGCATCAGGCAGCGATACATTAGTGAGCACGTGACTTCCGCGAGTGAGCAGCATTAAAAAGCAGATTGTGGCTGCAATCAATACTGGCTTGACATAAGATTGGCTGTAGGCCTGTTCCATTTTTTTCTCCATTACAAAGCTTGTTAGACGCTTGATTAAGCTAATGTTGCATCATAACATTTTTAGATATGCTAAATTACTCTGGTTGATAGCGAACATTAACAAATAAATTAGCCCTAGGTGTGTTATATGCTTCGCCACCAAAATCCAAGCCTAGTACATATTTTTTATCTAAAATATTATTTGCCCGGGCTTGAATAGACCAATCTTTAGAAAATTTATAATTTGCTGTTGCATTCAATAATGCATAACCACTCATTTTTATAGTATTGCTTGCGTTGTTGTAGCGTACAGAAGATGCAATGGTTTCAGCTCCAAAACGCCAATCACCAAGTGTGTAGCTGACATTTGCACTCGCATGACGGTTTGCTCGGCGTACCAGTAGCTTGTCAGTTTTATCGTCACGGGGTGATTGAATGTCAATGCTGCCGCCAACTTTGAAATTATCAAAATATTGATGGGCATTGAAGCTCACGCCTTTGATAGTGGCTTGATTAATATTAATAGGCATCCCAGCTGGTAGGCCGTTATAACTAATCAAATCTTCAATACGATTACGGAAAGCAGTGATTGAGGCGCTGGTGTCAATGCTCTGGTACCGCACACTTGCTTCAACATTTTTTGACTTTTCAGGGTTAAGATTGGGGTTCCCAGAATATGAGTAGCCAAAACCGTAATCAGTAAATGGCCAGTATAAATCATTGAATGTAGGCGCCTTAAAAGCAGTTCCGTAACTTGCCGTGACACGCCAGTTATGATCAATTCTGTAGCCGTATCCAAGGCTACCCGTGTTATGACCACCAAACTGTGAGTTGCTATCGTGTCGTGTGCTTAGTTGTAGTGAATGTGCTTTGTCATTTAATAAATAGCTCGCGACAAAGCCATCATTATCGCGTTCATTTTCTGTGTAGTTTGTCGCGTTAGACTTTACTTTTTGGAATAGACCATCATACATCAAAGTCAGCACGCCTACCGGCAATTTAAAATCATTCTGCCAGCTGAGTTGAAATTGTCTGGTTTTGAAAAAATCGCCACCTTGTACACTGAATTGGTCAAAAGTGCGACTTTCATCCGAGCCTTCGCCGATACGCACTTTGGACAGCCAATAATTGGTAAACTGATTATTGCTAAATACGGAAAAACTGTATTGTTTCGAATCTGAGCGGCTATCAAAATTTGACAAATTATAAGGGTTATCAAAATGCACGCGACCGTCACTGTGTAAAAACTGAAATCCAAGCTCATGACCGCTTTCAATTTGATGTGTCACGTTGCCAGAAAACGATAAATTACGATAAGCATCTTTATCGTTGTAATCTTTATTTTCTGTATCGATAGCAGAAAAGCTATTGGTGTCCAGGCTTGAGGCGCTTAATGCAAAGCGCGTGTCGTTAATGCTCCCACTTACGCCTGCGTCTGCACGTGCAGTGCTGTAAGAACCGTAGCCGAAATTAGCGTTGAATTTAATGTCGCCAGAACCTTTTTTAGTAAAGATTTGAATGACCCCGCCAATAGCATCCTGTCCATAAAGGCTTGAAGCTGGCCCCCGTAGAATCTCAACTTTGTCTATTTGACTTACGGGTAGATTTTCAAAGGCAGTTGAACCTAACGTGGCAGAATCTACACGTAAACCATCAATTAACACGATAACATGTCCAGAATTAGTGCCGCGCATGAAAATGCTGGAGATTGTACCTGCACCGCCACTGCTCGTAATTTCAATGCCTGGCTGACGAGCTAATAATTCAACTAGTGTAGATTGTCCTGTACGTTGAATTTCCTCTGCATCAATAATACTCACATCTGCAATTGCAGCTTCACCTGTTTGTGGCATGCGTGAAGCTGTGACAATAATGCCTTCCAGGTTAATGTTTTCAGCAGCAAAAATAGGTGTTGTAAATGCCAAACCAATGAGGCTGGCGATAGTGGTTCTTTTCATTATATTTTCCCTGATATACACGCGACCCCGCGTGCAGATTCATAAAACTAGGGAATACAAGGAGTGAAAAGCAAAATAAAAGTAAACGCTCACCTGTGTAGCGTAGCTTTTAATAACCGTCACCCCGCGGTATTCTCTAGCGCGCCTTAACATAAGGCTGAAGTTGCGAGGCCGGTCTCCGGGCTTGTGAATGATGGATGAGTTAAATCCTGATGTTTTGCACCTTCCCAAGTGATCTTTTTTGCAAAGATCTTAGCTCAGTGGTATGTCGCAAAACTCGCATCACTTACCGTTGCGGGGGCAGCATAGGCATTGTTGACTTTAAGTAATTAAAAACATCAACGCACCTATTTCCCAGTTTCACCTCGTTTGCAGAAAACAAACTCGGCACCTGACAACAGCTTGGATTATACCGTTTAAATTTTCACTGGTGATAGTAAATTATGAAACGATGTTTCATAACGTATTGTAATACTTTGAAAAATGATTGTTACCTATTGACTATAATCAATTTTTTAAATTATAGTGACTGCATGGATGCAGACTTAAAAGTGTTAGAAGATAAATTGTCACAATTAATCTCATTGTGCGGTGAATTGCGCGATGAAAATGTGCAGTTGCGCCTGGATTTAAATACGATGGAGTCTGACACTGCATTGCTGAAAGCCAATATGGCAAAAGCAAGTGAGCGGATCGAGGCGTTGATGCAAAGCTTGCCTTAGGCTCTGCTATTCATCAAATTTGAGTATAAAAAATGAGCGAAATTAAAGGCGTAGATGTCAATATCATGGGACGTGACTTTACTGTGTCATGTACGGAAGAGGAGCGTCCTGGCCTGATTAACGCAGTTAACTATCTTGATAAAAAAATGCGTGATATACGTGATAGTGGCAAGGTGATTGGCGTTGAGCGTATTGCTATTATGGCAGCATTGAACTTATCACATGAATTGCTGAACAGTAAAAGTGGTAATGTAGATGTGGGTGATATCAAGCGCAGAATCTCGCTCATGCAAGATCAAATTGATCAAGCCTGTGCAAAAAAATAAATATTTTAAAGTGGTAAGAAGTATTGCTGGAATTAGAGTAGAATTATTTCAATGGTTTTATCGTTAAGGTAAAGCGTCTGGTTTTAAAGTTTGTTCTCTGCGGTATGGTTTAGGCTAATAATTCCTTGAACTAGTCTATAGCATCGGTTTTAGTCATTCGAGTTGTTGTGCGCGCGCCCCTTACCCTTCTTGGGTTGTGAGTTCTTTAGGGAGCTCTTGCGGGTGTACCTAATGCACTCTAGGCTGTTACCACTTGAGCCTTTTTGGTTCAGGATGCTGGCCTAGGCTATATGCGTGGAGAACTCCTCATGTTTAACATGCTGTTTTCCTGGCATTTCCAATCTGTTGATCAATACGACTTCATGAGTGATCAGGTTGATTCCCGTCAAAAATTTCTTTTTGGGCGCAGTACCATTCCCAATGTGCATCGTGACTTTCATGAGTGGCACCTGGGGCGACCAAGGTATGCAGTCTGGGCAATTGATGCCGATTTTCCTGAGATTCGCAGGCCGCTTGCTGCGGCCAAAGTGCATCTTGAAGAGTTCATGCTAGAGGCGTATTGCCGTCAACCTCATATTACCTTGAGTACCTGTGGTTTTTTAAGTGACAATCCTGGCAAGCCAGATGACTTCGATTTAGTCCGCTTTGTAGCCCAAGTATCTGCGCTAAGACAATTGAATTTAAGGCCATTTGAAATTCAGCTTGCCTCGCTATCGAGTTTCTCTTTAGCTCCTTTTTTCCATGTGACAGACGCTGATGATTATTTGTCCAAATTGCATCACTGTCTTCGTGCGAATGTCTGCAAACACGATGATGTTGAGTACATACCACATGTGACTGTTGGGCTATATTCTGCTATCTGGCCTGCTGATGTTGTAATCAATCGTATGGAGAGTTTCTTATCGATTGAGTCTCCAAAACTTTTGGTAAATACTATCAGTTTGATGACGTATCAAACTTCGAAATTAGGTGGGGCATTAACGACTGTAGCGAACTATCATCTTGAGGATGGCCGGGTTGAGTGGTTTGAAACGATGCCCTTTAAGTGCTAACGTAATGTATAAACGTATTGTATTAACAGTAGCTTATCTGAGCTCGTGATATTTCAAATCACCCAAGCTTACAATTTCCAGGCACTTTTCATGACAGGCTTCCAATATCACTGGTGGAGCGAAGCCGGCTTCGGATGCTTCTAGCCAGCGACTTGCACATAAACACCAGCGATCGCCTGGTATGAGGCCTTCAAAATCATATTCTGGGCGGGGCGTGCTTAGATCATTGCCGCGCGAGATTGAAAAGGCCAAAAACTCCTCTGTCACCTGAGCACATACAGTGTGGCTTCCTCGGTCATTCACCCCTATTTCGCAGCAGCCGTTGCGGGTGAAGCCAGTCATGGGGTCCAGGCTGCACACTTGCAATGCCGTGCCTAGTACATTCTTTTCCAGAGTTTTTGCCATGATTTTTCTTTAATAAATTCAGTATTGATAATTTCTTTATAGATTATCATAGGTAATCATTTTTGACAGGAAAAGGCGTATGCGTTATTGGCTAATGAAGTCTGAACCGGCGGATGTTTCTATCGATGATTTGGCCGGTTTCCCAAATCAGTCCGTAGACTGGTATGGCGTGCGTAATTATCAGGCCAGGAATTTTATGCGGGATCAGATGCAGGTGGGTGATGGTGTATTGTTCTATCACTCCAATTGCGACGCGCCCGGAATCGTGGGAATCGCAGAGGTAAGTACGCTTGCTTACCCAGATCGGTTGCAATTTATAGAAGGGCATAAATATTATGACCCAAAATCAACACCCGAAACACCTCGCTGGTTTAATGTGGATGTGAGATTGGTGCGTAAAACCCGCTTGCTCAGCTTAAAAGAGCTACGCGATTATCCTGAGCTGGCTAATATGCGTATTTTGCAGAAGGGTAATCGGCTATCTATTACACATGTTGACCCACGAGAATGGGCTTTTATCTTGGAGAAGTTGAAATAACAAAACCCCGCGATTGCGGGGTTTTGTTTAAGAGTGATTGCTATATGACAACTAAGTTACAAAGGCTTGTCCAGACTGCCCACTGATTTTGGATAAGTCACGACGCCCCAAGGCATTTTCTTATCTTCGATCTGTTTGGTGACTTCCATTTTTTCAGCATCAATTACTAAAACGGCGTCTGATTTACCGCAAGCCAGCAAAATTTCTTTATCGTCTGGCGTAAAGCTAAAGTGCCAGCAACGGTTACCTGTTCCCACCTCTTTCACTTTAGCAAAAGTTTTGGCATCATAAACTTCTAACGTCTTGGCTTTGTTTGCAGCGACATAGATACGTTCACCTTTGCGGTCATATGTAATGCCGTAGGGCGTTGAGCCAGTATCTACTGTACGCAACACTTTGAAATTCTTATCGAGCACCATGAATTTGTTGCCGTATTCAAGTGTAACGACATAGGTTTTGCCGTCAGGAGATACTTTCACTCCACGCGGGCGATCGCCATATTCATGTGTTTTGATGGTTTTAAGTAGTTTTCCCGTTTTCATGTTGTGAACAGTGACTGTATTATCGGCCTCATTGGTAATGACCAGTTGCTTGCCGTCTTTGCTGAACTCAATCCCTTCGGTTTCCGGGCCGCCAACGATTTCGCGTACTTTTTTACCCAGTTTCAAATCAATGATACCAATGCGTGCTGGCTCTTCATCGTCATCCTCGGCTTCTTTTGCTGCTTTGAGGGCTTCTGCAGAACCAGGTGCTGGAGGAGGTCCGCCTTTTGCGCTGGGCTCATAAGAAACGAATGCAAAGTTGCCACGTACTCTTACAAATTCAGGATTTTGACCAACTGGGATCTGTTTGATCACTTGATTGGTTGCAATGTCGATTACGGAGATGCTGCCGTTCTCACGTGTGGCGACAATCAGCAGTTTGCCATCTTCAGACACCGCTAGACCGCGCGGGCCTTCGCCTTTGACGTCAATACTTCCGGTAGTGGCTAAGGTGTTGAGGTCGATAATGGAAACACCGCCGTCTTGATTTGAAACATAAGCTTTACCGCGATCTGCCGCGTTTACGGTAGCGCTTAATGCCAGGCTGACTGCAAGCGTGACTGCCAAATGCTTTAACTTCATCTTTAATCTCCGTTTGTGAACTTATATATTTTGTTATCACTATTACTGTAGGCTTAGGCACACTTCATCATATTAGGTTCAATGATGGGGTGTAGTCCGGCGTTCAGTAAGCATCCCTAAAATCTCATGCAAGAATTATGCTGATAAATTTTCGGAAACATGGAATAGGTGCCCGAGCGGACGAATTGCTTTGTTGCGGCGGCACTTGGAATCTCGCTGTATGCCGCATACCCCCTCGGCCCTTGGTTCCATGCGCCTCGCACTTCATTCCGCACGCTCACTTAATTTCCACGTTTCCTTTCTTAATTAAAACAGATTGTTGCTAATCTTCTGTATGCATTGTGGCTGAATACAGCCACCAAATTGGCTGTATAAACCCAATTTAACCTAAAAACAGTTTATAAGCCGGGTTTTCAGTTTCATCCCAATACGGGTAGCCGAGTTTGCTGAGGAATACCTCGAAATCAGCAGCATCTTCAGGGGGTACCTGCATGCCCACTAAAACGCGGCCGAAATCTGCACCATGATTGCGGTAATGGAATAGACTGATATTCCAGTCGTGTCCCATGGTGTCCAGAAACTTCATTAGAGCTCCCGGCTTTTCAGGGAACTCGAACCTGAACACCTTTTCATTCTTAGCCTGTGGCGCATGGCCACCTACTAAATGACGTAAATGCAATTTGGCGACTTCGTTATCCGTCAGGTCTATGGATGGCAGCCCCTGTTTCTCCAGTGCGCTGACCAGCTTTTCTGATTCGGCGGGGTCGTTGATTGCGATGCCAACAAAGATATGCGCATTGTTTGGGTCTGAATACCGATAGTTAAATTCCGTGATATTGCGGTCACCCAGCAGGCGGCAGAATGCCTTGAACGCACCCGGCTTTTCGGGGATGGTAACCGCCAGTACGGCTTCGCGCTTTTCACCAATCTCGGCACGCTCTGCAATGAAGCGCAGGCGGTCAAAGTTCATGTTGGCGCCAGAGGCGATGCCAATCAGTGTCTTGTCGTGCAGTTTTTCACGTTTTGCATAGGCTTTTAACCCGGCAACAGCCAGCGCCCCGGCTGGCTCCAAGATGCTGCGAGTGTCTTCAAAAACGTCTTTAATCGCAGCACAGATAGCATCGTTATCCACGATGATCATTTCATCGACGTATTTCTGGCATAGGTCGAAGGTATGTTCACCAACCTGTTTTACTGCAGCGCCGTCTGCAAACAGCCCCACTTGCTCCAGCATGACGCGCTCGCCTTTTTTGAGTGACTCCGTCATGGCTTCCGCATCTTTTGCTTCTACACCGATGATTCTGATCTCGGGGCGTAACGCCTTGATGTAGGCAGCAATCCCCGCGATGAGTCCGCCACCGCCAACGCAGCAGAAGATTGCATGAATCGGTGATTTGTATTCTTCCAGAATCTCTTTGGCGATTGTGCCTTGCCCAGCAATCACGTCAGGGTCGTCATATGGATGAACGAAAGTCAGGCCTTCGGTTTTTTCCAGTTCAAGTGCGTGCGTGTAAGCATCTGAGTAACTGTCGCCGAATAGTACGACTTCTGCACCACGCGCTTTAACGGCATTGATCTTGATTTGCGGTGTGGTTGTCGGCATCACAATCACTGCGCGGCATTTCAGTTTTTGTGCACTCAATGCGACACCTTGCGCATGGTTGCCCGCCGAAGCGGCAATCACGCCCTTGGCCAAGGCTTCCGCCGGCAGATTTGCCATTTTGTTATAGGCGCCGCGTAATTTGAATGAGAACACAGGCTGCATATCTTCACGTTTTAACAACACTTTGTTTTGAATGCGTTTGGATAAATTGTTTTGCAGTTCTAATGGCGTGATTCTTGCCACGTCGTAAACGCGTGAATGTTCGATTTTTTCGCGGTAATTGATGTTTGAATTTATAGTCATGCGTTATTTTTAATTAACTCTCGGCAGTGTATAGTATTAGATTATTCTAAAACCCGTATTATAAAGAATTTGCAAGGAATTAACTCAAAATGGCATATACACAAGACGAATTAAAGCAACAGGTCGCAAAAGCAGCGGTTGAATACGTCAAAGGCGGCATCATTGGTGTGGGTACAGGCTCTACCGCCAACTTTTTTATCGAAGAACTGGCAAAAGTAAAACACAAGATTGACGGTGCTGTAGCCAGTTCAGAAGCTACTGCAGCACGTTTGCGTGGTCACGGTATTGAAGTGTTTGACCTTAACAGTGTTGATAGTCTGGATATCTATGTGGATGGTGCCGATGAGATTACCGAACATATGCATATGCTGAAGGGCGGCGGCGGGGCATTGACCCGTGAGAAAATCGTGGCTGCCGTGGCTAAACAGTTCATTTGTATCTGCGATGCAAGTAAATATGTGCCAGTATTGGGCAAGTTCCCACTACCAGTTGAAGTGTTGCCAATGGCAAAAAGCCATGTTGCGCGCGAACTGGTGAAACTGGGCGGTCAGCCGAAACTACGTGATTTTACGACAGATAACGGCAATGTGATTCTGGATGTGCATGGCCTGACCATTACTGACCCGGTTGCGATGGAGGCAAAAATCAACCAGATCGTTGGTGTGGTGACTAATGGCCTGTTTGCTGCTCGCCCAGCTAACGTTTTATTGTTGGCTACGCCAGAAGGCGTGAAAACTTACAAGAAATAAACTTATTTTTTGTAATAATTTTGTCATATTAAGTCGCTAGTATAAGCTTTGAATAAAACCGGAAAATAATATGCAATCTGAACATACCTTTAAGCAATATGATGCCGAATTAGAAGCAGTTCGTGGAAAAGTGCTTGAAATGGGCGGCTTGGTTGAACAGCAAATTGTGCAGGCACTTGAAGCACTCGTAAAGCTTGACATCAACCTTGCAAATGAAGTCATGGCGAATGATCAACGAGTCAATGCACTGGAAGTGCAGATTGACGAGGACTGTAGCCATATTATCGCCCGTCGTCAGCCTGCCGCCGGCGATTTGCGTATGGTGATGATGATGGTAAAAACCATCACTGACCTGGAGCGCATTGGGGATGAAGCGACTAAAATCGCGCGTACCGCACAAAAGATCTTTGAAGCAGATCGTATGTATAAGCCGCGCTTCAACGAAATCAAGGCTATGGTAGCTCTGGTACGCGATATGTTGCGCACGGCGCTGGATAGTTTTGCCCGTTTGGATGTGAGCAAGACGGTCGAAGTGGCGAGGCAGGATGAGCAGGTTGATGAGCAATTCCGTGCTGCGATGCGTCAGTTGATCACTTTCATGCTGGAAGATCCGCGTACGATTTCGATGTCACTGGAAGTGCTGTTTGTGGCAAAAGCGATTGAGCGTATTGGTGATCATGCCAAAAACATCTCAGAATATGTGGTGTATATGGTCAAAGGTAAGGATGTGCGCCACAGCAGCTTACAAGAGATGGAGCGAGAAACTTTGCAGTCGTCTTAAGTGTTAAGTGGGCTTTATAAATAAAAAAGCGCCGTAAAGGCGCTTTTTTATTTATGCTTTGTGAGGCTAATTATTGGGAGGTACATAGCCGCTTGCGGTATCTGCGCCACTGCCAAAAAAGTATTTTTCAGTTTGTTCTGCCAGGTATTTACGTGCAGAGGGATCTGCCAAACTCAGGCGATTTTCGTTAACGAGCATGGTTTGCTGTTTAAGCCAGGTTGCCCATGCCTCTTTTGAAACGTTCATGTAAATACGCTTGCCGAGTTCTCCTGGGTAAGGAGGAAAGTCCATGCCTTCGGCTTCTTTGCCTAATTTGATACAGTTGACTGTGCGTGCCATTGTGTCCCTTTGTTCTTTGTTATGCAGAGTTTAATCTGCGAGTGAATACCTAAAACATTATGATAGCGCATGTTAAAATCTGCGTATTAAAAAATTACCATTAGAACGCCAGCTTACTCATTGTTACCGTCAATTATTTAGAAAGTCCTATGATGCAACACTCTCAAAATGAATCAAAAAATGGGGCGCAACATCCACCTTCAAAGCACATTGCCACCAGCCCATTCAAGGGAAAAACAGGCATTCGCCGCCTCATTAATGCTTTTGGTTATTCGTTGGAAGGATTCAAGGCAGCTTTTGTTCATGAGGACGCCTTCAGACAAGAGGTATTTCTGGCGATGGTGCTGATTCCATTGGCGATTTATTTGGGTAACAGTTCAGTTGAGCAGATTTTGATGATTGCGAGTGTGCTCCTTGTGTTAATCGTTGAACTGTTGAATTCTGCAATTGAGGCAGCGGTTGACCATACCTCTACCGAGCACCATGCGCTCGCGAAGCAGGCTAAAGATATTGGCAGTGCTGCTGTATTTATCGCTCTGGCGATTGTGGCGGTGGTTTGGGGCTTTATTCTGTTTGCTTGAATTTGATTGCGGAGTACTGCCATCCCCGCAATCAGTTGTTGATGGCGCTAGAAATCTGTGCGTATGCCAAACAGCAAAGCTCTTTCACCTTGCGGTGCGCGATCTTTCAGGAATGATGCGTGTTCGCGGATTTCCTGGTTGAGTAAGTTGCTGGCTTTGGCAAATGTCTCTATATTAAGTTTGGTAGGCAGCTTATAGCTGACCAATGCACTTAGATCAGTATAGCCATCCGTAGTCAGCTCATTTCGTGCAGCACGGCTTTGCTTAAAGGCATGCAATACATCTAATCTGGCACCTAAACTGTTCTTTTGATAGTGCAGGCCTGCGCCAAGACGCAGAGGTGTAATGCGTGGCAGCGCGTCATGATTGTCACGGTTGGTTGCGTGAACATAGTCACCGGTCAGTTTTAAATCCAGAGCATCCGTCAGGCTGAATCTGCCTTCAGCTTCTATACCCTTAAAAGTGGCAGCAAAGGCCTTGAACTGTGCGATAGGTAAGCCAGATACTGGGTCTAGGTTACCTGTATCCAGCAATCCAAGAAAACTGCTAAAACGGGTGTAGTAAGCACCTATGCTAAAAGCGCTTCTGCCATCTTTCCAACGAATTTGGGCATCGATGCCGTTAGAGCGCTCCTTGTCGAAATTCTTATTGCCCATTTCATACTGTGCCGTGGCCAGATGTGCGCCATTGGCATAAAGTTCAAAATAGCTGGGGGCTCGTTCATTGTGAGACATATTGGTGGCCAATGACCAGTTGGGATTGAAAGTATATATGCCGCCAATCGCGTAGCTGTTTGGATTGAAGCTATTGCTTATGGCAGGGCCAAATTTCACGTCAGCCCCTGAATCAACCGAGATGTGTTCTGTGCGGCCGCCAAAACTCAGTTTTACTTTCTCCAGAGGTAACTCTTCATAAAAATACAAGGCTTGCGATTGCGTGCTAACACTGGGGACAAAGGCTTCGTCACCCAGTGCTTCAAAGTTGGTGTTCTGAAATTGAACGCCTAGCACACCGCTTGCATTGCCAATTTTGGCATGCCCGACTTCAAAACTGCCCTCAAGTCCTCTGTTTTTAAAAGTAGTGCCAACCGTGCCATCCTCGATTTCCTGATGATGGTAATCAGTATGGGCAAGGCGTACTTTGATGCGGTTAATCAAAGTGTCCAATTCGCTGAATTCCGAGGCGATATCCCAGCGGTTACTTTTCATGTCTGCACGCACGGCTTCTTCGGCGACTGTGCCATAGTTGTTTCTGAAGCCGGAATATGATGCACCCAGGTAACCATTGTCAAAGGTGAGGCTTGCGCCGAATGCTCCGCCATCACTATTTGCATTGCTATTGATCAACTTGCCTTTATTTTCACGTGCAGTGCCGTCAGCTTTGTTTTTCCTGCTTGAGACTGCGTAACCAGGAATGTCCAGATCGCTGGTTTTTCTGGTATAGGCATCTGCGTGAATGGCAAATTTCCGATTGCCTATGTCTATGACACCAGCCAGATTGTTTTGGCTGTCAGCACCGCCAATCCGAGCTTCTGCTCTTCCAGTAATGCCTTCCAGTTTTTCTGTTGGAATCCGGTGGTCGATTGCATTGACCACGCCGCCAACGGCGCTGCCACCGTACAGGAAAGCGGCGGGACCACGTATTACGTCGATTTGCTCGATGACCAGCGGGTCAATTGTGACCGCATGATCAAAGCTTAAGCTGGACGCATCGATAACGCCTACGCCATTTTGCATGATGCGAACACGTTCAGCATCCAAGCCTCGAATCACTGGGCGTGAAGCGTTTGGGCCATAGTGCGTAGCTGCAACGCCAGGTATGCCATTGAGAGTGTCGCCAATGGTACCTTCACGCTTAAGTGATAATTCTCGCCCATTCAATATGGAAACTGGCACAACAAGCTCATCTGAGCTGACACCGAGAGGATTGCCTGTAACGGCTACAGCAGGTAAATCAATCGAGGCATCTGTTTCTGCGGCGATGGAATTATGCGCAAATAGGGCAGCCAGTGCGATTAAAACTGGTTTTAACGCGAATGCGTTCAGCATTTGCGGGGTTGATTTGTCCTTCATGTGAGTGACCTCAAAAAAATAAAAGCAAATAATCGGCAGATTAATTTAAAATTTGCCGGAGACTGAAATTTAGATGCTTGTTTTTTGAGGTGGTGCGCGGGCAGTATAGGCTGTGGCTAGGTAAGATTGAAAGTCAGCATAATGACCAATAGTCGCTGATAGAGCAGATCCCATCTCTGGGATATCAAAGCCGGATAATTGCAGTCCATTAGCTACTTTCGCGTAGCTGATACATTGCTCACATTGTTCAGTCGTTGTATTTTTGTCTTGCTGGCTATGTTTTGTCGCATCGACTACGTGGTTGATTTCATGTGTGGCAACGCCTATTTGCGTGAAGGCAAATAAGAGAATAAGTGCTAAATGAATAACAATACGCTGCAACATGGCGAGGATTTTAACAGACTTTTTATTGACATCAATGTGATGCTGGTTGAAACAAAAATGGCCGCTTAAGCGACCATTTTAATTTCCAGGGCTTGTTGCTATTAAGCGAAGTTGGCTGAAGCAAAATCCCAGTTAGCTAATGAAGCCAAGAATACTTCCACGAATTTGGCGCGTGCATTGCGGTAGTCGATGTAGTAGGCATGCTCCCAAACGTCGATAGTGAGCAGCGCTTTGTCGCCAGTGGTTAGCGGTGTGCCAGCTGGGCCCATGTTCACGATGTCTACTGAACCGTCAGCTTTTCTAACCAGCCATGTCCAGCCAGAGCCGAAGTTGCCAACAGCTGAAGCCTGAAACGCTTTTTTGAACTCGTCGAATGAGCCCCATTTTGCGTTGATTGCATCAGCCAGCGCGCCGGCAGGTGCGCCACCGCCGTTTGGTTTCATGCAGTTCCAGAAGAAGGTGTGATTCCATACCTGGGCTGAGTTGTTGTAAACGCCGCCAGAGGATTTTTTAACGATTTCTTCGAGGCTTGAATTCTCAAACTCGGTACCCTTGATCAGGTTGTTCAAGTTTGTAACGTAGGTTTGGTGGTGTTTGCCGTAGTGATATTCAAAAGTTTCTTCTGAAATGTGCGGTACAAGTGCGTTTTTAGCATAAGGTAATGCTGGTAATTGATGTTCCATGATGATTCCTTTATCGGTAAAAGTTCTACATATGCTATTTTGCCATAAAATCATACTAATTTAGTAGGGTATTGGGGGCAATTGTTTATTTTTTCTTGGCTCTAGGGTGTGCGTTATCGTAAATTTTTGCCAGGTGCTGAAAATCCAGATGCGTGTACACCTGAGTGGTGCTGATGTTGGCATGACCGAGCATCTCCTGCACTGCACGCAGATCACCGCTGGATTGCAGAACGTGGGTGGCAAAGCTATGGCGCAGCATGTGCGGGTGAACGTTGGTGTTTATCCCTTGCTTGATGGACCATGTTTTCATGCGATATTGCACGGCGCGAGGTGTGATTCTTCGCCCATGCTGGGTGATGAACAGGGCGTTAGGACTCTTGTCGTGTATCTGGATGAGTGCGCGTTGTTTGATCCACTCCTGGATCGCGTTTGCAGCGTGGCTGCCTAGTGGCACGATGCGCGTTTTGTTTCCCTTACCTGTGACGGTGACGGTGCCTTCAGAGAAATCCAGCATATCGATATCCAGATTGACCAGCTCGCTCAAACGTAAGCCGGAAGAATAAAATAATTCAAAAATCGCATGGTCTCGCAATGACAGTAAATCATCATCAGCGATATCAACCAGATTGACCGCCTGGTCTACCGAGAGTGCCTGAGGCAGTGTTTTTGCAGCTTTCGGTGCACGTAATCCGGTAACAGGATTTTGTTTAAAGCCTTTGTGGTGAATCAGGTAATCATAAAAGCCGCGCCAGGCAGAAAGGGAGCGGGCGATGCTTTTTGCACTCAGGCCGCGACCATGCAGTGTGGCAATAAAGCGACGTATGTGCAGGTTGGCAATTTGCGCCAAATCAGTTTTGTCTGCGAGAGAAAGCAGTAACTGAATATCGCGCTCATAACTTTTGCAGGTGAGTGTGCTTAAGCCGCGCTCAAAAGTTAGATGCTGTATGTAGTCGTTTAGGTAAAGCATGATTTTTGATGCGACTACATCAGTCATTTATAGGTGCAGGGAGAAAAGATGGTTGAGCAGGGCTGCGCTGACCAATTCACCAATCCGTTCGAGATAGAGCGTTCCCATATCAGCTTTGAAACGTTGCTGGTCTTCAGCGCCCAGAATCAGCACGCCAAACGGGCGCTGATTCAGCGCTTTTTTGCTCAGTGGTACGTAGGCAAACGATTTCAGGTGTGCATCCAGCAAGTCATCGGCAACGTCTGGTTTGGCGCCGCAATGCGGCTGGCTTAGTCCCATGACCCAGTCGCTGAATGCTTCGGAAACAGGTGTAAAGACTGCGTGTTGTGCAATTGCGTTATTGCTGGGCTTGATCCAGATGCGGATAACGGATTGGGTCACAGCAAAATCCAATTGCAGCGTTTCGGCAATCAGATGCTGCAAGGTATCAAAGCTTTGCTGATTGAGCAGGTTAACGGTGAATTGATGCACTTTTTCGCTGGTTGTGTCATTTTCTTCTGCGTGTTTGATCATTTGCGCGATCATGGCGTCCAGAACGCGGATTTTATCCCGCTGCGCCAGCTGCTGACGCTCTGCCAGCGAGATCACGCCATCGCCATGCGGGTTGGGGAGGGATATATCCGCAAGGAAGCTCGCATTTTCCTCAAAAAAATCAGGGTGTTTGCGTAAAAAACTCTTGACCTGCTCGGTTGAAACTTCAGCGTCTTGTATTTGAATGTTTGTCATTATTATATTTTCCTCTCATTGCCTTAGCTTAAGCCAAAGTCACTTCACCTGTAAATACTGTGACGGCAGGGCCTGACATCATCACCGGAGTGCCATTGCCTTGCCATGCGATGAGCAGTTCTCCTCCGCGCGCGGATACCTTGACTGGTGATTGCAGTTGTCCAAGCTGGATACCGGCCACCGCGGCGGCGCAGGCTCCCGTACCGCAGGCCAGCGTTTCGCCACTACCGCGTTCAAACACCCTTAGTTTGATATGGTGTGGATTCATGATTTGCATGAACCCGGCATTGACACGCTGTGGAAAGCGCGGGTGAACTTCAATTTTACGGCCAAGCTCGACGACTGGTGCGGTTTCCACGTCTTCAACAATTTGTACAGCATGCGGATTGCCCATCGAGATAGCCGAGATCTTCACCTGCTGTCCATCAACATCAAGCATGTAACTAGTTGCTGGCGTTTCGGCTATAAATGGAATCTCTCCAGGCACAAATCGTGGTGCCCCCATGTTCACCGTGACCAGGCCGTTATCTTCCAATTTAGGCGTGATGATGCCGCTGGCGGTTTCGACGCTGATTTCGCGCTTATGCGTGAGTTGCTTGTCGGATACAAAGCGTACAAAACAACGGGCGCCATTGCCGCATTGCGCGACTTCACTGCCATCGGCGTTAAAGATGCGATATTTAAAATCGGCAATGTTAGAGGTTTCAACCAGCAGTAGCTGGTCAAAGCCGATGCCGAATTGGCGGTGCGCTAGTTGTTGGATTTGTGGCACTGTGAGATGGATGGTTTGGTTGATGCCATCGATGACCATGAAGTCATTTCCGGCGCCCTGCATTTTAGTGAAACGTATCGTTTGAGTCATGTGTCTGTGCTGCGAATGAGTTGATTTTTGAACGAACCTGATTATATTTAGTGAATTGATTTAGTGGCATTTTAGCAAGTTAACCTCGGAGTGTGTGGTTTACTTATGAAGGTAACAGAGTTCGTGTACAATCACACCTTCCTCGATACTTGCTTTAGCCTTTAGTAAGTATTTTTTTTAATTTTCATCCAAGGCAGACATGAGCGAATATATATTTACTTCAGAATCCGTCTCTGAAGGTCACCCGGACAAACTTGCAGACCAGGTATCAGACAGCATCCTGGACGCTATTTTAACCCAAGACCCCACAGCACGCGTGGCCGCCGAGACATTGGCCAATACCGGCCTGATTGTGCTGGCAGGTGAAATCACTACCACAGCCAATGTGGACTACATCAAAGTCGCACGCGATACAATCAAGCGTATCGGTTACGACAACACGGAGTACGGCATCGACTACAAAGGATGCGCAGTTTTAGTGGCCTATGACAAGCAATCTCCCGACATTGCACAAGGCGTAGATGGTGCGCATGATGACCCTTTAGACCAGGGTGCAGGTGACCAGGGTCTGATGTTTGGCTATGCAGTCGATGAAACGCCACAATTGATGCCGCTGCCTATCTGGCTTAGCCATCGTCTGATGGAGCGTCAGGCACAATTGCGTAAAGACGGTCGTTTACCATGGCTGCGTCCGGATGCCAAATCTCAGGTGACCGTGCAATATGTCGATGGTAAACCTTACAAAATTGACACGGTTGTGGTTTCAACCCAGCACGCACCGGAAATGTCGTTGGAACAAGTGCGTGAAGCGACGATTGAAGAAATCATCAAACCAGTATTACCTAAAGAGCTGATCAAAGGCGACATCAACTATCTGGTGAACCCGACAGGTCGCTTCGTGATTGGTGGTCCGCAAGGGGATTGCGGCCTGACTGGCCGTAAAATCATTGTGGACACATACGGCGGTGCTGCTCCTCACGGCGGTGGCGCATTCTCGGGCAAAGATCCATCCAAAGTAGACCGCAGTGCTGCCTACGCAGGCCGCTATGTAGCTAAGAACATCGTAGCTGCCGGTTTGGCATCACGCTGCCTGGTGCAGGTAAGCTATGCCATTGGCGTTGCACGCCCAACCTCAGTCATGGTGGAAACCTACGGTACTGGTAAAGTATCTAACGAGGTGCTGACCAAGCTGGTAGAAGAATACTTTGACCTGCGTCCAAAAGGCATCGTTAAAATGCTGGATCTGTTGCGCCCAATCTACACCAAGACAGCTGCATACGGGCATTTTGGTCGAGATGAGCCAGAGTTTACCTGGGAAGCGACGGATAAAGCGGCAGCACTCAGAGCTGCAGTTTAGTGATAGGCTGCCTTTTAATCAAATCGCTTTTTCATGTTAAAAACCATTGCTACAAATCAGGTGCGTTTGGGAATGTTTATTCAGGAGCTCAAGGGCGCCTGGATAGACCATCCTTTCTGGAAAAAAGCTTTTAAGCTTGAGGATAATGCCGACTTAATCAAGCTGCAGAGAAGTGTCATTAAAGAAGTGATTATTGATACGGCCAAAGGTTTGGATGTTGCTGAGCCGGAAATGATTGTTACGGAGCCAATGATTGAAACGCAGCCTGAGGTTGCTCCAGTGATTGAAATGGCAGTTAAGTCAGCATCGGTGCTGCCTAAACGTGTTACTGCGGCAGAAGAGCGGGAACGCGCTAAACAAGCTATTTCTGCCTCTAAAGAAGCCGTGACAAGCATGTTCAGCGATGCGCGCATGGGGAAAGCAATCAGGGCAGAGGCTGCTATGCAGTTTGTGGATGATATTGCTGCGTCTGTTTTCCGTAACGAAGGTGCGTTGATCAGTCTGGTTCGACTTAAAACCAAAGATGATTACACCTACATGCACTCAGTAGCCGTGTGCGCTCTGATGGTGGCTTTGGCTAAAGAGTTGAATTTGCCGGAGGCTGAAATCAAGCAGGCCGGTTTGGCGGGGCTTTTGCATGACATCGGTAAGGCGGCTATTCCGATGGATGTGCTGAATAAGCCGGGTGCACTGACTAACGATGAGTTTGGTGTGGTTAAATTACATCCAGAACGAGGCCATGCGATGCTGTTGCAGGCAAATGTTACCGATGCTGTTGTGCTGGATGTATGTCTGCATCACCATGAAAAGATGGATGGCATGGGCTACCCGCATAAACTCATGGCTGATGAGATCAGTCTGTTTGCCAGAATGGGTGCGGTCTGTGATGTGTATGATGCCGTTACTTCCAATCGACCTTATAAAGCTGGCTGGGAGCCGGGTGTCTCATTACAGCGCATGGCACAGTGGGCGGGGCATTTCGATGACAGGATTTTCAAGGCATTCGTCAAGAGTGTGGGCATCTACCCGATTGGTTCTATGGTTCTACTAAAGTCTGGGAGATTGGCAGTGGTGGTTGATCAAAGCCCTAAATCCTTGCTGACACCAATACTGAAAGTCTTTTTCTCTACCAAATCAAAATCTCGCATTCCTGTAGAGGTGCTGGATTTATCTAAATCAGGCGCTCAAGATTCGATTGTCGGTCATGAAGATCCCGTACAGTGGGGGATCCGTGATGTTCATAAGTTGTGGGCTGAGTAGCTTTGATTTTTAGCGATTCATCTCTGAAATCTAATTTTTGCGATAAAAATAATATCGCGTATAATGAAAGGTCTTCTGAGGAGCGTTGCGAGAGCTGAAATATTCACAGGCTCCTAGGCTCAGAAAGTGTAACGACGCTCACCAATATTAACCGTGCCGGGCACGGGATAAGGGTGAGATAGTTGAGATATGTCTCTTTAAAATACCCATCCCCCCGGTCACACATTCAAGGAAATTACACATGAATACTGTGACTGCTAATACCCAAGATTACGTCATTGCCGATATCAATCTGGCGGCGTTTGGTCGTAAGGAAATCGCCATTGCTGAAACCGAAATGCCTGGTTTGATGGCCATCCGTGAAGAATTTTCAAAATCTCAACCGCTTAAAGGTGCACGCATCACTGGCAGTCTGCACATGACGATTCAAACTGCCGTGCTGATCGAGACTTTGAAAGACTTGGGTGCTGAAGTACGTTGGGCGTCATGCAATATCTTTTCAACTCAAGATCATGCTGCTGCCGCAATTGCCGCTGGTGGAACACCTGTATTTGCGGTGAAAGGCGAAACGCTCACCGAATACTGGGATTACACGCATCGTATTTTTGAGTGGACAGACGGTGGCTACTCAAACATGATTCTGGATGATGGCGGCGACGCGACTTTATTGCTGCATCTCGGTACACGTGCAGAAAAAGATATGTCTGTGATTACCAACCCAACTTCAGAAGAAGAGACCTGCCTGTTTGCAGCAATCAAAGCCAAACTAGCGCAAGATCCGACTTGGTACTCAACACGTCTGGCGCAGATTAAAGGTGTCACCGAAGAGACTACAACCGGCGTACATCGTCTGTACCAGATGCACAAAGAAGGCAAGCTGGCTTTTCCAGCAATCAACGTGAATGACTCTGTGACTAAGTCTAAATTTGATAATCTTTATGGCTGTCGCGAATCTCTGGTCGATGCAATCAAGCGTGCAACTGATGTGATGATTGCAGGCAAGATTGCCATCGTTGCCGGTTATGGTGATGTAGGTAAAGGTTCTGCACAGGCGCTGCGCGCCTTGTCAGCGCAGGTTTGGGTGACAGAGATTGATCCAATCTGTGCATTGCAAGCTGCGATGGAGGGTTACCGTGTGGTTACGATGGAGTATGCAGCAGAGCATGGCGATATTTTTGTGACGGCGACAGGTAATTATCATGTGATTACACACGACCATATGGCGAAAATGAAAGATCAGGCCATTGTGTGCACTATTGGTCACTTTGATAATGAGATTGATGTGGCTTCACTTGAGAAATATACATGGGATGAAATCAAGCCACAGGTGGATCATGTGATTTTCCCTAATGGTAAAAAGATCATTCTGCTGGCTAAAGGCCGCCTGGTGAATCTGGGTTGCGGTACAGGTCATCCAAGCTATGTGATGAGTTCATCTTTTGCTAACCAGACCATTGCGCAAATCGAGCTGTTTACGCAAACTGCCAAATATCCAGTGGGTGTCTATACTTTGCCTAAACATCTCGATGAGAAAGTCGCTCTGTTGCAATTGAAAAAATTGAATGCACAATTGTCGACATTAACGGATGCGCAGGCGGCTTATATTGGTGTGCAGAAGCAAGGACCATTCAAGCCTGAGACATATCGCTATTAATAGCTTATTCACGAAAGGCATAGTCACATGAAGTTATTACTGATCTGGATATTGAATACGTTAGCTTTATTAGCTGTCGCTTACTTTGTGCCAGATATTTATGTGGCTGGTTTCATGGCAGCCTTGATGGCAGCGCTGGTCATTGGTTTGGTTAATATGTTGATCAAACCAGTGCTAGTGCTGCTTACTCTGCCTATCACGATATTGACACTCGGTTTGTTTATTCTGGTAATCAACGGGGTATTGTTTTACGGAGTAGGATACTGGCTGGAAGGTTTTGAAGTGAAGACCCTGACAGCGGGAATCATTGGGGCTTTAGCTTATAGTGTGCTGTCGTGGTTATTATCGGCGTTGCTAGTAGATAACAAATAATTTGAGTGATATATGTGATGACTAAACAATTTGAAATCAGCTTTGAGTTTTATCCGCCTAAAACAATAGAAGGTATGGATAAGTTGCGTGAGACGCGTACTCAATTGGCTAAATTCAGCCCAGAATTCTTTTCTGTGACTTTTGGTGCAGGAGGGTCTACACGGGATAGAACGATGGATACTGTGCTGGAGATCCAGCGTGAAGGCTTTCAGGCTGCGCCGCACATTTCCTGTATCTCATCCAGCAAGAGCGAGATTCGTGATTTGCTGCAGGCATATCAGGCACAGGGTATCAAGCGTTTAGTGGCATTGCGCGGTGATGTGCCATCCGGTGAAGTCAGCGCAGGTGACTTTCGCTATGCGTCAGAGTTGGTGGCATTTATTCGTGCAGAAACAGGCGAGCATTTTCATATTGAGGTCGCCGCCTATCCTGAGTTTCATCCGGAAGCGCGTACGCCGGCTGCCGATTTGCAGAATCTCAAACGTAAAATGGATGCCGGTGCCAATTCTGCCATTACACAGTATTTCTATAATGCAGATGCCTATTTCAGATTTGTTGAGCAGTGTGATGCTTTGGGAATCCATATGCCTATCGTGCCGGGTATTATGCCAATTTATAACATCACGCAATTGGCAAGATTTTCGAGTGTCTGCGGTGCGGAGATTCCACGCTGGCTGAGAATGCGTTTGGAGGAATATGGTGATGATATGGCTTCGCTACGTGCATTTGGCGTAGACGTTGTCAGTGAGTTGTGTGAAACCCTGCTCGCATGGGGGGTGCCAAGTTTGCATTTCTACACGCTAAATCAGGCGGGTACGATCAGCAGCATTATCAATAACATCAGAGAATAAAAAAACGCGTGCAGTCTGTGCACGTGTAAGCTTGAGAAACCGACCAGTCCTTTAGTGCTGCGTCGGTTTTTGTTTATTCAGCAAAATGTCCTCAATAAAGAGATATTCTTTGGTCTTGTCGGGACCAGATTTGCTTGCACCCCATGTGGTCATGAGTACGATCCAGCGCATTTCTTCAATACCAATTTCTGCCTGAGTTACATTCATCGCAAGTTCTAGTACCAGTTCGCGCTGCGATGTGTTCAGAATATTCGCCTGCACCAAGAAAAGAATGAAAGCGATACTTTCGCTGGAGATCTTTTTCAGCTCCATGTCTGTAAAAATACGGGTATTGGCAGGATCTGCCATTTGAAAGGATTCAGGCTTGTCGGTCATCGACTCGAGTTGATTAAACCAGTTAAATGCGCCGTTAATGTCGTCTTCATCAAAACCTGCGGCAAACAACTCTCTGGATAATGTGTTGTCGTCAGGTCTGAATTGCGTGTCAATGTAGTTTTCAAACATGTAAACCAATACTTCAAACATAATTGTTATCCTTATTTAAATGGCTTATGCAAACGGCTGGATTTTGAACTACACGATTTTTTGGTATTGTCCTCCTGTCAGACTGGCTACTTTTCCTTCGAGCTCAAGTATCATTAGCATGGATGAAACTTCGCTTACCGTCAAGCCGCTGATGTTCACCAGATGTTCCAGAGAAATCGCCTCAAAGCCCATGGCGCCAAGCAGTTTGCTGTCTGGTGTGTCTTCTGAGTGATTTGAGGTCTTTGCTTTAGCGTCTGAATTTAGTGACCTGCTATCTGATATTGCTTCAAGTTTCAGCTCCTCAACAATGTCCTGCGTGCAATCAACCAATTTTGCACCTTGTTTGATGAGTTGGTGGCAGCCTTTTGACATGGGTGAGTGGATGGAACCGGGGATGGCGAAAATCTCCCGCCCTTGTTCAGCGGCAAGTCTGGCAGTGATTTGTGAGCCACTTTGCAGGTTGGCTTCTACCACCAGGCAGCCTAAACTCAGGCCGCTGATGATGCGGTTGCGTTTGGGAAAATTCTGCGGTTTGGAAGGTGTGCCTAAAGGAAACTCAGAAATAATCAGGCCCCGCTCGGCGATCTGATGTGCCAGGTCGCGATGTTTGGCAGGGTAGACAATGTCTAGGCCGGTGCCCACAACTGCAATCGTATCGCCGTGTGCACTCAGTGCGCCACGATGCGCAGCACCGTCAATGCCTAAAGCCAGGCCGCTTACGATGCATAAGCCGTAGCCGCACAAGTCATACGCAAAAGCTTCAGCATTCTTTTCGCCCTGCACCGAGGCATTTCGGCTACCTACGATGGCGATGCTGGGTTGGTTAAGTAAAGCCAGATTGCCTTTTGCGTATAAAAATGGCGGTGGGTCGGCAATTTCCAGCAATGATTTCGGGTACGCTGTGTCTGCAAGTGTGACAAGGTGATTATTGGGCTGAGCGAGCCATTTTAAGGAATCCGCCAAGTCGTGTTCATCAGCACCTTGAGTGATGGCAGAGGCAATGCTGTCTGAAGTGACTTCCTTTAACTGCCTGTAAGTTGCAGCGTAGATCTGCGTAGGTGTACCGAAGCTTTTGAGTAGATGGCAAAAAGTCTGCGGACCTATGCCATGGATGTTGCCTAAGCTAATCCACAGCGATTTTTCTACAAGCACGTCGCTGTAGTTGTTCTCGCTGTGGTCTGCCATGTAACGAAATTAAGGTGTTTGTACTGCGTCTAGTACATTGATTGGTTCAGCAGCTTGCATTACCAAGCCGTAGGAAACACGGTCAAATACACGGAATATCATCAGCAGGCCTACACGTTCATCCGGCAGTTTAATCATACCGGGCTCCAGTTTTAATTCACCCGCATTTTCAGCAGGCTTCTCAAAATTAACGATAGGTTTGCCGTTTTCATCTTTTGAGACTTCGAAATTCAGTTCCTTGAGTTTTGGTTTGGCGTTGGCCTTTTTCTGCTCTTCAGTTTCTTTTGCCTGCTCCGGATCTTTAATCACACGACCATAACGGTTGATTGCCAATACGTGACCTACCTCAATGCCATCGGCTGAGCCGCGACTGATTGAAACGATGCTTTGTGGTCCGGCCTCGGCTACACCACCATAAATTTTGATGATGCGGCCAGTAATGTTGGCTTCAGGTGCGCGTGGTACAAAGTTGGTGATGACTTCATCGCCGCTTGGTACCAATCGGTCTTTAGTGAAGATCTCTTCTTTTGCCTTAATCACATTCGCACTTGCTGGTTCTCCGTACTTGGTCACCTTGGCGTCACCCAAATACGTAGCCTCTGTACCCAGCACTTCTTTGCTGTCTGGGTCAATCAGGTTTTCACCTGGACGATAGATGAACCAGTTCAATCCGTCACCCTCTTCTATCCGGTTGACGTAGATGCGTGTGCCCGGGCTAAGTACGACACGGTTGTCTTGTCCGGCAATGATTCTTGGAGACTCGGTCAGCTGGTCTTTTTCAATAATCAACGGCTGGCTTAAAAACGGTGCAATCACATTAAGCGGTATGGTGGAGATGGCTGTTTTGTCTAACGGCTCTTCTACCACGCCAGGTTGAAGCGTAATGGTTTCACGCAACAGTTTCAGCTCTGGCTTGCCGCTGCTTAAATCCAGGAAAACAACGTCACCCGGGTAAATCAGGTGGGGGTTTTTGATTTGAGCGCGATTCAGTTTCCAAACTTTTGGCCATAACCAGGGGTCTTTAAGGAACTTGGCGGAGATTCCCCATAAGGTGTCACCTTTGACGACGACATGACGGTCAGGATGGTTTTTATTAAGTTCAATCTCTTTGGCACTGATATTGAAGCTTAAGCAACAAAACATGAGCAGCGTTATAATATTGCGAAACATATATTGATGACCTCGGTCAAACCTGCGTGGAGATATACGGTAATGCAATGAAAGCATACGCATATACCGCGAATTTACGTTAAATTTATCACGTAATTCATTCAAGAATCAAGCTTTTATGGAAAAAGCTGTAGATTTACGAACTTTTTAAGTTTTTAGAGATAACCAATAGGTAAATAAACGAGTTTTTATGGCAATTTTAGATATTCTTAATTATCCAGATCCACGCCTGCATACGGTGGCAAAACCTGTAAGGGAGGTAGATGCCGCGTTGCGCCGTCTGATAGAGGATATGGCGGAAACCATGTATGACGCACCCGGAATCGGGCTGGCTGCAACGCAAGTGAACCATCACATTCAGCTGCTGATTATTGATACAAGCGAAACCAAAGATCAGCTACAGGTGTTTATTAATCCTAAAATCACTTCAAAAGACGGTGTACAGGTGTACGAGGAGGGCTGTTTATCTGTGCCAGGCGTCTATGAAAGTGTTACCAGGGCGGAGAAAGTTACCGTAGAAGCATTGGATAGAGAAGGCAAGCCTTTTACTTTAGAGGCGCATGGTTTGCTGAGTGTTTGCATTCAGCATGAGATAGACCACTTGCTGGGCAGGGTGTTTGTTGAGTATCTATCCCCGCTCAAGCGTAATCGTATCAAGAACAAAATGCTGAAGCAAAAACGTACCAGATCATAAAAGCCATCGATGGCCGCTCGCCAGCATTAAATCGCCAACATTAAAAGGTTACACAATTGAGAATCATATTTGCGGGAACTCCAGAATTTGCCGTGCCTGCTTTGGCCGCATTGATTGAAGCCGGGCATGAAATCGTGATGGTGCTGACGCAGCCGGATCGTCCGGCTGGGCGTGGCATGAAATTGAAGGCTAGTCCGGTGAAGGTGCTGGCTGAGCAGCACGGCTTACACATATTTCAGCCGGTGAGCCTGAAGCCAGCCGAAGTGCAGGCTCATATAGATCAAGTCAAAGCAGATGTAATGATAGTCGCGGCCTACGGTCTGATTATTCCAACTATAGTGTTGCATATGCCGAAATACGGCTGTTATAACATCCATGCATCATTGTTGCCGCGCTGGCGTGGTGCAGCACCGATACATCGTTCGATTCTAGCCGGGGATACAGAGACTGGCGTTACGATTATGGAAGTCGTTCCGGCTTTGGATGCAGGCGCGATGGTAAGTAAGGGCGTGGTGAAAATTACGGAAACCGATACTACTCAAAGCCTGCATGATATCTTGGCTCGCATGGGTGCCGAACTCATGGTCGATGCCATGCGAGATCTGGAACGCAATGGGGCTTTACCCAGTGTGCCACAGGATGAGTCCCTGGTTACTTATGCGCACAAGCTTGAAAAATCCGAATCTGCTATTGATTGGCAGAAAAGCGCGAAAGAAATTTCGCGTCAGGTACGTGCATTTAACCCCTTTCCGGTTGCGCAAAGTTATTTGCGAGGTGAGGTGTGCCGCATATGGATGGCAACGGCTCAAGCATGGGTAGCGGATTCAGCGCAGTCCAGGCATGGTGCGAAAACCGGTGAGGTTGTGGATGTGCATCATGGTGTGCTGGTTGCCTGCGGCGATGGTTTGCTATGCATTACCGAGTTGCAGGCACCGGGCGGAAAGCGCTTGAGTGCCCAGGCTTTTGTACAGGGGCATAATCTCAAAGCAGGGGATATGTTCACCACAACTCAGGTATAGCGGATAGATTTGAGAAAATCACTTGATTTTTCAGCATTGCATCGCCATTTTGCATGCATGATCATTCATCATTTGAGGGTAAGAATATGTTTGGTAACTGGTTAAAAACGACCATTCTGATGGCAGCAATCGTCGCCTTGTTTGGTGTCGTAGGTGCCGCGCTTGGCGGTGCGAATGGTATGCTGATCGCGCTGGTGATTGCCGGTGTGATGAATATCTACGCTTACTGGTTTTCTGATCAGGCGGTGCTCAAAATGTATGGTGCACAAGAGGTCACGGCTGATAATAGCCAGTTTCGCAGTTATTATCAAACGGTGAAGGCGTTGGCGGAGAATGCGCAGTTGCCGATGCCTAAGGTGTATGTCATCAATGAATCTCAGCCTAATGCATTTGCGACAGGCCGTAATCCGGAGAATGCGGCAGTGGCTGCTACGGTCGGCATTATGCAGATTCTGAACGAGCGTGAGTTAAGAGGCGTGATGGCACATGAGCTGGCCCATGTCAAAAATCGTGATACGCTTATTTCCACCATATCGGCCACTGTGGCGGGTGCGATTTCATCAATTGCACAGTTTGGTATGCTGTTTGGCGGTGGCCGAGATGAAGGTGGCGAGCGTAATATAAATCCGATAGTCGGTATACTTATCATGTTGCTTGCGCCTCTCGCGGCAGCATTGATTCAAATGGCCATCTCGCGTGCACGTGAGTTCGAGGCGGATAAGGCAGGCGCCGAGATAAGTCGCGACCCGGTCGCGCTGGCGAGTGCATTGGAAAAGATCCATCATTATGCACATCAGATCACTAATCAGACGGCAGAAGCGCATCCTGAAACTGGGCAGATGATGATCATCAATCCGCTGTCAGGCCTTTCGTTTGACAGTTTGTTCAGTACACATCCCAAGACGGCAGAGCGAGTGGCGCGATTAAGGGCGATGGTGATTTAGCTTTCAATGATCCTAATAAAGCAGTGCGTCCACGAATAATACAAAGGACACTAACAACTTCGAACATCTTAACTATATGAAATTAAAACCGAACGGCTGAATCCAATAGTTGATTTAAGTTTCTGCTTTTATTTCGTGATTTTGGTGTATTTCGTGGACTAACTGTTTTTAAGGGTTTCAAAGATGCGCTTTTAAATTGTGTAATTAGCGTGCGCCTGCCTCAATCGGCGGTTAGAATAGATTCTTCGCCGTTATTGAAAGTTCTCCTTGTATATTTCCCAGCAAATCGCCGCGAATGCCGTGAGTCAAGTATTGTCAGGACGCAATCTTACACTGGCACTGTCTGATGCGCAGTCGCGTTTTACTCAGGCGACGCCACAGCAGCGAGGTGGGGCCGCTGATCTCAGCTATGGTACTTTGCGTTTTTATGGTGAAGTTGATGCTTATTTGAATCGTTTGCTGGAAAAACCCCTGACGGATGAACGCATCCATGCCTTGTTGCTGGTAGCTATCTATCAATTACTGCATGACAAGGCGGATGCATTTACAGTAGTGAATCAGGCCGTACATGCGGTGAGCCAGCTGAAAAGGCCTGCACCAAAAGCTTGGGCGAAGGGGCTGGTGAATGCAATACTGCGCAATTTTCTGCGTCAAAAAGATCAGCTTGCGGCAACTCTTGAAACCAGCGAGGTGGCGACCTACTCCTATCAGCAGTGGTGGATCAATAAACTTAAAACACAGTATCCAAATGATTGGCAAGGGATGTTGATTGCCGGTAACCAGCATCCGCCGATGACGCTGCGTGTGAATACGCACCAAATCAGTGTAGCGGACTATCTGCAATTGCTGGTGCGCCAAGACATCGAGGCGAGCCAGATTGGGGCACAGGCTGTGGTCCTTAAAAAGCCAATCGCAGTTGAAAAAGTGCCGGGTTTTAATGACGGAGTTGTTTCTGTGCAGGATTACGGTGCACAGCTCGCGGCACCGTTGCTAGATGTACAGGTGAACATGCGCATTCTGGATGCCTGTTGCGCGCCAGGGGGTAAGACGGGACATATTCTGGAGTTTGCTGATGTCGAAATGACGGCGCTTGATAGCGATGAAACCCGTCTGCAGCGCGTCCAAAGCAATCTTGATCGACTAAATTTCAAGGCTAATCTCATCGTGGGTGACGCGGCGGCAACAGCCTGGCATGATGGTAAGCCTTTTGACCGGATTCTTGCTGACGTGCCATGTACGGCCTCAGGTATCGTCAGACGACATGTCGATATCAAATGGCTGCGCCGCGAGGCCGATGTGGCCACCTTTGCAGCGCAGCAGGCTAAAATCTTGCCCAACCTATGGCAGATGCTGGCGAAGGGTGGTAAATTGCTTTATGTGACTTGTTCTATTTTCCATGAAGAGAATCAAGGGCAAATCGATCAGTTTTTAAAGCATAATCAGGACGCTGTGCAACTGCCTTTGGAGGCTTTCATTCATCAGCAGCCGGTAAATATCAAACATTTGAATGGACAACTCATTCCAACAACCGCTCATGACGGCTTTTTTTATGCCTTGTTGCAAAAAAATTAAACAAATTTTTTGTGTTCTGGGACTTTTGCTGTTCGCCAGCATCTCCATGGCCGCAGGTAACAGTCTGCACATCAGAAGCGCGAACTTAATCACCTATGAAGATGATTATCTGTTGAATGCCGACGTTGAAATCAACTTTGGCTCCGAAATGGAAAAGGCCATTCTCAAGGGCTTCACCTTTAGCTTTCTAATCGAGTTTCAGTTGGTCTCGCCTAAAAAATACTGGTTTGATGATGAGATCGCCACCGCCGTGCAGCAGGTGACCTTAAGTTATCATGCGCTGACGCGGCAGTATATTGTGATGCGGAATGAGCAGCAAAGAACGTATGCCAGTCTGGATGAAGCGATAGAAGATTTATCGGTCATTCAGGATATGAAAGTGTTTCAGAAATCGCAGATTGAGAAGGGTGAGCAATATCAGGCGTTATTGCTGATGCGGCTGGATCACAAAAAACTCCCCAAAGCACTGCAGATAGAAGGCGTTGGCTCGGATGACTGGAAGCTGAATTCACAGCGGTTTGCCTGGACGCCCAATTTACTCAAATGAAGTACATCGTATTCACCAGTGCTGTATTGGGCGCCTTGTTGCTGTACTTGCTATCGAACGCGAGTGCAAATACAGCGGCATCAGGCGAGCATTACACACTACTTGTGACCTTGAATGTAATATTGGCAGCCCTGCTGGTGCTACTGATCGGTGTGCAGTTGGTCAGCTTGTACCGCAATATCCGGCAGCGTGTGATGGGCAGCCGTTTCACGTTGCGGTTATTAGGGTCCTTCGCGCTGATGGCTTTTATTCCGGGGCTGATCGTTTATGTGGTTTCAGTCAATTTCTTAACTCGGTCGATCGAGTCATGGTTCAATGTAAAGGTGGAATCTGCGCTTGAGGGCGGCTTGAACCTTGGGCAGACAGCGCTCGAGATTATGTTGGCGGATGTCAAAGAGAAGGGCGAGAGCATGGCCACCAGTCTGGCTTTTCAGCCTGCCAATACGCACTATGCTATTTTGAATGATTTGCGTGAGAAAAGCGGCATTCAGGATGCGACCCTGCTGACGCCGCAAGGCAGGATTCTTGCGGTATCTAGCGGTGATGCGACAAGTTTTCTTCCTGCGCTTCCCAGTGTTGGGCAATTGAGGCAAGCGCGGCAGCGTATCTACGGCAATATTGAGCCGATTGACGGCAAGGGTCTGTATCTGCGGGTACTGGCCCCTGTGAGCGTGCAGGAGCTGGCTGGCGAGACGCGTATTCTGCAATTGCTGCAGCCGGTACCCAAGCCACTTGCAACGACGGCAGAGGCGGTGCAGGATGTATATCAGGATTATCAGCAATTATCATACAGCCGTACCGCCTTAAGGGAAGTATTTGCGCTGACACTGACTCTGGTCATGATGCTGGCGATGCTGACGGCGGTCGCCATTGCCTTTGTGTTAAGCCGCCGCTTATCTACGCCACTCACGGTGTTGGCAGAAGGCACCAAGGCGATTGCCAGCGGGGACTACAGTACGATGCTGCCTGCTCACGGTAAGGATGAGTTAGGTATACTGGTGCAGTCTTTCAACAGCATGACGCAGCAGTTAGGTGACGCCACTAAAGCGGCAGATAGAAACAGGGCAAGAGTCGAGGCGGCGCGTGGCTATCTGGAAACGATTCTTGCGCACTTATCTTCTGGTGTGTTGGCATTGAATGAACGCGGCGAGCTACGTACATTCAATGAGGCAACAGTGAATATATTAGGTGTTTCATTAGAGGGTTATGTCGGTTTTACCCCCGATAAAATTATTGCAAAGCAGGCGCGCCTGGCCAGTTTCTTTGAGGCTGTTGCATTGAAAAGTCAGCAGGATACCGACCAGAAAGACGATAGACAAACGCAGGTTGAGTTGGCTACTACACAGGGCAAGCAGATTATCACTCTAAGAGGAACACGTTTGCCTGACGGTGGCTATGTGGCGGTATTTGATGATGCGACTGCCATGGTACAGGCGCAGCGCGATGCGGCCTGGGGTGAGGTTGCAAGAAGGCTGGCGCATGAAATTAAAAACCCGCTGACGCCAATACAACTATCAGCAGAACGCATGGCGCATAAACTACAGAATAAGCTGGAAGCTGCAGATGCCGAGATACTGCAGCGTTCAACTGAAACGATTGTGAATCAGGTCGATGCGTTGAAGAAGATGGTGAATGAGTTCAGTGAATATGCCCGTTCGCCGGCGCCGCATCTTGAAAAGCTTGATTTGAATGCGTTGATACGCGAAGTCATTTCGCTATATGATTTGCCAAAAATAAAAATTGATTTGCAGCTCACGAACGAGGTTTGCGCGATTCGAGGGGATAGCACCATGTTGCGTCAGGTGCTGCATAATCTAGTACAGAATGCACAGGACGCGCTTGCACAACAGATTTCACCATCACTATCGATTGCTACATCGGTGCATGAAGGGGCGATGGTGCTGACCGTGCAGGATAACGGCAGCGGATTTTCTCCCGAAGTGATGCTGCATGTTTTCGAGCCTTACGTGACAACCAAACCGCATGGCACGGGACTTGGTTTGGCGATTGTGAAAAAAATCATTGAGGAACATAAAGGCAGTATTAAAATTGAGAATGTGTCGCAACTGTATACAGGGAGCTCAGGTGCGATTGTGACGATTACTATCCCATTGCTGGTTGATAATAGAAAATCGGTCAGAGCCTGAATTTGAAAAACTTGAAATTATAAAAATAGAACATGGCATCAAAACATATATTAGTAGTTGACGACGAGATTGGTATCCGCGAATTGTTGCGCGACATTCTGCAGGATGAGGGGTATCAGGTAGAGCTTGCGGAAAATGCAGCAGCTGCCCGTGCCATGCGTCTGCATGAGCGTCCAGATGTAGTATTGCTGGATATCTGGATGCCGGACTGCGATGGTATTAGTCTGCTTAAAGAGTGGGCAAATGGCGGTTTGCTGACCATGCCAGTGGTCATGATGTCTGGCCATGGCACCATTGATACCGCAATCGAGGCAACCCGTATCGGAGCGTTTGATTTTCTGGAAAAACCGATTGCGCTACAGAAGCTATTAAAGACTGTTGCAACGGCATTGAAACATAGTGAACAGCTGCCAAAATCAGAGATGAGTCTGGCGAATCTGGGCAAAAGTCCTATTGTGGCCGCGCTTAAAGAGCGTTTGGAAAAAATAGCCACGAGTGCCAGCGTTGGGCCGAGTCCGGTACTGCTGATCGGCAATAAGGGAGGGGGTGCCGAGTTGTGCGCGCGCTTCCTGCAAAATGTGAATACACCATGGCTGGAAATAAGTGAGTATGGTCAGCTGGTGACTGCTCCGCTGGACATTCTGGAGCAGACCCGCGATGGCGTGGTGTATCTGGCTGAAATTTCGGAGCTTAACAAGACTGAGCAAAAAGGCTTGCTGCTGCTGCTGACCAAGGCAGATAAGTACAATGTGCGCGTGGTATGCGGTACGAGCCAGAATTTACCCAAGCTTCAGGCTGAAGGTCTGTTTGACCACAACCTGCTGCAGTTGTTATCAGCGGTATCCTTACGCATTCCTGCACTGGAAGAACACAAGGAGGATATTCCTGATCTGGCGGTAGCAATGGCCAGCCTGCAGTTTGAGCTCGCAGATATTCCTTATCGTGAATTTGAAATTGCTGCGTTGAATGCGCTGCGCAACGCTAACTGGCCAGGTGATATTGCACAGCTTGATGTGACGGTACGTAATCTGATTCAAACAAGTTTGGGTGAGAAGATTACCCTGGAAGACGTCAACCGAGTGCTGCATCTATTTGATGCCGCTTCAACTGAGGCTGCGCCGGCACATGCAGAAAATGGCGCATTATCCGGCCAGCATGCGGTAGGTCAGCATGCAGCCACGGAAGTTAATCTGGATCAGCCGTTACGTGAAGCGCGTGATGAGTTTGAACGCCTGTATTTTATGTGTCATATTAAGAACGTTGCGGGAAACATGAGTAAACTCGCAGAAATCTCCGGTTTGGAGCGTACGCATCTGTATAGAAAGCTGAAACAGCTGGACATTAAAATCAAGGGATAATCCAGCAGATAACATTTCAGTTCGGTCTTCTGTATTCACAATTGCAGATGTTCTGCGCAAAAGTCTCTATAAACTTTAACCCCGTTGTGGCTAATCGACCGTTTAATAGGCTGGTAACACATAATCTACATGGAACAGCAAGCAATACCTGATGAGGCTTTGATGCAAAGATTCTGTGCAGGGGATGCACAAGCATTCGAACTATTATACTTCCGGTACGAAAAACCGTTGTATCGCTATGTGCGACGCCTGATGGGGACTGCATTGGCTACGCAAGTGGATGATGTGTTCCAAGATGTGTGGATTAGGCTGGTCGATGCGCGCAATAGCTGGCAGGCGCGTGATAATGCAAATTTTAAAACCTGGCTGTATACATTGGCGCATCATCGTGCCGTAGATCTGTTGCGCAAGAGTGGCAGGGAAGTCTCTGTGGACGAGGCGTGGGAGGCATCTGAGGCTGAAGCGCCATGGCAACTCTGGCCAGCTTCCACGGCAGAGCAGCCTGACCAGCAAGCATTCTGGCGCAACGCGGGGCGGCAGTTAATGGATTGTCTGGAAGGCCTCCCGTCGCTGCAGCGTGCAGCCTTTTTGCTGCATCATGATGACGGATTGAGTCTGGAGGAAATCACGCAAGTGCTCAGTGCTGAATTTGAAACGGTAAAAAGCCGTTTACGTTATGCTTTATCAAAGCTGCGCCTTTGCATGGGGGCTTATCTTGAACCATTGCTGCATTCAGAGGTGGATCGGTCGTCATGATGTTGCATGATGAACATTTAACACAGGCTTTACGTCACGCGCCTGATAGGGCAATTTCTCCTTCTGTGGAAAGTCGCGCAGCAATACTCGAGTATGCCAGGCAATCATTAGCTGCCCCCAAAAAATCCTTATATGTGACACTGCAGGAATGGTGGCGCAGTTGGCATGTTGCGAACTGGCAGCTGGCGAGCGCAGGTGGTGTATTTGCGGCTGTGCTGGTGCTGGTCGTGTTCTGGCATGGACAGCCAAAAGATTCGGAATGGGTCGATGCGACGCCGGCTCACATCGCTGCGGTGGAAAGTGCTGTAGCTGATAGCGCCGCAGATGCAACGGCTCAAGATAACAATCAGTTTAAATCCGACCAGCCGATTGAAAGTGATCATATTGACAATCAGCTTCTGAAAGACAGGTTGCCAGAAGTTGCTGCTCGCGCCGAATCAATACCACAGCAGACAGAGCGTGCGCTATCTGCAATGCCTTCTACCCCTGCTGCAGTATCTGAAGATGCGGTCAGTGTTACAGCATTGGCCAAAAAGAAAAGCAAGGCAGAGATAGTTGCTCTGCCGGCTGAGCCGGTATTTAAAAAATCAGCACCGCCTGCTGCCAAGCCTTCGTTGACGCAGGGGGCAGAGAAATTGGTGACTGGTGCAGAAGTGGAAAGCATTGTACCGGCACAGATACACGAGAAGCGTTCAGCGATTGGGGGCGGTGCGCAATCGAAACGCAAAACAGGCTTGCCGGGAGATGTTAGCAGCGGTGCCGCGTTGGCGGAAGCGATAGGTAAAGAAGGTGGTCAGGAGGTCGCCCGCCGTGACATTGAAGCTGGTGTATTGCGCCATCTTTATCTGGAAGAGGCTTTGCCATCACAAAGCACCCAAGCGTGTATTCCTTCGCAATCAAATGCTGTCGGCAGGTTAGATAGTGTGACAGGTTATCGTGTTGAGGTTATTTCTGGTTGTTATTCGTCAGCAACTCTGATGAAGGAAGTTGAGATTTACAATCAGACCTTGCGTGACTGGTATGTCAAAACTGGAAAATAATTAATGGCCAGAGAAAATGCCGCACATTTAAGACAACTCATCGCCCAGCATGCTGCACGCATGATGGCTGAGGATGGTGTTTCGGATTTCGCCTATGCTAAAAAGAAAGCTGGTCGTCAGCTGGGCGCATTGGATAATAGTATATTGCCTTCCAATGCTGAAATCGAAGAGGAACTGAAGCTTTACAACGCGTTGTTTCTGGCTGAAGAGCAGCCCGAGAATTTACGTCATTTACGTCAGAACGCGCTGGTAACCATGCGGCTGCTGGAAAGATTCAATCCGCATCTGACCGGTACCGTGCTGGATGGAACGGCCGGATTGTATTCTGAGACGCATATTCATTTGTTTGCGGACAGTATTAAAGAGGTCGAGATGTTTCTGCTGAATCAGCAGATTCCATTTGATGTGAATGAAAAGTCTTACCGCGTGATGAATGATGGTAAGCGTGACAAAAAAGGGGATAACCGTAAAACGGTACCGGTCTTTACCCTGGAAACGGAACTTGGTTTAATCCGGCTGAGTGTGTTCGAGGTCGACGATATCAGGGTCGCGACTAAACGCGCGGCCGATGGCAGTAACGCTGAGCGGCTGAATATCGAAGGGGTTAAATCGCTGCTGTCGCAGAGTTAGTGCTGGCAGTCATTATCGTTGGCGCTATTGCCGTTGGTACCACAGCTGTTGGCGATCAATAAACAGAGGGTAATGACTTATTCCATACGACGATCTGGTTTCTGCCGGCATGCTTGGCAGCGTATAATGCCTGATCTGCAGCTTTCACCAGATCTGCCTGATGCTCAAAGCGCTCACCACCGTCCATATTGGACACTACCCCGATAGAGACCGTGACCTTGATTTCGCTGCCATCTTCACATGGGTGGGTAATGGCGGAAATGCTATCCTTGAGTCTGACCAGAAGTTTGGCGGAAGACAGCAATGAGGTGCCGGGCAAGATGACGGCGAATTCCTCGCCGCCATAACGGGCAAAGATATCGTCCTGGCGAATCTGGCCAAAAATCTCTCTAACTACGGCAACCAGAATCGCATCGCCTACCTGATGACCGTATTTGTCATTGATGTTCTTGAAGTGGTCGATATCAATCATCGCGACGGTAAAAGGCAACCCTTGTCGGTTGGAAAGGTCAAACTCACGCTGCAGTGCGTTATCAAAGAACCCGCGATTGTATGCGCCGGTGAGTGCATCACGCTGTGATCTTTCCTCCAGATCACGCATTCTGAGGAAGGTATGCATCTCCAGCAGTTCTCTAGCCTCAGCGACGATGCCATTCAGTTCGGCAGGGTGAATGATATTGACTTCAAACAACTCCTCAACCGGGTGCAGGCCAATCTTCATAATCTCGATGATTTCAGTCAGCGCTGCATTGTCCAGATCCAGCCAGCGTCCGGCGGCATCAACTGCGGCTGATAACGCCCTTTGGTCTTTGGGGTTCAGGAGGTAGTCAGCAATGTAACCAGAAACCGCAATGCATCCAGTGATGACTGATTCAGAAGTAGCCGGTCCAGGTTGGCTATGGCTGGCAAGGCAAGACATGGCAATATAGTCCGGAAGTTTCCAGCGTTTCAGAAGTTCGTAACCTACTTCGTCATGGCCTGAGCCAAATGCAGCGCGTTCAGCAAGCAGTAGTTCATCATGGTTATTTGCAGTAGCAAAAATATGTGCGTATTCCTCTGGCATCATTGCATCAAATGCCAGAACGCCGATGTCTTGCAGCAATCCGGCTAAAAATAGATCATCCGGTGTTTTGTAGCCTATTCTTTCGCCAAGTGCACGGCTGGCAAGCGCAGATAATATCGTGCGTCGCCAGAAATAGCTGGTGCTGCTATTTTCGCTGCCTGATTGCTTCATGAGTGAACTTGTCAGTGAAAATGAAAGTGCAATCATGATGGCGGCATATGTACCCAACATGCTGATAGCCTGACGCACATTTTCTGGGGCGCGTCTCGATTTATACAGCGGTGAATTGGCAGCTTTGATGATTTTGGCTGAAAGTGCCGGGTCGTAAGATATCTGGTTGCAGATTTGAATCAGGTCGGTATAGGGATCATTGGCAAGTTCAATCACCTTAATCGCAACCGCAGGAATACTGGGCAATGTGGTACAAAAGCGAAAGCGCTGTGCTAATTTTTCATCCACGTTAGAGTCCTGTAATCCAGTATTTATTTGAATACATACGCTGGTTAATCGTTAAGTGAATTATCACGCAGTTTTAAGCCAGCGCGCAACGTCCATTGCAAAGTAAGTCAGTATGCCATCGGCGCCCGCGCGTTTAAATGCAAGCATGCTCTCGAGGACGCAAGACTTTTCGTCCAGCCAGCCATTCTGTGCGGCCGCCTTGAGCATGGCATATTCACCGCTTACCTGATAAGCGTAGGTCGGCACACCGAATTCATCTTTGACGCGGCGAACGATATCCAGATAGGGCATGCCCGGCTTCACCATGACCATATCAGCACCTTCTGCCAGATCTAAAGCTACTTCCTGAATCGCTTCATCGCTATTGGCAGGGTCCATCTGATAGGTGTATTTGTTGCCTTTACCTAGATTGGCTGCTGAGCCCACAGCATCGCGGAATGGGCCATAAAACGCAGAGGCATACTTGGCTGAATAGGCCAGAATTTTAGTGTGAATGTTCTGTGTGCTTTCGAGCGCTTCACGAATCTGTCCTACGCGGCCATCCATCATGTCGCTCGGGGCGACGATATCTGCCCCGGCGTTGGCGTGCGAGATAGCCTGTTTTACCAGTACTTCGATAGTTTCATCATTCAGTACATAGCCAGCGTCATCAATCAGACCATCCTGTCCATGGGTGGTATACGGGTCTAAGGCTACGTCGGTAATCACACCAAGCTCCGGGTACGCGGCCTTGAGTGTAGCAACCGTGCGTTGTACCAAGCCATTCGGGTTAAAAGCCTCTGCGGCATCCAGACTTTTATGTTGGCTATCAATGACCGGGAATAATGCGATTGCCGGAATGCCAAGCTGGACACATTCAGCGGCTGTTTTCAAGAGGACATCAATACTTTGGCGTTTAACCCCCGGCATCGATGCGACATTTTCAGTGCGATTCTCGCCATCCAGCACAAAAACCGGATAGATCAAATCATTCGTGGTAAGCACGTTCTCGCGCATCAGTCGGCGTGAGAATTCGTCTTTACGCATGCGGCGAGGGCGGGAGTATGGGTAGCTCATGATTGTTCCTGTTGATTCTTGATTAATATCGGTAAGTCATTGGCTTAAGCAAATACCTTAGCCAATTCTGCACCTGGATCTGGCTGGCGCATGAACGCCTCACCCACCAGAAAAGTATGCACATTGTTTTTGCGCATCAGCGCCACGTCATCATTGGTGAAAATGCCTGATTCTGTTACTACGATCTTGTTGGCAGGTATCCGTGCAAGCAGGCCTAGTGTCGTGTCTAGAGTCACCTCGAAAGTACGCAGGTTACGGTTGTTAATGCCGAGTAGCGGCGTTTCCAGCTGCAGTGCCAAATCCAGTTCTTCGCCATTATGCACTTCTACCAGTACTGCCATGCCCAAATTGTGGGCAATTGTTTCAAGCTCACGCATTTTCTCCAGGCTGATTGCTGCGGCAATCAGCAGAATGCAGTCGGCTCCCATCGCGCGTGCTTCATAAACCTGATAAGGGTCAATCATAAAGTCTTTGCGCAATACTGGCAGACTACATGCAGCGCGCGCCTGTTTCAGATATTCAGGTGACCCCTGGAAATACTCTATGTCTGTGAGTACTGACAAACATGCCGCACCGCCTTGTTCATAACTTTGGGCGATTTCTGCTGGCCGGAAATCTACGCGGATAATACCTTTTGATGGGCTGGCTTTTTTGATTTCTGCGATGACGGCAGATTGCTTATTCGCGATTTTTGCACGGATGCTGCCAACAAAGTCACGTGCAGGGGCAGCTGCCAGTGCTTCAGCTTGCGCTTCGGCCAGCGATTTTCCTGCTTTGGCTGCTGCAACTTCGATTTCTTTGGTGGCGATGATTTTATTCAGGATGTCAGACATATTTTGGGTTCACTATCGTATTGCTAGATTAATGGGAGTGTAATTAAATTACGCTTCTTCATTGGTATTTTTGGTCGTTTAACATCACCCAACCAGCCTCATGGTCATCCTGTGGCGCATGATGTGTCCAGTGAATGACGCCGCCTTTAGGGTTGTAAACATACTCGCCGCTAAATGTAATTTCATCACCGATTTTCAGTGGCACTCTGGGTGCCAGGTCGATGTTGTGGGCAAATAACAGTGTTTGCTGCGGATTGATTTTCACCAGAAACTTCTGGTGGCGCGAACCCTTGTTGTCATCTGCCAATAACTTAACCACGACACCTTTACCTGTGACCTGAACATCACTCAGTTTACGGAAAAAAGCTTTCTCAATGGAGGCGTTGCTTATCTCTGCGACGGATTCAGCTTGCGTAAGGTTATGTAACTGAGCACCAGCCGAGTCGTGCTGATTACATCCGCTGGAAGCTAATGCGATGAATAGCGCGAATAATAGCTGGCGGATAAGCATGCTCATACGTCTGAATTGGTCATGGCAATGAGCTGCTGCATTTTCTGCATGGCTTTGCCACTATCCAGCATGTCAGCTGCAGTGGTGATGCCAGTTTGCAGCGTGTCAGCAACGCCAGACACATAAATAGCCGCCCCTGCATTCAGCAGTACAATATCTCTCGCTGGTCCGGTCTTGCCAGCCAGCACATCCAGAATCATCGCTTTTGAAGCATGCGCATCACTCACCTTGATGCTGGCAAGATCATGCAGCGCTAAACCAAAATGCTGCGGATTGAGCGTATATTCGTGCACCTGACCATTTTTCAGTTCAGCGACATGCGTGTCACCAGTGAAAGAAATCTCATCCATGCCATCCGCACCGCAGACTACCATGACATGCTCGCTGCCAAGCTGTTTAAGCACATGTGCCAGTTTGCCTGTAAGGCTGGCAGAAAATACGCCCATTACCTGACGCTTGGCATTGGCTGGGTTGGTCAATGGCCCCAGTAAATTGAACATGGTACGCACGCCAAGCTCACGGCGCACAGGCGCGGCATGCTTCATCGCGCTGTGGTGATTAGGCGCAAACATAAAACCCAGGCCGATTTGGTTTACACAGCTGGCAACTTGTTCTGGCGTTTGATTGACGTTAACGCCCAGTGCTTCAAGTACATCAGCACTGCCGGAAATGGACGAAACAGAACGGCCGCCGTGTTTCGCAACGTGTGCACCGGCAGCAGCGGCTACAAAAGCACTGACTGTGGAAACGTTGAAGGTTTGTATGCCATCACCGCCTGTGCCACAAGTGTCTACCAAATGTGTGGTATCTTGAATGCTGACCTTGGCTGACAACTCACGCATCACACTGGCAGCGGCAGCGATTTCATCCACCGTTTCACCTTTGATGCGCAGCGCAATCAACAAGGCTGAAATTTGTGCGGGCGTCAGTTCGCCGCCCATGACTTGCCGCATCAGGTCTTGCATATCCGTAAAGCTTAAATGATGGCCTTCGATGAGTTGGCTGAGCGTTTGTGAATAACTCACTTGGTTTCTTTCAGGAAGTTATTCAATAATTCATGGCCATATTCGGTCAGGATGGATTCAGGGTGGAACTGCACCCCTTCAACTGCCAAGGTTTTATGTCGTACGCCCATGATCTCGCCGTCATCGGTCCATGCGGTGATTTCCAGGCAATCGGGCAAGGTTTCTCTTTCGATGACCAGGGAGTGGTAACGTGTTGCAGTGTAGGGGTTAGGCAGGCCTTTAAATACGCCGATATCTTTATGATGTATCAATGAAGTCTTGCCATGCATCAACTGTTTGGCATGGATGATATTGCCGCCGAATGCCTGACCGATACTTTGATGACCCAAACAGACGCCCAGCAAAGGAATCTTGCCTGCGAACGCTTTGATCAGCGGCACGCTGATACCCGCTTCATTCGGTGTGCAAGGGCCCGGTGAGATAACGATGTGGTCTGGCTTGAGTTCGGCGACTTTAGCCAAATCAATTTCGTCATTACGGTAAACCTGCACGTCTTCGCCAAGTTCACCCAGATATTGCACCAGGTTATAGGTGAACGAGTCGTAGTTATCGATCATCAACAGCATGTTAAATCCTAAATAGAGTTGCGAATTTCTCCTGCTGATAAGCTAGCTATCGCACAAAAATCCGACATTATCGGACTATTTTACCAACGCTTAAAAACTACGTACAGGTAAATGCTTAAAAATGGTGAAAAGAAGTGCAGTGCTATGGAATAATGTTTTTAACTTAAATTCTAGATAATCATTCAAACGGGGGAGAGTGAATTGTTAAAGTCAGGATTATTCTGCGTGGTATGCCTGTTCGCGCTGGCTGCTTGTGATAATGAAAAGCAGGCCTCGGCAGAGATGGGGGCGATGCCCAAACAAACAATTGATGCGGCGACGGCAGAAATCAATGCTGCGTCAGCAGCAGCCGAGGAGCGTTTAAAAGCAGTTGAGAGTCTGGATGTGGCAGAGGAGACACAGCGCTAACTCTTGCTATGTGGCACATGCATAGGGTGATGCATCAATCATCGGGGTCTCTCCCATGATGAGCGCCGTGACCAATTTTGAGCTGGCTGGTGCCATCGTTACGCCGTATCTGAAATGCCCCGTGTTGAGGTACAGGTTGGCAATGGCTGGATGTCTGCTGATGGTGGGCATGTTTTCTGGGGTGCCCGGACGTAGCCCACTCCAGTGCTTGTGAATCGGCATGCCTTTAAGCTCGGGCACTATCGCTTCGGCTTTGGCCTGCATTTCATGTTTGGCCGATTCGGTCACGCCGGTATCAAAGCCTACGTCTTCAAGTGTACTGCCAGCCAGCAGGTAGCCATCCTGTCGCTGTAAAAGATAGAAGCCATCCTGATAGATGATGTGTCGTAAGGTGCCAGGCGGCATCTGGTATAACAGAATCTGTCCGCGCATAGGCTTGATTTGCAGGTTGGCCGTGGTGTCTTTTAGCAGCTCGTAACTCCATGCGCCGGAGGTGACAATAAACAGATCGGCCTGCAGGGGTTCACCGGTGGTTGTTTGCCACACATCTAGTGTGCTGATTTCATGAACCGGCGCAAGTTGTGTGTGTTCAAGCAGAGTGACGCCTTGCAAGAGCAGCCATTGTTTCAGTGCCTGCAGCAGGCGAGGGTTGCGCACCTGTGCTACGCCGGGAAGCAGCAGGTCTTGGTTGATTATTTCAAAATCAACCTTGTTTCTTTTGCACCAATCAGTGGCTGATGTTTCGTCATATGGCGGTTTTATCAGCATTCCGCATTGTCTAAGCTCGGGATCTATGCCGGTTTCATACAGCAACTGTTCACAGATGCTGGGGTAAAGGTTCGCACCCGCTAGTGCTAAATGGCAGACCTCGTCACGATACATCCAGGGAAGCAGTGGAAAAACAAGTCCGGCACCCGCCCAGGAAGACTCACCGGATGTCTGGCTGGCAATCTGATTGCGCTCAACAACGGTAACGCGAAAGCCGCGCTTTGTTAATTCCATTGCGGTCATGCAGCCAGCAATCCCGCCGCCGATAATCATTACATGTTGTGTCATGGCGTCTATTATTTAATGGCTACACGACCCACAAGCAGCGCATTTTGAGCGTTGGTCAAACCAACGGGTTGTCCAAGTAAAACAACAACATCGCCTTCGGCCAGCTGGCTTTCCAGGTTGAGATGTGCGCCATTCGAGTTGGGGCGGCGGATAGACTTCACTTCAACTTCAAAGCTATCCAGCTGCATATCAGCCAGCCGTCGGCCAATCGCATATGCGCCTGCCGAAATGATGACTGAATGCAGACGCACCTGCTGTTTTTCCAGGTCTTCATTCTCAGCATCCGAGATACCGTGGAAATAACCTCTAAATAACTTGTAACGTTCTTCACGGAACAGTCGGATGCGTTTTACCACGCGGTTAAGCGGTACGCCTAATAGCATCAGTGCATGTGAAGCCAGCATCAAACTGCCTTCCAGAATTTCAGGCACCACCTCTGCTGCCCCGGCTTCGCGCAGAATTTCCATGTTGCTGTCATCGACTGTCCGCACAATGACAGGCAGCTGCGGATATTTTTCCTGCACAATATGCAGGATTTTCATCGCGGCACGATTGTCTGCATAACTGATAATCAGTGCCTTGGCGCGTGCGCCGCCAGCAGCTTCCAGTACCACGCGACGTGCCGCATCGCCAAACATCACGGTTTCACCCGCAGCCGCTGCTTCCAGTACGCGGGCGGGATCGATATCCAGTGCTACGTAGGGTATTTTTTCTTCACGCAGGAAGCGTCCGAGATATTGGCCGCTGCGTCCGTACCCGCAAATGATGACATGGTCATGCATGTGCTTACCTACGTCATCAATGTCCTGCACGATTTGTCCGCTGTTCTTGGTGTAGCTGCTGACTAATTTGCGTGCAATGCGTCCATTATATTGAATCAGGAACGGTGCAATCACCATCGATAGTAATGATGCGGCAAGCACGACTTGCAGGGCTTGTCCATTCAAGAGCTTTTGCTCAACGCCCAAAGCCAGGATCACAAAGCTGAACTCACCTGCCTGCGCTAAAATCACGCCGGCACGTATCGCAACACCGGTTTCGTATTTGACTAACCGGACGACAAGCGCCACGACAGCTGCTTTAAATAAAATAAAGGCCACCAATACCAGTAATATCAATCCGATATTGCTGAAAATCTCCTTCAAGTTAAGAAGCATACCAACACTGACAAAGAAAAGCCCGAGTAGGATGTCTCTGAACGGCGAGATATCGGATTCCACCTGATAGCGGTATTTGGTTTCTGAGATCAGCATGCCCGCAATGAATGCACCAAGCGCGTAAGATAGGCCTGCCATTTTGGTGGCGTAAGCCAGCAGCAATGTCACCATCAGCACATTCATAACGAACAGTTCACGTGAGCGCCCGCTGGCAACCAGATTGAACCAAGGGTTGATCAGCCATTTTCCTATTGTGAAGAGGAAGAGCAGCATTGCGGCTGCTTTCAGCATGGCAAGGCCAAGTACATCCATCAGATTGGCGTTGGCCGCACCTAATGCAGGGATGAGTACCAGAATCGGGACGACCGCGATGTCTTGAAACAACAACACCCCGATACTTAAACGGCCATGACGTGAGTTCAAGTCAATTCGTTCAGCCAGAATCTTGGAAACGATGGCAGTGGATGACATTGTCAGCGCAGTGCCTACTACAAATGCGGCTGGCCAGTTCAGCCCGGCCAGTTTAGCCAGGCCCATAATCACTGCTAGCGTAATCAACACCTGCGCCCCGCCCAGACCAAGTACTTTTTTACGCATCGCATATAGTTGTGGCAGGCTGAATTCGAGGCCGATACTGAACATCAGAAACACAATGCCAAATTCAGCGAATTCGCGATTGGCCTCAGTATTGGGAAGTAAGCCGAAAGTATATGGGCCAAGGGCTAATCCGACCAGAAAGTAAGCCAGCATCGCAGGTAACCTGAGTGCACGGAAAAGCGCTACCGCGAGCACGGAGCTGATCAGGAGAATGAGAATTAAGGGTAATGTATCAAACATGTGGCTGGTATTGATTTTTTTATGTGTGTCTGTAATTGGATATTTTATCTGTCATTGTTTCATATTGAGACCGTGGTTTGAAGCTTTTTCTTTTGCGATAGTTTTTACACTATTTTAGTGATGTGGCTGTGCTAGATCGCAAATGGATAGCAAAATCCATGCCCGGCGTGAATTTTTTTACATATTTTTAATCAAAATGACCTGATTCTCACTGCTTTAGGCTTTATTGCCGCGGCATTCCCTTTTATACTAGCTACAATACTTCAAAGTGAAGCTGACAAAATGAGTGAATTAATTTAACGGCAATGACTTCCTCTCTACATCATAAAAAGAACGCGTTGGTCAACCATGAAAGTACACTGACGTTAGCGCAGGAGGTGTTGCAGCTTGAGTCAGCTGAAATCAATGCGTTGGCTAAGCGACTGGACCGTCAATTTGCTGATGCGGTTGCGCTTGTCCTGAATTGCAAGGGACGTGTCGTCGTCAGCGGCATGGGTAAATCCGGGCATATTGGCGGAAAGATTGCCTCTACGCTGGCTAGTACCGGCACGCCAGCTTTTTTTATGCACCCGGCTGAAGCGAGCCATGGCGATTTGGGTATGATCACTGCCGGTGATGTGGTGATTGCGTTGTCCAATTCGGGGGAGAGTGATGAAATTCTGGCCATCGTGCCTCCGCTCAAAAGATTGGGTGCCAGCATTGTTGCAATTACTGGTAATGATGCATCGACTTTGGCGAAAGCGGCAGATATTCATTTAAGTGCGCATGTGAGTAAAGAAGCTTGTCCGCTGGGGTTGGCACCTACGTCCAGCACAACGGTAGCATTGGCTCTGGGCGATGCATTAGCCTTATGTGTGCTTGATTTGCGTGATTTTACTGCCGAAGACTTTGCCCGCTCACACCCTGGTGGTAGCTTGGGGCGACGTCTACTTGTGCACGTGAGTGATGTGATGCGTACCGGAAACGATGTGCCGCAAGTGCCTGAGACTGCTACGCTTGCAGAAGGGTTGCTCGAAATGTCACGTAAGGGATTGGGTCTGACGGCGGTTGTCGATGAAAATGATAAACCGATCGGCATCTTTACCGATGGTGATTTGCGCCGTGCATTTGAGCAGAATGTCAATGTAACGAATGCAAAAATGATTGAAGTGATGCACGCCAACCCCAAAACGATTCAGCAGGGGCAATTGGCGATTGCAGCGGTTGAAATGATGGAGCAGCTTAAGATTAACGGCTTGCTCGTTGTGGATGATGCCGGTGTTTTGGTAGGTGCGCTGAATATGCATGATTTGTTATTGGCGAAGGTAGTTTAAGTGGCGATGGAAATGAGTGAAGAATTAACCCGGCGATTAAAAAATATCAGGCTGCTGATATTGGATGTCGATGGCGTGATGACCGATGGCGGGTTGACGATTGGCGATGATGGGCAGGAATATAAGACCTTCCATTCACACGATGGTTTGGGAATGAAGTTATTGAAAGCCACCGGTGTCTCACTGGCTATCATCACGGGACGCACATCGAATGTGGTGAAAAAGCGCGCGGAAAGCACGGGTGTGGCACATTTTTATCAAGGGGCTGAAGATAAGCTGGTGGCCTTTCATGATTTGATGAAAACCAGCAGTCTAAAGCCTGAGCAATGTGCATTCATGGGTGATGATGTGGTGGATCTGCCACCCATGTTGCAATGCGGGTTGGCAATTGCAGTGCCGGATTCTCCGGCTTTGCTGCTTGAGCGGGTGCATTATGTCACCCGCAAGGCCGGTGGGCGCGGTGCGGTGCGTGAGGTATGTGAATTGATCATGCAGGCGCAGGGTACGTTTGATGCGCAGATGTCACAGTTCTTGACGCAGGCCAGCATGGCCAACTAGGCGTTAGGTGAGATGAAATGAGTATTTCAATATGCAGCTAGGGACAAGATCGGCGATTTTCTTTCCGCTGGTATTGCTGTTGCTGCTGGCGGTGATTACATTCTGGATTAACAAAACGGTGCAGCCCCCCGTGCCTAAAATAGATGGCAGCAGTCGCCATGATCCAGACTATATTATGGGAAATTTTGTTACCACACAGACCGACGTGAACGGTAATTTGCGTTATAAATTGGCTGCCGTGGAAATGCGGCATTTTCCGGATGATGATACGACCGAGTTGCAAAGACCACGTTACACCCAGTTTGCAATGGATAAGCCATACACGCAAGTTGAAGGGTTGCGTGGATATGTATCTGGTGATGGTGAAGAGGTGCAACTGGTTGATAAAGTAAAAGTAACCCGTCAGGCCTTTGCGGGCAAAGGCGAGATGACAGTGGAAACGGAATACCTGAATATACGACCTAACGATGAGTTGGTCACAACAGATAGTCCGGTAGTTATCCGGCAGGCGCCTAAGACGGTCATTTATGCCACAGGGATGGTGTATGAAAAGAAAAAAAAGACCGTTACGCTGCTGCAAAAAGTGCGTGCACATTACGAACGGCCAGTGGGCGCAACGGTTAAGTCCAGCCCGAAAGTGAAAGCGCAAAAACAGATTAACGGCAAGACTGACTCTGGTGGACAGTCATCAGCAGGCAAGGCAGATCATTCAAATACTACAAATGCGCGCATTCGGAGACGCTATGAATAAGCAACCCAACACCGTGAAACTTCACCGCTTTCCTTTCATCTGTATCATTTTATTAAGCTTGGCATTGTCAGGGTTTTCTTCTCAGGCATTGGCAGAGGCGGCAGACCGGGATAAGCCGATTGATCTTGAGGCGGACTCTGTAAAGGTTGATGACGCAAAACAAACCAGTACTTATAGCGGCAATGTCATTCTGACGCAGGGGACACTTGTCATACGTGCTGATAAACTGATTGTGCGCGAAGACAGTGAAGGTTTCCAGCACAGCACTTCGTTGGGTAACCCGACCACTTTCAGGCAAAAGCGTGAAGGCAAGAATGAGTATATGGAAGGCAGTGCACAACGTATCGAATACGACGGACGTATGGATAAGGTGCAACTGTATACCAAAGCTTGGGTGAAGCGGGGTGAGGATATCGTGCATGGCGATTATATTATGTATGATGCAAATGCCGAGTATGCCGAGGTGATAGGCGGCGGGTCTTCCGCAGCAACGCCGGGGACACCGAGCGGTCGGGTACGCGCAATTATTCAGCCTAAAAACAAAAAAACACCTGCGACGAATACAGCGCCAGCGAAACCTGCTGAGCCGGCTACATCCACCAAGCCTGGCCCGGCAAGTATGAATGAAACAGCACCTGCTGTGAAAAACATGCGTTTTAGCCGTAGTTTAGAAGTCAGTACTCAGCCCAAATAAAAGAACGAACAATCATGAGTGAACTTGTTGTAGAAAATCTGCGTAAATCATATCAGGCCCGCACGGTGGTGCAGGATATATCCCTAACCATCAGGAGCGGTGAAGTGGTTGGTTTGTTGGGGCCTAATGGTGCCGGCAAAACAACCAGTTTTTACATGATTGTTGGCCTTGTTTCTCTCGATGCGGGAAAAATCGTGCTCGATGGCAAGGATCTGAGCCACATGCCGATCCATATGCGCGCAAGAATGGGATTGGCGTACTTGCCGCAGGAGCCGTCCATTTTCAGGAAATTGACGGTCTCGGAAAACATCATGGCGATTCTGGAGCTGCAGGATATTCCAGAAAAACAGAGGGAAGACAAACTGCAAGCGCTGCTTGAAGAACTGCACATTACCCATATTCGCGATAGTGCGGCAGTAAGCCTGTCTGGCGGTGAGCGCCGCCGGGTGGAAATAGCGCGCTGTCTCGCTTCTGACCCCAGTTTTATCTTGCTGGATGAACCGTTTGCCGGTATCGACCCGATTGCGGTGATCGATATTCAGCAGATCATTCGTTTTTTGAGCGCACGCAATATCGGTGTGCTGATTACTGACCACAATGTACGTGAAACACTCGGTATTTGTGATCGCGCCTATATCGTCAATCAAGGGCACATTTTTGCATCTGGCATCCCAGGTGAGATCGTTGCCAACGAAGGTGTGAGAGAAGTGTATCTGGGTAAAGATTTTCGTTTATGAAGCAAGGGTTGCAACTCAGGTTTTCGCAGAACCTCTCGCTAACGCCGCAATTGCAGCAGGCGATCAGGCTGTTGCAGCTTTCAACTCTGGAGTTGAATCAGGAAATTGAAGCGCTGATGCAAACCAACCCCTTGCTTGAGCGTGGCGACGAGACTGAAGATGAATATGGCAATCCAGTAGATGCCGGAGCGGAAGGGTCAGAGTCAGGTGTGGCAGGCGAGGCTGATGTTGATTTGCATGAAGCAATGGCGACATCGGATACTGAAGCAGTAGATAACGATTTTTCAGATCGTGAATTTGAATTTAGCAGCCCTGAGCTGAATGTGAGCGAAACAGCGCAGGGCATGGAGGCTGAAACAGCCGAGGCGGATTTTTCAGAAGCCTACACAGCCGAGTTCAGCGATGAGTTTGATGAGTTTTCCAACGGCAGTCGCTGGGACGAAAATACCACGCCGGCGGATGATGATAGTGACTTCAAGCAGCAAGAAACATTACAAATAAGTCTACGGGAACACTTGCTTTCGCAGCTCAAACTTATGCCATTATCCGAGCGAGATCAGTCGCTGACGCTGCTACTGGTGGATAGTGTCAATGAGGATGGCTATTTAGAGGAGTCGCTTGAAGAGCTGGTGGAACAAATGCCGCTAGAGCTGGAAATCGATGCGCTTGAGCTGCAAACGGCATTGCATCATATCCAGCATTTGGATCCCGCTGGTGTGGGTGCACGGAGTCTGAGCGAGTGCTTATTGCTGCAGCTTGAAGCTTTGCCGCCAGATACGCCACATCTGGCGATGGCGACTTTGGTGGCAAAAAAATATCTGCCCCTATTGGCCGCCCGTGATTTTGTTAAGTTGCGTAAAGAGCTTGCTTGCGATGAAGCCACACTCAAGCAGGTGCAGCAGTTGATCACCAGCCTGAATCCAAGGCCTGGCAGTGCATTCAGCACCATTGGTTCAGAACATTATATTCAGCATGAAGTGATTGTAAAAAAGGTCAAAGGCATCTGGATTGCCAGTTTGAATGATGTGGTCATCCCTAAACTTAAAATCAATCAGTTATATGCGGGAATTTTAAAACGTAACCGTGATAGTTCCAGTCAATATTTGCAAAGCCAGATGCAGGAGGCTAAATGGATGATTAAAAACATCCAGCAGCGCTTTTCTACCATCCTGCGTGTTTCGCAGGCCATTGTGGATCGTCAGCGAAATTTTCTTGAGTACGGTGAGGTTGCCATGCGGCCGCTGGTGTTGCGCGAGATTGCGGATGAGCTGGATTTGCATGAGTCGACAATTTCTCGCGTGACGACAAATAAATATATGCTTACCCCACGAGGTATATTTGAGCTGAAATACTTTTTTGGCAGTTCGGTTGCTACCGATAGCGGCGGCACTTGCTCTGCAACGGCGATTCGTGCGCTGATTAAGCAATTGGTGGATCAGGAAAACCCTAAAAAGCCTTATTCTGATAACCAGATCACTGATTTGCTGGCCAAGCAAGGCATCGTGGTTGCGCGCCGCACCATTGCCAAATATCGTGAAGCACTCAATATCGCGCCAGCTAATCTGAGAAAGTCACTGTAAGGAAAAGCGTTTAGATATTTCCACGAAATACCCGAAAAACACGAAATTGAAATGACGGAGTCATGTTGGTTTTTGACCTATGCCACCAGGCATCATGCGCTAATCTGGATCTGCTCATATCAGGTTGTGCTTTTAGTGTTTTTCGTGAATATATGTTCGTGGATATATGTTTTTTTGATTTAAATTTCAAGTGACAAAATAGGGTATAAAAATTTATCTATTCCCATGGCACAGAGTCTGATTTAAGTAGTAAACTGAAACTGTTCTGCAAGTTTTTACCATGATTAAAAATTTCATTCCCGGCATTTACCAAACGCATGTTCAAGGCGGATGTTCGGCTGAAATCAATCAGTTTAGATTTGCGGGATATTTTAAAAGGAGCAAGTCATGAATTTACAATTAACAGGTCATCATTTAGAAGTAACCCCAGCTTTGCGTGACTATGTCACAAGCAAATTGGCTCGAATCAGCAATCACTTTGACCACGTAATCGATGTTAAAGTGACTTTAAGTGTTGAAAAGCTCGCTCAAAAGGTTGAAGCTACACTGCACGTACCTGGTAACGACTTACATGCGGCATGCCAGGATGAGAATATGTACAGCGCAATTGATATGTTGACCGACAAGCTTGATCGCCAAGTGGTAAAACATAAAGAAAAACATGCAGACCACCATAAAACCAACGGTGCAGTAAAGCATCAGCAAGTTGATTAATTAATTCTCTGTTATCAATTTATGGCTCAAATAAACGTCGCTGAGCTATTCAAACAAACCCGCCTTAAGCTCAAACTGAAATGGGTTGCCGGGCTTAACGGCGGGTCAAATACCCTCACTAGCGAAACTGTTACCAAACCATCACTGGCACTGATCGGCCATCTTAATTTTGTCCATCCTAATCGGGTGCAGGTGCTTGGCTGCGCAGAGATGGACTATCTGCGCAGCTTGTCACCGGATGATGCACTTCAGGCAATCGAGAATCTATACTCAACGGGATTGGCAGCGGTGATTGTCGCAAACGGCGAAAAAGTGCCGCAGACATTGATTGCCGCAGCGGATAAGCATGTGGCGCCACTTTTTACCTCAACGTTACGTAGTCCTGAACTGATGGATATTCTGAGCCATTTCATGGCGCAGGCGGTTGCTGAGTCTGTCAGTCTGCACGGTGTGTTCATGGAGGTGCAGGGGTTCGGTGCACTTATTAAAGGCGATGCTGCCATTGGTAAAAGCGAGCTCGCACTGGAACTTATTTCACGGGGGCACAGGCTGGTCGCCGATGATATTGTCGACTTCTACCGTATTTCTCCCGATCGGGTTGAAGGGCGCTGTCCGCCCCTGTTGCAGGACTTTCTGGAGGTGCGCGGCTTAGGTATTCTGAATATCCGTGCCTTGTTTGGTGATAATTCAGTTAAGCCGACCAAGCCGCTGGACCTGATTATCAAACTGGAAATGGCGAATAAGCTTGCACCGCAATTGCTGGATCGATTGAATATCAAGACGCAATATGAAGATGTGCTGGGTCTGAAGGTGCCTAAGGTAACAATTCCGATTGCTGCAGGTCGTAATATCGCAGTGTTGGTAGAGGTGGCGATTCGTAATCACATGTTATTATTGCGTGGTATCAATGCGACTAAACAATTCATGCAACGCCAGCAGCGCGAAATGAAAAAGAACAACTGAAATTAACATGAAGCAATTGGTTATCGTTACCGGCCTTTCCGGCTCGGGAAAAAGTATTGCATTACGGGCGCTGGAAGACAGTGGCTATTATTGCATCGATAATTTACCCGCTACCATGCTGCCGCATATTGCAGAACATCTGCAGTCTAAAGATGGGCAATCCGATGCCGAGCGGCGTGATCGGGTTGCCATCAGCATCGATAGCCGCAGTGCGGCGATAGAAACGCTGCCGGCGCACATTGAGCAACTGAGAGCGCAGAATATCGATACGCAGGTGTTGTTTCTGGAGTCTAATGTTGAGACGCTGGTAAAACGGTTCAGCGAAACCAGGCGTAAACATCCTTTAAGTAAAGAGACGACCACGCTGGCCGAGAGTATTGCATCCGAACGTGATTTGCTGGGCAGTCTTGGCGGGCTTGGGCATGTGATTGATACCAGCTATTTAAGCGCCAACACCTTGCGAGGTTGGGTAAAAGAAGCTGTGTCCTCGGATCATGCCGGACTGACGCTGTTGTTCACTTCGTTTGGGTTCAAGCATGGTATTCCAATGGATGCGGACTTTGTATTTGATGTGCGTAGCCTGCCTAACCCTCACTATGATCCATTGTTACGCGACTTCACCGGGCAGGATGCAAACGTGCGGGCATTTTTAGAGAGCCAGCCTATGGTGCAGGAAATGCTTACCGATATTCGTTATTATATAGAAAAATGGCTGCCCAGTTTTGTCAGCGATAACCGCAGCTACTTAACGGTAGCCATTGGTTGCACGGGTGGCCAGCATCGCTCGGTCTATTTTGTAGAACAGTTAAGCCAGTATTTTAAGCCGCACCAAAAGGTACTGATCAGGCACAGAGAATTAAAATAATTGGGCGTATAAAAGCGCAAGGTTAAGAAAATAATGATAGGTATTTTAATTATCACGCATGGCAACCTGGGTGACAGTTTGATGGATTGTGCCGCGCACGTGTTAGGCAAATCGCCAGAACAGATGGCAAGCCTGGCGATAGCAACGCGGGACGACCCGGGTGAAATGCTTACAAAAGGATTGGCTTTAACGGCGCAATTGAACACGGGCGATGGTGTGCTGGTGTTGTCTGATATGTACGGTGCCACACCTTGCAATATCGTAGCCAAGCTATTGCAGCCAGGGACAGTTGAAGGTGTGGCCGGCGTAAATCTGCCGATGCTGGTGCGTGCAATGACATATCGAAACGAGCCATTGAATGCACTGGTTGAAAAAGCAGTAAGCGGTGGCCGTGAAGGCGTGGTGTATTTTAGCCGCGAGCATTGTGAACGTTACGAAGCTAGATAGCTGGCTAAAAAAGGAATATGACAGGGTTTTAATATCATGATTAGCAAAGAACTGGAAATCATCAATAAATTGGGACTGCATGCACGTGCCTCGACCAAGCTTACGCAGACTGCCAGTAAATTTGCCAGTGATATATGGATAGCGCGCAATGGTCGGCGCGTGAACGCAAAGAGTATCATGGGTGTGATGATGCTGGCTGCGGCAAAGGGAGCGCTTGTTACAATCGAGGCTAACGGTGAGGATGAAGTTGCCGCAATCGATGCTTTAACTGCTTTGATTCAGGATTACTTCGGTGAGGGCGAGTGATTGCGCTTGCGAATCATGACTGGGAATGATGAACAGTGACTAGCTTTAGCATACATGGCGTAGCTGTTTCCGGTGGTGTGGCGATTGGTCACGCCCATCTGGTCTCGAACGCCCTGCTGGAAGTGGTGCATTACCAGCTGCCTAAACATTTGATTGAAGATGAGATCAAGCGATTTAGTGATGCGGTTACTACCGTAAAAGCCGATTTGGAACAAATCAATCGGAGTCTGCGTAAGAATGCGCCGGCAGAGTTGAGTGCATTTATCGGCACGCATCTGATGATGCTGGCTGATAAGTCCTTATCTGAAATCCCTAAAGACATTATCAGAAACGAGCAGTGCAATGCCGAGTGGGCAATCAAGCTGCAAATGGATGATATCGTTGAGCAGTTTGAGCAGATCGAAGATGATTATCTGCGTGAACGCAAACAAGATGTGATTCAGGTCGTTGAGCGCATTATCAAGGTATTGCTGGGACACCAGAACCAGTTAACATCGGAGCAGCAAAGCAGTGTGTTGCATGAAGAGCGCAAGCTGATATTGGTTGCGCACGATATTTCACCTGCAGATGCGATCCAATTCAAGCAGCATCAGTTTGCTGCATTCATTACGGATGTCGGTGGTGCCACCTCACATACTGCAATTCTGGCGTGCAGTCTTAATATCCCTTCTATCGTGGCGTTACAACGCGCGCGTGACCTGATTAATGATGGCGAACTAATCATTGTCGATGGAGATTTAGGGGTGGTGATTGTCAGCCCTTCTAAAGAAATCCTCGCAGAATACAGATTGCGGCAGGAACAGTGGGAGCTTGAGCAACAAAAGCTGCAGCTGATCAAGACCACCAAGGCAGTGACGATAGATGGTACGGCGATTGAGCTGCAGGCTAATATTGAAGTGCCAGAGGATGTGATTGCCGTTCAGGCTTCAGGTGGAACAGGCATCGGTTTGTATCGCACTGAATTCTTGTTCATGAACCGGCGCGACATGCCGGATGAAGAGGAGCAGTTTGTTGCATATAAAGCAGTAGCAGAAGCAATGAAGGGTGCGCCGGTGACGATACGGACGCTGGATCTGGGTGCAGATAAGCAAATGAATCCGGAGACGGTAGTGAATTGCGCCAACCCTGCCCTGGGCTTGCGGGCGATTCGTTTGTGCCTGTCAGAACCGCAGATATTTCATACGCAGCTACGCGCTTTGTTGCGCGCTTCACATTTCGGCAATATCAAGATTCTTATTCCGATGCTTTGCACGTTGGCGGAGCTGCGCCAGACCAAGGTGCTATTGGAACGTGCCAAGAAAAGCTTACGTAGAGAGAATGTTCCTTTTGATGAAAATATTGCATTGGGCGGTATGATCGAGATTCCTGCTGCCGCAATCAATGCAGAGGCATTTGCGGAAGAATTGGATTTTTTGTCTATCGGGACCAACGATCTGATTCAATATACACTGGCGATCGATCGTACCGATGACGCAGTTGCGCATCTGTATAATCCACTGCACCCGTCGGTACTCAAGCTCATTTCAATTACAATCAAGGCAGGAGCTAAACATGGCAAGCCGGTTTCAGTCTGCGGTGAAATAGCGGGTGACGTCAAATTGACCAGATTATTGATCGGCATGGGGCTAAGACAGTTATCCATGCACCCCTCACATATTCTTAGTGTCAAGCAGCAGGTGTTGCATAGTCAACTTGCGCAATTGAGTTTGCAGGCACGTAAAGTGTTAAGTTTGACGGATATTGAGAAAATTGAACTTTTGGTTACAAAGTTCAATCATGAATAACTTCTGGGGAAACGCTGATTAAGTGAGCGAGCGGGATGGGGTTCGTGACGCATATGCATGATACAGCGAGGTTACGAGCACCGCGCAACGAAGCATTTGGCCCGTGCAGCCATTTGATTAGTGTTTTCCTGGGCCAATTCAAAAAAGGTGTAGTGGTATGACTGAGATTTTTGTGCCTGGCAATGATGATAAAAATATTGCCACGATTACGCATTTGGGCGGTGTAATATTTTCATTTATTCCCGCGCTGATTGTCTGGCTGCTCAAAAAGGATGATAACGAATACCTCTCAGCGCAAGCCAAAGAGGCGCTGAACTTTCAAATCACTGTACTGCTGGCGCAGTTTGTTGCCGGTATTTTAGTATGGCTGCTAATCGGGTTCTTATTGATGCCGCTTATTTGGCTGGCGAATATTGTTTTTTGTATTCTTGCCGCCATCTCTACCAGCAGGGGTGAAACTTATCGCTACCCGTTTACGCTACGTCTTATTAACTAATTAGTTGCAATTAAGCGCTAGCTTAATATTAAGAATTTAAGGATATTCTGTGTCAAACCCATTATTACATCTTTCCGGCTTACCAAAGTTTAACGAAGTGAAAGCTGAGCATGTTTCGCCCGCAGTTGATTTGTTACTGACCGAGGCGAGGTCAACCATAGAAGCGCTGGCGACAAGCACAGAGCCTGTTAGTTGGGATAGTTTTGCAGAAAAGCTGGAGAACATGGAAGAAAAGCTGTCTCGGGCATGGTCTCAGGTCGGGCATATGAACGCGGTGGTCAACAGCCCGGAGTTGCGTGAGGCTTACAATGAAAACCTGTCAAAACTCACTGATTTTTATGCGGATTTAGGACAGGATGAGCGCCTCTACGCGAAGTTCCGCGAGCTACGCGCCAGTACAGAGTTTAATACGCTGACGCCAGCGCAGAAAAAAATCATAGAGAATGAATTGCGTGATTTCCGTTTGGGTGGTGCAGAACTACCGGGCGAGCAGAAAGCCCGTTTCAAAGTGATTCAGGAAGAGTTATCCAAGCTTTCTTCAAAATTTGAGGAAAATGTATTGGACAACACCAATGATTACGCACTTTATGTTGAAGATGAAAGTACCTTGAAAGGGATCCCTGAAGATGTGATGCAAGCTGCACTTGAGGCCGCGAAAGCAGATAACCGTGCAGGCTGGAAATTTACACTGCACTTTCCATCTTATTTGCCGGTCCTGCAGTATGCCGAGAACCGCCAGTTACGTGAGACCCTTTACCGTGCTTATGCAACGCGCGCTTCTGAGTTCGGCAAGCTGGATGAATCAGGCAAACCCAAGTGGGATAACACGCCAATCATTGCACAGATTCTCAAGCTGCGCCTTGAGGCAGCCCAATTGTTAGGGTTTGCCAATTATGCTGAACTTTCCATCGCAACTAAAATGGCCGAATCCGCGCAGCATGTGGAGGATTTCTTGCAGGATCTGGCAAAACGTGCCAAGCCTTATGCGCTAAAGGATAAGGTCGAGCTGGATGAGTATGCTGAAAAGCTCGGGATCGTCGACATGCAGGCATGGGATGTTTCTTATGTTTCTGAGAAGCTACGTGAAGAAAAATACGCATTTTCTGATTTGGAGGTGAAACAATACTTCCCGGAAAGTAAAGTGTTGGCCGGCTTGTTCAAGGTGGTCGAAACGATTTTTGGCGTACATGTCACCCAAACGGAAGCCCCTGTATGGCATGAAAGCGCAAGTTTTTATGACATTAAAGATCATGCAGGTAAATTGATCGGTCAGTTCTATCTCGACTTGTACGCACGTAACAACAAGCGTGGTGGCGCATGGATGGATGAAGCCATCACGCGCCGTAAAGTGTCGGGTGAGCTGACGACGCCAGTGGCTTATCTCACCTGTAATTTCTCCGCCCCGGTGGGAGGCAAGCCTGCGTTATTTACGCATGATGAAGTGCTCACCATGTTCCATGAGTTTGGTCACGGGTTGCATCACATGCTGACAGAGGTTGATTACTACAGCGTATCGGGTATCAAAGGTGTGGAGTGGGATGCGGTGGAACTGCCGAGCCAGTTTATGGAGAATTTCTGCTGGGAGTGGGAGGTCTTGCGTCATATGACATCGCATGTGGAAACTGGTGAGCAATTACCGCGTGTGTTGTTCGATAAGATGGTAGCGGCCAAAAATTTCCAGGCCGGTATGCAAACGGTGCGCCAGATTGAGTTCGCGCTATTTGATATTCGTCTGCACAGCCAGTTTGATCCCTATGGTGAAAAAACCGTATTGGATCTGATTGAGTCTGTGCGTGATGAAGTTGCTGTTGTACGTCCGCCTGAATGGAATCGCTTCCCGCATAACTTTACGCATGTTTTCTCAGGCGGCTATGCGGCAGGTTATTACAGTTACAAATGGGCGGAAGTGCTGTCTGCAGATGCTTACAGCATGTTTGAAGAAGATGGTGTATTGTCGAGAGAGGCGGGTCAGCGTTACTGGCAGGAGATATTGGCGCAGGGTGGTTCAAGGCCTGCATTGGAGTCATTCACTGCATTCCGCGGACGTGAGCCAAGTATTGATGCACTACTGCGTCACAGTGGTATGAATTAGATGGTTTTTATAGGTCAAAATCTATAAAACTTTCGTCCGCGAACAACACAAAAATCGCGAAATATAACAGAATTGAGATTTGTCATCTCATTCATCAATTAAATTCCCAATGCCATGTCATTGGGAATTTTTGTGTTGTTCGTGGATGGATAATTAGATATATATTATTCAAGGGGTTATCATTGAAATTTGCCACCTGGAATGTAAACTCCTTAAACGTGAGATTGCCTCATGTGCTGGATTGGCTGCGCGATAATCAGCCGGATGTTGTGTGCCTGCAGGAAACCAAACAGGAAGATAGCAAGTTTCCCTATCAGGCCTTCCGGGAAGCAGGCTACCAGGCAGTACATATCGGGCAGAAAACCTATAACGGCGTTGCGATTCTTAGCCGGCATGAACTGAGCGATATTCAGCAGAATATCCCGAGCTTTGAAGATGATCAGCAGCGTATCATTGCAGCCAATATTAACGATATCCGAGTGGTCTGCGCCTATATTCCCAATGGGCAGTCAGTGGATTCTGACAAATATCAATATAAATTACGCTGGCTGAGCGCATTAACGGGTTGGCTCAAATCAGAGCTGGCGGCACATCCTAAACTGATGTTGTTGGGCGATTATAATATTGCCCCTGAAGACCGTGATTGCCATGATCCAGTTGCCTGGGAAGGTCAGGTATTGGTCTCTGCGCCAGAGAGGGATGCTTTTAATAAGCTGATCGATTTAGGGCTGCATGATAGTTTCAGGCTGTTTGAGCAACCTGAAAAGAGCTTTAGCTGGTGGGATTACCGCATGATGGGTTTCAGGCGTAATTTCGGGATGCGCATAGACCACATTCTAGTGAGTGATTCGCTTAAAAACGTCTGCAGTTCGGCTTATATCGACAAAGCGCCCCGCAGACTGGAGCGCCCATCTGATCATACGCCTGTGGTGCTTGAGCTGAATCTGTAGTGATTCATGGGGCGCTGTTAATGGGCGCCAAGTAATCTTTCTGCAGGGTTGTTCGTCGGACTTGGGTGTTCTTTTGAGTTCTGCTCAACCGGTGGCTTTGAGTGCGTGGGTTTTGGCATCAGCACAATCTCGGGTTGCAGCATTCTCTGAGGCTGACTCAGTAAAGAATCGTCAGGCTCGACCGTATTATCCAGCATCGACGGCAGGGGTACCTCTACTTCCGGTGGTGGGTTCTCATGGTAAAAGTATTCATAAACCCCGTTTTCGTCATTATCTGCGCGAATGCCTGTGACAGGGTCAATTCTCAGCGCCATCACGCCATCTGGCACGGCATTCTCAACAACAGGCAATCCTCTTAAAGCCGTTGCCATATATTTGATCCAGATAGGTAGCGCCGTTGCGCCGCCTGTTTCACTTCTACCCAGTGGGCGTGGCTTATCGAAGCCCATCCACGCGATGGCCACCTGTTTAGGGCTATAGCCAGCAAACCATGCGTCAAAATGGTCATTCGTTGTGCCTGTTTTGCCGGCAATATCGCTACGGCCCAGTTGCAGCGCTCTTGTTGCGGTACCTCGTCTGATTACATCCTGCATCATGGAGGTCATGATGAATGCATTACGTGCATCAATCACGCGGGGCGCTCCGCTCTTGGCACGAACGAATTTTGTCTGAGAAATCACCTTGCCGTTCTGGTCAACGATTTTAGTAATCAAGTTGGGTTTGACACGGTAGCCGCCATTGGCAAAAACAGCATAGGCGCTTGCCATTTGCCAGGCAGTTACAGAGCCGGCACCAAGTGCCATGGTCAGGTAAGCCGGATGGTCTTTTGCTGAAAATCCGAATCGTGTAATGTAGTCCTGTGCATATTGCGGGCCAATGGATTCAAGGACGCGGATTGAAACCATGTTCTTGGACTTGACCAAGGCCTGTCTCAATCGTATCGGGCCATCAAAAGCACTGTCGAAGTTCTGTGGTGACCATGCCTTGTTACCGGTCTCGTCAGCAGAAAAGTTTAAGGGTTCGTCTTCCACGATTGTGGCTGGGGTGTAACCTTTCTCAAGCGCAGCTGTATAGACAAAAGGCTTGAAGCTTGAGCCAGGTTGCCGCCATGCCTGAGTGGCATGATTGAATTTATTGCGGTTAAAGTCAAAGCCGCCTACCAGTGCGCGAATCGCGCCGCTTTCGGGATCCAGGGCAACCAGTGCAGATTCAACTTGGGGTATTTGTGCAACACGCCAGCCATCACTGTCTTGAGTGCCAGCTGATTTAAACACGCGAATCACCGCGCCGGTTTTGATCAGGCGCTTTGCGGGGTCTTTTTCATTCAGCGTTTTTTCAATCAATGCAAGACTTTTGCCCTTGAGCTCCAGATCGTCGCCATATTTTGTGTGTACGCGTATCGATTTTGGCCCAATATGGGTGACGATTGCCGGAATCAGGCCATTCGACTCGTCGATTTCATCCAGTGACTCATCCAGTGCGTTAGGCTCGCTGCTGGACAGCAGTGCAGCTAAATCCACAGTCTTTTCCGGACCGCGATACCCGTGGCGCAGGTCGTAATCCAGAATGCCCTCCCTGACTGCCGCGTTGGCCGCTTCCTGATTGATCTTGCGAATCGTCGTATAAACACTTAGTCCGCTACTGTAGATTTCATCCTGATATTGGGCATACAGACTTTCCCGCACGATTTCTGCAACGTAATCTGCTGCCAGGTCACGCGCCTGTTTTGATGCCTTAAAACGAAGCGGCTGTTTTATAGCCTCTTCGTAGACAGGCTTTTTGATAAAGCCGAAGCGGTACATATCCCGCAAGACCTCTTGCTGGCGAGTGATGGCGCGCTTCGGGTGTACGTAAGGGTTGTAGCCGGAGGGGGCCTTCGGTAACCCAGCCAGCAATGCGGCTTCAGCCAGATTCAATTTTTCCAGTGGTTTGCCGTAATAGACTTGAGAGGCGGCAGCAAAACCGTAAGAGCGCTGGCCCAAATAAATTTGGTTGATATAGAGCTCAAGAATTTTATCTTTGCTCAAATTGTGCTCGATTTTAATTGCCAGTAAAGCCTCATTGATTTTGGTAAGCAACGTGCGTTTGCCATTGGGCACAGTGAAAAAGTTCTTGGCAACCTGCATGGTGATGGTGCTGGCGCCCTCGTGGCTTTTGCCGGTCACGTTGTTCTTGATAGCGCGTAGAATGCCCTTGGTATCTACACCGTGATGCTGATAAAAACGGCGGTCCTCAATGGCAAGTACCGCATCTTTCATGTTTTTGGGGACTTGTTCGATTTTGATGTAGGCGCGGCGTTCTTCGCCGAACTCATCAATGAGATAGCCGTCTTCAGAGTAAACTCTGAGCGGCAGTTTTGGGCGGTAATCAGTCAGTGCTTCAAGTGAAGGGAGTGAAGGATAGATGATTGCGGCCGCGATGGCTACTAATGCTAGTATTGATAAACCGGCAACAACAAAAGCTAATAAAAGATAGTGCCACCATTTATTAAGTGTCATGGAAATAAGTTTCTTTTTTAAATAAGCATGTGCTGTCATTATAAATTGCTATGACAATCCCCGCGACTAAAAGTAAGCAATTAAGATTTAAAAATAAATCAATAAATAAAAAATTGCTTTACAGGGTTT
>Ga0172367_10000403_pt1 | contig 66734 bp, 63 predicted proteins | sample Lak10m_FD_114542 | JGI IMG/M metagenome (GOLD analysis project Ga0172367, IMG submission 114542) | Freshwater microbial communities from Kabuno Bay, South-Kivu, Congo - kab_022012_10m | ecosystem: Environmental > Aquatic > Freshwater > Lake | place: Democratic Republic of the Congo: South-Kivu... | reverse complement strand
TTCTCGACGACTTCGAAAAAAGAACTCAGCTACTTCCCATTTACCCGTAGGTCATCTGGCACGAATGAAACATATCACCCCACCAACCTCGCTTACCTCTCTATATTAGCGGAAACTAAAGTTTTATAACTTCTTGAAAAAACAAATAGCGCGTGCAATAATTTGATTGGAAAGGAGGTGTAACCATGTCTGTGATCACCATTTCCAGGGAGTTCGGCAGCGAGGGGGATGCCATTGCCCGTCAGGTTGCCCGGTCATTGGGTTTCCATTTTGTAGACCAAAAATTCATCGGACATATCCTCGGTCAATACGGATATGTGGAATTCGACAAGGAATACCAGAACCTGCCCACCTTTTGGGAGCGGTTCGACGCGCAGAGGGAAAAGCAGCGGGATGTGATGATGGACATGCTCAGCCGCGTGATTCAGGCTGTGGCGCATCACGGCAACGCGGTGATTCTCGGTCGCAGCGGATTCGAAGTCCTGGGCGGTTTCGCCGATGTCCTCCATGTGCGGCTTCAGGCTCCCTTCTCCGTCCGCGTGGGGCGGGTGATGTCTCAGCAACAACTCACCTATGAGGAGGCGGAGGCGCTGGTAAAGAAAACCGATAAAGTGCGGCAGGCTTTTATCGAGGAGTTTTACAAAGTCCCCTGGGGTTCGATTCAGGCGTTTGACCTGGTCGTCAACACCGCCAAGATTTTCCCCGACCAGGCGGCAGACTGGATTATCGAAGCGGCGAAGACCTTCGTCAACAACATGGAAAATGACAAACCCACTACAGCCTCCATCAAAGTGGATCGTATTATGACAGAGGCTATTTCCGATGCGCTGAAATGTAACGAAACACACAGGTAAATTGGGGAGCTCCGTAAGCTCTACTTGCGGATAACTGAAAAGTCCAGAAGTTCTACTTCTGGACTCAATCCATTAAGTTCGCTCTATTTCCTGCAAAAACTTCTCGCGGTTGGCAGAGCGGGCGGTCTTGCCGCTGGAGGTTTTCACAATCCATTTTGAATCAACCAGATGAGCATGGCGCAGGGCAACGGCTGAGTTCTGCGAGATGTGACGGCGCAGGGCGTCGGCAATCTTTTGGCGTTCGGCGGGGTCGTCGGTGTCCACCTCAGCGACGATGACCACTTCCTCCGTCCCCGCTTCGGGGTCTTCGATTCCGAAGGCAACCGCGCGTCCCGCGTGAATGCCCGGCACTTCATACGCCAGCGACTCCAAATCCTGCGGGTACACGTTTTTGCCGCCGACGATGATCATGTCCTTCTTGCGCCCCGCCACAAAGACTTCGCCGTTCAAAGTGTAGCCGTAGTCGCCGGTCAAGTACCAGCCGTCGCGCAGGGCTTTTTCGGTGGCGTCGGGGCGGTGATAATACCCGGTCAACATGCAGTCGCTTTGCAAGGCAATCTCGCCGATGACTCTGTCGGGTAGATCAAAACCCGCCTCGGACAGAATCCTGATTCGGGTGTTATCCAGCGCCCGCCCGGAGGACATCATCCGCAGCGTGGGCTTTCCATCCACAGGAGATTTGGCAATCCGCTCGTTGATGTAGGACTCGCGGTCAATCTCGTCTGTGACGGGGTCAGTCGCCAACGGGGTTTGGGTGACGCCGAAAACGTTTTCCGCCATCGCGTAACTGCATTGGAGCGCGTTCATCCGTAAGCCATATTTTTGGAAGCGCTGATAAAACGCCTGATGACTTTCCCATTTGACGGGTTCGGAGCAGTTGGTGATGACGCGCCACGAAGAGAGGTCAACGCCTTCGAGGTCGCGCTCGCGGATTTTGTGGGCGCAGAAGTTGTAGGCGAAGTTGGGCAGCCACGAAAGCGTGCCTTTGTAGCGGCTGACAGCTTGAAAAAGTTTGTACGGCGCGCGAACCCAATCGAAGGGCGAAAGCAAAACGAGGGTGTTGCCCGAAAGAATGGGCATGAGGAAGCCCGCGATGAGTCCCATGTCGTGATAGAGCGGGAGCCACGAAACGAGGACATCGGCTTCGGTCAGGGCGAGGGCGCGGGTGTACGCTTCGAGTTGGTTCAGCACCGCCCGATGGGATAGCGCGACTCCCTTTTGCAGACCCGTCGTCCCCGATGAATGTTGCAGCAGGACAATTTCTTCGGGCGGACGAGTCAACCCTGAAAGTTGGTCGAACTCTGGGTCGGACTCCGCTTCGAGTTGACTGGTGAGCAAAACCTCGCGCACCGTGTCGCCGTCTTTTAGCGCCGAGCGGACATCGGATTCAAACTCAGGGTAGGTGACAATTGCCGCAGGCTGGGTGACAGCAATCAGCGCGGAGAGGTCGGCGCGATAACGTTCGGGCGAAAGTTTTTCGGTCAGGAACGTCATGATTGAGGGAATCGCGCCGTGAAGAATCGCGCCCCAAAAGGCAAAGACCAAATCCGCGCCGTGCTGGAGAATCAACACGGCAACTTCGCCAGGCTGAATCCCCGCGCTGGCATACAGGTTTGCATATCGCGCCGAGCCGCTCACAAGGTCGTGATACGAAATCGGCAAGTCGTCCTTGCCCGCGTGTTGCAAAACGACGGCAGTCTTTTGCGGCTGGGTCTGGTAATTTTTGTGAATGAGATGGGCGAGAGTGGTCATGGAATGTTTAAATTGACAGTCACCTTTAAGGTGACTGTCAATTGCATTTTATTGCCTTGCCATAATCAACTTGGCGAGTTGTTCGAGCGAGTCGAAAGTATCGGCGTTGAGTTCGGTATCCTCAATTCGGACGCCGAAGGTATCTTCGACAAACAGGCTGATGTCCATCAGGCTGAACGAGTCAATTAATCCGCTGGAGATGAGCGGTTCAGCGGCGGCAATGACGCGCTTGGGCTGTTTGAGAATTTTCGCGGCGATGAAATTGGAAAGTTGGGTGATGATTTCTTCCATCGAAATATCCTTTTTGTGAAATGATTCAAACTGGCGGGAATTCTACTTCAAATTTCAAACCGTGCCGCAAGGCGTTTCATGGGGTATGATTGCCAAAACTGGAGGCTTGTCTTATGTCGCTCAAATCGTGGAAAATCTTAGAATCGAGCTACGCCCGCCCGCGCTATCGCTTTGATCAAATCGAACTGTCCAACGGCAAAACCTTCGAGGCGGTTGCGTTGGAGTTTCGCAGTTGGGCTTCTGTGCTGGCGCTGACCAAAAATCAGGAAGTGGTTTTGGTGAAGCAATTTCGTCACGCGGCGCAGGCGGTTGTTTGGGAATTCCCCGGCGGGGTGGTGGACGATGGGGAGACTCCGCTCGAAGGGGCGCGGCGCGAACTGGCTGAGGAGACGGGCTACGCCGCCGCCAATCTCATCGAAGTCGGCAGGTTTTATCCCAACCCCGCCTTGCAGACCAATTTCATGTACGCCTACCTTGCCTTCGACGCTGAAAAGACGGGCATCCAACACCTGGACGACGCCGAAGACATCGAAGTCCATCTCGTTCCGTTGGATGAATTAATCGCCATGACCCAGCGCGGCGACTTCCTCAACGGCTTGCAAGTGGCGGTGTTATTCCATGCCCTCGCGTATTTGAATCGTTTTTAACCACAAAGGGTCACGAAGGGTCACGAAGGATACTCACTTGGCTAACAAATTTCTTGTCGGTCTCAAATACCTTCTCCAGTTCGGGACTCGTCCGCTGGCGTGGTACGCCTTGTATAAATTCGGCTTGCTCACGGGTCACTACAAACGGGTGAAAGCCACGTTGAACGTTGAACCCTTCGACAGGCTCAGGGCAGGCAGTTTAACGTTTAACGCGCTCTTCGTTCTTCCTGACCGCGACCAACTCTCCCAAACCCTCGACGAAACAGGCAAAGCCGCCCTGTTCAAAGAAGCCGACGAAATTGTGAGCGGACAAGTCCGCGTTTTTGGAGAACTTGTTCCGCTGGATTTCACACACCCTGAACCTCTCCGCCACTGGACAGATTACGAGAAGAACGTTGAACGTTTAACGTTAAACGTTCCTCACAACGACATTAAGTTTCTCTGGGAACCCGCCCGCTTCGGCTGGACATTTGCCCTCGGACGCGCCTACCATCTGACGCAAGATGAAAAATACGCTCAAGCCTTCTGGCAGAATTTTGAAGCCTTCACCCAAGCCAACCCCGCCAACCTCGGTGTTCACTGGATGAGCGGGCAGGAAGTCGCCATCCGCCTGATGTCTCTCGTCTGGTGCGCTCACGTCTTCCCAAACCAATCTCCCAATTACCAATCTCTAATTACCTCCATCCACCGCCACGCCGCCCGCCTCCCCTCCACCCTGCCCTACGCCCGCTCGCAAAATAACAATCACCTTGTCACCGAAGCCGCCGCGCTTTACACAGCGGGATTATTTTTGGATAACCGCAACTGGCGCAGCCTCGGCTGGAAGTGGCTCAACTGGGCGTTTCAAAACCAAATCAGCGGCTACGGTGAATACATCCAGCACAGCGCGAATTATCATCGCGTGATGCTGCAAACCGCCTTGTGGGTTAATCTCATCAAGCGCGATGTCTTCCCGACGAAAACCTCGCAGGCGATTGGACGCTCCGCCCACTGGCTTTTTTCCCTGCTCGACAACGAATCGGGACGCACCCCCAACCTGGGAGCCAACGACGGGGCTTTGATCTTCCCTTTGAGTTCTTCTTCGTTTGAAGATTATCGTCCCACCGTGCAAGCCGCCGCCCGCGCCTTCTTAAGAACCAGCCTGCCATCAGGCATTTGGGACGAGATGTCCCTCTGGTTCGGACTCAAACCCGCCGACCGTGTCGCCGACTCCAGCGCCTACCTCACCGACAATCTGCGCGGACAAAATTCCTGGGCGTATCTGCGCGCCTCGCATTTCAAGAGCCGCCTCTCGCACATCGACCAACTTCATCTTGACCTCTGGTGGCGCGGATTGAACATCACGCAGGATGCTGGCACATTTTTATACAACGCCCCGCCGCCCTGGGATAATCCGCTGGTGACGACGCGAGTCCACAACACGGTGACGGTGGACGGTCATGACCAAATGACCCGCGCGGGTCGTTTCCTCGTTTTGGATTGGGCGAATGCTCACGCGAAGAATCTCATCGAGACAGATGAAAACATTTTGGGAAGAGTCCGCGCCTACCATCGCGGATATGGGGACGTCAAACACGAGCGCACCGTCACGGTTTATCGAGATGAACGCTGGCTGGTGGAAGACAAACTGACTTCCCCTCGCCGCCGTCCGCACACCTACCGCCTGCACTGGCTCCTGCCCGACTGGGAGTATCAACTTGAAGAAACAGAATCAGCCGTCAGATTAAGACTCAAATCGCCGCATGGATGGATAAGCCTTTCCGTCCATTCATCCTTTATCCTTCATCCTTCATCCTTATCAATTGTCCGTTCAGCCGAACTCCTCCACGGTCAACGCGATATTCTCCCCTACGAAGGCTGGGTATCCCGCCATTACGGACAGAAATCCCCGGCGCTCTCCCTTGCCCTCGAAGTCACATCCGAATTCCATACAACATTCACCACCGAATTCACCTTCCCCAAATAATCAATTACTATTCACCATTCTCCATTCCCTAATTCATATAACGGGCGTAAAATACCCCAGCCGCAAAGGCAAGGAAACGATGTACACCACAGACGAGAGTGACCTTAGTTCTTCCGATAACAACCCGCCCAGTATACGACGCTGGGCACAGGACGCGTTTAATTCAAAGTTGACCGTCACGTAGGCGTGCGCCCCTGCGTGATGTTATTTCACGCAAGGAGGCTGTCATGCTGACCATTTACAAAACCACCGAACAAGGGCTGGAAACGCTCGAGATGATTGCCAACGGCGCGTGGGTCAATGCCATCGACCCGACGCCCGAAGAGATGGAAAAACTCATCAACTGGGGGATGGACATGGACTATATCAACTATTCCCTCGACCAGGATGAAATGGCGCGTATGGAACGCGATGAAGATTACACCTTCATCCTGCTTCGCATTCCCATGTCCCAACCCGAAAGCGACATTCCCTACATCACTGTCCCGCTTGGAATCATGATTCTCGGCAACAGAATTATCACCGTCTGCCGTTACGAAAGCGACGTCTTCAAGCCGCTGACGAATGGCAAGCACCGCTACCTGAAAACAGGCAAACGCTACCGCCTGGCGCTTTATATCTTTCTCGAAACCGCCGTCCGCTACCTCAACCTGCTGCGCGAGATCAACCGCTCCACCGAAGCCGTCGAAGACCGCCTGCAAAAATCCACCCAAAACCGCGAACTGCTCGAACTGCTCAAATATCAAAAAAGCCTGACCTACTTCGCCACCGCCCTGCGCTCCAACGAAGTGATGATGGAACGCGTCCAAAAGACCCAACTCTTCAACTATTATGAAGAAGACCAGGACTTGCTCGAAGACGTGCTGACCGAAAACCAGCAAGCCATCCAGATGACCAGCATCAACACAGAAATTCTTTCCAGCATGATGGGCGCCTTCGCCTCGGTCATCTCCAACAATCTCAACGGCGTCATGAAAGCCCTCGCCGCGCTGACCATCGTCTTCAATGTCCCAACCATCGTCGCTTCTTTCTATGGCATGAATGTCGCCATCCCCGGCGAAACGCACCCCTACGCCTTCCTCTCGGTCATTGGCATGGCGCTCGGTCTTGCCGCGCTGGCAACCTACTTCTTCTACAAGCGGAACTGGTTCTAATGACCGCCCGACTTATCTTCGACGCCAAAGCCACCCTCGGCGAGGGTCCCGTGTGGGACGCGAAAACCCAAACCCTGTATTGGATTGATGTTCTCGAAAAACGAATCTACGCGGGCGAAAAAGTCATTGCCCAGTTGAATCAATACATCGGATGTCTTTCCCTGTGCCCAGACGGGACACTGCTCACAGCCTTGGGTGATGGCGATGGGCTTTCTTCTCTTGTCAATCTTCGCCCCTTCGACCCTGCTCAGGGCAAGGCTGATTCGTCCCAGCAGACCGTTCTCGCCACTGTCAGCGAATCGGCTCCCAACCGCTTCAACGACGGCAAATGTGACCCCGCAGGGCGTTTCCTGGCTGGCACAATGGCAATGAATGAAAGCGACCCCACAGGCGCGTTGTATTCCTTCGACGGCAAAGGGGTGACAAAGCTGTTCGGCGGCGTGACCATTTCCAATGGCTTGACGTGGAGTCCCGACCACAAGACTTTTTATTATATTGACACCCCCACCCGCAAAGTCCAGGCTTTTGACTACGACCTCGCCACTGGACAAATCGCAGAGCCGCGCGTCGCAATCCAAGTCCCCGCATCCCTTGGCTGGGCAGACGGCATGACCTCCGACACCGACGGCAACTTGTGGATCGCGCTCTGGGGCGGCGCACAAGTCACGAAATGGAATCCGCACACGGGTGGACTGCTGGAGCAAATCCCCGTGCCAGCCTTGCAAACGTCCTCCTGCATCTTTGGCGGCAAGGACATGAACGAGTTATTTATCACATCCGCCAGAAAAGGCATGAGCCAAGCCGACCTGCAAAACAACCCGCTCTCCGGCGGGTTGTTCAAAGTGGAAACAAAAGTCACAGGCATGTCGACATTCGAGTGTGGTTTATGATCAGTTCTTCCCATCCCGAAATGCCAGCGCCCGTTTGAGATCATCTGTGCAAATGCGGGGGATGCCGAGGTTTGCAGCCATTGTCAGCGCTTCTTCATTGTTCGCGTCCCAGGTGTGGATTTCAAGCCCCTGCTCGTGCAGGGCGTTGACCACTGCCTCGGTCAATTGAGTCGGATGCAGGTGAGCCGCTCTTGCGCGCGCAAGACGGGATAAGTGGATCGCCTGGTGTTGAACCACGTCCAGTTTCATCCAGCTTTCCGAACGGGGCAGCAGAAAATCCGTTGCCAGCCCAGGGCAGATATTTTGAATCGCCAGCAACAAGGACGGATGATATGAGGTCGCTTCCATCGTGTGCCAATGACTTTTGTGCTTGATCAGCACATTGCCGATGATCTCCGCCGCCTCGGGTTCGGGTCCTTTGATTTCGATCTCCAGCCCGATTTTCCCGCTGAATATGTCGAGGATTTCACACAGCGTGGAGATGCGTCCCGGCTTTGCGGCGGGATTGTCCTTGCACAACACCTTCACATCCTTCAATTGTTCGAAGGTGTAATCGAAGATCGCCCCGCTTGCGGTGGTATTTTCTTCAAGGTAGAAATAGTGATATACGACCGGGATGCGGTCGGCGGTCAGCCTCACGTCAAGTTCCACTGCATCCGCGCCAAGATCGAGGGCGCGTTGGAATGACTCGATGGTATTCTCCGCGGCTTCTGTCGGAATCCCGCGATGGGCGACGATCTCGAAAGGTTTCATTGGTTCCCTCGCTTTCACATATTTCTCAACTATACAACCATCCCAATCTTTTGACAACAAAAATCCCTCCTGCTATTTGGCAGAAGGGATTTACTGAGCACTGATCACTGACCACTGATCACTGATCACTGACCACTGATTACTGATTACTGATTACTGATTACTGACTCTCCCCATACAACTTCCGATGCACCACACTCAGCGCGCGGACTTGATCTGCGGCGTGATACGACGATCTCACCAGCGGATTCGACTCGACCCATTTGAATCCGATCTCTTTTCCAAACTCGCGCAGTTCGGCAAATTCTTCCATCGAATAATACCGATCCATTGCAAAGTGTTTCTTGCTCGGTTGCAGGTATTGACCGATGGTCAGGATGTCCACGCCCCAACTACGCTGGTCGCGCATCACTTGTTTCACTTCGTCCATCGTCTCGCCCAGCCCAAGCATGATACCGGACTTGGTCAACACATCGGGGTCGAGTTTCTTGGCATTGGAGAGGGTCGCCGCTGCCCAGGCATAATTATCCTGCGGCTGGATGGTCTTGAACAAGCGCGGCACGGTCTCGACATTGTGATTCAAAATTTCGGGACGGGCGTCCATCACAATCTTCAGGGCTTCAATCGAGCCTTTGAAATCAGGAATTAAAACTTCAATCGAGCAGCCTGGAAGCAATTCGCGGATGCGGCGAATCACCATTGCAAAAATTGGCGCGCCGCCATCACGCCGCTCGTCACGGTTGACCGAGGTGATCACCGCATGTTTTAGGTTCATCGACTTTACGGCTTGCGCCACGCGCTCGGCTTCGTTCCAATCCAATAAAGCGGGCTTGCCGTGTTTGATATCGCAGAAGGCGCAGGTGCGGGTGCAGACATCGCCCAGCATCAGGAAGGTGGCGGTTCCGCTGCCCCAGCACTCGCCGAGGTTCGGGCACATCGCCTCTTCGCAAACCGTGTGCAGTTCTTTCGAGCGCATCAATGTTTGCAGGTCTTCAAAGGTTTTGCCCGAAGGCGCGCGGACTTTGATCCAATCCGGGCGGCGCGGAGGGCGTTGTTCTATTTCGGTTTTAACTCTGTCTCTCGTAGGTGTAACTGGCATAAATTTTATCCATTCCAACGTTGAATGTTTAGCGTTCAACGTTTCTTGACAATCAATCTCAATCCTCGAACTTCGACAACCTCAATCGGGTCGCCCTTACCGATGGATTCGGACTCGGCGGATTTTTCCGCACTCCAAAGTTCGCTGCCCACCTGAACCTGACCCTCGCTCCCGACCGCAGTTTTGGCTGATCCTGTTTTCCCAACCATCGACTCACTCCCGTTCTGAATCGGGCGGTGTTGCGCGCGCAGGGCGATCAGCAGAATCCCAAAGAACAGCAAGCCAAGGAAGATTCCCATGCCAATTACCAGCGGAACCGATACACGCTGGAACTGCGGCGTGCCCGGTGAGTTGAATAACACCAGCGCACCGACGATGAACGACGCCACGCCGGCCGTCGTCAACGCTCCATGCGTGGGCGCTTTGATGTCGAGGATAAAAAGCACGAAGGCGATCAGCAGGAAGATGAATCCGAACCAGTTGACGGTCAGCACGCCCATGCCGTAGACAGCCAGCGTCAGGCAGACCGCGCCGATGAAGCCTGCGAACCATCCACCGGGGCTGGAGATTTCGATCAAAATTCCCTGCACGCCAATGGCGAGCAAAAGGAAGGCGATGTTCGGGTCGGTGAGCATCAACAGCAGTTGTTCGATGAAGTTGATATCCACATTCTCGGTGCGGATATCTTTCGTGTTCAACGTGCGCTCGCCGTCATCCATCTGGACAGTGAAGCCATCGAGTGATTGCAGCAGGTCTTCGGTGTCGTCGGAGATAAAGTCAATTAATTTGGCTTCGAGCGCTTCCTTGGCGGTGACGGCTGTCGCATCTTCGATCATGGCTTCGGCGAGTTTTACCGCATCCTCGCCGCGATTCTCCACCAGCGAGCGAGCCTTGGCTTTCAGCGTTTCCTTGACCTTGCTCTCCAGCGTGGATTCGATGTCCTCGCCCGAACCCTGAATCGGGCTTGCCGCGCCGATGACCGTATTGGGCGCCATTGCCGAGGCGTGACCCGCCATTGTGATCAATGCGCCTGCGCTGCCCGCGATTGCCTCCTTTGGAGAAACATACACCACCACCGGCACAACGCTGGATCGTACCTCCTGGATGATTTCCAACATTGTATCAATGCTTCCGCCGGGGGTGTTCAACTCGATAACGAGTAATTCGGCGTTTTGTTGTTCGGCAGTTTCGATTCCGCGCTGAAAATACTCCAGCATCGGCGGCATGATGGGTCCCTCTGCGGTCAGAATAACCGCCAGCGGCTTGTCGTTTTGCGCGCCCACTGTAGATGAAAATCCCAGCACAAGCAGGAGGCTCAATAGGGTAATGCGAATCAGTTTCATGTTTGTATCCTGTTTCTGCGATCATTATAATGGTTAAGGAGGAAACGATGGAAACACAAAAGAAAGTCTTTTCCCTGAAGGTCGTTTTGCGGCTGGTCATTGTCCTGATCGTTGTGCCGCTGCTGCCGATTTTGATTTCACAACGCTGGGGGTGGGGGGAGGCGTGGGCGTACGCCGCGCTCAATATTGCCGGCTTTGTCGTCAGCCGCGTGCTTGCCGCAAGGCGCAATCCCGATATCCTCAAGGAACGCGCAAATTCGATGGAGATGAAAGACACCAAGCCCTGGGATAAAACGCTGGCTCCCCTGCTTGCCTACGGAAACATCGTCACCGTGATTGTCGTTGGGTTCGACGCGCTTTTCGGCTGGACTTCCCCGTTTTCGCCAACCGTCAAATGGATTGCCTTTCTGGTGATGACGGCGGGATATGCCTTCGGCTCCTGGGCGCTGATCGAAAACCGATTCTTCTCCGGCGTGGTGCGAATCCAAACCGACAGGGGGCATCACGTGGTGGATAGCGGTCCCTATCGGCTGGTGCGCCACCCCGGTTATGCGGGCGCGATGTGGACTTACCTGCTGATCCCGGTATTCCTTGATTCCCTTTGGGCGTTCATCCCCGTCGTCCTGACTCTGGTTGTGCTGTTCATTCGTACCGCGCTGGAGGATAAAACCCTGCAGGCGGAATTACCCGGCTACAAGGAATTTGCCCAGAAAACGAAATATCGCCTGTTGCCGGGAATTTGGTAACCAACCAGCACAAGACCCTAAAGGTTTTCTTGGCTATCAGTCGCCATGATTTGCAAGACGCTCCTGCCAGACGAGAAGCAGGTTGACGGAAGAAACCTTTAGGGTCTGTTTTGGGGACAATGATTTACTTCACCGCCAGAACAATCGTGCGGATGCTCAGGATGATGATGAGCGTCCCGACGAAGATCATCAAAGCCTTGATGGGCACTTTCTTCGCGATCACCGCCGCAATTGGCGCGGCAATTCCGCCGCCAATCAGCAAGCCCAAAATAACCTGCCAGTACTCGAAGAAATTCAATGCCAGCACGAATGTCACCGACTCGGCAAAGGTGACGAAGAACTCCGAAAAGTTAACCGAACCAATCGTCAGCCGCGGATGCTTGCCGCGCGCCACCAGAGTCGTCGTCACCACAGGACCCCATCCGCCGCCGCCAATCGCGTCGCAGAATCCGCCAAGTAGACCGAGCAGGCTGATACGCGGTCCGTGGTATTCGTTTTCGTTGTGTTTCTTTTTCATGTTGAATGCCTTGACGATGATGACGACCCCCATGATGAGCAGGTAGGCTGAGATGTAGGGCTTGATGACATCACCGTCGAATGCCGTCAGCAGGTAGGCTCCCGCCACGCCGCCGATCACGCCGGGGATGAGCAGGCGTTTGACCAGACTCCAATTAACGTTGCCCAGTTTCCAGTGGGAAAACCCGGAAATGCCTGTCGTCACTACCTCTGCCATGTGAACGCTGGCAGAAGCCGCCGCGGGCGGAATCCCCAGACTCAAGAGGAAGGTGTTCGAACTCACACCATACGCCATGCCCAGCGCGCCGTCGATCATCTGGGCGAGAAATCCAACCACCACGTACAAAAGAAAATTCAGTTCCATTTTTTATCCTTTTTGCCTTGCTGAGTTTTATTATATAAAGTCTATTGGACTAATATACTTTTAGGGTAAATAAAAAAATGCGCTCCCCTTTACGCATTCCTATTTGACTTGTTTTCTGCGGACAGCGTTCTGGCGTTTGTTCACATCTGCCAGGGTCGTGTGGTCCAGAATATCAGAAATGGCGTTTCGCACATCACCCATCACCAGCCGCAAGCCGCAGGTCTCTTCGTCGGGACAGCCGCAGGGCTCGTATGCCATCTGGCTGACGCATTTGATCGGAGCCACAGGTCCATCCAGCACGCGGAAGATTTGCCCGAGGGTGATTTCGTTTGCGGGTTTGGCAAGGTAATATCCGCCGCCAACGCCCATCTTGCTGTGAAGCAGTCCCGCGTTCTTAATCGTGAGCAAAATCTGTTCGAGGAATTTGACAGAAATATTCTCGCGCAGGGAAATATCCTTGATCTGCATCATCTGTGGGGTGGTGCCTTTTGGGGCGGGTTCTGCCAAGGCAATCATCGCCCGAAGCCCGTACTCGCCGCGTTTGGAAAGTCTCACTTTATTTGCAACTCCTACTAATCCAATAGACTTTATTTCTTCCAATCATAATTCAGCGACTGAATTTTGTCAAGCGTTTTTCACTGACGCCTTCGGGACGTTTTATTAAGGGGCGATCTTGGAGCGCGGAAAGTTATTTGTGGCGGTAAACAGGGGCTATAATGTCCCAATGTCGTCCATTACCATTCCTGCGCGTGTAGAAACGCACCCCAACCTGCGTCCGCTCAACGTGTTACGCGATTTGCCCACCGTGGCAGACTTGATCGAGATTTGTTTTTCCAGCACCATGGATCATGATGGAAGGCAATATGTGCGGGATATGCGCCGCGCGGGGAGCGATAATTCCTTTGTCAAATGGGCGAATCGCGCCATCGAAACCACATCCCTGCCCTTGAGCGGATATGTCTGGGAGGAAAGTGGCAGGGTTGTCGGCAACGCCAGCCTGATTCCTTTCAAATATAAAAAACAGCGTGTTTACCTGATCGCAAATGTCGCCGTGCATCCTGACCACCGGCGACGGGGCATCGCGCGCGCCCTTACGCGCCGCGCAATGGAACATGCCCGCGAGAAAAAGGTGGATGAAGTCTGGCTCCATGTCCGTGACGATAACCCCGACGCAATCGAACTTTATACCAGTCTTGGATTTGTCGAACGCGCCCGCCGTACCTCGTGGCAGGCGCCTACCGATTCTCATGCTCCGACCTTGGGACTGGATATTTCCATCTCGGGCAGGAATCCAGGCGACTGGCAAATCCAACTCGACTGGCTTTTGCATCTCTATCCCGACCTGTTAGCCTGGCACCGCAACTGGACATTTGACGCCCTAAGACCGGGACTGTGGAATTGGTTGTATTTGTTATTCGTCGATGTGAACATTCGCCAATGGGCGGCGGTGAAAAACGGAAAAATGGACGCCGCGCTGGCTTGGATACCATACGGGCATGGGGATGCCCTTTTTGCCGCTGCCGGCGAAGAGTCCAGCCCGGATTCGCTGACTGAGTTATTGCTACAGGCGCGACGCGAGTTATCCCACTCTTATGCAAACCTCTCGCTCGATTTTCCCGCTGGCAGGTTCGACCTTGCCATACGCGCTGCGGGCTTTAATCCTCTCCGCACATTGATCTGGATGCAGGCAACCCGCTAGGTTCTTTTTCGTATGTATGGGCATACACAAAGGAGAATAATAAATGACAAAATTCATCATTCGCTGGGGGATCAATGCGGTTGCATTGTATGCCGCAGTCTGGCTTGTGCCCGGGATCGAATTCCGCGGCGATTGGACGGGGGTGTTGTGGCTGGCGCTCATCTCAGGGCTGTTGAATGCGCTTGTGCGCCCGGTATTGAAATTCCTCACCTGTCCATTGATCATTCTTACGCTGGGTTTGTTTACCCTTGTCATCAATACCGGAATGTTGATGCTTACCAGCCGCATCGGTCAGGCATTTGGCATCGGGTTGACCGTGGATGGCTTTTGGACAGCCCTGCTCGGCAGCCTGGTGATTAGCGTGGTCAGCGTCGTCATGAGCGTCATCTTTCGTGATGAGTTGAAGGGCAAAAAAGGGTAACCCGACTCGACCATCGACATCCAGCTCGCGCCTCCTGCCATGTCTGAAGTTGCAGGAGGTTTTTTTGTATGTCATGACCAATTGACTTTTAAACTGCGCGCGCCTTCGAACTGGGAATTAATTGCGAAGGCGCGGAGAGCGGTATTTTATAAAAGCAGCGCGTCCGCGTGCTATAATGACAAAAAATACATCCATAAAGTTTTATCGTCATTGAGAGCGTTTTGAATTTCAGACCCCAAGAGCTTTTGCAACTTGCCGGGTTCAAGGTAAAAAGCCGCGCCAGACTTGGTCGCTGCAGGCTAGCCTCGCAGGGTTTTTTCTTTATTTTCAAAACTCTTTCCCCGGAACGACATTCCAGAAGGAGAAACCGATGCCAACAGTAAACTACAAGTACGAGAAGCGAAAAAAAGAATTGGATAAGAAAAAGAAGAAGGCTGAAAAAGAGCGGCAGAAAGAAATAAAGAAGAATAACAAACAACAGGAGACTGTGCCGCCTCCCGCTGCGCCCGATAATGAGAAAGCGAGCTAAATTAAAAATCCCGGTATTTCTTGAGAAACTGGGATTTTTTAGTTGGATGGATATATTTTATTCTTTTGTGTATAATGCCGTTACCCGCCCCGATAGTTCAACGGACAGAACAAGGCACTCCTAAGGCTTAGATGTAGGTTCGATTCCTGCTCGGGGCACTCGAAGTTTTTACAAAACGCTCATGATTTTTTAAGATAAAACCCTTGCGTGAAATAAGCCCTTTTGGTATTATTGCAAGCGTTGACCGCTAGGGTGCCCCCCTCACCCTGGCGGTCAACATTTAAGCGACTAACGAAACCACTTTGAAATAAAAAAACGCCCTCGCAAGGGCGTTTTTTTATTTACCAATTACCAATTACTTTTTCCCCTTCACCATTTGTCTTGCGGATTGCAACAAATCGTGCGCAGAGCGCAATGTGCCTTCGCCGACTTCGCCGAGCATTTGCGAGAGTTCGAGCAGGCGTTGTTCGCCGTCCAGCTTTTCGACGCGGGTGAGGGTGCGCCCGTCTTTGACGAGTTTCTGCACCTGATAATGCTGGTCGCCGAAGACCGCCAGTTGCGGAAGATGCGTCACGCAAAAGACCTGATGCGAACGGGAGAGGTTCCAAAGTTTTTGCCCCACCACCATGCCCACGCGCCCGCCGATGCCCTGGTCGATTTCGTCGAAGATGAGGGAGGGGACTTCGTCGGCGCGGGCGAGGACGTTCTTCAAGCCGAGCATGAGGCGTGAGGTCTCGCCGCCTGAGGCAATCTTTGCCAGCGGCTTGAGTCCTTCGCCGGGATTCGGGGCGATCAAAAACTCGATGCGGTCGAATCCGTTTTGGTCGAAGGCGATGCGCGACCCGTCTGGGAGGGGGATGCCGTTTACGTCGGGCTTGGTTTGGAAATCCACGCCGAAGCGGGCGGATGCCATCTTCAAATCGTCGAGTTCGGCTTCGATGCCCTTGCCCATTTCCAAACCAGCGGACTTGCGTTTGGCGGAAAGCGCCCCGCCTTGTTTGGCGAGTTTTTCCAGCAATTTGGCTTCCTGCATTTCCAACTCGTTGATGCGCTCCGCTGCGCCGGTGATGGTTTCGAGTTGCTTGCGGGCGTCGGCGCCGTAGGCGATGACGGCGGGGATGTTGCCGCCGTATTTGCGAACCAGTGAGTGAATCAGGTCGAGGCGTTCTTCCACGTCTTCGAGACGTTTGGGATTGAATTCGATTTCTTCGAGATAGTCGCGCAGGGTGTGAACGACATCCGAGATGGTGTCGAGCAGGAGATCGGCTTGATTCGCCAGTTCCGATTGCGCCGCGTCGATCTTGGCGAGCGCGCCCAAAGCCTGAGCCGCCTGCCCAATCAAATCGGTGGCGGCGGGCGTTTCGGGTGAGCCTTCATCCAAAATTGCCAGCGCTTCCTGCGCGTTTTGCGCGAGGGACTCAGCGTTGGCGAGGCGGTCTCGTTCCTTGCGGAGTTCCTCGTCTTCGCCCGCTTTCAGCCGCGCGGCTTCGATTTCCTCGGCTTGGTAGGTCAGCATTTCAATGCGGCGGTCTGAATCGGATTGGGCTTTGCGGAGGTCGGTCAGTTCGCGGCGCAGGTTGAGCAGGGTGTGATAGGTCTGGCGGTAATCGCTGAGGGGTTGACCCACTTCGGCGAAGCGATCGAGCAACCCGAGGTGGGCGCGGGGGTCGAGCAGCGAGAGGTGTTCCGCCTGCCCGTGGATGTCGATCAACAGCGCGCCCAATTCCTTCAACAATCCCACGTTGACCGTGCGCCCGTTGATTCTCGCCACGCTACGACCTTCCTTGCGAACTTCGCGCATGAGCGTGACGTAGTTCGGGTCGTCCATCAATTCTTCGCGGTTGAGGATGTCGTGGACGGCTTCACGCTCGGAACCTGTGAGGTGGAAGACGGCTTCGACAAAGGCGGTGTCGGCGTCGGTGCGGACGAAGGTGGAATCTGCCTTGCCGCCGATGAGCATGACCACCGCGTCGAGGATGATGGATTTTCCCGCGCCTGTTTCGCCCGTCAGGATGATGAGTCCCGAATCGAAGCGCAGGTCGAGTTTGTCGATGATGGCGAAGTTTTGGATGTGGAGTTCGTTTAGCATGGGCTATTTCGATAATTGGATTCCCGACAGGCGGGTGTAAACGAGCGGCACGGCAATGACGAGATAGATGACTTGAAAGAGGATGCCAAAGAGGTCGAGGGCGAGGATTTGAAACAAGGCGATGGGCAACGCGCCGACGACCACGCCGACGGCGACGGTGATGAATAAATTCCGCGAGCGGCGGCGACGGGTGACAGCGCGGACGCTTTCAGCGATGGCTGTGCCAGCAACGGGCGCGCCTGCCGCAATCAGGAACCAACCGAAGAAGCCGATGCCGCCAATCAACGTGACGAGGAAGGAGGCAATTCCAGAGAGAATGGCGGCGATGACAAAGCCCGAAGCGTAGTCGTACCATTCGGCGGTGTCGAAGGCTTTTTGATGCGACTTGACACATTCCTTGCAGATGTAGCCCGTGGGCGTGCGGACGGAGCAGGAAACGCACATATAACGTTCACAGCGTTTGCAGCGCAGACTGGTCTCGCGGGTGGGGTGGGCGTAGCAATAAGTGGTTTCGGTCATCGTGGAAATCCCAAAGAGTTTTCGTTCATGTGCGCGGTGAGATTGCGATAGAAATAGCCAGGGTCGCCAAAGCGGACGAATTGCGCGGTGACATCGGCGACGGTCACGTTCACATGGTCGTCTTCCATCAGCAGGACAGGCGGCTGACCGTCCACGCTGAGGACGGCGTTCTCGCTGTTGACGACGATGCTGACCGAGGAGCCTTCCGACAAGACAACGGCGCGGTCAACGGAAAGGTGCGGCGCGATTGGCACGAGCAGGATGTTCCGCAGTTCGGGCGGGAGGATGGGTCCGCCCGCGGCGAGGGCATAGGCGGTGGAGCCTGTGGCGGTGGAGGCAATCAAGCCGTCGGCGGCGTAACTGGTGAGTCGGCGTCCGTCCACCGAGGCGGTCAAACGGATGGGGCGCACGTTCTGTCCGCGAGCCACGACGACTTCGTTGAGGGCGTTTGCCGTGCTGAGGCTTTCTCCAGAGCGGATGTGTTCAGCGCGCAACATCATACGGTTCTCGATCCACGCTTCGCCGTTGAGTAATTTCTCGAAATACTCGCGCCATTCCTGGCGTTCGATTTGGATGAGGAATCCGAGCCTGCCGAGGTTGACGCCCAAAATGGGGACTCCGCTGGGGGCGCATAAATGCCCGGCGCGTAAAACGCTTCCATCGCCGCCGACTGCAATCAGCATGTCGAACTCGCCGTTCTTGACCCGCTTGCGAAGGTCGCCATCGTAGAGCGAACCGAAGGGCGCTTCGATGCCTTTTCCCTTGAGAAAGGCAGACATGGCTTCGGCTTCGGCGAAGGCTTGGGGCATTCTGGGGTAAGCCGTTACAACGGGGCGCTGGGGTTGAAACATGGGGGTAATTATAAGAGCAAAGGATGAAATTCTGTCGAAAGTCAAAGGTCGAAGGTCCGTTGACTTTCGACTTTTGACCTTCGACTTTTATGTCAGCCTCTCATCGCAAACATTCCGATAGCCGCATTTGGCGCAGCGGGCGGGTTGTTCGTGGGAGCGGGGGACGTTCCTTTTGTGTTCGTCGCGTTTCATTTCGACCAGTAAATCGATCAAGGCATTTTCCAGGTCGTGGGTGTAATCCACAGAGAAATCACGGTTTTCATAGTGGATAATGCCATACGGCGGGCGGGTGTGATAGGTCTTTTCGACCAGTAGGCAGTAGGCGGCGAGTTGATAAATGTGCGAGTCGTAGGGCGCTTCGGGGGCGCGTCCCGATTTGACTTCGACGGGGATGATTTTTCCGTTTTGCTCGACGAGGTAGTCGGGTTTGCCTGTCAAATCCATCGCAGGGTAAAAGAGCGGCTTCTCCACTTTGCCCCATCCGCGCGTGTCGGTGTAGATGATTCGTCCGCCGGGCAAGCCTGCTTCTTTGCGCTGGGTTGCGGATTTGCGAAAGAAGAAGAAGGCGAAGATAAGGAAGACGAGGGCGAGGTAAAGCATGGATGGTGATGGGGAATAGGAAGTGGGATTATTCTTCGAAAATGGCGCCAGCCGCTTGCGGATCAAACCCCGTGGGCCACCTGGTTCCCTTATTGTAAGTCGCCCCGCTCAAGTCGGCGCCGCTTAAGATGGCGCCTTCCATGTCTGCAAAATGCAGGCGGGCGTTGTTCATCCTGGTTCCGCTTAGGTCTGTTCCCCGCAGGTTGGCATCGCTCAGGTCAGTGTCTAAAAGTTCTGCGCCATGCAGGTTGGCTTCGCTCAGATTGGCATCCGTCAGGTTTGCGTTATTGAGGTATGCATAGCGTAGTTTGGCTGCGTTTAGAGAAGCCCCGCTCAGGTCTGCCTGACTCAGGTCTGCCTTACTGAGATCGGCTCCTGCGAGGTTGATGGTTTTCTTGCCCGCCAGCAATGCTTCGAGTTCATCTTGTGTAAATTTCATTGCTTTCCCTTTCTCTTTTTTCGACTACTTTAGATGTTCTCCACCATGCGGATAATTTTCTTCAATCGCGTGAAATCTGAACCTGAAAGCGATTCAAGTCGCTTCTTCAGGGTTTTGATAAACTCATCATTGTTGGTCTCATTGACGGCGGGGAGAATTTTTTCGGCGCGTTCGGTCAGGTCTTTGCGCGAACACGAAGATAAATGCTGGAGCAGGTAAGGAAAGACTTCGGCGCTGAATCTTTCGTCGGCGGCGGTGTGCGCCAACGCGGAGATGGATTTGTCAATAGCAGATTCAGAGCCAGTTTCGGCAATCCGCTTGATTTCAATCTGATTTTTGAAGATGAATTCGGGGTTGACTTTGGAAATTTCCATCAGGGCGGTACTTGCGCCTTCGACCATGTGCGGATGTTTGCTCTTCAAAAACTTGACGAAGTCCGCCGCGTAGGGCGTGATGAGGTTGGGGTCAACCCTGCCGATTTCGTACATCACGTTCATGCAATCCGAGTGGATGTGCTTGTTGTCGTTGTGCATGTTTTGGGCGATCTCGCGGATGCCCGCTTTGTCGTCCCGTGCAACGAGGTCGCGCGCCAGGTCGAGGTTGGGGGTGCGGTCGCGGCGGGTTTGGAGGTAGCCGAGGCGGAGGAGAAGGTTGGACATGGTTGTTTTTTCGTTGGATGTTCAACGTTTAACGTTTTTTACAATTGGGCGGCGCAGTAAGCTGTCAGCGTGAGGACGGCAGCGAGAAGCAGAATCAAACCGAGGGTGCGGAGCAGGGAAGCGGACAGGGTCTTGAGTCCATGCCTGCGGTGGAGTTCAGTCCCAGCGGCAAGCTCCGCCTGATTCTCCGATTCAACGCCGTCTTTACGATATTTCCAGGCGCGGCGGCAGTAGAGATAATTTCCAATGTCGGAGGCGCGGATGATGGGCATGGGCAAAGTATAGCACAAATTTTCTAGTGTAAGTTTGGCGTCGCGAAATAGAGCCGCTGAAAAAAACAGGCTCCGAGTGGAAACCCAGAGCCTGTCGATTTTTACACTACACTTTCCGCGACTTTCCTGCCGTACCCCATCAGCGCCTTGACCATTTCCTGCGTGCGCCCTTCGGCGTAAACCCGCAAAACAGGTTCGGTTCCCGATGGGCGGATGAGCAGCCATGAGTCGTCGGACATGATGTATTTCACACCGTCGCGCTGGCTGATTTGCTGCACTTTTTCGCCGCCGATTTCAGCGGGGGCTTTCTTGGTCAGGAATTCAGTCATCTCGGCTTTGGCTACGGGGCGGCTGAGGCGCAAATCTACGCGTTCGTACAGGGCGGGACCCACGTCTTCGAGCAGGTCATTCACCATGTCGTGCAGGGATTTATTCGCCGCCGCGATCATCTCCACCACCAGCAAGCCCATGATGGGACCGTCGCCTTCGGGGATGTGTCCCTTGAACGAGATGCCGCCCGATTCTTCGCCGCCGATCAGCACGTCTTCCTTCATCATGTAATCGGCAATGTGATTGAAGCCGACGGGGGTTTCGTGCAGGGTCAAACCGTAGCGTTTTGCCAGGCGGTCGATCATGCGCGTGGTCGAAACCGTGCGGACGACGGAACCCGTCCAGCCGCGTTTTTCCACCAGGTATTTCAATGCCAGCGACATGATTTTGTGCGGATCGACAAAGTTGCCGCGCTCATCCATCGCGCCGATGCGGTCTGCGTCGCCATCGGTGACGACGCCAAAGTTGCCCATGCCCGAACTGACAGCGCTTGCCAGCGGTCCGAGGTATTTGGCAATCGGTTCGGGGTGAACGCCGCCGAAGCCGGGATTCATCTCGCCGCGAATTTCGGCGATTTCGCAACCCGTGCCTTGCAGGAAGGATTTAATCACGCCGCGTCCGGAGCCGTACATGGCGTCCACCACAAAGCGCTGCGGGTTGTCGGTGATGATGTCGGTGTTGATCAATGTCCGCAGGTGGGTGAAGTAATCGGGAAGCGGGTTGAATTTTTGAATCAAGCCCGCGTCGCGCGCCTTGTTGAAGTCCATCAAATTGGGACCACGCGCCTGCTCTTCGTTGTCGTTGATGTAAACTTCCACGCGGCGGCATTGATCCGACAAAGCCGAACCGCCGAACGCGCCTTTGAGTTTCAACCCGTTGTAGCGCGGCGCGTTGTGCGAGGCGGTAATCATGACGCCCGCAATGGCGGCATGATGTTTGACCGCGTACGAGATGGCAGGGGTCGGCGAGTCGGACTGAGCCAGCATCACCTTGAAGCCGTTTGCCGCGAGGACACGCGCCACCTCTCCCGCAAAGCGGTCCGAGAGGAAGCGGGTGTCGAAGCCGACAACGATCTTGTTTTTGTCAGGGAGTTTTCCGCCGTTCGCAGATTTGTCCCAGTGATCCGACGCCACTGCATCGGCGATGGCTTGTGCCACGATCCGCAGATTGTCGAAGGTGAAACTATCCGAAATAACGGCGCGCCAGCCGTCGGTACCGAAATGAATGGGCATGTGTTTTCTCCAAAATAAAATTTATGGGGCGGGTGTGATTCCCGTTGTGGGGGTTGCCGAAGGGCTAAAGTTGGGGGCAGGCGTGGCGTAACTGACCACCGATTCCAAGAGCCAGCCTTCCACGCGCTGTCCGCTGCGGGTGACGATCACATGAATCCATGCCACACCGTTGACTTGTTTGAAGTCCGGGTAGATTTCCACCACCGAGCCGTTGTCCAGCGTCATCAAATATTTTCCGTTGGGTGTCTGGCGCAGGTTCGCGCCGCCGCCTTCACTGGCTTTGATGATGCCCGATGTCAATTGCGGGGTTGAGGTGGCGGTAAATGTCGCCGATGGAGTGGATGAGGTGGCGGTGGAGGTGAAAGCCGTCGGGCTGGCGGTGAAGGTTGCCGTATCGGTTGCCGTCGTCGTTTCGGTGACGGTAAGCGTGGCTGTAACCGTGCCTCCTGTTGGCGTGACGGACAGGGTCGACGAAAGGGTGGGCGTCTTCGAGGGAATTGGGGTGTTCGTCTTTGTGGCGGTTGGGCTGGGTGTGAATGACGGGGTTGAGGTCGGTTCGACGGTCAACGTGGGCAGGGCGGTGGAGGTGGCGGCTGCTGCCTGATTCGAAGATGGAAGCCCCGCGCCTGTCAACAGGACGAGAATCACCGCGAAGAGCAGGAACGAGATGACGCTGAAAATGACGCCTCGCGTAGTGGGGCGGATTCGAATGGCGAAGAAAGTCAATAAGCCGAGAACGCTCGCCAGCGCAAAATGGACGGCAAACACCAAAATGCCCTGGGGGAAAATACCCGCTACACCGGAACCAAGTCCAAAGCCGCCGGCGTTGATCGGCAGGTAAAAAGAGTAGGCGATGACGACGCTCGGCAGGAATGGTTTTTCCTCCGAACGGGCAAAGGAGACGACGAGTGTGACCGCGCCGATGACAAGGACAGCCAGTTCGGGAATCCACAGGCGGGCGTGGATGAAGACATTGTCGAGGGTCATCGGCAGGAAGAGACGGGCGGCAAAGCCGGTCAGCAATCCGCCGATGAAAACGATGAGGGCGCTGACGAACAACGCCATGAGCGTTTCAAAAAGAAAACGCGGCGAGCCGGTGAGCAGGGCAAGCAGAAACCCCACCCAGGGAGTCATGAGCGGGGTGATGAGAATGCCGAGTAAAAGGATGGCTTGCGAATCGAGTAGAAACCCAAGTCCCATGACGGCGCCGCAGACAAGCGAAAAGACGAATAATTCGATGGATGGATAGGCGCGGCGCGAGAGGTCGTAAATGAAGGCTGCCTGTCCCTCGGCGTCGGCGGGGAAGATGCTGCGGCGGGTGGCGCGTCTGCGGCGGGCGCGTAAGGCAGCCGCGTCACGACGAGGCGAAGAGGGCGGTTCGGGATTCCGCTCCGCGTCTGGGTCGGTCGGGATAATGGGTTCTTCGGAAAGGGACATGGTTTGTCGGGGGAGTTCGGAGGGTCTACTTTTATCTTCTCAAACTTGCTGAAATTCGCAAGGGCTTTTCCAATAATTCCAGGGCAGAGAGAATGTCCGGTGCAACAAGGTCGGCAGCGAACAGGGTTTCCTTTGCCACGCCTTCGATTGACATGACACAAATTCCCAATTGGGCGGCGGCGAGCATCCCGGCATCGTTTGCGCCCTGCCCGATGGCAGCCGTTTTTTCAATTCCCAGTTTGCGGACGTATTCCGCCTTTTGGGTTGTTTCTCCGCCGGGCGCAATTCGCACGGCGGTCAATCCCAATTGTTCATCGATGATGGATTGCTTTCCGTGGGTGTCGGCGGTGAGCAGGTGGATGGTCAATTGATTTCGCAGGGCTGCGATCTTTTCTGCAACACCGTTTATGAGTTGACCATCCACCGCCAGGGTGCCGTTCACATCCATCACAAGATGTTCGATTGCATACTCGCCAATTCCGGGAACGTTGAATTTAATCATGCGTTCCATTATACAGGGGATGATGGGAGTTGTGTTCCGATCCCCAATTTACTGGGGAATTTCTCCAGCGAGTTCCTTGTCGATTAACTGGGTGAAACTGGAGAGCGGCTGCGCGCCCACGATTGCCAGCCCGTTGACAAAAAAGGTCGGCGTGGACTGCACCCCAAGGTTGGTGGAAAAGTCCATGTCCTGTTCGATGAAGGCGTCGTGCTTGCCGCTGGAGAGGCAGGCGGTGAATTCTTCGACATCCAATTCTAGATCAGTGGCGTACTGAATGTAGGTTTCCTCGCCCAGGGAATTCCCGTCGAACAATTTGGTGTGATAATCCCAGTAGGCGTCCTGGTCGTTGGCGCAGAGCGAAGCCACCGCCGCCGACATCGCGTCGGGGTGCATGGTTTCTGGAAGCGGGAAATTTCGATAGACAAATCGAATGTTGCCGGGGTAGGCATCAAGCAGCGCCTTGTAGGTGCTTTGATGGAAACGCTGGCAATAGGGGCATTGGAAATCGCTGAATTCGACGATGACGATTTCCGCTTCTGCGGGTCCGATGCTTGGGTATCCTTCGGTGGGAATATCGTAACGAATGAATTGCGGTTCCTGGGTAACGGGCGCTTCTGCCACCTGCCCCGCGGGTTGTTGCGGCGCTGCGGCAGGAGCGGCGGCGGCGACGGGCACAGGATTTCCGTCACGTCCCCAGGCGACATAGCCAGTCAGTATCCCAGCCGCAAAAGCCAGTACAACCAATACCGAATAAAAGTGGCTTTTCTTGAAGGTGACAGTCTCTTCGGCTATGGTTTCCTCGAGAACATCATCTCCTTCGATTTCAATAGCGGATGTGTTTTTTTGGTTTTTTGTAATCATGGGCGCGATTATAGTCTTTTCATCCGTTTTGTGAACAGGAACTTAAGTCCGCCTAAGATTGCCCCGCGCCCCGTCTCACGGGCGGCTCTTTATGCTAAAATAGAAGCAATGAGCGCCCAACTTCCACACCAGTTTGATGCGTTGCGCGCTGGCGCAAAGCCCGAACATGCCTCCTATCGATTGCACCGCAAACAGCGCAATTTGCAGATTATCCTGCCGATTGTGATTACCGCGCTGCTGTTGATTGGGATGATCGTGTTGATCAGTTTTGCCACGTTCAAATCGGACGGCGATGTGAGCCGCTGGGCGGCGATTTCCACCATCTGGATCGTCATCCCCATCCTGATTGCGGGATTGATTACGCTTGCCATTCTGGTCGGGCTGATCTATTTGATGGCGCGCGCATTGAACGCCCTGCCGCATTACACCGCCATCGCGCAGGATTACGTTTCCATTGCGCAAGGTTATATCATCCGTGGCGCGGATATGGTTGTAAAGCCTGTGATTGCCCTCGAAGGTTTCATCGAAAGGGCAAAGGCATTCTTTGAAAGGATAAGCACCCCATGAATAAAAACAAGATCATCCTTTTTGGCGCATTGCTTGGCGCGGTGACGGGGTTGGTTGCCGCCATTCTCCTGACCCGCCGCGCAGAGAAGAACGAGCGCGAAACCGCCATCACCTCCGGTGAGGGGCTCAAACTCGGTGTGTTGGTCCTTGGCTTGTTGCGGGCAATTTCTTCGCTGGGCGACGACTGACCAACCATAAAGGCAGACACTTGACCGAGGAATCAACCTCGGTCTTTTTTATCCCAAATCATGATTACCATTTCCGCGCTTACTTTTCGACGGTTTTTACTCGGTCAGCAGGGACTCTTCCCCGGGCGACGTTTCAGGGGCTTGGACGGCGTTACTTCGGCAATCAACCAGATGCAGGCGCTGCAACTCGACCCGTTGAATATCGCCGCCCGCAGCCAGGAGATTGCGCTCTACGGGCGCGTGTTGGATTTCGAACTGGGGCATCTCTATCGATCTGCGTATGAGCAGCGAAACTTCTTCGATTACGGCGGAACGCTTTTCCTCTACCCGATGAATGAATTTCCACATTGGCGCGCCATCATGCCCCGCACAGCGGGGTATTCGCGCATGGTGGAATTCAGGAAAAATCACCCCAAAGCAATGAATGAAACGCTTGCCGTTCTGCGCGCCAATGGCGCAATGGGCAACCGTGATTTTACGGGCAACGGTCTTTTGCAGTGGAGTTATCGCGGGCGGAAGGATTCGGCGGTGGCGCTTTTTTATCTGTGGCTGCTGGGCGAGGTGATGATTTCGAGCCGCAAGGGCTTTGATCGCATTTATGACTTGCGCGAACGCGTGGCTCCGCGCGAGTATGATTTCGTCGCGCCCATTGTTGAGGCGGAGGATTTCTTTGCGCGCAAGACGATTGCCACGCTCAACCTGATGCGCGAAAAGCGCTTCCGCGCGGGGTGGCAGGCAGCCATCGAACGCGAGGTGACGGCTGTGGAAGCGGATAAAAAACTGTCGGCATTGATCAGGCTGGGGGCGGTGAGCCAACTCAAGGTGGAGGGCAGCGCCGAGACCTGGCTCGCCCTGTCCGAAGATGTCCCGCTGCTCGAATCGCTTGAGGCGGGCGAAATTCCCGAAACGTGGCGCCCGCTCGAATCCAGCACGGAGGAGGAAGTTACTTTTCTTGCCCCGTTGGAAATGGTCAGCGCGCGCGGGCGGGCGAAACAGGTTTTCGATTTCGACTATATTTGGGAGGTGTACAAGCCAGTTCATCAGCGCCGCTGGGGATATTACACCCTGCCCATTTTGTACGGCGATGACCTGGTGGCGCGGCTCGACCCGAAATTGGATCGCAAAACGAATACGCTGCATATTTTGGGCTTTTGGCTGGAGGATGATGCGCCCAAAGATGAAGCCTTTGCCAATGCGCTGGGGCGCGGCATTGCGCGGTTTGCGAAGTTGATTGGGGCAAAACGGGTGAATCTGGATGCGGTTCAGCCGCGCCGTTTGCAGGCGCAGGCGCGCAGGGCAGTCAGGGGGGCAACGGCGGAACAATAATGGGGTTGTGATTTCGAAGCGGAAGCGGCATGATTCAGGCGGGAGTTCTGATTATAATTTCATATAAAGATGGGGCAAAAAAATAATTGGCTTTAGAATTAGCGGACACCGCATTTATTGGTTATTTTGGTGAAACTTCAAAGGATGGCTTCTGTGATCGAACCTGTGCCCCAAAAATCGATTGGAAATTCAATGCAGGGTGCGCGCAGCCACAGCCATGATCTTCTTCTGGCTCTTAGCCATGCGGCGCGGTCCATCCAGCGGGCGCGCACCGTGCAGGAGGCTTACTCTGCCGTCGGCAGCCAGATCAAAGCGTTGGGCGAGGATGTGTCGCTCTTCATCTTCAATGAAGATGATGCATCGTTGAATCTTGTATACACGTCGTATGAGCCATCCCTGCTTCGGCGTGTCGAAAAGTTGATGAAGGACCGCGCCGCCTGGCACCACCTTATCATTTCGCCTGATACCGTGTATGCCCGCGCGCTCGATTCCGGCGCGACCCAGTATATTCAGTGGACGGAAAAAAACGTTTCCGATGCGCTGCCGCCTCATCTCCAGCCGCAGGCGGGAAAATTTCTGCGGCTGTTGAAAATTCGTCAGGGAATTCTGGCGTCTTTGCGCGTGGATGACCAGCCGATTGGTTTGATGGTTGTCAGCGGTTCGACTCTGCTCGAGAACGATGTGCCCGCCATGGAATCCTTTGCGGCGCAAATTGCCGTCAGTATTCACAATGTGCGCCTGACCCAGCAAATGCAGGAAGAACTGTCCATCCGCAGGCAGTTGGAGCAGACCTTGCGTATCAGCGAAGCCCGCAATCATGCCCTGCTGGATGCGCTTCCCGATATTATGTTTTTGCTCGACCGCGATGGCGTTTTCATCGACTTTCATGCGCCGCGCGGGCAGAAGTTGTTGATTTCTCCGCAGGAGTTTATGGGGAAAAATATGCGGGATGCCCTGCCTCTCTCGATTGCGCGCGTCTTTTCCCCTGCTTTCGAAAAAGCGGTTCGGAGCGGGGAAAGTCAACGGGTCGAGTATGATTTCGATTTTCCCGGCAAGCCGCGGCACTTCGAGGAAGCGCATATCGTCTTGAGTCAGGATGACAGCGTTCTGATTATCATTCGGGATATTACCGAACGCAGGCAGGCGGAAATGGATGCGCTTCTGCAAAGCGCGGCGCTGGAGGCGGCGGCAAACGCGATTGCCATCACCGATAAAGGGGGCGATATTCAGTGGGTCAATTCTGCCTGGGTCGAGTTGACCGGCTATTCGAAGGAGGAATCAGTCGGGCAGAGTCCCAACATCCTCAAATCCGAAAAACATCCTCCCCAGTTTTATAAAGATATGTGGGATACCGTTCTTGCCGGCAGAGTCTGGCGCGGAGATTTGGTCAACAAACGCAAGGATGGCAGTTTGTACTTCGAGGAAGAGACGATTACCCCCGTGCTGGACGATCAGGGGCATGTGACCCACTTCATCGCCATCAAACTGGATGTTACCAAGCGCAAGCAGGCAGAAGCCGACCTGGAGCGGATGGCGCGTACCGACGTTTTGACCGGGATTTATAACCGCCGCCACCTGTTCGACCTTGCCGTTCATGAGTTCGATGTCGCCCGGCGTTACGGGCAGTCTTTATCGATCATCATGTTCGACCTCGACCATTTCAAGGACGTCAACGATACCTATGGTCACGCGATTGGCGACCAGATGTTGGTGTCTGTGACGCAGGTCGCCTGCTCCCAATTGCGCGATGTGGACCTGCTCGGACGCTACGGGGGCGAAGAATTCTTAATTGTGTTGCCCATGACAGAGGCAAGGTATGCCCTCAAACTGGCAGAACGGATTCGAAGCGGGGTCGAAGCCTTGCGTCTTGAAACCGAAAAAGGCGGGGTGTCGGTCACTTTGAGCATTGGTATTGCCGAATTATTGCGCATTCCGCTGGACGGTTCGGTGGATGACATTATCCGCCGCGCAGATGAAGCCTTGTATATCGCCAAGCAGTCCGGGCGCAATCGCGCTGTGGTTTTCGATTTGGATTCGGGAGGATAGCCGGATGCCTCGAAAAAAAATCTCACCGCAAACCAATCTCGACGAACAGGTCTTTCGGCGCATGTTCGATGAACATGCCGCGATTATGCTGTTGATCGACCCGCAAACGGGCAGTATTCTCGATGCCAACCAATCTGCTGTCGAATTCTACGGATATTCCCGCGCCAAACTTTGCGCCATGATTATCAACGAAATCAATGCCCTGCCTGCGGAACAAATGATAATGGAACTTCAAAGGGCGTCGAATGGCAAGGCGAACGTTTTTGTCTTTCCGCACAAGACCGCCAGCGGGGCGGTTCGCATGGTCGAAGTTCACAGTTCACCCATCGCTTTGCAGGAAAAGCAGATGCTCTTTTCGGTCATTCACGACATCACCGAACGGCGGCAGATGGAAGAGGCGCTGAAGGAAAGCGAAGCGCATTATCGGGCGGTTACCCAGTCTGCCAACGAAGCCATTATCTCCTCCGATACTGCGGGGGTGATTATCGGTTGGAATACGGGCGCAGAGACAATCTTCGGCTACGCCCAGGCTGAAACCATTGGTCTCCCGTTGACCATGATCATGCCGTCGGATCTTTGCGATTATTTTTGGATGGCTCTGGCAAAGTCTCAGCAGGTCGAGCAGAGGCAAATTGTGGGAAAGACCGTTGAAATGAGAGGTCGCCGCAAGGATGGCAGCGAGTTCCTGCTGGAAATTTCCATCTCGGAGTGGCAGGGCAAGCAGGGACAATGTTATACAGCCATTATCCGCGATATCACCGTTCGCAAACAGGTGGAGGCGGAACTGCGGAATTCAGAGGAGCGGTATCGCACCCTCTTCGACAGTATGATGGATGGCATCTATCGCAGCACCCACGAAGGCAGGTTTGTCGATGTAAACCCGGCAATGGTCAGGATGTTTGGCTATTCGAGCCGCGAAGAAATGCTGGCAGTGGATATCAAAAAGGATTTATATTTTTCCCCGCAGGAGCGGGGCAGTCATATTTTGGATACGGGTCAGGAGGAAATCGAAGTTTATCGAATGCGGCGCAAGGATGGCTCCGAAATTTGGGTGGAGGATCATGGTCATTATGTTCACGACGCGCAGGGAAACATCCTTTACCATGAGGGGATGCTGCGCGACATCACAGCCCGCCAACGCGCCGAAGTCGAACTGATCCAGGCAAAAGAGGCGCTCGAAGCGACGCATAAGGAATTGGCAGAGGCTTTTATCCGCGAGCAGCAACTGGCGCGGATCGATATGTTGACCGGCGTCAATAACCGCCGCCATCTGTTCGAACTCGCCGCGCACGAGTTTAATATCGCCGCCCGCTATTCCTTACCCCTTTCTGTTTTGATGTACGATGTGGATGATTTCAAATTAATCAATGATAACTTCGGTCATGCCATTGGCGACCAGGCATTGCAGTGGCTGACGCAGGTCGTTCTTGGTCAACTCCGCCAGGCGGATATATTCGGACGATACGGCGGCGATGAGTTCATCATTCTTCTGCCGCAGACCGACGCCAAAGAGGCGCGGATTCTTGGCGGGCGTATTCGCTCCAGCGTTGCGTCCATGACCCTGGAAACAAATAAAGGGGGGCTGTCGCTTACAATCAGCCTGGGCATTGCGGGGATGCTTCACATGAAAGCCGCGACCGATTCACTGGAAGACCTTTTGCAACGCGCCGACCAGGCTTTGTATGCCGCGAAGCAGGCGGGACGCAACCGCACGGTGGTCTATGACGAATCATAAACGGGCATTGCAGGAGGTTTTTACCGTGAGATTCTTGTTCGAACGACCGACTCAGGCGCTGGCGGTTTTTGCCGTCATCCGCAAAATCGAATATGAACAGAACGACAACCCCTGGTTTGGCATTCGACAGGGTTTCGACTGGGACGCACACCCGCCCTATTTTCTGGCTGGGGCGATTGCTTCCATTTTGGCTATTTTGATTCTGGTCATTTTTGCCCGCACCCTGCAAAGGAAGGTCAGCCAGCGCACACACGAACTGAATCAGGCGCTTGCCAGTTTGCAAAAAAGCGAGCGCCAGTATCGTGAAATTTTCAACGCCACCACCGAGGCAATCTTTGTCCATGCCCTGCCGGGCGGACAATTATTGCATGTCAATCAATCGATGCTGAAAATGTATGGGTATGAATCGGAGGATCAGGTTTTATCCGCAGGCGTGAGCCAGTTGAGCGTCAACGAACCGCCATACTCGGACTTCGACGCCATGGAAAAAATCCGCAAGGTGATGAATGAAGGTCCGCAGGTTTTCGAATGGCTTGCGAAAAAGAAGAGCGGCGAAACATTCTGGGTCGAAGTCGCGCTGCAAAGTTCGCAGATCGGCGGCGAGGATCAACTGCTTGCCGTGGTTCGTGATATTACCGGGCGCAAACGGGTCGAAGATGCGTTGCGCGCAAATGAATACCTGCTGCGCGAGGCGCAGGTCATTGCCAGCATGGGAAATTACCTGCTGGATTTTTCCACGGGCATGTGGAAGAGTTCGCCCGTTCTCGACCGCATCTTTGGCATCGACGAAACCTACCGCCGCTCTGCCGAAGGCGGCATTATGCTGATTCATCCCGACTATCGCCAGCAGATGGTGGGATATTTTGTCGGGCAGTTCATGGGCGAGCGCAGCAAGTTCGATATGGAATATAAAATCATCCGTCACAACGATGGGGCGGAGCGCTGGGTACATGCCTGGGGCGAGTTGGAGGTCGACCGCCAGGGCGCTCCTTTGCGGATGCACGGCGTCATTCAGGATATTACCGAACGCAATCAGGTGGAGCAATCGCTGTGCGACCGTGAACGTCAGTACCGCACGCTGGTCGAGCAAATCCCCGCCATTGTCTATGTGGATGAACTACAGAACGATTTCCGCACCCTGTACATCAGTCCGCAGGTCGAACAAATTCTTGGGTACACGCCTCGCGAGTGGCTGGATCAATCTCCTGCCATTTGGTACTCTCTTGTTGCTCCGGCAGATGTCAAAACCGTCGATGACGGATACAGGCGCTGCGCCGAGTTTGGCGAACCCTTTGAGACGGAATATCGCATACGAACCCGCGACGGGCGGATTCTTTGGATTCACGACCAGGCAATGCTGCTGCGTGATGAAAGCGGAAATCCGCAGTTGATTCACGGCGTAATGCAGGACATCACCGCGCATAAATTATCGGAAGATGAAATGCGCCAGCGCGTGGTGGAATTGGAGACGCTCTATGAAAGCGGGCTGGGAATTAATCAACTGCTCGACCCCGTTAAGATTGCCGAAAAGGTGATCGAATTGTTGGAGCAAAAACTGGGCTGGCATCACATTACCGTCCGCCTGTACCACGCCGAAGACGAGAGCCTCGAATTGCTGGCGTTCACCCAGCCAGGCTTGACCACCGAAGCGGAACGCCGCGAAGTGGAGCGACGCTTTAAAGGGCTGGTCACGAATTCGCATCAAGGCTTGAGCGGCTGGTCTGTCCGCCAGGGAGAGTTGGCGCGGGTGAACGACCTGTCCAAAGACGACCGCTATGTGAATACCTACCCCGGGCTTCGCTCTGGTTTGTATGTGCCGATGAAAATCGGAGCGCGTGTGGTGGGCGTCATCAGCATCGAAAGCGAACAGCCCGATGCCTTTCGCCTGGCGGATGAGCGTCTGGCTGTCACCCTGGCAAACCAGGCGGCGAGCGCGTTGGAAAACGCCCGCCTCTTCGAAGCAGAGCGCCAACAACGGCGGGTATCGGATGCCCTGCGCGATGCATTGAACGCCGGCGCATCCATGAGCGCCAGCCTTGATTTCGAAACCATTCTCGACCGGTTACTCGAAGCGCTGGAGCGGGTCGTGCCTTTCGATGGCGCCTGCATCATGTTCATCGATTCGGCGACAAGAAAGATCAGGATCGCCAGAATTCGCGGATATAAAAACCTCGATAATCCCTCCATTCGAAAAATATTGGAGAATGATTTTTCGCTTTCCACAGTCGAGAATCTGCGCTGGATGTATGAAAAGCGGCAGCCGCTGATCATCCCGGATATCCGCCAGTACCCTGGATGGGTTTTCGTCGAAGAGACCCGTTTCATCCGCTCTTGGGCGGGCGCGCCCATCTTCATCAATGATGAAGTGATCGGCTTTTTCTCGCTCGACAGCGCCGAGCCGCATTTCTTTTCGCAGGAACAAGCCGAATTGATCAAAGCCTTTACCGGGCAGGCTTCGCTTGCCCTGCAAAACGCCCGCCTCTTCGAACAGGCTGAGCGCCGCTTCCATGAATTTACAGTTTTATATGAAACCAGCGGCATCCTCTCTTTGGAAAGCGACCTGGATGCCATGCTGCAAGCCATTGTGGAACATGCCCGCAAACTGCTGGGCGTCTCATCCGGCGGCATGTATCTCTACCGCGCCGAGACGGATGAATTGGAATTAACCGTCGATAGCACGCATTCCACACCGCTTGGAACCTGTCTCAAAATGGGCGAGGGAGTGGCGGGGCGTGTGGCGCAAACCCACCTGCCCTTGCAAATCGATGATTACGTGACCTGGGAGGGTCGTTCTCCAGTGTTCGAAGGGCTTCCCCTTCGCGCCGTGTTGGAGGTGCCCATGCTTTACGGCGGCGAGTTGATCGGGGTGCTGACTGCGGAGGAAATTGGCGACTCCAATCGTAAATTCACCGATTCCGACGAGAGATTGCTCTCGCTCTTTGCCTCGCAGGCAGCCGGCGTTATTCACTCGGCGCGCTTGCGTGAGCAGACCGTCCGCCGCCTCGACCAGTTACAGGCGCTGCACTTAATCGACCGCGCCATCTCCTCCTCCTTCGACCTGCGTCCCGTTCTCAATACCCTGATCGACCAGACCATTACCCAGTTGGGCGTAGATGCTGTGGATGTATTGTTGTATCATCCCCACCTGCAAATGCTGGATTATGTCGCCGGGCAGGGATTCCGAACCCGAGCCATACAGCAAACCCGATTGCGGCTTGGCGAGTGCTTCTCCGGACGCGCCGCGTTCGAACGCCGCACGGTGCATGTCTCCAACCTGCCCGAAGCTGGTCTCAGTTTCACCCGCGCCGAAGCGCTGAAGTCCGAGGGATTTGTCGAGTTCTACGCGGTGCCGCTGATCGCCAAAGGACAGGTGAAGGGCGTCCTGGAGGTTTTCCATCGCTTGACCCTGCCGACCCGCCCCGATTGGCTCGAATTTTTGGAAACCCTGGCGGGGCAGGCTGCCATCACCATCGACCAGACACAACTCTTCGAGGATTTGCAGCGCGCCAACCTCGAATTGGTCATTGCTTACGACGCCACCATCGAGGGCTGGGCGCGGGCAATGGATTTGCGCGACAAGGAAACCGAAATTCATACCGAGCGGGTGACCGAATTAACGGTCGCGCTGGCAAGGGCGCTGGGCATCAGGGACAGCGAACTGGTTCATATCCGTCGCGGCGCGCTGCTGCACGATATTGGCAAGATGGGCGTGCCGGATAATATCCTGTTGAAGGAAGGCGAACTCACCGAAGAGGAATGGGCGTTCATGCGGCGGCATCCCCAGTTTGCCCATGAGATGTTGCAGCCGATTAAATATTTGAGACAATCCCTGGAGATTCCATATTGTCACCACGAAAAGTGGGACGGCAGCGGTTACCCGCGCGGATTGAAGGGGGAACAGATTCCGTTGGTCGCGCGCATTTTTGCCATCGCGGATGTTTGGGACGCCATTACCAGCAACCGTCCTTATCGAAAAGCATGGACAAATGAGGAAGCCCTGGCTTATATTAAGGGGCAAAGCGGTAAACAATTCGACCCCAGGGTTGTCGAGGCGTTTTTGAAAATGATTGGAGGGTGAGAAGGTTCTTTTTCTGCTCCAATCGTCGAGGATGGATTTTATGACAGAAAAAGCACATGAACCGCAACCACAGGCGGCGCTGTTTCATAGCCGCGAACTTCTGCTGGCGATTAGCCGCGCCTCGCACGATATTCAACGCGCGCAAAGCGAGCAGGATGTATATCGCGCGGTTGAAAATTCGATCAAATCTCTTGGCGGTGAAATCACCCTGTTTATGATCAATGATGATCGCAGGACATTGTCCATTGTTTACACATCCTATTCCGAAAGCCTGCTTCGCAAAGCGGAAAAGATTACGGGGCTTTCCGTTCAGCATTATCCAATTCCATTTTCGGCGGACAGCGTCTATGGGAGTGTGATGGAAGGCGGCAAGGCGGTGTATGTCGATTCGACCAGTCGGGCGATCTCCGAAATTCTGCCCCCTTCCCTGCGGTTATTCGTTCCGCCTTTGGCGGCGATGTTCGACCTTCAGCAGGGAATTCTTTCGCCCCTGCTGGTTGACGGCGACGCAATGGGGCTGTTCAAGGTGAATGGATCGTTTTTGAATGAAGACGACCTGCTGGTAATCGATTCCTTTGCCGCGCAAATTGCGGTTGGGCTGCGTAATGTTCGATTGATGCAGAAACTTCAAGATGAGCTGAAGGCGCGCAAGGAGGCGCAGGAAGCCCTGTCAGCTTCCGAGGCGGAACTGCGCGCCCTGTTTGCGTCCATGCAAGATACGGTGCTGGTGATTGACCGCAATGGAATGTATCGCAGTATTGCGCCGACTCATCCAGGCAGATTTTATATCCCTCCCGAAAATGTGATTGGAAAACACCTGTCGGATATTTTTCCCGTCGAACAGACGCGCAAGTTTTTCGATCTGATTCAACAGGTGTTGGACACGCGGCAAACCATGCAGATCGAATATCAAATCCTTTTGGATGGCGACGGACCCTGGTTCGAATCTTCGGTTTCACCCATGGGCACAGACACCACCCTCTGGGTTGCGCGCGACATCACCGAACGGCGGAAAATTGTAACCGCGCTTGCCCAATCTGAAATCGCTTATCGCAGTCTGTTCGAGAACATTCCCATTGGCTTGTATCGAACCTTGGTCGATGGAAAATTCCTGGATGCCAACCCCGCGCTGGTAAAAATGTTTGGGTATCCGGATCTTGCCTCCCTGCTTGCCAGGGACACTGTGGAGATGTATGCCAACCCTGACGCGCACGCTGAATTCAAGCGAAAAATCTCGAAGGGTGGCGTTATTTCATCTTTCGAGGCGGAATTCCGACGCTGCGATCAAAGCGTGTTTTGGGCGGAGGATCACGGGCACATCATCTACGATGCGCAGGGCGCTCCGCTGCATTATGAAGGCAGCCTGATCGACATCACCGAACGTAAAAAAGTCGAGTATGAACTGCGGCTTGCCAACACTTCGCTTGCCGCCGCCCATCGCGAGATTCAACAGGCGCTGGCGCATGAACAGGTTCTGGCGCGAACCGACGGATTGACCGGGCTTTACAACCGGCGATATTTCCATAAACTTGCCGCGCGTGAATTCAGCGCCGCCATTCGTCACCGCCATCCGCTGACGATCATTCTGTTCGACGTGGATGGGTTCAAGCAGGTGAATGATTCGTACGGGCACGATGTCGGCGACAGGGTATTGATTGAGGTCGCGCAGTCCACCGCCTCGCATGTCCGCGAAGTGGATGTGTTGGCGCGTTATGGCGGCGATGAGTTTATCGTTCTATTTCCAGAAACTTCCGCGCAGGATGTTTTTCAAATTGCCGAGCGCATTCGCAGGGGCGTGGAAGAGATGCGGGTGTTTGTAGATGGGGAGGCGCTTTCCGTGACGATCAGCGTTGGCGTTGCCGAAATCGACCATGCCTCCCAAAGTAAATCAGTCGAGGATATTATCCGCCATGCCGATAAAGCCCTCTACAGGGTCAAGCAAAACGGCAGTAATCATACGGTCGTTTTTGTATTGAACTCGACGGGGGATAAATCTCAATTCAATCAGTTATTTTTTTGAAAATTTATCGAAGCCTGGGCGATAAACTCCAACGACGGAACGCCACCCGCCCCGCCAACGGAAATAAAAACTCCCTGTCGATTTTCGGAGCAGGGAGTTCGGTGATCTCGGTCGATATTTAATCCTACGGGTTGGGCGTGCCTTCGACGGCGACCCCGACCCAGGTGAAGACGTGTTTGTCGCTGACTGAGCCGGCGTTGACCCAGATGGGCTGCCCCTGATCGTCGGTGCCAGTCTGGCGGACAGGCGTGATCCACCAGCGCAACACATGCGCCACGTTGTCCTTCGGACGGAAGGAGGTCGGGACGATGTACTTGGTATCGGTCACATAATCAGTCAGGCGGCGGGTTTGGTCGGAGGTGACATCTTCCACCGTCACCTGGTAAGCTTCTGCGTCGCGCAAGGTGCCGACCGATGCCCATTGCAGGGTGACTACGTCATTTGCCAAAGTGAAGGCAGCGCCATCCGCAGGCAACAGCAGGTTGGGGGCGGGATAGGGCGGCGGGATCGTGGCGGTTGGCGTTGGACCCGGCGTGGCGGCGCGTTTGCAAAGCGGAATCAACAAACTTTCGCCGGTAAAAACGTTATCAGTCGTCTTGCCGTTGAATTCCTTGATCGCTTCGGGCGGAACCGCACAGTTGGCGGCAATCGTCGAAAGTGTGTCTCCATCCTGCACCACAATCGAAACTTTTTCGCAGGCATCCTCGGTTGCATTCGCCGGCAACGAGGTGTTGGTCGGTGGCGGCAACGGGGTGGCGGTGGGGTACGGAATCTTGAGCGCCTGTCCCACGCTGATTGGGCAACTGGCAGGAAGATTATTCGCAATGATGATGCTTTGAACCGACACTTTGAATTGAGCCGCAATAAAGCCGCATGTTCCGTCGCCTTCGGCTACGGTGTAATCGAAGGGGGGAATTGTCGTGGCTGTGGGAGCCTCTGTCGGCGGCAGGGTGGAGGTGACCGTTGTTGTGACGGTGGGCGTCGCGGTGGGCGTGCCGGTTTCCGCCGCGTCGAAAGTTCCCTCTGGCGCGGCTGCCCGCAGCGAGATAAACGCAACCGCAGCAACAATCACGATGACTACGGCAAGGATACCGATTGCAATGGGCAGGCTCAATGTGACCACCGGCATCCGGCTGGCTTGCACCGATTTCTCCACCTTCTTGGCGGCTTTGGGTTCGGGTTTGGCGGTGAACTCTGTGCCGCACACCAGGCAGCGCGCCGCGTTCTCGCTCAGGCGCGTGCCGCAGGTGGGGCAGATTTTCGTTTTACTGGAGTTGGTTTCTAGGCTCATCGGCAAAAATTATACCTTGAATTTTTCCAGACCTCCGAGGTTTTTGGCGACTCGGAAGTCTGCGTCTTGTCAGGCGGATTGCGGCTTCGACAGGGTCGTCACCAGCACCTTGTCCACGCGGCGACCGTCCATGTCCATCACCTCGAAGCGGAATCCGCTCCACTCGAAATTATCGGCGGGCTGCGGCACACGCCCAAGCAGGGTCATCATGAATCCGCTCAGGGTTTCGTATTCGTCTTCGTGCGGCAGGGTGTTGAAATGGAACAATTCCTTGAACTCGTCCGCTCCCAACATGCCGTCCAGCAGCCACGAACCGTCCTGGCGTTGGGTGGCTTGCGGCTCCTCGAATTCCATCGCCCCGACGATTTCTTCCAAAATATCGTTGATGGTCAAGAGTCCCTGCAAGCCGCCAAACTCATCCACCACCAGCAGCAGTTCGGTGTTCTTTTCTTTGAATAATTCCAGCGCGCGCGAGGCGAACATGGTTTCGGGGATGAAGAACGCGGGCTTGAGCAGGGACTTCAAATCGAATTCCTTGCCCGATAAACTTGCCAGCAGCAGGTCGCGCGATTTGACGATGCCGAGGATGGTCTCCAGCGAATCCTGGCGGACGGGAAAACGCGAGTAGGGGCAGTCAGCAATCTTTTCGCGTACTTCTTCGATGCTGTCGGTGATGTCGAGCCAGACCAGTTCGGTGCGGGGAGTCATCAGCGAGTACACCCGCGAGTCGCCGAGGCTGAAAACCCCCTCCACCATTTCCTGCTCTGCTTCCTGAAAAACACCCGCCTGCGTCCCCTGGCTGATGAGCATTTGAAGTTCCTCTTCTGTAATGGGCGGTTCGTCGGATGGATTAATCCCAATCAGCCGCAGGACGAAATTCGTCGCGCCGCTCATCAGCCTGACCAGCGGAGAAAACACCTTCGAGATGAAGAGCATGGGTCCTGCTACAGCCTGGGCAATTTTTTCAGGGCTGTTCAGTCCCAGCCGCTTGGGAACCAGTTCGCCCAGCCAGATGGTCAGGATGGTGATGACGACCACCACAATGCCCAGCGCAATCGATTCACTGTATTCCCCGACGTAGGGCATGGTTTGCATCGCCGCCGCGAGAAATTCCGAAATGGTTGCGCCGCCGACCGCGCCTGCCAGAACTCCGATTAATGTAATTCCAATTTGGATGGTGGACAGAAAAATATTGGGGTCTTCTATCAACTTGAGCGCCAAATCCGATGATTTGTTGCCCTCGCTTGCCTGTTGTTGCAGGCGCGCCTTGCGCGAGGCAACCAGCGCCGCTTCTGACATGGCAAGCAGCGCGTTTACCGCGATTAGAACGAAAATCAATAGGATTTCATTGGCAATGCTCATGGTTTCCTTAATTGCTTGGGAATCTAAAAATTATCTTTCGAGATTAAAGAGACGAAGCCGCGAAAGTTGATTCGCGGCAAAATATCGCTTTCGTCGATTTGAGAGAACGAATTCTTAGGAGAGAGGCTGTGGAGGAACCTAAATCAGGCTCCAAGGGAGGTTCAGACATGATGATTATAAAAATACTCTTCCTTATTGTACCTGAAACTCACTTCTTCTTCTCGATTTTCTTCTCGATGTTTTTGATCCGCTTGTCCATATCGGCATAGAACCTTCGCCACAGTACGGGGGCAATCAACAGAAGAAGGATGACGCCGCAGGTGAAAGCCAACTCCACCACGCTGATATGAAACATTACGGGCGTACCTCGATTCCGCTGCCTTCGCCGACTTCGCCCACCACCCAAACGGGTTGATTCAGTTCCGCCGCGCGTTTTTGCAAGTCTGACAGTTTTTCGCGCGGAACACCCAACAGCAGTCCGCCGCTGGTCTGCGGGTCGAAGAGCAGCATCTGGCGCGGCTCGCCCAAAGCCTGGGTGAAGGTCACTTTCTTTTCGAGGTGCGCCATGTTGTCGAACGCGCCGCCGGGGAAAAGTCCCTTTTCGGCGTAGCCCATTGCCCCGCTCAACAGCGGAATGGAGCCAAACTCGAAGCGCAGCGAAACGCCCGAAGCGTCCGCCATTTCCATCGCATGACCGAGTAGCCCAAAGCCGGTGATGTCCGTCCCGCCGCGCAGGTGAAACTCGCCCGCCAGTTGCCCCGCCGTCTTGTTCAGTTTGGACATCCAGCCGATGACTTCTTCGATGTGAACCTGCTCCGCCTTCGCCTGTTTCAGCGCGGTGGTCGTCACGCCGCTGCCGATGGGTTTGGTCAGCACGAGCGCGTCGCCGACTTTCAGCCCGCCCTTGTTCATCATGTTGCGCGGGTCAACGAAGCCGACGACAACCAAGCCGTACTTCGGCTCCTTGTCTTTGACCGTATGCCCGCCCGCAATGACCACGCCCGCCTCGCGGGTTTTCTCCGCGCCGCCGCGCAAAATCTCGCTGGAGATTTCATCGGGCAGGTTGTCGGGCAGGGCGGCGACGTTCAACGCCAAAAACGGTTGCCCGCTCATGGCGTACACATCCGAAAGACTGTTCGCCGCCGCCACCGCACCGTACTCGTAGGGCGTATCCACCACAGGCGTGAAAAAGTCTGTGGTGACAACAATTGCCTTGTCGTCGCTTAAACGCCAAACCGCCGCGTCATCGGGGTCGGCAAGCCCAACCAACAGGTCGGGATAGTCGGCAGGGTTGAAAATATTTTGAAGTGGACGCAGAACCTGCGCCAGCGCATCCGCGCCTAATTTCCCCGCTCAGCCAGCGCAAGCCGCAAGCGTGGTCAATCTCACTTCTTTTCCTGATTGTGGAATAGCCATAAACCTACCCGTTTACTTGTCTACTTGTTTACCTGTCTACTTGCCTACGGCGTTGTCGTCGTCTCAGGCAGCGGCAAAATGAACTGATTATCGCTGGGGATAAAAATGGACTGCACACCGGGCGCAAGTTTCAAAACGTATTGATACTGAACCAACGCAGGCGTCAGCGATTGTGACAACAATTGATTGGCTTTTGCCTCCGCCTCAGCCTGAATCAGCCGCGCTTCCGCCGCGCCTTGCGCCGCAATCACCGCCGCATCTGCCTGCCCCTCGGCAATCTGCCTCGCCTGCTCCGCTTCCTGCTTCTTCGACTCGACTACGAACTTCGCCTGCTGCGCCTGCTGTTCGGCAATCTGCTTCTGCTCCACCGCCAGCGCATACTCGTCGCTGAAACGGATGTTGCGCAAAACGAAATCCCTTAAAACGAGGTTGTTCGCGGCGAAGATTGTCTCCAGGTCTGTGGTGATTGCCAGTTGCATTTCAGTGCGCTTGCTGCTGACGATTTCTTCCACGCCGTATTGCGAAGCCACGTCGCGGATGATGCCGCGCGTCTGCGGGCGCACCAAACCGTCTTCGTAACTAAAGCGCCAGGTGCGGTACAGGTCGGTGGCTTTCAACGGGTCGATGGCATAAATCACCGAAGCGTCGATGTACACCTGCTGACCATCTTTGGTTCGCACCTGAATCGAATCTTCACTGGCAAACTGCCCCTCATCCGCCGCCGAAGACATGGTGTAGGTCTGGTTCAAAATCGAATAGCGCTCCACGCGCTCGGCAAACGGCACAATCCAATGCAAGCCCGCAGGCAGCGACTCCTGCCGAATGCCGCCCTGCCCAATCACCGTTACCACAATCGCCATCTGGTCAGGTTCGATGAAGACCAAGCCCGCGCCCGCAGTGGTCAGCAACAGCGCCGCCACCAACAACACGATCACAATCGTCGACAAACCCTTCACGGGCTGGTTGCGGCTGGCGCGGATGAAAATGGTCACCAGCACACCGATAAACCCAATCCACGCAAAAGAAGCAATGCTCTGTAGTAAAGTCGAAATATTCATGGTTCCTCCAAAAGTTGACAGCCCGCAAATTATAACCCGCTTGCCTTCGCCCCCATTGCATGTTAACATTTCTCCTATGAAAAACGGACAAGGTCAGGTTGCAGAAATTTTTTTGGATTCGCGGATGAGGCTGGTCTGCCCTTCGGATTTGATCCCCGCGCCCGGGCAATATCTCCACGCCCACGCCCTTCAAACTGACGACCCGCTGGCTGATTCTATTTTCTTCAGCCAATCTTCCCCGAATGGTTTTATCGCCGCCCCCGCCTCCTCGTGGAAGCCAGGGACGCAACTCAACCTGCGCGGACCTCTCGGTCACGGATTCAACCTCCCAGCCGCCGCCCGCAAGATTGCCCTCATCGCCTTCGATGATTCTCCCGAACGCCTGCGCGGACTGATTCCCCTCGCCTTCAAACAAGGCGCCGAAGTCGTCCTCGTCAGCGACATCCCCGCCGCCGACCTGCCCGAAGCGGTGGAAGTTCAACCCCTGCAAGCGCTCGAAGAAATTTGCCGCTGGTCAGACTTCGCCGCCTTCGACCTGGCGCGGGAGAACCTGCCGAGGCTGAATCAAATCTCTGGGATGAAGAATCAGGCTCAGGCGTTGATTCGCGCGCCCATGCCCTGCGGCGCAATCGCCGAATGCGGCATCTGCTCCATCCTTATCCACAAAGAATGGAAGTTGATTTGCAAAGAAGGTCCCGTCTTTGGGCTTTAGATTGCCAAGAACCAGGCAGTCTTTTTGGGGGATAATTTTCGAAAGTTAAAGGCTCTTTTTTTAGTAAAAAGTTCCACGCTTATGGCGAAACTTTTGTGAAGTATTTTTGCGGATCGCCGAATAATATTTCGCAAAAAATTTTTTTGAGCTTAATTTTTTATAGTCTGCAATGATGATTTTCGTACATCTTCCTACATGACGCTTGGCACTATCCACCACTCTCCGAAAACGACATAATACAATAAACGGTATTCCCGTCAAATATTGTCCGACTTCTCGTATAAAAAAGGAGACTCAATGCCTGCTAAAGGTTGGATCGAAGTCAGCGATGACTACTGCAAAGGATGCGAAATTTGCATTAGCGCATGTCCGCCAAAAGTGATAGAGCTGGACATGTCACGTCTTACCCCGAAGGGCTACCACCCCGCGCACACGTTCAAGGACGGTTGCACGGGGTGTGCTATTTGTGCGCTGGTTTGCCCGGATGCGGCAATCACGGTCTATCGTGAAACGACGAAGGTTGTGGTGATGCCGATTGAGGCATAAAACCTTATAACCCTCATATCCGTTATCCCCTCATAAACCTTATTCCTCACGGAGATAAAATGCCAAAAGAATTATGGAAAGGGAACGAAGCCATTGCCGAAGCCGCCGTCCGCGCGGGACTCGACGCTTACTTTGGCTACCCCATCACCCCCCAAACCGAAATCTTGGAATACCTCTCGAAGCGGATGCCCCAACTGGGACGCGCCTTCGTGCAGGCTGAATCAGAACTCGGCGCAATTAATATGGTCTACGGCGCGGCGTGTGCGGGCGTGCGCGTCATGTCTTCATCCTCCAGCCCCGGCGTGAGTTTGATGATGGAAGGCATTTCTTACATCGCGGGAACCGAAGTGCCTGCGGTGCTGGTCAATGTGATGCGCGGTGGACCCGGCTTGGGCAACATCGCTCCCGCCCAGGCAGATTACAACCAGGCGGTTCACGGCGGCGGACATGGCGACTACCAGCCCATCGTGCTGGCGCCCGCCTCGGTTCAGGAAGCGATTGATTTAATGGTATTGTCCTTCGACCTGGCTGAAAAATATCGCGCCATCTGCATGGTCATCCTCGACGGCAGTATTGGGCAGATGATGGAACCTGCCGAGATGCCCGAAATGCGCCCCATGCAGCGCGCCGATTGGGACTGGGCAACCAACGGCAAGATGGGTAAACGCGAACGCCGCATCCTTTCTTCCATTTACATCGAACCTGTCGATGAAGAAATTATGAATTTGCGGCTACTTAATCGCTGGAAGACCATTCAGGCGAATGAAGTCCGTTACAAGGAATATTTCCTCGATGACGCCGACATTGTGATTGTAGGCTTTGGCACAGCGGGACGCGTGGCGCTTTCTGCGGTGCGTGAGGCGCGGGCGGAAGGCATTAAGGTTGGCTTGCTGCGCCCGATTACCGTCAGCCCGTTCCCCTACGAAGTGATTGACCAGCTTACCTCGCGGGTGGGTTCTTTCCTCGTCACCGAAATGAATTCAGGGCAGATGCTCGAAGATGTGCGGCTGGCGGTTCGCGGGCGCGTTCCCGTCGAGTTCTATGGACGCCTCGGCGGCATGGTTCCCTTCCCCGATGAAATTTTGGGCGAGATTCGCCGCATGGCGAAGACCAAGTTGAGCATGAACGTTCACCCGCGCGACGCGTGGTTGGAGCGCATGGCGAGTATTGTTTGATAATTTGCGATTGCTGATTTACGATTTTGGATTGTCGTAATCTGCGAGAGGAAAAATTATGACCACTGAAAATTTGGTTTACGAGAGACCCGCAGGCTTTACCGACACGCCCACGCATTATTGCCCGGGTTGTACGCATGGCGTGGCGCACCGCCTGATTGCGGAAGTTTTGGACGAAATGGGGCTGACCCAGCAAACCATCGGCGTGGCGCCTGTGGGCTGTTCGGTCTTTGCCTACAATTATTTCGACACCGATTTTGTCGAAGCCCCGCACGGACGCGCGCCCGCGATGGCGACGGGCATCAAGCGCGTGCTGCCTGACCGCACCGTGTTCACCTACCAGGGCGATGGCGACCTGGCTTCGATTGGCATGGGCGAGATTGTCCATGCGGCGGGGCGGGGCGAAAATATCACCGTCATCTTTTTGAACAACGCCAATTTTGGCATGACCGGCGGACAAATGGCGCCGACCACGATGGCAGGGATGAAGACTACCTCTTCGCCCAACGGGCGCGATGTGGAAACGCAGGGCTACCCCATCCGCATGGCAGAAATGCTCGCCACCCTCGACGGCGTGGGATACAGCGTCCGCCGCTCGCTGCACGACCCGAAGAATATTCGCCTGGCGAAGAAGGCAATCCGCATGGCATTCGAAACTCAAAATCGCGGGCTGGGATTCTCGATGGTCGAACTGCTCTCCACCTGCCCCACCAACTGGGGGTTAACTCCCGTGAATGCGTTGAAGTTCCTGGAAGAGAACATGATTCCCGCCTTCCCGCTGGCAGATTGCAAAGTTGGCGACGCGGTCAAGCAGGTAAAAATATAGTCAGGTAAGTAGGAATCAGGCAATTAGGGAGCAGGAGCAACCCACTGCTTGCCTGTTTACCTGATTACCTGATTACCTGATTACCTGACTACTGTGAACGGAGTGAACACATGCAAAAAGAAATCATCATCTCAGGCTTTGGCGGACAGGGCGTTTTGTTTGCAGGGCAAGTGATTGCCTACGCGGCGATGGACGCCGGCAAGCAAGTGACCTGGATTCCGTCCTACGGTCCCGAAATGCGCGGCGGCACGGCAAACTGCACCGTGGTCATTGCCGATCATGAAATCGGCTCACCATTTGTCAAAAATCCGCCGCTGGTCATTGCGTTGAACCTGCCCTCCTTCGACAAGTACGAACCCGAAATGCAGGTGGGCGGCACGCTGATCGTGAATCAATCGATGGTCGATCGCGGCGCAAAGCGCGCTGACATCCACGAGGTCTTTGTAGCGGCAAATGAAATCGCCGAGGAACTCGGCGACAAGCGCCTGACCAACATGGTGACCGTGGGCGCGTTGCTGGCGGCTCTGCCCGAAGTGACGCTGGAGGCGTTGGAAGCCGCGCTCAAGGGTCATCTGCCCGCGAGACATCAACACCTGCTGCCCAAGAATTATCAAGCCCTGCGGCGCGGGTATGAAGAGGCGCAGAAGCAGTTGGCGGTGGCGGCGTAGGAAGGCAGTAATTAGTAACAAGTAATCAGTAACGAGTGAGCAGTTTGCAACCCGTCTTGTGAGAGGCGGGTTATTTTTTTAATTCCATCGTTACCCGCAATCCGCCTTCGGGCAGGTTCTGCGCTGAAATTTTCCCGCCTTGCGCTTCGATCAGTTGTTTGGCAATTGCCAGCCCCAACCCCGTTCCGCCTGAGATGCGCGAGCGGGATTTATCTTTGCGCCAGAAGCGGTCGAAGATGAAGGGCAGGTCGGCTTCGGGGATGCCTTTGCCGTCATCGTTGACCGAGAGATTCACGGCGGTTTCATCGGCGGTAATTTCGACCCACACCCTGCCGCCTTCGGGGACGTAGCGCAGGGCGTTGCTCACCAAATTGGCGATGACCTGCTCGGTGCGCTGGGCGTCGGCGGTGGCGGTCAGATTCTCGGAGGAGCGCCCCAACGTCAGCGAGATGTTTTTCTCGCGGGCTTCGGCTTGGAAGAGGTCGGTCACATGCGCGGCGAGATTCCCCAAATTCACTGGCTTGGATTCGAAATGCAGTTGGCGCGACTCGGCGAGGGTCAGCAGGCGCAAATCATCCACCAGCCTTTCGAGCAGATAGGTCTGCTCCAACGCGGTGGAGACAGGCGCATCTGATTCGGGATACACGCCATCCACGATTCCTTCGAGCCGCCCACGAATGACCGAGAGCGGAGTCCGCAGTTCGTGGGCGACATCCGCCAGCATGTCGCGGCGTTCGCGGTCGCTGCGTTCGAGCGAGGTCGCCATCTCGTTGAAACTTTCGGCAAGGCGGCGCAAATCCTGTGGTCCTTCGGTGGGGATGCGCGTTTCGAGGTTGCCGTCTGCGACGGCGCGGGCGGCGTAGATTACATCTGCCAGCGGGTTGACGTAGCGCCGCATGAGCAACAATGCCACGATGACCAAAAACATCATCAGCACAATCGAGATGACGCCGACAGGCAAAAGAATGGCGCGGGCAAACCCCAGCCGCGTGGAAATCGAAAAGGTGGTGATGACCAAATAGCCGATTTGTTCGCCGTTCACTTTGAGGTTGAGGACAACGTCCCTGTGTTGAAACTTGTAGCGTGTGCCAGCCGTCGAAACAGAATCAGGTCTGCGGTCGAGGATGATACGCCCTTCGGGGTCGAGCAGAATCGGGTTCATCTCGTCGAAGGCGGGGTTCGCTTCAAATGCCATTTCCACGCCCGCCCAATTTCCATTGGCGACGTAAAACCCTTCGAGCGTGTTGGCGAAAGGCATTGGCACGGGAGAGGTGGACGCGGTCAGGTAGTAGCCTGTGACGCCGAGAAAAAATAAAAACGATAAAAACAGCACAACGAGAAACGCCCGAACCAAAAGCAAAAGCAGGCGCCAGCGGATGTCGTGAACGGATGAACGCATGTCACTCCTCAAATTTGTAGCCGACGCCATGCACGGTGATGATGAGTTCGTCGGGTTCGAGTTTGCGGCGCAGGTTGCGGATGTGCGAATCGATGGCGCGTTCATAACTCTCGAAGGCGACGCCGTGCGCGGCGTTCAGCAACTGACTACGCGAGAAGATGCGCCCAGGCTGACTCATCAACGTCGCCATGATTTCGAATTCGGTGGGGGTGAGTTGGATTGCCCGCTCCTCGACGCTAACCTCGAAGTGGGCTCTGTCCAATGAAACTTCTCCCACGCGGATAACTTCCGCCGCCGAGTCGCCGCTGACGCGGCGCAGAACCACCTTGACCCGCGCCACCAACTCGCGCGGACTGAACGGCTTGGTGATGTAATCATCCGCGCCGAGTTCCAAGCCGATGAGTTTATCGGTTTCTTCCACCCGCGCGGTCAGCATGATGATGGGCACATCGCTCTCGCGGCGGATGGCGCGGCAGACATCGATTCCGTCCATTTCGGGCATCATCCAATCGAGGACGATCAGGTCGGGCTTTTCGCGGCGGGCGGCGGCAAGTCCCATCGCGCCGTCTTTTGCCGTGACGACATCGAACGCCGAGGCTTTGAGATAGTCGCGGCAAATCTCGATGATTTCGGGTTCGTCATCGACGAGGAGGATTTTCTTGGGCATGGGGGAATTATAAGTGATTGGAGATTGGTAACTGGTAATTGGTAATTGGAGATTTGGAATTACCAATTCACTAAATTTGTCAGTGGATTTTTTCTCCGATTTGCGGCAAAAAAGGTTTTCTGGCATGACAAATCTTCAAGACGGCAATTTGAGGCAGTTACCAATTACTATTTACCAATTACCACATTACTCATACCGCAGCGCCACCATTGGGTGCAGCGACGCGGCGCGTTGGGCGGGGTACAAGCCAAAGAATACGCCGATGGCAAGGGCAAAGGTGAATGCCAGAATGATGGAATCGGCGGTGATGACAGAGGCAATCATGCCTGTGGCTTTGAATAGGATTGCAATGCCCACGCCGAGCAAAATGCCGATGAATCCGCCGAGCAGGCTGAGGGTGACGGTCTCGATCAGGAACTGGGTCAGGATTTGATTCTTGGTCGCGCCCACCGCTTTCCGCAGACCGATTTCCTTCGTCCGCTCTGTGACCGAGACCAGCATGATGTTCATGATTCCAATTCCGCCGACGAGCAGGGAGATGCCCGCAATCGCGCCGAGGAAGATGGTGAGGGTTTCGGTGACGGTGTTCAACGTCTCCAGCGTGTCGGATTGACTCATGACGTTGAAATCGGGTTCGTCGGATGGTTTCAACTCATGCGAGCGGCGCAGCATGTATTCCGCCTGCGCCGAGACGGTTTCCATCGAGTCGGTATCCTCCACCGAAACCAAAATATTGTTGACCATGCGCTTGCCGTTGTGCAGGGCGGTCTCGCCGAAGAGTTTGTTGTAGCCCGTTTCGATGGGGATGAATATGTTGTCATCGGGAGAGCCAAGCGAAGAGCCTTTCGATTCTAAAACGCCGACCACCTCGAACTTTAGCCCGTTGACCGAGATGGTTTTGCCGATGGGCGAGAGCGTTCCGAATAAATCATGCGACACGGTGTTGCCGACCACCGCCACCAGCGCCTGCGACTTGTTGTCGCCGTCCGTGATGAAACGCCCTTCGACGACGGAGAACGAGCGCACTTCCGCATGGTCTTCCATCACGCCGACGGTGGCGGTGTTGAAACTTTCATTCCCAAATTTGACCGTGTAGTTGGATTGATAGATGGGAACCATCGCCGCGATTTCTTCCGTCAGACCGCGCTCCAGGATTTGATAATCTTTGTAGTACAGATAACTTGGCGAGCGCGATTGCCCGCTCATGCCCATTTGCGCCTTGCCAGGAGAAATGGTCAACAGGTTCGAGCCGCCGCTTTGGATGGAACTGGTGATGCTGGCGGTTGCGCCCTCGCCGATGGAGAGCAGCGCCACCACCGTCGCCACGCCGATGACAATGCCGAGGATGGTCAACACCGACCTCATTTTATTCGCCCGCAAAGCGCGGAACGCGATTTTGATGTTTTCTGAAAATAACATGACTAACCTTCTTTGTAATGGTTGACGAAATGAACGTGGTGCGTGGTGCGTTTATTACGCTCTACGCATCACGCTACTCTTCCACTCTCGGCGCGCCCGCTTTGATGGGGGTGGCGTTCGCTTCGTCCGAGACAATCTTCCCGTCTGAAAGTTTGATAATTCGATTCGTATGCCGCGCAACGTGCGCGTCGTGCGTGACCAAAATCACGGTCTGACCGTTTTCCCTGTGCAGGCTTTGGAACAGTTCCATGATTTCGACGCCCGTTTTGCTGTCCAACGCGCCCGTCGGTTCGTCGGCGAGCAGGATGGCGGGTTCGTTGACCAGCGCCCGCGCAATTGCCACACGCTGCTGTTGTCCGCCCGAAAGTTCGTTGGGCGCGTGATGAGTCCGCCCGCCAAGCCCGACCCGTTCCAACGCTTTGCGGGCGCGGTCTTCGCGTTCCCTGCCAGCAAAGCCCGCGTAGGTCAGGGGCAGCATGACGTTTTCGAGGGCGCTTGTCCGCGCCAGCAAGTTGAACTGCTGGAAGACGAATCCGATCTTACGCCCGCGCACATCCGCCAGCTTTGTTTCGTCGAGATTCTCCACTGCCACGCCGTCCAGCAAATACTTGCCGCCCGTTGGCACATCCAGACAGCCGATGATCGACATCAGCGTGCTTTTGCCTGATCCCGACTGTCCCATGATGGCGACCATCTCGCCCTTGCTGATGGTGAAACTCGCCCCATCCAACGCGCGGACTTGGTTCTCGCCCATTTGGTAGACCTTGCTCAAATCTTCGGCTTGAATCATTTGCTTCCTCCAAAGGGGTTGGGCGCTTCGAAACTGCTCTCATTCACGATTTGCAGAGTCTCGCCTTCGCTCAGGTCGCCTGTGACTACGACCAACTCGCCGATGATGGCTCCGCCGACCACGTCCACGCGTGCTGCTGTGTCGTTCCGCACCACCCAGACGTATTCACCTTCGCTGTCGTTTTGAATCGCCGTGATGGGAACCGCCAGCGCCGAAGTTTCCTCTTTGACTTTGATGACCACGTTGGCGGTTGTCCCCAGCGGCAGGAAAGCGCCCTCTTCGACTTTATCCAAGTCGATGCGGACTTTGTACTTGACCAAGCCAGAGACGACTTCGCCGACAGGATTGATGGTGGAGACTTTGCCAGCCAGCGCGGCATCGGGCAGCGCGTCCAACGTGACCTCAGCCTGGTTGCCCACCTTGACATTGGCAATGTCCGATTCGTCGATCTGCGCTTCGATGTAAAGTTGATTCAAGTCTGCCAGGTTGACCGACAATTCGCCGCTGGTCACGGTGTCGCCTGTGCGATCTTCCACCGACAACACCTGTCCGTCGAAGGGAGCGACAATCCGCATCGAGTTGACGGTCGCCTGAGCCGCGTCCACTTTGGCTTGGGCGGCGGCGATGTCGTCGGGGTTGGGACCGTCTTTCAGGCGGTCATAGGCGCGTTGGGCGTCTTCCAGTTGTGACATTTTCAACGCCAGGTCGCGGTCGGCTTCGGCGATGGTTTCAGGGGCGGCATAATCACGGTACGAATGTTCGGTGGGAACCTGCCTGTTGCCGATGGTTTTGTAGGTGATGCGCGTGATCCAGATTTCACCGTTCAAAGAGACGCGCCAGTCGCGGGCTTTGTCGTAGGCTTCCTGAGCCTCGTCGAGGTCGATGGCGGTTTGGGCGCGTTCCGTGTCAGACTTGAGCAGGTCTTCCAAATTCTCCTGCGCTGTCAGCAAATCGCCTTGGGCGTTGACAATGCTTGCGGATGTGCTGGCAGGCTCCAGCGCGAGCAGCACGTCGCCATCCCTGACGAAATCGCCAGGCGCGACGTTGACCTCCTCCACCACGCCGCCCGACTTCCACGTCAGACTGGCAAAAGGCTGGGCAGCCAGCGACCCCGAAGTCTCGATGGTTTCGGATATGTTCAACGAGACGACCGTCGCGGCGGACTCCACCTGCGCGCTGCTTTGCTTTGGCGCAAAGAATGCCCACGTCAGCGCCGCCAGCGCGGCAACTGCGGCAATCGTCCAGTTGCGGATTTTTTTATTTTTGACGAAATTCAAAATAGTGTTCATGAAAAAACTCCTTGTTGAGATTGAGTAAAAGTTAGACCTCTTGCGCAAGCCCAAAGACCCAACCACAGAATAGAGAAAACCAATTAAAAACTCCGTGACTCAGCGTCTCAGTGGTGAACGGTTTTCCTTTGCGCTTTCCAAAAAACTGATGCAAGAGTTGTATTCTTTGCCTTCGCGCTTCGGCTGCGCTCAGCGTGAACTATGGCGCGGGGCGGTAGATGTGCGGCGCAATCCAGACCGCGTAGGCTTCGACAGGGTTGCCGCGCGCGCGCACTGCCAGGGTAAATTGAACGGTTTGTCCCGCCAGCGCATCCAGCGGATAATCGACCACAATCGGTTCATCGGTAAACAGGTAACGCCAGTTCTTCAAGCCCGCGCTGCCGTGTTCGTCGGAAAAATTCAGCACAAACTCCACGTCGCAAAAAGCGTGTTCCTTGCAGGCAAGCACAGCGCGGAAGCGATCACCCTTTTGCACGGTCACGGCTGGATATTCGCCGTAAATCGTTTCGTATTTTTCCTGCGGGGTGTAGGCAAGCAGGATGTTCGTGTCGGCGGGTAATCCCTGTTTTTCCGCGTCCAACTTCATCACGTAGCCCGCGCTGGATTGGGAGTCGTTCCCAGGGCAGGGCAAATCCTGTCCGCGCGTAGACCAGTCGGCATTGCACATCTGCCCAACGAAATCAAAAAGCAGTTCGCCTTCTTCCTCGGCTGGCAGACCGACCAGGGTGAAATCGGGAGTCGGGGCGGCGGTTGCGGTTGCGGTTGGAACGGAAGTCGGCTCGGCTGTCGGTTGTGTGACAGGCTCAACCGTTGCTTGCGTTGGGCTGGGCGCGGCTTGCAGGGCTTGGGTGGTTGCTGGGGCGCAGCCCGCCAGAAATAATCCAAGCAGCAGGAGGGAAAGAATTTTCTTGTTCATCGTTTGCTCTCTTTTTATGGGCAAGCCCATTGCTTGCGGGTTCCGTCTTTGAGGATGTGAAATTCCCGATGTTCGGTCACGGTCAGGTTCGCCGCCACAGGCTGCCCCGTCACATCCAGGTCGTAAACAGAGTATGTCCCTGGCATGAACCAGACGCGGCTGTCTGTCCCCCCCGCAGGCTGGAGGATGACATCGCTGGGTTTGACAATCATCTGGTGCGGCGTGCAGTTAATCAGGTACGAGCCGACGTTCCACTCCACCCTGTCGATGCGCGGCAGGTCGAGCAAATCTCCATTTATGATGGAGTAGCCAGTCTCGACCCAAACCCAACCCGTTGCTCCCGATTGGGAGGGAACTTCGATTTGAATCCAGCCGTTCATGATGCTGCGCGCCAAAACGGTTGCTGTCTCTCCGTTCTTCAAACTGGCAGTTGCGTCGAAGGACTTATCCGGTCCCAAGCGGATGGCGATGTCGCCTTCCACGGCGGTGATGGTGACTGGCGACGGGCTGGCTTCGGCTGTCGGCGTCGGGGTCTTGGCAACTTTTTCGACCGTTGGGGGAATGGGGGAGTTTACCGTTGCGACAGTCTCAGGCTGGCTTTTGGCTTGGGCGGGCGTAGTCTGCTGGCTGGCGCTGCAAGCCTGGCTGAAAAATGCCAGAGCCAAAATCACCGCGTAAATTTTCGAAAATCTCGTCATGCGCGTCTCCTTTTGAATTGCCCCAAGGATAGTTTTTCGATGTGCAGAAATTGTGCAGGGCAAAAGGAGGGTTGTGGAGGCTGGCGGGGGGCGGTATTTTGATATTACAAATCTGCAAAATTCCTTTATAATGTAGCACCGCTAATTCGTGAAAAAAGGTTCATTTTGGAACGCGCCGACATATCACCAGTTTTGGCGGTAGCCTATCTTGATACTCAAAGCCAGACACGCGTCTGGTTTTCCGCGAACATAGAGGAAGCTTACCGATGTCTCTGCATTTCTCTTTTTTGGTTTTGGAAGAACATCCCTACGGGCGGGAGATGTTGCGTATCCTGCTGGATCATGACTTGGTCCCAAGCCTGATCGTCCAGGAAGTCTCCGCAGTGGGTGATGTCGAACGTGAAAAATTTCTTTCCCGCATGGCAGGTCAGCCTGTGCCGCCGCGGATTTCACAACTGATTGTCGGGAGAAAAATTCCCGTTTATTGCGTGGCAAATCACAACGATGTCGCCTGTCGTGAATTGCTCGCAGCCGAAAAGTCCGACGTGCTGGCATTGGGCGGCACGCGCATTATCAAACCGTCCATCCTTGAAACCGCGCGCCGCGCCACGGTGAACTCGCATCCGGGACTGCTTCCCTGGTTGAGAGGTTCCGCTTCGGTGGGCTGGGCGTTGTATAAGGACATGCCGCAGGGCGCAACGGTTCATTTTATCGACCCAGGCATCGATACCGGCGACATCATTGCCCGCCGCAAACTTCCTGTCTTGCGCCGCGATACCTATGAAAGTATCAACGCCCGCATTGCGACTTTGGCTGGCGAACTCATGGCAGAGGCGTTGACCTTTCTCTCCAAGGGAGAGGCTCCGCGTGAGCCGCAGGACCGCAACATCGGCGAAACATTCAAGGTCATCCCCGACGACCTGCTCGAAGAAGGCAAACGACGACTCGCTGAGGGACGTTATTCCCATTTTGTCGATTGATAAAAGGTTTTCTTGATGAATATTGATACTTCCCGTGAATACGCCCTAAAGTTGGACTCCGCCGATGAATTGTCTGGTTATCGCGAAAAGTTTTTCAATGCCGAACCTGGCATGATTTATATGGATGGCAACTCGCTGGGTAAATTGCCCCTGCAAACCATTAAGCGCGTGGATGAAATTGTCAAAGAGGAATGGGGAATGCAGTTGATTCGCTCCTGGGGCATCAACTGGTATCAGGCTCCAATCGTAGTCGGCGAGAAGATTGCCAAACTCGTCGGCGCGGCGGAAGGACAGGTGGCAGTCAGCGACTCGACCACCATCAACCTTTATAAATTGGCAATGTCGGCGCTGATGCTTCGCCCGGAACGCAAGAAGATCATCACCGACACGCTGAACTTCCCCTCGGATTTGTACATGCTGCAAGGCTGTTCACACGTCCTCGGCGGGAGGCACCAAATTCAATTGCTTGAACCAGCCGACGGGTTGAGAATCAGCACCCAGGCTGTTTTGGATGCGATTGACGAAGATACCGCGCTCGTCACACTGTCGCATGTCGTCTTCAAAAGCGGCTACATGTATGACGCCAAAACCATCACCGAGTATGCCCATCAAAAAGGCGCGCTCGTTCTCTGGGATTTGAGCCACGCTGTTGGCGCGGTCCCCGTGGAGTTGGATTTCTGGGGCGCGGATTTTGCGACAGGCTGTACTTACAAATATTTGAACGGCGGACCCGGCGCCCCCGCGTTTTTGTACGTCCGCCGCGACTTGCAGAAAGAGGCGCTTTCGCCAATTTGGGGCTGGTTCGGCGAGCGCGCGCCTTTCAGTTTCGAACTTGATTACACGCCCGCGGAAGGAATTCAGCGTTTTCTGTGCGGAACTCCGCCGGTTATTTCTGTGCTGGCTATGGAACAAGGTGTCGACCTTTTGCTGGAAGTCGGCATGGAACGCCTGCGGAAGAAATCTGTTTTGCTGACCTCGTACATGATCGACCTCTTCGATGCGATTCTGGCTCCGATGGGATTCACCCTCGGAACCCCGCGCGAGGTCGAGCAGCGCGGATCGCATGTCAGCATCCGCCATGGGGACGGGTATCGCATCAACCTGGCATTGATTCAGGAGATGAACGTCATTCCCGATTTCCGCGAACCGGATAATATCCGTCTGGGGTTAACACCCATGTACACGACCTTCCAGGATGTTTGGGAAACCATCGACCGCATCCGGCGTGTAATGATAGAGGAGCGTCACCTGCGCTTCACTGCCACCCGTCAGACCGTTACTTAAGAACGTTCTTCGTTTGGATCTAAATGCAAGACCGTTGCTTAGTCGGAAATTTTTTCAAAGGAGAAAGAAGAGATGAAACGAATCGTATTGTTTGTCGTGCTCGTCGCCGCGTTTGTGCTGGCGGCTTGCGCCCCCGCCGCCCCTGTGGCGACTGAAGCCGCTGCTACAGAGGCTCCTGCTGTTGAGGCTCCCGCCGCGACTGAAGCCCCCGCTGCTACAGAGGCTCCTGCCGCTGGTGAACCCGAAGCCTGCGCCGCTGAACTTGGCTGTGCAGTCATCGCCAAAGACCAGACTGTCAAAGTCGGCTATGCCGGCCCGATGACTGGCGATTACTCCCAGTTCGGTGTGGATATGTCCAATGCCATGAATCTGGCTGTTGCCGATATGGGCGACGTTCAGGGCTGGAAGGTTGAAATGGCAATCGAAGATGACGGTGGCGGCGCTGAAGGCGGCGCGGCTGTGGCGAACAAACTGGTCTCAGACCCGACCTTTGTTGCCATGGCTGGACATGCCTTCTCTGGCGCAACTGCCGCTGCCATGCCCATTTACGAACAGGCTGGCGTTCCGATGATGTCGCCCTCTGCGACCAACCCCGACCTGACCACCAAAGGCTCCACGGTTTTCAACCGCAATGCCTTCACCGATACCGAACAGGGTAAGGGCGCTGCCAAGTATTTGTTCGAAACCCTCGGCATCAAGAAATTGGCGTTCATGCACGACGGCACCGACTACGGTCAGGGACTTGCCAAAGTCGTGGAAGAAACCTTCGTTGGACTCGGTGGCGAATCTGTGGCTTTTGAAGCCGTCACCCCCGGCGAATCAGACTACAGCGCCCCGCTCGCGGCTGTGGCTGCCAAGGGACCCGAAGCCCTCTACTTCGGTGGTTACAATGCTGAAGCGGCTGTGCTCGTCAACCAGATGGCTCAAGCTGGACTCACCGGCGTGACCTTCTTCGGCGGCGATGGCATCTACGGCAAGGACTTCCTCACCAAAGTCGGCGACAATGGCGAAGGCGTATACTCCGCCACACTCGTTCCCCCCGGAACTGACCCCATCGTCAAATTCAACGAAGCCTACCTCGCTGCCTACGGCACCGAAGCTGGCGTTCTCTCCGCCTACACCTGGAACTCCTACGATGCAGTCGGCGCTTTGATTCAGGCCATTAACAGCGTTGCAGTTGTCCAGGGTGACACCCTCTACATCCCGCGCGGCGCCCTCGTTGAAGCAGTCCGCATGATGAAGGATTACCAGGGTATCGCTGGCGTTATCACCTGCCAGGAAAGCGGCGAATGCAATGCCTCCGGTCCCGTGTTCTACATCGTCAAGGACGGCAACTGGGTTGCTGCTGAGTAAGTCAGTTTGAAGTTTTAGCCCTCGCCCGAAAGGGCGGGGCTTCTGTTTTGGGGATTGCCATGACAGCTGTCATGGCAATCCTCTCGATTATTGAAAAGGCGTCATTAATTTATGGATAAACCAACTTCAACATCTGCCCCGGGCAAACTGCGCCTCGACCATTATCTCCGTTCATTTGCCGGAATATTGGCTGGCTTGTTTCTCTTGTGGCGGCTCTACACTGCGCTGATTGTGGAACAGCAGTTCGGCGCCGACACATGGGTGCGCTTTGCGCTTTCTGGTTTGATTTTGGGCGGCATGTATGCGCTCATCGCCATTGGCTACACCCTTGTATATGGCATTATGTTTATGATTAATTTTGCCCATGGCGAGGTGATGATGTTGGGGGCGTTCGGCGGCTTTTTTACCTTCGAAGCCTTGCGCTTCATTCCCGCGCCCACGTCTGCCATTCCCGACTTGAATTTTCTGGACGCTCACCCGATTATTTCTGTCATCCTGGCTTTTGCGGTGGGTATCTCTGTTTCGGCAACCGCCGGTTATTTTCTCGAAAAAATTGCCTACCGTCCCCTGCGAAAAGCGCCGCGTCTGATTTTGCTCATCACCGCCATCGGCGCATCCATCTTCCTGCAAAACCTGGCAATGCTTTTGTTTGGTCCGCAGCGCAAGAACGTGGTCAACCCCGATTTGCTCGACCGCGGCGCAGGCTGGACTGTGACCGTCAGCGGCAACCCTGTCTTGATTTCATACACCGGCATCTTCTCGCTGGTTCTCTCCGCCGTTCTAATGATTGGGCTATACATTCTGGTTCAACAGACCAAACTTGGGCGCGCCATGCGTGCTGTGGCGCAGGACAAGAACACCGCCTCACTAATGGGCGTGGATGTGGATGATGTCATCAGCAAAACCTTCGTCATCAGCGGAGCGCTTGCTGGCGCGGCGGGTGTGATGTGGGCTATTCACATGGGACTGGTCAATCACTACACGGGCTTTCTGCCGGGCATCAAGGCGTTTACCGCCGCAGTCATGGGCGGCATTGGCAACATCCCTGGCGCCATGCTTGGCGGCATGTTGTTGGGCGTCATCGAAGCCGTGGGTCCTGCCGCCCTGGGCATTGACTTCCAACTCAAGGATGTGATTGCATTCTCCATTCTGGTGCTGGTGTTGATTGTGCGCCCGTCTGGCATTTTGGGCGAAAAACTTTCCGAGGAAAAACTATGAAAGCGGCTGTGGATAAAGGACTCCGCACCGGAGTTATTTTTGGCATCATCATTGTCGTCATATTTTTGATCGGCTTCACGGTCACCGGCGCAGTGCTGTTGGGTAAACTCTTTGGCGTTTCGACTCCCAACAACACCATGCCGTCGCTCACCTTCTTTACCCTGTTCATGATTTTGATCGGAGTGTGGACGGGAACGACAGCCGCACAGCGTTCGTTTTTCGAAGCCGATACCTGGGCACGCGCAATCACTGCGGGCGTCTCTGCCGGCGCTGTCAGCGGGTTGCTGGCTGCGGTGATCGGTTTTCTGTTTGGCGATTTGAATGTCAACAAGATCGATCCGCGCACCTACCTGCCGTCGGTTTCGCCTGAATCGATCAAGATGTTCCTCTTCGAGCGCGACCCGCTGACGGGCAGCCTGATGATTTTTGCCCTGTTGATCTTTTCCGCGCTGGCTGGGGCGGTTTTGTCCTACTTCCTACGGAACAACAACGGTTTGAAATCCGGCGCGCGCGCGGCAACTGATTCCATTTCAGGAGTCATTCACTCGGAACGCATGACCAGCCTGCTCCAAAATAAATATGCCCGCTATGTATTGCTGCTGGTTGTTGCTGCAATCTTGCTGATTCTTCCCCGCACTTGGGGCAGTTATTGGAATTACGTCTTCGGCACGGTGGGAATTTACATCATTTTAGGGTTGGGGTTGAATATCATCACCGGCTGGGCGGGACAACTGGTCATCGGCTATGTTTCCTTCTTTGCAGTTGGTGCCTACACCTTTGCCCTGCTGACTGCTCCCGAACCTCATCATATAATGATGAACTTCTGGCTTGCGCTCGGATTGGGCGTGCTGGTTGCGGGGATTTCCGGTCTATTGATTGGCTTGCCCATCCTCAACCTCCGCGGTGACTATCTGGCGATTGTGACGCTGGGCTTTGCGGAAATCATCCGCATTTTGCTCAAGAGCGATTTGATGACCCCCTACACCGCCGGTCCCCGCGGCGTCCGCGATATTGCCGGTCCAACCCTCATGGGCAAACCGTTTATCTCGGATGTCGATTTCATGTACCTTATCATCCTTGCCATCCTGGTGGTGACATTCCTTGCCAACCGCTTGCAAAACTCGCGCACCGGCAAGGCATGGTACGCGATTAACCTGGATGAAACAGTTGCCCGCGCCACAGGCATCAATGCGTTTGCGTCGAAACTGCTGGCGCTCTCGCTGAGCGCGGCTGTGGCGGGACTCGCCGGTGCGCTGTTCGCCTCGCGCAACCAGTTCACAGGTCCAGATGACCATGCGCTGATGGTTTCGATCAACGTCATTTGTCTCGTCATCGTGGGCGGCATTGGCAACATCCCCGGCATTTTCCTCGGCGCATTTGCGTTGAAAGGGCTGCCCGAAATTTTGCGCGAGACCGAGAGCTATCGCCTGCTGATTTTCGGCGTGCTGTTGATCGTGATGATGAGACTGCGTCCGGAGGGCTTCCTGCCTGCCAAACGCCCCGAACTGGAAAAAGCCGCCGCCCAGAAACCGTTGGGTAAGGAAGCGTAAGCCATGTCCGCATGTATCGAAACCAAACAAGTATCTAAAATATTTGGCGGCTTGACCGCCGTCAATTCTGTGGATGTGGTGGTGACGGAGCATTCCATTGCCAGCATCATCGGACCGAACGGCGCTGGCAAGACCACGCTCTTCAACTGCATTTCGGGTTATTACATTCCCGAGCAGGGTCAAATCGAATTCTACGGCGAGCCGATTCAGGGGCAGCCGACTTATGCCGTGGCAACGATGGGAATTGCCCGCACGTATCAAAATATCCGTTTGTTCGGCGATATGACCGCCATCGAAAATGTGATGGTGGGGCAGTATCCGCGCTTCAAAGCGGGCTGGGTGGATGCAATCCTTTCCACGCCCCGCGAACGAAACGAGGAAAGACAAGCCATCGAAGAAGGACGCCGCCTGTTGAAGTTCGTCGGGTTGGAAGGCATGGGCGATACGCTTGCCCGCAACCTGCCCTACGGGGCGCAGCGCCGCCTTGAAATTGCCCGCGCCCTGGCAAACAAGCCGCGCCTGCTTTTGCTGGACGAACCCACTGCGGGCATGAATCCGCAGGAGACCGACCAGATGACTCATTTCATTCGCAATGTGCGCGACGAGTTGGGAATCACCATCCTGCTCATCGAACACGACATGAACGTGGTCATGGGTATTTCGGACCAGATCACCGTGCTGGACTACGGCACGAAGATTGCCGAGGGCAAGCCCAAGGATATTCAGTCCAACCAGCGGGTCATCGAAGCCTATCTGGGTCCCGATGTGACCAGCCTGACCAAAAAATATCAAACACGGAAGAAGCAGCGCCATGATGTTAAAAGTTGAAAATTTACAAGTCTTCTACGGAGCCATCCACGCCCTTCAAGGAGTCAGTTTTCACCTTGAAAAGGGCGAAGTCGTCGCGTTGATCGGCGCGAACGGCGCGGGCAAATCCACCGTGCTGAACACCATTTCGGGCATCCTGCGTCCGCGCACAGGTTCGGTAGCGTTCGAGGATCGGGATATTCATGAAACCCCGCCGCAGGACATTGTCCGCAAGGGCGTGATTCAAGTTCCCGAAGGACGCAAGATTTTCTCGCGCATGACCGTCACCGAAAACCTGGAGATGGGAGCCTATACTCATGCCGACCGCACCACCATCAAGCGCGACATGGATGCCGTCTTCGCGCGCTTCTCGCGTTTGGGAGAGCGCCGCAATCAGTTAGGCGGAACGCTTTCGGGTGGCGAACAACAGATGCTGGCAATCGGGCGCGGGTTGATGGCGCATCCCACCCTGCTGCTGTTGGATGAGCCTTCGATGGGACTTTCTCCCATTTTGGTGGAACAAATCTTCGACATCATTCAGGACATCAACGAGCAGGGAACGAGCATCCTGCTGGTGGAGCAGAACGCCCAGATGGCGCTGGCAATTGCCGACCGCGCCTATGTGCTGGAGACGGGCAAAATTGTCATGCAAGGCACAGGCGACGATCTTTTGAAAGACCCCAAGGTCATCGCCGCCTATCTCGGCGGACATTAAGCCGATAATTTTTCAAGTACTTGCTGCGCAGCCCGCCTATAACAAGGCGGGCTGTTTTTTATATCAACTTTTCAAGTTAGATTACGCGGCTGATTGCCACTCGCAGCCTGGGTGTCGATGCGAATCGGCGTTATAGCGCGACATTTATTTTTCGCAATGCTATAATTCCCAACATGAGACACGAAACCATCCGTAACTTATCTCTCCCTAAAATCGGCTTCGGCACCTGGAAGATTGGCGGCGAATCAGCCCCCGACCCGACAACCGATGCCGCTTCGATGACCGCCCTACAATCTGCGCTGGAGGTGGGTTACACTCACTTCGACACCGCCGAATATTATGCCAGCGGACACGCCGAAGAACTATTGGGGCGCGCTGTGCGTGAGACAAAAACCAGGCGCGAGGATTTGTTTATCACCTCGAAGGTTTCTCCCGAACATCTTGACTATGATACCGTGCTCAAATCCTGCGAGAACAGCCTGCGCCGCCTCGGCATGGAAACCATTGACCTGTACCTTATCCACTGGCCCCGTGTGGGAATGAATCTCGAAGAGGCGTTCCGCGCCTTGAACAAACTCGTGCGCGATGGCAAGGTCAGGCATTTGGGGGTGAGCAACTTCAAGCTCAAACTGCTCAAACAAGCGCAGGCGTATTCCGAGACGCCCATCCTCACGGATCAAGTTCCGTACAGCCTGCCCAACCGTGATTATGTCGAGAACGGTGTCATCCAATATTGCCGGCAGAATGATATTCTGGTCACGGCTTACTCGCCCGTCAAGTTTCGCAGCATTCGAGTCAACAAGGTTTTGGGTGACGTTGCCAAAGCCCGCGCTACCACTCCGTTCCAGATTGCGCTGGCATGGCTCATCGCCCAGCCGCGAGTCATTACCATCCCCATGTCATTCCAACCCGCGCACATCAGGGAAAACTTCGCAGCGGCGGATATCCAACTGAGCGCGGAGGAAATTTCAAAACTTGATGGCGCGTGGAAGAAGAGCGAATGAGTCTGCAAGTTGCCCCCGAAATCGAAATCACCGAAGAGACCGAATCCGAACTCGAACCGCTCTACCGCGTCATCGTCCACAACGACGATGTTACGCCGATGGATTTTGTCGTTCATGTGTTGACTTCGATCTTTTTACTTTTGCAGCCAGATGCCCTGGAAGCGATGTTCACGGCTCACTACATGGGCGCGGCATACGTGCAAACCCTGCCCAAAACCGAGGCGCAGAAACGCATCAACAAAGCGCACTTCGCCGCCGGGCTGGAAGGGTATCCCCTGCATTTTTCGATGGAAGCGGAATAGGGGTTTCATCCCGAAGGCTTGGGGGCAAACCTTCGGGACGGTCGAACTCATTAACGGATGGGGGTGCAGCGTTGGGGTTCCTGCATGGTCCCCGTAAAACCAAACGCGTCACGGCAGACATTATCCACCCCGTACAAAGCCTTGATCGGGTAATTCTGTTGGTCGCGCACGGGCGACCCCGCCTCGTCTTTTGTGTAGCGGTCGACGTAATCGAGATCGGCAATGCTCTTCAATCCGCCGTCCGCAATCACCCCGTACATGAACTTGGTGCCGACAAAGGATTTTTTGAACGCGAATTGCACGGTGGCTTTTTTACCGGCATTCACGCGCACCCAGGCAAGGTCGGGATCGTCGTCCGCGCCCCGTCCGCCGTCGAAGATGATGGTGTCGTAGCCGTCGCCGGGCAGGGGCGCTTCCGCCTTTTCTGCCGAAAGCCCGCCCGTATCGCGGTTGGTGTCTTCGACGATTTGCACGTTATCTGTTGACCAGTCCACGCTGTAGGGCGGATAAGCGATGATGATCATGTCGCCGAAACCATCGGCGTTGATGTCCAGTTCGACGCCGTAGTTGATGCCCAGGTCGTTGTTGGGATTTGTTCCGACCAGTTCAATCGAAACGTAGAAAAACTTTTCGTCATACCCCAGGTTGAAGCTGACAATGTCCAGGTCGGGGACGTAGGTCATGTCCTGCATGAAGGGGCGTTCCAGGCGGTTGATGTCGTAGGAGTCGCCGTACGGCGCGCGCTTTTGCTGGGCGGTATCGACCGAGACAACATCATTGATCAGCGTGCCCGCCTTGACGCTGGTCGATGGGACGAGTGAATGCAGCACTTCGACGGTGGGCGTCGGCGGCTCCGGGCTTGGCGAAGGGGTTTCGGTTGCCGTTGCCAGGGTCTCTGCGGTGGGGGATGCGGATTCCAAATTGGGCGCGCCGGTGGGCGGCAGGACCGCGGGACCCTCTCCCTGTGGGTTGGGCAGGTTGCAAGCTAAAACAATGAATACAAGCACCAAACTGAATAGAAACTTGGAATTATTTTTTTTCATGGGGTTCTCTCCTCGCGGTTAATTATCAGTCCTTTTATAATCCAAATCAATAGGAATTCGGAATTGCCGCGCCTCCCTTGCCAGACGGGCAAAATTCAGGCACAATAGCCCAGCCTGAACATTCCAAACCAAATCCCCGAGGAAAAATGAATTACTCTTCTGCCGAGTTGATGATTATCAATGCCGCGCGTTTGCTGCGCGATGGCGACGTTGTTTTTGTGGGAGTGGGACAGCCGAACCTTGCCTGTAACCTTGCCAAGCGGACTCATGCTCCCAACCTGGTGATGATCTACGAAGCCGGGGTGATTGGCGCAGAACCTGCCCGCCTGCCGCTTTCCATCGGCGACCCCACCCTGGTCAGCGGTTCGCTTTCGGTGGTGAGCATGTACGATATTTTTGCGAACTATCTCCAGCGCGGCAATGTGGATGTGGGCTTCATGGGCGGCGCGCAAATCGACAAGCACGGCAATATCAACGCGACCGTCATTGGCGGGTACGATCACCCCAAAGTGCGGCTGCCCGGTTCGGGCGGGTCGCAGGAAATTGCCGCGTGGGCAAACCGCTGTTACATCATGACTCCGCATCAGAAGCGCCGCTTCCCCGAAAAAGTGGAATTCATGACCTCCGCCGGATTCATCGGCGGCAAAGGCGACCGTGAAAAGGCGGGCTTGCGCGGCGGCGGGATGCTGGCGGTGGTGACGGATATTGGCATCCTGGAACCGAACGAAGACGGCGAAATGATTTTGACCGCCCTGCATCCCGGTAAAACGGTGGATGAGGCAAAAGCCAACACCGGCTGGGATTTGAAAGTTGCGGAACAGGTGAAGGAAACGGAGCCTGTCACCGAAAACGAGTTGCGAATTTTGCGCGAAGAACTCGACCCGACGGGGATTTACCTGAAAAGCGCGGCATAAAAAAACGTCCCGAAGGCTTTGAACCTTCGGGACGTTCGTTTTCATTGATTTTATTCTTCCACCGAAACCACACAGCGAAAACCGACATACCCGCCGAAGTAGCCGGGGTCAAGTTTCATACGCGTGTCAGAGCGGACGTTGCCGCTATTGCCGCCAAAGACATGCCATGATCCGCCGCGGGCAATGCGTTCGCCGGTGGCATCCGGGTCCTCGCGCCCGTCGTCGGCTTTGTAGGGGTAGGCTTTGAAGAGGGTGCTTGTCCACTCCCAAACGTTGCCAGCCATGCCATAGGCGCCGTAGGGACTGACTCCCGGCTTGTGCTGGTCTACCGGGGTGGTATCTGCCACACAGCCGACCTGATTCGTCAGGCTGCAATCGGGTTCGTCATCGCCCCAGGGATAGAGACGGGCATCGGTTCCGCGCGCGGCTTTTTCCCATTCGGCTTCGGTGGGCAGGCGCGCGCCCCGCCATTCGCAGTAGGCGTTCGCCATTTTCCAATCCACGTACAGGACGGGGAAGTTGGCATAGACCGGGTTCGCAAAATAAGTAGTTCGCGTGGCAGAGCCGCCCTGCTGGGGGCGGCGGCATTCGACGGCGTACACGCAGGCATCGTACATCTCGTTGGTGACTTCGAACTTGTCGATGTAGAAGGCATCCAGGTACAGATCGTACGCGGGACGCGAGCCGACATCGCCCGTGTCGTTGCTGCCCATGGTAAATTCCCCGGCAGGGACGAGAAGCATCGACACGTTTTTATTATCCCTGATCTCGGCGGGGATGGATGTTTCGGTGGGTACGACTGCTTCCTGGGTTGGGGTCGCGCTTGGCTGGGGAGTTTGGGTGGGCGCAGCCGCTGTCGGCGTGGGAACGATCTGTTGGGTGGGCGTCGCCACTGGCGAGAATATCCCCGAAGCGCTCAACAGCCAGTATCCGCCAACGGCAGAGAAGAGCAGGAAGACGCCAACCGCCGCCAGGGCAATGAATGGGAAGCCCTTCTTTTGAACGGGTTGGGGAAGTTGATCGCGTTTGACCTTGCCGGTCATCTGGTCGCGCAGGCGCGAGGTCTTGAAACTGGATGCGATGACCTCCCTGCCCGCCAGGAGATTCTGCAACTCTTCGATGAAGGCGTGCATGTCGGCGTAGCGGTCTTTCGGTTCCTTGGCAAGCACCCGCAGCAGAACAGATTCCACATCTTTTGGAAGGTCGGGAATGTATTGCTTGGGCAGGGGCAGGGATTCGGTTGCCTGTTTCAACAGGACGCCCGCCGGGGTATCGGCGGTGTAGGGTCTGTGCCCGGTGATCATTTCGTACAGCACCACTCCCAGCGAATACAAGTCCGATTGGGCGGTGGGTTCGCCCGTCCACTGTTCGGGAGCCATGTAGTCGGGCGTGCCAAGCCCGGTGCCCGAACTGGTCAGGTGGGTCGCGTCTTTTTCCTGCTGCCCGAAGATTTTGACCAGCCCAAAATCGGTCAACATGGGCTGCCCGCTTTCGGTGAGCAGGATGTTCGAGGGCTTCACGTCGCGGTTGATGATGTTTTGTCCATGCACGTATTCCAGGGCGTAGGCGATGGGCAGTAACATTTGAATCGCTTCGCGCCAGGGGATGGGCTTGCCGAGTTGGTCTTTCAGCGTGCCGCCGGACAGGTAGACCATCACCAGGTAGGGCAGTCCTTCGTACTCGCCGTAATCGATGACGCCGACGATATTTGGATGTGAGAGTCTGGCGAGGGATTTGGATTCGCGTTCGAAGCGTTTGAGGAGCAGCGCCATTTCATCGGGGGGAAATGCTTCGCGCCGAATGACCTTGATCGCAACCTCGCGTTCCAGGCGCGTGTCATACGCCTTGTAAACGGTTGCCATACCCCCCGCCCCAAGTTGTTCGATAATTTCATAACGACCAAAGTGTTGACCAATCAGCCCCGACATAGACTTTTCCTCTTTATAAATGTAAATGGTGGTTGGCGCTATTCAATGTCCATTATAAGCGAATACAGCGCGATGAAAACGACATCCCAATGGAATCGAAATTTCGGGCTATGTCCTTCGCGCGGTGGCGAGGGTGATGATGAAGACGCCAGCCAGCAAGACCGTCACGATCCCGTATGCCTGTTGAATGCCGATGAAATCTGCCAGCCGCCCCAAAGCCAGCGGCAGCGCCAGAATGGCAGTGCCCGAGGCGAGGGTGGCGCGGGCGCTTGCCTGGGTGGCATTGTCCCGCGCCACGCCGATTGCCATCGAAAGCAGCAGCGGATATAACCCGGCAACGCCCAGTCCCATGACGAATAATCCCGCCAGATTCAACGCGACCTTATCCACAGTCCAGAAGACGGCAAAGCCGATGCCCGCCATGAGGATGGATGCAATCACCACACGCTGCGCGGTGAAACGTAGCACGAGTCGGCTGACGGCCATGCGTCCGACGATCATGGCAGCCAGAAACAGGCTGACAGATTGCGCCGCGTCTGCCCGTGGCAGGTTCAGGCGGGTCTCCAGGTAATCGGCGCTCCACGAGATCATGCAAAATTCTACAGAGACGGCGAGGACAATCGCCACCC